>Ga0302323_100003963_pt1 | contig 12042 bp, 7 predicted proteins | sample Fen_T0_3_FD_201950 | JGI IMG/M metagenome (GOLD analysis project Ga0302323, IMG submission 201950) | Peat permafrost microbial communities from Stordalen Mire near Abisko, Sweden - Fen_T0_3 | ecosystem: Environmental > Terrestrial > Soil > Wetlands > Permafrost | place: Sweden: Abisko... | reverse complement strand
GCGTCCCCCGTCCACGGGACCCAGTATCTCTTCCCCAGCATGAAAGCTGTCCCTGCTCAAAGCACAGCGTGTGCCGCACTGGCGCCGCGAATTCCCCGCTGATCGGCGTGCCAATCTGAGCCACGGGCAGACGCCTGGCTCGCGCAGCGACTCTCTGATCATACCGGCCGGGTAGCGCCGGCACGCGCTCACGCAGGGCGCGCCTCGTCCTGCCGCTGCGCTTTGAGTCGCCCCGCAGCGGCGACCCTCGGGGAGGGACGCCGCGCATCGACGTCAGCCCAAGTCTTGGCCTGCGACGGCGTAACGCGCGCCTGAGTGCGGGTTTTGCGATTCGTACCGTCGCTGACCAAGAATCGAGCGCAGAAAAGGCGACCGACGTCGCCGTCGACGCGAAACTCCGAACTCGATCGGTTGGCAACCGAGGATCGAGCTCGCTCTTCAGCGCCCCCTGCCCCGTAGACGGCAATTCCGGAGCTCGACTGCGAGCCCGCAGCCTCGACAGTGCGCGACAGCCAGCTGGCTCACGCCGCACTCCGCTGCTCGCGAAGCGCCCCCACGTGAGGCGCCGGCAATTGCAGCCCGCTTACATCCGCTGGAGGAGGCGCTTTGCAAAGCGGATGCGCGCATTCTCCGGTGAGAAGATTTGGAATTTGCCGTCGCTACCGACCTGGTGTTCGACCCAGTGTTGCACCGCCGCTTGGAGATCGGCTTCCTGCCCTGGCAACACCAATTGCACAATCGCAGGCCCAGTGATGGGATCGCGATTGTCCAGCTCCTGAATCAGCAGCGGCAGGCTTGTCTTCCCCATGCGGCGGACTTGAGCTTCGAAGCGCTCGTACTCGCTGCTGCGGCGGTACAACTCCGGATTGCTTTGGATGGCGAGCGACGCGTGAGCGAACGTGGCTTTCCAGGCCGCGAGCAGATCGGTGAAGCGCTGGCGCGCCTGCGACTCCACGAGCAACTGCCTGCTCCGCAGCTTCGACTTTTCGCGGATATCGAAGCCTTCGATTGCCTCTGGGACGCTGTGGCCGCGCCGAATCGATTCAGCTTCGGTGACGAGTTTCTGGGCGGGGCTCGCGAGCGAGAGCGCCGTCACTTGGTCGCCCGACGCGCAATCCGCGCAGACGCCCGTCTTTTGGTAGTAGCCCACGATATTTCCGTAGGAGGGCCGGTCCTTGTCCCGCAGCGCGTCACGCGGATGAAAGATGCGACCCCGCCAGCCGGGCTTACTCTCCCAATCGTATCCGTGCGGGTAGCCGTTCGCGAGTTGGCTGACCGACGCATGCGTGTACGCCGGGCTACCGTATTGATTGGCGACCCACCACAGTGCCACCGCTGCCCCCTCGGGGTTCGTGGAATAGTTGCCGTAGTTCCATACGTCGTCGCCGGAGTAGCGTGGGCAGCTTCCGCCCGACGCGCAGCGATTCGCATAGAAATTGTGAAAGGACTGCAGCTCGTCCCCTTCCACGTACCATGGATTGCCGGGGCTCGGAGGCCACAACCAAGCGGAAGTCATGCCGCCTGACCAGGCGATGCAATTGTAGTTGTCCTCCGCAAACGCGTAGGACCCCTCCATACTGTCGTCCGGATTGAGGTACGGGAAGATCCCGGTCCAGTCCATGCCGACATCCACGTTGCCGTACACATCTGCGTTCCCCAGTGGGTTGTATGCCCCGTACGACGCGAACGTCAGGCTTCCGGCTATTGCGTAGCGGCCTTTGATGCGCGCGTTGTTGCCCCAAATGAAGGCGCCGGACCAGGCGTAATCGTCATTGGCGGCGACGATGTTGTCCGTGTTTCGATCGTGCAACCAGATGCGCGTATCCATGTCGGGCACGCTGTTGTTGCTGGTGAAAAAGTTTTCGGGGTGGCCAACGGAGAGGTCGCGCTGCAGCAAAGCGAGCCGTCGCCCGGAGACAGCGGCGCCTCTCGCCAGAGGAGCGCCATTCAGCAGCAAGTCCGCACGGCCAGTCGACGACTCGTCGCGCGAACGCATCATGATCGCGTAGTATCCCGTTTCAGGGATGGTCACCGAGATCCTAGCGTTGGGAAAGCCGGCTCCGTCGTTGTCCGTCCAGCTGTGAGTCGTCGGCGGGGTGACGTTGTAGAAGTGCAGCACCGGGTCGCAATTGGGCGTCGCTGCGCTGGTCTCGTAAGTTACAGAGTCGCCCGCATTGAAACGCAGCGTTCGCAGGTAGGTATACGGAACCGGCTGATTTAGCGCGTAGCTGAAGTTGATGTTGGAGGGGCCTTGGGGCAAGGCGCGGGTCACGATCTTGGTATCACCCGCCGGGCCGGCCTTGGCGACGAGTTGGTCGACGTATGTCGAATATGCCGCCTCAGAGAGGGTGGCCTCACGTTCGTTCGCGCCCAAAAGCAGCGCCTCGACATTCGGCAGGGCAGGCCCCTCGGTGACGACCGACACGGTGTGCGCACCAGCTGTCAGGTCGAGCCTGCACGATCCGTCGGGGTTTTTGGCAAGCGCCGACTGCCAGCCGTCTTTGCTCAGCCGGATCTCGAAACCAGGCCGAGGTTTGCCGTCGACCTCAAGCGCGTATGCTTGATCCTGAAGCCCGTCGCTCCAGGAACCAACGCAGTAGCTGCCGTTCGAGGGGATCGAGAAGGTGAAGTTGACCCGTAGCGTTCCGGCGGCCTCGTCAGTCCAAGTCCTCTGGAATCGAAGCCGACCAGCTTGGCGGAACGCGGCCTTGCCCAGATCCTTCTCGCTGACAATGACGGAGCCGACGCTTGCCTTGGCTGGAACGCTGCTCGGCTGATCCGAACAGCCCGCAACCGCAGTTCCCAAGACCCAAGCAAACCCAATGACCTGCCCGCTCTTGCGCGTCATACCAGTCCTCCCGTTGCCTGCGAACTTGCAGTAGTACTACAGACCGTGCGTACAGCGGACGTCAGATCACGTCAACGCGCAGCTCGTTCGTGCCACAAGAGTTCACTCGACGAACACCGTCGTCACCCGTGAGACAACAGCGAGACCTTCCGCACGTTGCTGCGACCTCCTCGTGAATACTTGAGCGCCGCAAGAAAAGGCCTCCACTGGCGACGGGCCCAGGCGGAAACGCCGGGCCTACTCGACACACCAAGAGGCACGCTCGGAGCGCTCACCGCCAGTGCTCGGCTTCGAGCAGGGCGAGGCGAGTCAAGGCGATAAGTCCGCTAGCGGGCGCGCAAGCGGAGCCGCGCAACGCCCACCAGTGACAGTGCGGTAGCGAGGGCGAGCGTGAGCCAATAGGGGCTGGCTGGGGCGGGGGTCGGGTTCGTATCGGGAAAAGTGGTGATGGCCGCGTAGCCCGCGGGCGCGCCAGTGGCGACGGGGTAGCCATCGGCGTGGAACAGCGTGCCGTCGGTTAGCGTCGTCCAGGCGTCGAGTTGGCCCTGCGAATTTGCCAGGAAGAGCAAGCTGCCGTCGGGAGTGACGGCGGCTGCGGTCGCTGCAAACACTGGAGTGAGCGGAGAGTTTGGGCCCGCCACCAACGTGCCGTCGGCGTTGCTGTGTGCTCCGAGTAGGCGCGGACCTGTCGGGGAGTAGGCGATCAGGAAGCGTCCGAGCGGGTCGCCACTCAGCCCGCTGAGATTGGAGACGCCGGAAAAGAACGGGGCGCCCGCGACGATGCCCGCGCCGGTCGGCGCCAGTGAATATGCGAGGATGCCGCCGTTCCGCGTGCCCACCCACAAGTGCGTGCCCGCGGCATCGAGTCGGAGATCGCTGGCGGAGCTGCCGATGCTCAAGATGCCGGACGGCATGTCATGCAGTCCGCCCTCGCCCGTGGCAATGATGTAGACGGAACTCGGGGTGCTCACGAAAATCTGCGAGTTGTCCGGCGCGACCGCGATCCCGCCGACGCGTTGCGGGAACTGATACTGCGAGCCGAGCTCGAAGAGCCGCCCCTGGTCGTCCACGAAGAAGCTCTTCAGCGTGATGCCGGCCGCGTAGAGAAAGCGCCCGTCGCTGCTGATGGCCAGCGAGATCCCCGAAAACGAGCTCCAGCCCGAGACAGCGAAGGGGGAGCCAGGAGCGGCAGTGAGCGCGCCGTTCTTCGAATTGATCGAAAACACCGAGATCGTGCCCGAGCCGTCGTTGCTAGCGAACAAGAGGCTGCGCGCACGCGACGCTTCGATGCGGTGCACAAACTCAGCGGCCTCTGCCGGTGCGAGCCCGAGCCCACCGGTTGAAAAGGGGGAGCCGGCGACCGGTGTGCCTTGCCCAGCGTCGTTCACGCGGATGGCGCCCACGAAGTTGGTGCCGTTGTTTGGATTCGCGTTGACGTACACGAAGGCGGGGCGTGCGGCCTCCGCGTCGCGAGGGGCGGCAAGAACCAGCGCGGCGCAACTAGCGAGCAGCAACTGGGCTGCGATCGAGTTCGGACGCATTCATGGAAGATCGCAAGATTTGAGCCAGCCTCACATCGCGCACAATGTCCGGATCAGCCCTCTTCGTCTTGGCATCGCTCACCGATTTTCGGATACGGGTGACCGAAAATCGGACGGTGGCATTGGCATTCACCGGGGGCCGCCCGGCGGCCCAGTTGATTTTCTGCGCGTCGTGAGGCAAGCCTTTGGCTCTGGGAGTCGCTTCCGAGGTTGCCAAGGTGAGTTCATTGCCCAGTCGGGAAGTGCCGTTCGAATCACGCGCTGGCGCCCGGTTTGCGCTGAAATACGCGCTCATCGCCGGAGTGCTCTTCGCGATCTACGCATTTCCATTCGATCTGTTCGGCGCGCGGCACGATTGGCTCGCCGGCTATCTAGCGGCATACGCCCGACTCGCGGGGGCAGCGCTGAGCCTCATCGAGCCCAACGTGGTTGTGACGGGCGCTCACATCGATGGGCGCTTTCCGATGGAGATCGTGCGCAACTGCGACGCCATCGAGATCAACATTCTGTTTCTGAGCGCCGTCCTGGCCTTTCCCGCGAGTTGGCGCCGAAAGGTCGTGGCCTCGGTCCTCGGCCTTTGTGTGTTGATTGCGCTCAACGTGCTGCGCATCGCACTGCTCTACTTCGTGGGCGTGCATGCGCCCGATCGCTTTGCGGTGGTGCACGAACAGATCTTCCCTTTGCTGCTAGTGTTCGCGGCTGCGTTCGCTTTCCTGCTGTGCGCCAGGTACCTGCGTGGAGCGGCCAGTGAAACCGCTTGATTCGCGCGCTCGCGCACTCATTGGGTTCTTGTTTGCGTTTGCCTGCGTCTTCGGCGGGTTGGTGCTGCCATCGCCTGGGATCGGGCCGGCTTACGTCCGGGCCCATGCCGCGCTCGGCAATGCTCTCGTCGCGGGAGCCAGCTTCGAGAGCGGAGACGTACTCCACTTCGAAGCGTCGGATGCCGAGCTCGCCCAGCACCCCTGGCAACTCACCTTGCAGGTCAGCGCCCGCGAGCGCCCGCCCGTGCTCGTGCCCATCGACCTGCGCACGCTTCTTTTCCTGCCCATCTCGGCCTTCATCGCCTTGGCGCTCGCAGCGCCCTTGGGATCGGCTCGCCGCAACGCCCGGGTGCTCGCCCAGGGGCTCTTGATGCTGGTGCCAGCGTTGTACTTGCTCACGGTGCTGCCGCTCGCGTCCTTTCTGGGCGGCATTGGCCCGGTGCGTGTATTTCGACTCGCGCCGGCTTTGCACGTGCTGTTTCAAACCATCTACCGGGCCCTGGTCGCACCGCCGGGCATGATGTACGCGCTGCCGCTGCTGCTGTGGTGGGTTCTCGTTGCGCGCTCGTATCCCTCGCTCGTAGTGCCACCGATACCGATACCGACACCGGCACCGAAAGAGGTTTGACCGAATCTCCGATTTCCGGAGGAGGAATTCGAAAATCGGTCGCTCGCCTGACCTGGCTAGCGCCAATTGCGCTTCGTTCTCGGGGCACGTTTTCTGCCTTCGATGCGCCGAATGGACGACTCCCGCTGTGGACGTTGGTTGCAATCATTCACAAAGTGTTGGCTCACCCTCGCCGGATGCTGCCTGGCATTGCTACACGCCCGTGAAGCGTGCGCTCGACCCGTCGGGGAGCCGCTGCGTTTCGAAACGAACCTGGGTCAGTTCGACGAGCGGGTGCGTTTCTTGGCGAGAGGCCCAGCGTTCTCGTTGTTCTTGACGCCCGTCGGCGCCACGTTCTCGTTTCAACGTCCGCACACCGCGGCCCCCCAACGGCCTCCGACAGGGGATGAGCCATCGCGTTCGGCCCTCGAGATCAGGCTCCGCGGCGCCGCCCCGGTTGAGCCGCACGCCGCAATGAAGCTGCCCGGTCAGGTCAACTACTTCGTCGGCACCGACCGACAGAATTGGCGTTCGGGAGTCGAAACTTTCGCCCGTGTTCGCTACGAATCGGTGCTACCCGGGGTCGACGTCGAATACTACGGAACCGAGGGCCGCGAGCTCGAGTACGACTTGTTCTTGGCGGCCGGGGTGACGCCGGACTCGTTGGCTTTGGATTTCGGCGGCGTCTCGCGCATCACACTCTCTGCGGACGGCCGCGCGCAACTGCGCCTGTTGGACGGCTCGCTCGTCGTCAAGGAGCCGCCCGTCGCCTACCAAGTGCGGTCGGGGAAGCGCGTGCTCGTCGCCGTGAAGTACGTGCTGCGCGGGCCGGGCCTTGGCTTCGCGGTCGGTGAGCATGATGTCAGCCTGCCGCTCGTGATCGATCCGGTGCTGACCTATTCGAGCTACTTTGGTGGGAGCAGCTTCGACGAGGCGACCGCAATCGCCGCTGACTCGGCTGGCAATACTTACTTCGTCGGCTACACGGCATCGAGCCTCTTTCCCACCTGGTCTCCCGTGCAGCCCGTCCACGGCGGCGGCGCGTATGACGCCTTCGTGGTCAAGCTCGATCCGAGTGGGCAGCACATGGTCTATTCCACCTACTTGGGCGGGAGTGGCCCGGATATCGCGTATGCAGTCGCCACGGACGCGCTCGGAAACGCCTACGTCGCTGGCCTGACCTCGTCGCCCAACTTCCCGGTCTCTGCTGCGTTCCAGCCGGCATTGGGCGGGGGACAAGATGCGTTCGTCACCAAGCTGAATGCATCGGGGTCGGCGCTCATTTACTCGACCTATTTGGGCGGTTTGGGCGATGACTTTGCTCAAGGCATCACGGTCTCGGGCGCGGGGGCTGCTTATCTGGTGGGCACCACATTCTCGCCGAATTTCCCGACGAAGGCCCCGCTTCAAGCCAGCATCAAGGGCGGTCAAGACGCATTCGTGACCCAGCTCAACCCGAGCGGCGCGGCGCTCGTTTACTCGACCTTTCTCGGCGGTGGCGACACCGAGTACGGAAGCGCGATCGCTCTCGACTCTTCGGGCAGCGCGTACGTCGTCGGGTCGACGACATCGCCCAACTACCCAACGCTCAACGCGCGTCAGACGACGTTCGCGGGCGGTGGCACGGACGCATTCCTCAGCAAGCTCAACCTGACCGGGTCGGGGCTCGTCTTCTCGACCTACCTTGGCGGCACCTCCGCGGACGAAGCATTGGGCGTTAGTGCCCCTCAAGGCTTCGCCGTCGTGGCGGGCTTCACCTTTTCGACGGACTTTCCGGTCACGCTGCCCGCGCAGCCAGTCGCTGGCGGCAACAACAACAGCGACGCCTTCGTGACTCGCTTCGATGCTTCGGGAACGGCCGCCATTTACTCCACGTATTTTGGCGGCACCGGGAACGACCGCGCGACCGCGGTCGTCAGTGATTCAGGGGGGATTGCCTATGTCGTCGGCAGGACCGACTCCGCGGATCTGCCGCTCGTGGCACCGAGCACGGGCCAGGGCACCTATGGCGGAGCCGTCGATGCGTTCGCACTGGCGCTCCCCGCGAGCGGCTCGCGGTTTGCCTACGCGACGTATTTGGGAGGAGCGGGCGAGGACCGCGCTGCGGGCGTCGCGCTGAGCCCCGGCACGACGCATGTGGTAGGCATCACGCGCTCCCTGAACTTTCCCTTGGTGAACCCCATCATCAACGGTTCGGTAGGAGCCCAGGATGCTTTCGTCGTGAAGCTGCCCAGCATCGACACGGTGACCGCGGCGCCCGCCGGGGGCCTTGCCTGGCTCGCGTTTGCGGCGGCGCTGCTGCTCGCGCTCGCTCTCGTGCTCCTCAGCGCGCGAAGAGCAGTAGGTTATCGAACCGAGCGCTGAAGCTCTCCGCTCGGAAGGGCCGAATGACGCCGAGTCGAACGCGCACGGAGTTGATGTATGGCGGCACCATCGTCACTCCGGTGAGCGTCTCGGTCTGCTCCGGTTCGTAGACTGCGGGGGGGACCTGGTAAACGTCTGAGCCACTGTCCCCGGGGCAGCCTGCAGCGTCGAAGAACCAGAAGGTGACACTGGCGCTGCCCGCTTCTGGGGCCGCATCGACGCGCGCGTTCGCGAAGAACTCGAGGACCTGCCCGGGTTCGACGCGGACACATTGATCCACCGCGACCAAGACGTTCCCGTCGATATCCATCGACCCGGAGGAGGTGACGAGCGCCGAGCCCGAGCCAGAAGCTCCAAGCAGATCGCTCGCATCCCAGGTGATGGTAGCGCCCAGTTCCGGACTCCAATCGGCCACATCGCTGGAAAACTGCGCATTCTTGAGCAGTGTCTGCGCGCAGTCCGAACGACCGTCGTGGTCGAGGTCGGCGCAGCCGTTCTCGAAGGTGGGCGCTCCGGCTGAAGCCTCGCCCGCTTGGCCGCTCGCACCCGCCTGTCCACCGGAGTCGGCGCCAGCGACGGGCTCCACCAACGCGCCGCCCGCAGACGTCGACCCCGCCCTGCCGCCCATCGTACTCTGTTCGCCCGCCGAACCCGCGTTGAGGTGGACGGTCAGTGCGCGCTCGTCAAGAGAGCAGGCCGCACCGAGCCACAGGGCGGTGAGTGCCACCAACAGCCGTCGCCCACACCGCGGCGATGTCCGGCGTGCGCCGTGACGGAAAGGGAGTAGCGTAAGGGACATGGTGGGTATGCGACGCGCGGGCGACCCTGTCGCCGTTGGGTGACAATGGTGTGTCGATTGTGAGTGCGTTCGGTGAGCAGTCTGCCGCGCTGCCTTTGCCTCGGACTCTCCTTCGAATCGTAACAGAGATGGCCGGTCGAGTGCTGATATAAGCCTCTGCAATGACGACAAGTACCTTGGCAATCACTGAGGGTGGCGGGCAGGGCTTCGCTGCAGAAGAGCCGCCCACTGGGCGCTCTGAGATTGGTGTCAAGGAAAGTGGTTTTTGGGGGACCCGTGCGAGTCGTCTACGCGAAGAATCGGCGCTCCACTGTCAGACCCAAACGGCCGAGGCGCTTCGGTTGGTGCCCAAAGCCCCGCGCAAAGTCGTTGCTGCGTCGAGCTCGATGCGCCGCGTACTCGAGCTGCTTGAGCCGTTGGCGCGCGCTGAAGTGACGGTCACCCTGATCGGTGAGACCGGGACCGGCAAGGACGTTCTGGCGCGCACGATCCATCAGCAGAGTCCACGACGAAACGGCCCGTTCGTCGTGTTCGATTGCGGCGCCGTCGCCGCCAATCTGGCTGAGAGCGAGCTGCTCGGACACGAACGCGGGGCCTTCACCGGCGCCGTGGGCGCGCACGTGGGCGCCTTCGAGCGCGCCCACGGCGGGACGCTCTTCCTGGACGAGATCGGCGAGCTGCCCTTGGAGCTTCAGACTCGGCTCCTGCGTTTGCTGGGCAACAGCTCAGTTCGTCGCGTGGGCGGGACCCAAGATCGGGCGTTCGACGTCCGCATCGTCGCGGCGACCAACCGGGATCTGCAGCTTGAGGTCAGCGCCGGCAGGTTCCGGCGGGATTTGTACTTTCGCTTGGCTGCCGCGGTCGTGCAGGTACCGGCGTTGCGCGAGCGCTGCGAGGACATCCCGGTTTTGGCGGCGCGCTTGCTCGAGGATCTGGGACACGGCGAAGTCGGTCTCAGCGTCGACGCGCTACACGCCCTGACCAGCCGCCATTGGGCTGGCAACGTGCGTGAGCTGAAGAACACGCTGGCCTGCGCCCTCGCATTTCTCGACGGCTCCGTGCTCGAGGCCCGCCATTTGGCGGTGCCCTCGGAATGCGAGACGCGCGAAGCGGGCCAAGTCGATCAGCTCCGCCTCGGGGGCATTCGACTGGCCTGTATCGAGCGCGCCGCGATCGAGCAGACCTTGCGCCAAACCGCGGGAAATAAGGCGCGTGCAGCAGAGCTGCTCGGAATTGCGCCGTCGACTTTGTACGAGAAGCTGAAGAAGTACCAGAAGTCGCCCGGCGCCTGACGGCAGCGAGCATGCGTGCCGAACGTGTAACGTCGTGTCGAAGGGAACATGATGTTCGTGTTCGGATCATGCAATGTGTCGAGTTTGCGAATACTTGGGCTCCGTGCACACAACTGACTGGTCCTTAGTGTAGGGTGCGCGCCCAAGAAGCTTCGCTATGAACGATTCGCTTTTCATTTGGCGCCGCGCGCGTGCGCGCTGGTCTGCCCTCGGTGTGTGTCTGATATTGAGCGTGCCGCAATTGGCGCTCGCCCAAGCCGCTGCGCCCGCTACTCCGCCCGACGATTCGAGCAAAAAGAGCCCACCCGTGGCGACTGCCGAGGCGGACGCCGAGGGCGAGCCGTCGGAAGCCGACGAGGCGGCTGCGGCTGCGGCTGAGATGGAGGCAGAGGAGAAGGCCAGTCTCGCGAAGTCACAAAAGCCTGCGCCCAAAGGCAAAGGTGTCATTTGGGGAGCTGTCACCGACACGAAATTCAACGAAGCGGTCGTCGAAGCGCTCATCCAAGTGCAGGGGCGAAAGCAGAAGACTTACGCCGATGTCGACGGGCGCTACCGCCTCGAGCTCGCTCCCGGCAACTATCAGCTGCGTGTCACCTATGAGCTCCATCGGCCGAGCCGCGTGGACGTGGTCGTCAAGGCGGGTGAGCTCACTCGCGTCGATTTCCAACTCGTTCCGGACGAAGGTGCCATCGAGGAAGTCGTGATCGAGGAGGAAGTGGATCACGCTTCCGCGGAAGGTCAAGCGCTCGAGCGCAAGCGCTCCTCAGCGGTCGGTGACGGCGTCGGTCGTGCTGAAATCGCGCACACGCCCGATCGCAACGCGGCCGAAGCCGCGCAGCGCATCGTGGGCGCATCCATTGCCGACGGTCGCTTCGTGTACGTGCGCGGCTTAGGTGAGCGCTACACGAACGCGCTGCTCAACGGTGCCCCGCTGCCGAGCACCGAGCCCGACCGCAACACGGTCCCGCTCGACTTGTTTCCGTCGCTCGTGCTCGACGGCTTGACGATTAATAAGCAGTTCTTGCCCGATATGCCGGCGGACTTTGCTGGCGGTTCGGTGAGCATCGTGACGCGAGACTTTCCCCGCCAACCGCTGTTTCAGCTGTCGGTCAATGGCGCATACAACACCGCGGTCACCGGGCGGATGCGTCCGGGCTACCAGGGAAGCAGCACGGATTGGCTCGGGTTCGACGGTGGCCGCCGCGGATTCCCGTCCGGAGTCCCGTACCGACGGCTCGATGGCACTACCCTGACTCCAGCGGACCAGGTCCAATACGGGCACCGCTTCAACACGCCGATGACTACGTTCATGAAGGCGACGCCGCCGAACTTCGGCGTGTCACTGGTCGCGGGCAACTCTTACAAGTTATCGCCGGATGCGAAGCTCGGCGCGTTCGTCGCGCTCACGTACGGCCGAACCTACCAGCTGGCGGACATCACGCAGCGGCAGTTCACCCCGGGCACTCTTGCGGATGGCACGCACGCGTTGCTGGTTGGGACGGAATACTCGGGGCAGCGCTCGATCGACAGCGTGCGCTGGGGCGCGTTTGGCACCGCGTCGCTCGAGCTCTCGCGTCGGCATACGCTGGCCTTCACTGCGCTGCACAGCCAGAGTGCCGATGACACCACGTCAGAACTGCAAGCCCCCGGCGCTCTTGGCATCCACGCCACGCACCTGGAATACGTCAGCCGTTCCCTCAATTTCATGCAGGTTCGTGGCGACCACCACTTCCCGAAGCTTTCGGACCTCGAAATCGATTGGCACGCGTCGCTAGCGACCGCAGGGCGCGACCAGCCAGATACGCGCGACGTTCGCTACCAACGAGGCGA
>Ga0302323_100003962_pt1 | contig 12042 bp, 8 predicted proteins | sample Fen_T0_3_FD_201950 | JGI IMG/M metagenome (GOLD analysis project Ga0302323, IMG submission 201950) | Peat permafrost microbial communities from Stordalen Mire near Abisko, Sweden - Fen_T0_3 | ecosystem: Environmental > Terrestrial > Soil > Wetlands > Permafrost | place: Sweden: Abisko... | reverse complement strand
ATATGGATGGAGCTCGCCATGACCTCGAACCCCGGATCGACGAGCTTCTGGCTGGCCGCAAGCGCCGCGGCGTCGAAGCTGGCGGGCCGAAGGAAGGCGCGTTCAAACAGACGGAAGGCATCGTCTGGCGTCACCTCCAAGGCGTAGGCGGCGCGCACCCGGGCGCTGTTGTCGGCCAAGGCGGCGAGAAATGACGAGCCCCGCGGCGGCCCCAGATCCCTGCGCTCGCCACCTCGGTCGAACGCCACCAGGCCATTCTCTGCCACTGCGACACGCACGCCGGGAAGATAGCCAGCCAGCGCCTGCGCCCAGCCCGCGGGCCGGCCCGTCACCAGCACCACCGCAATGCCCGCCTTTTCCAGCGCCTCGAACCCCGCCACCGTCCCGGAGGGGATTTTGCCATCCATCGTAATGGTGTCGTCGACGTCAGCGGCCAGCACGCGGATGCGCGCGAGCACTGCGCTGCCTAGCAGAGAAAAAGGTTGCATGTTGCTACCTCGGCGCACACCACATCCCTGCCAGGAAGGCGCAGCGGACGGCCGAGCGGTGGAAGACCGACTTGGTTACAGCTCGAAGCCGTAGGGCTTCTTGCCGTCCTTGTCCTTCTTCTTTGGCTTGCTTTCGTCTCCCTGTTTCTTGGCCCGCCGCCTCCGGCAATCGGTGCCGCGCGCTGGCGCCTGCACCGTTCCGGCTTCGGCAGCCTCGGCAACCGAGATGGCGAGTGGGGCGAGAAATGAAATGGCGAGGGTGAGGAGTACTACGATTCGACGCATGGGTAATTTTCAGTCTAGCCGATAAAATGAAGCGGCCCAGTCGAAAAGAAGCACAATCACCGCCCATTCGGCGCACCGGTCCCGACTGACCAGCATCTTACCGGCTAGGGGGCGAGAGCATGCCCCGAACCACCTTGGCGACATTCTCCAGGCTGCCAAGTGGGATGGCGAATTCACCGACCAGGGAACTTCCGCCACGCATGGCGAAGGTGAAAGGCGCTGTCATGTCGGAGACGCCGGGCACGGACCCGGCCATCATGGCCATCTCCTTGCCTGGCAGATCCTTGCCCTGTCCGAGCACGCGCAGGACGAACGAGATGACGTCCACCGAGGCCATCATTTCGTCGCCCTTGGTTCGCGCCAGCGTCCCAGCTAGGAGAGGCGCGCTGGCCATGGATGCGGCGGTGCCGTAGCGGGAAAGCGACTTCTTCGCGTCGCGGCCCATGGTCATGAGCAGCCGGCCGTCCTTCACCGACAGCGCATAGTGGAGAACGTCCCCGCCCGCCATGGCCTTGGCCACGGCCCGCGCTGTGGGATCCTTGCTTTCGATCTTCTTCTCGATTTCGACCACGTCGCGGCCGCGCCTGACCTTGAGCGTGCCCGCCTTGCGACCATCGAGCTCGGCCTCCCAGGCATGTTGCGAGGTCATCATGGCAACCGCGGCGTCCAGCGCGGTCTTGCCGCTGGTACCAGCCGGCTTGAGCGCGGCGCTGCACAGGGTGGATAGGCCAGCCTCGGTGGAATCGATCACGCAAGACCACCCGCCCGTCATGTCGAACATCTTGCTGGCGTCTTTCCACGCCGCGCGCCCGGCCGGGCCACTTGCCTCGAACAGCTTGGCCAACATGGGCATCCAGGCCGACCAATCCCCAGTCGAAAACACGGCGGTACCGTCGTTCTTTACCGGCAGCCGGGGATCGAAGGCATAGGGCGTCCGTCGCGCCGTGCGCACAGCCAGCTCGGTACCCGCGGCTGGAACCAACTCGGCCTGGATCACGACCCCGGGGGTCGGTCCAACATCGACAATCAGATGCACGGCCGTGGCGTCCAGGAGCAGCTTGGCCACCACCTCGGTCATGGCAACGATCATGCGCTGGACCGCGGGCGTGGCCTTGCCCTGCCCGGCTTCACCCGCCATCACGGACACCATGTGCGCCACCAGAGCCTCGGGCGTCTTGCCACTGGCCGCGGCGAGCGCCTGTGACATCACGGTCAGCACCATCTGGCCTTTGTCCGGCGAGACTTGCGCGGCCTCGGCCAAACCGCCGGCCAGCAGAAGGGTCTCCGCCGATCCAGAAACAAACAGCGTTCGTCCCTTGACGCCGCCCCAGAGCTTGTCACCGCTGGCGGACACGTGTTCCGAGATACCGCTTCGCTGCTGGCCAACCGGGCCCAGCTCGCCAAGGACGCGCTTGGCGGCGGCGTTGTCTCGCAAGGTCACGGCCGCGCAGAAGCCCTTGTGGGGCGGAAGAACCCAGACCACGGCGATAGGCGCTGCGGGATCCAGCCGGTCCCAGAGCTCCCGCAGGTGAAGGGTTTCGCCCCCCATGCCGAGGAGGGTGGAGAGCAACTCGTGCCCGAGGAGCATGGGCAGCTGCAGACGCTGGGAAAGGGCATCCATATCGCCGACCATCCGATTGGGCGCAACCGTCACCAGGCTGCCGACGAGCGCGGCCTTGGCCGTTGCGGGCGATGCGAACTGCGGCTCGCTGTCGGCCGCGACCACCGGCTTGGCTTCGGGTGCGGCCGGCTGAGCGGCCACCGTCGCCACAGGCGCGGCTGGTGCGGCGGTTCCGCAGGCGCCCACGGACGCCAGCAAAAGGCCCAGGGCGGCCACTCGGGAACTCAGGATTGGCATTGGCATGGTCATGATGAGGCAAGCAAGATACGACCGATTGCGCCCGCTTCCAAGCACGCAGGTTCCTCGCCCGAGACGCCAGCAAACCGGATATACTGAGAGGCACTCGTGATCGGTCGCAGCATCGGTAACTACAAGATCGTCCGCGTGTTGGGAGAAGGTGGCATGGGGACGGTCTATCTGGCGGAACACCCCATGATTGGCAAGCGGGTGGCAGTGAAGATGCTGCGCCCAGACCTCGGCACCGATCCGGGGCTGGTGTCGCGCTTCTTTCAGGAAGCCAAGGCGGTCAACGAGATCCGACATCCCAACATCGTGGACATCTCGGATTTCGGCCACACCGAGGACGGCATCGTCTACTTCGTGATGGAGCTGATGGAAGGCCAGAGCCTGCGCGACCGCATTTCGGCGTCAGGCCCCATGCCCCTCGATCAGGCCATCGCGTTTGCGCGCCAGGTGATCGACGCACTGGCGGCGGCGCACCGAATGGGCATCGTCCACCGCGATCTCAAGCCCGACAACATCTTCCTGGTCACCGATGCCCAGGTGCCGGGCGGCTTCCGCGCCAAGCTTTTCGATTTTGGCGTGGCCAAGCTGCTCGGCGACAAACAGAAACAAGTCGGGCACAAGACCATCGACGGCGCCGTGGTAGGCACGCCCTTCTACATGTCGCCCGAGCAGGCGCTGTGCCAGGACGTGGGGGCCGCAGCCGACATCTACGCCATGGGCGTCGTGATGTACGAGATGGTCACCGGCAAGGTGCCTTTCCAATCCGAGCAGCTCGTCCTTCTGCTTAACGCCATCTTGAAGCAGCCTGCGCCACCACCCAGCCGGATTCGGACCGACACGCCGCCGTGGCTAGATCGGCTGATCCTGCGCTGCCTGGAAAAGGATCCCGAAGCGCGGCCGCGCAGCATGGAGGATGTCAGCGCGATCTTGGCCGCCGGAAGCACAGAGATGTCGGGCGGCGAGGCAGCGCTGGGCGCGACCATGATGGCGCCGGTCGGGCTGACACCATCGCCCGTGGCCGTCGGACAGGCAGCTGCGGCGCGCACATCGGTCGCGCGACCAGCCACGGCGGTTGGACAGGCCGGGGTCGCGACGACCCCGGGCAAGCCGTCGTCATCGACCAGCCTGCCCAGGCAAACGGTGGTTCGGGGTGGAATCGCCCGACCCAGCCAATCCGTTGGTCTGGTCACGCAAGTGCGCGCCTACCTCGACACCCGCCGTGTGCAACGGGTAGCCATTCCGCTCATCGTGGTGGTGGCGGCCGGCATCGTGGCCAGCATCTTCGTTTCCTCGGCGGCCAAGCGACCCATCACCGAGATTGTCCCCGAGGTGGCGCCGCCGCCACTCCCGCAACCGTCGCATGCATCCGTCCACCTCAACTCGGAGCCACCTGGGGCAGAGGTCGTCCGCCTGAACGACAACCGTTCGCTTGGCACCACCCCCTTGGTCGATATCCGGCCCGCCGACGGGCGACAGATCAACTACCGCTTTCATCTCGCCGGCCATATGGACGTGCAAATGCCCATTCAGCTTGGCACGCCCGGAAAGTTCGAGCTCACGGCGACCCTCGCGCCCGCCGATCGCAAGTCGGATTCCGGCGGTCGAACCCCGACTGGCTCGGGCCGGCGAACTGGCCACGGCCACGACAAGAAGCAAAGCGCACCAGAGGCCCTTGCCCCTGCGGCCACACCCGCAGTTCGCACAGTGCCCGTGGCGCAACCGCGCGACACCATGCCGCCCTCTGGCCTACCACCGCTTGGCGATCGCAATCCGGTCAAGCGACTGGGTCATTGAGATCCTGAGCGGGTTTGACGAGCTGTCTTGACGCTGGCAGCGTGGCGCGGTAGGAAGCCTGGCCTCGTTGGCCGCCCTAGCTCAGTGGCAGAGCACCGCTTTCGTAAAGCGGGGGTCCTCGGTTCAATCCCGAGGGGCGGCTCAGAACTCCGGTCTGACCTAGACCTAGGCCGGATCGACGATGGCCCGGGTTAGAGCCGCTGCCGTGATGCCAGTGATGCGAACGGTTTTCTTGCGACCGGTTTCGCCACGCACGATGACAACAGCGGAGGGGGCAACCTTAAAGGTTTTCGCAAGGACACGAGCGACGGCTTCATTGGCCTTGCCGTCAACAGGGGGAGCGTTCACAGCCACGATCAGACGATCCCCTTGAACGGGCCCCACGCCTTCACGCGATGAGCGCGGCTTGACCGCGATGTCGACTGTGAGCGCACCGTCCTTCTCTGACATGCGAAGCGAAGCCATGTCTGAGCTCTCCTCCCCCGCTGCGTCCTCTGCGTACTTCGCCGGTCCCTCCGCCTACCCCACCACGATGTTCACGATACGGCCGGGAACCACGATGACCTTGCGCACGGCCTTGCCTTCAAGGTGCTTGGCCACGTTGGGCACGGCGAGAGCCTGCTTGCGGATGTCGTCCTCGGCGGCATCGCGCGCGACCTCGAGACTGCCGCGCATCTTGCCGTTGACCTGGATGGCCAGGGTGACCACGGCGTCGATAGTCAAGGCTGGATCGAAGGCGGGCCAGGCCGCATCGATCAAGAATCCTTTCCCGCCGAGCTTCTCCCAGGCTTCGTCGCCGAGGTGCGGAGCATAGGGTCCGGCCAACTTGATCAGCGTGAGTAGATCTTCTCGGCTGGCGCCTTTGGTGGTCAATTCGTTGACGAATTCCATCATCGCGGCGATAGCGGTGTTGAAGGCCATGCGCTCGAGATCGCCCGTGACCTTCTTGATGGTCTTGTGGCGCAGGCGCAGGTGCGGGTCATCGGCGGGCGCCTTGTCGGCGGTCCATTCTTCGACCAAGCGCCACGTGCGCTTGAGAAAGCGGGCACAACCTTCGATGGCTCGTGGATCCCAGGGCTTGGGCAATTCGAATTCGCCCATGAACATTTCGTACAGGCGCAGAACATCGGCGCCGTACTGGGCGACCACGTCATCGGGATTGATGCCGTTGAGCTTGGTCTTGGCCATCTTGTCGACGGAGACCTTCAGCTTCTCGCCGGTGGCCTTGAGGAAGGCCTCCTCGCCGCGCATGTCGATCTCGGAGGGTTCATGGTAGCGATCCAGACTGTCCTGGTAGGAGAAGGCCAGCACGGTGCCTTGGTGGCGCAGCTTCTTGAACGGCTCGGGCGTCGACACGTAGCCGAGATCGAAGAGCACCTTGTGCCAGAAGCGCGCGTACAGCAGGTGCAAAACCGCGTGCTCGGCGCCGCCCACGTACAGATCCACCGGCTGCCACTGCTTTTCCACCTCGGGCGACCACGCCGCCTGAGCGTTGCCGGCATCGAGGTAGCGTAGGTAATACCAACACGAGCCCGCCCACTGAGGCATGGTGTTGGTCTCGCGCTTGGCCGGGCCGCCACAGGTGGGGCACTTGGTCTGCACCCACGCCTCGATGCCCGCCAGCGGTGATTCGCCCGTGCCAGTCGGTTCGAAACGCTCGACCTCGGGCAACTTCACTGGCAGCTCGGACTCGGGCACGGGGACCACGCCGTGGGTCTGGCAGTGCACGATGGGGATGGGCTCGCCCCAGTAGCGCTGGCGCGAGAACACCCAGTCGCGCAGGCGGTAGCTGACCGTGGCGCGGCCAAGATTCTTGGATTCGAGGTAGGCGCAGATTTTCTTCTTCGCCTCAACCGTCACCAACCCATCGAGCATCCCTGAATTGACGTTGATACCGGCGTCACAGAAGGCCTTGCCAACCTCGGGCGTGCTGCCGTCGGCGGGCTGAATTACCTGCTTGATGGGCAAGCCGAACTTGGTGGCGAATTCGTAGTCGCGCTGGTCGTGCGCGGGCACGGCCATGATGGCGCCGGTGCCGTAGGTGGCCAGCACATAGTCCGCGATCCAGATCGGCGTTCGTTCGCCGCTGACCGGGTTGAGCGCATAGGCGCCGGTGAACGCGCCGGTCTTTTCCTTGCCAAGATCGGTGCGCTCGAGGTCGCTCTTGGTGCGAGCCGTGTTCTGGTAGGCGCGCACCGATTCGAGCTGCGCGGCCGTGGTGATGCGTTCCACGAGAGGGTGCTCGGGCGAAAGCACGACGTAGGTCGCGCCATAGAGCGTGTCAGGCCGGGTAGTGAAGACCTTGATCTCTTCGCTGGCGGCCCAGCCGTCAGGGCCGGCAATGCGGAAGATCGCCTCGGCCCCCTCGGAGCGGCCGATCCAGTTGCGCTGCATGGCCAGGGTGGATTCGGGCCAATCGACCAGCGACAAATCTTCGAGCAAGCGATCCGCGTAGCGGGTGATGCGCAGAAGCCACTGGCGCATGTCCTTGCGCTCGACACCCTTGCCACAGCGTTCGCAGCGGCCCTGCGTGACCTCTTCGTTGGCTAGGCCCGTCTTGCACGACGGGCACCAGTTGATGGGAATGGTGCCTTCATAGGCCAGACCCTGTTTGTAGAGCTGCAGGAAGATCCACTGTGTCCACTTCACGTAGTTGGGATCGGTGGTGTTGACCTCGCGCTCCCAGTCGTAGGCGAAACCCACCGAATCGATCTGACGGCGGAAATTGGCGATGGCCTTTTCCGTGGTCACGCGGGGGTGAATACCGGTCTTGATGGCGTAGTTCTCCGCCGGCAGACCAAACGCATCCCAGCCCATGGGGTGCAGCACGTTGAAGCCCTGCATGCGCTTCCAGCGGGTGATGATGTCGGTGGCGGTGTAGCCTTCGCAGTGGCCGACGTGCAGGCCAGCGCCCGACGGATAGGGAAACATGTCGAGGGCGTAGAACTTCGGTCGCTTCGGATCGAACGTCGTGCGATGCAGCTTGGATTCGCGCCAGCGCGCCTGCCACTTGGGTTCTGTGATGCGATGTTCGTACGGCATGAAAGCGGCGGGAGTTTACCTCACCATCGGCATGAATGGAGGCGCAAATCAGGGTGAAGAATTTGGGAGAGCGGCGCAACCGAGCGCAGACGCTCGGTGCGTGATTCTACACGGGCGGACCCTTCCTCGAAACCGTCCCCACCCCGCCCGCGCGCCGAGCTTGGCTTCGCCACAAGCATTTCTGCCAGGCATTCGGCCTGGAACACGCTCGTCGGTCGGTGTCATTTTGCAGTACTTTCCACCTGCGACCAGTAGTCGGCAGACAAACGGAGACAGCATTCGATGCGAAAGATATGCGTATTCTGCGGTTCGAGTCCAGGCGCCGACCCGCGCTTCATGACCTGTGCCAAAGCTCTCGGACGGGTCATTGCTGAAACCGACCGCGTGCTCGTGTATGGCGGTGCAAAGGTGGGACTCATGGGTGCTCTCGCCGACTCTGCGCTCGCTGCTGGCGGCAAGGTCATCGGTGTCGTTCCGCGCGTACTCGTGGCAAAGGGTGTGGCCCATGATTCATTGACCGAGTTGCACGTAGTCTCGACGATGCATGAGCGAAAGGGAATGATGGCCGACCTCTCGGACGCCTTCATCGCGATGCCAGGCGGACTTGGTACACTGGAGGAGTTTTTCGAGATGTGGACCTGGGGTCAACTGGGTCTTCATCAGAAACCGCTGGGTTTCCTCGGCCCCCGGGATTTCTTCGCGCCGCTACTCCAATTTCTGGACGTGCTTGTGTCTCAGAGGCTTCTCCGGCCTGAAAATCGGCAAATGGCATTCCTGGAAGAGGACCCGGTCCTATTGCTTGCACAGCTTGAGCGCTACAAGGTCACGAGCGTTCCAAAGTGGATCGATCGCGAAGAGGCGTGAGGCACCATCGAGGAGAGCTGCCCGACTCACGCCACGAGGTTGCCCCGGCAGGCTAGATCCGGCCTCTACGGGCCGCTGCTCTCCTCTTCGCCGTCGCCGTAGTCCACCCCCGGCTTGGGTACGTAGGCTTCCACCGGGCGCTTGGTCTTGCCCATGATGCGGCCCTCGGTGACCAGCACGGGGATGGGCTGCTTGAGCTCGTAGTAGTAGCCGCGGGTGTCGAGCAGGTACTCGTACTGCTTGTCCTCGTAGGTGAAGCGCTTGCGCAAGTTCAGGGGCTGGTTACCGACGCGTTCGAACGGTCGCTGGCGCAGGATGAAGTCAAACATACGCACGGCGCGGCTGTTCACCAGGCGGTGGCAGCCGTGGGAAAAGCGGCGCGCGATGGACGTGTAGTCGTCCGAGCCATGGGTGCGAATCTGGTTGTCGAAGAGATTGCTGCCCGACTTGCGGTGGTGGATTGCCAGCACGAGACCGTAGGCCGACTGGAACCCCGGCCCCATCACGTCGGTGTTCACCACGGTCACCGGCCCCACATCGCGATCGAGCGTCTTGCGCGTGAGCAGATCCTTGGCTGGCGTGCTGTCGGGTGGAATCCACACCGGGCTGGCGACAATTTCCTGCCAGATGCGCGGCCCCACGTCCGAGTTCTTGTACTTGAAGTACACCTTGCCGTTCTTTTGCGTTTCGCTGCGCCACGAACCGATCGTCGTCCGCCAGCGCACGAGCGGGATCTTCTGTTTCTGCCAACTGACGAACACGGTCAGCGTTGGAAAATTCACGCGCGGCTGGGCGATGGGCTTGCCGCTGTCATCGAATGGAAAGTCGTACCAGACGTCACCGCGATCGATCTCGACCGAAAGCTCCATGTGGGGACCCATGTGGGGACCATAGTAGGGCGGCAACGGCCCCGGCCGATACGCCACGTGCAAACGCGCCAGGCCCTCGCGCCCCACCCTGCGCAGAAAGGTCGCGACGTCGTCGGGCGTGCGAACCTTCAGCTCGGCCATCAGCGCGTCGGCGTAGTCGCCGATGAGGTTCGGCACTGGATGCTCCTTCCCAGCCGCGTCTTTGTAGGTTGCTGGATTCTTTCCGCCTGCTGCCGAGCCGTCCTCGACAATGCCCGCCGCATCGGCGATGCGCTCCATCAGGATGCGGCGAAAGGTATCGAAATGCAGGTCCATCTGCGGGCGCTGCAGCGCCGCCAGAGTTTCACCCCCGAGAAATCCCCAGCCGAAGATGTCGTTCTTGCGCTCCCACGCCGCCAGGGACTGATTGGTCGCAAGGTCGAAAAGGCCGTGCACGTACTTGTTCCGGGGCGAGAGCAATCCCTCGCAGATAAGTCGCGCCTGCACCGCGCGCACGGCCCGCAAGCGCGCCTGGCCCTTGCGGTAACGCTCGATGCGCGCGGCCTGCTTGCGGTCTTCGCGGGCGATGCGCGCCAGCAAGGCGTCGCGCCCGTCGTCGGATTTGCCCCTGTCGCCGTTCGGTGCCAGCTGCACCTTGCCCGTGGTTGCATCGGCGGCTGACTTGTCGCCGGCCAGGATCTTTTCCACCCATGCGGCGTCCGACAGCGCTTCGCTGTATTCACGCTTGGATTGCTCGCGGCTTTGGTAGGTGACCATGCCGTCGAACGCCGCAAGCCCGGGCAAGTCGACCTCGGCGTAGCAATGATTGCCCCGATCTTCCTCGAAGCGCGCCAGGAGTACCGACAACGTGGGCGGAATACCATACGCTTCCAGATAGTTGCGATCGCGCTGCACGCGCACCGCGCGCTTGGCCTCGGCGATGGCGCGCCTGCCCTCGCTGGTTTCGGCCGCGCCCTTTTCCAGCGCCACACCCGCAGCAGACATGGCCGCCAGCGCGCCCTGTGGCGTTTCCATCAGAATCTCCTCGGGACTGCGGCGGTCGTTCGCCAAGGCGATGAAGGTGGCGCGATAGCTGTTCGGCTTGGTTGGCCGGCCCGGCCCATCGGACTCGCTGAAGATGAAAGGTGCCCATTCATCCGAGAGATCCACGTCGAGCAGTCCCCGAGCGCGCGCCTCGGCCACCGCTTCCCGGCGCAGATCCGGCGCGCCCAGCGCGTAGGTTTCACCTTCCTTCAGCGGGCCGTGCGGATCCCAGGGCTCGACCGGGACGACGGGCTCGACCGTGGCGGTAACGGCTGCATCAAGCCGGACTGCTGGCGGCGCGCCAGGGGCTGGCCGCGGTTTCTGATCGCATCCTGGCGCCAGCGCCAGGGCAAGAGCGACCATTGAAAGGAGGTGTGCGTGGCTTGCTGGCATGGGGGCGTTCCGGGGAAGACCCGACGCAAGGTAGCGCCCCCAAGTAGGGGCTGTCACGTCAGATAGTGAAGCCTCCGACGGATTGGTGCATCGTAAAGCAGAGGAGTCGCAAGGAAGCATGCCAACCATTGCCGTCATCGGTGCATCGAACGCCCCAAGCAAATTCGGCAACCGCGCCGTGCGCGCCCACGTCGCCCAGGGCTGGACGGTCTATCCAGTGAACCCCAAAGAGGACCAGATCGAGGGGCTCCGCTGCTACCGAAGCATCGCTGACATTCCCGCGGCGGTCGACCGCGCCTAGCTCTACGTGCCGCCCGCCGTCGGCATCGAGCTTCTCGACGCGATCCGTGCACGCGGCGCCAAGGAGCTGTGGGTCAACCCAGGGTCGGGCAGCCCCGCGCTGCTGGCGCGGGCCGAACAGCTTGGCCTGGTCGTGGTGGAGGCGTGCAGCATCGTCGCCGCCAGCGACGATCCCGAGTCGTGCGCAGTCGATCCGTGACCCCTGTCTGAACCGTCTTCAAAGCATCTTCGAAGCAACTGGTTGACACCCGCTGCCCATGCGGGTAGATCGTTGCGGCTCGAAACGTTGACCATCAGCGTTTCGACATGGGGTGGTAGTTAAGTTGGTTATAACGCCGGCCTGTCACGCCGGAGGGCGCGGGTTCAAGTCCCGTCCACCCCGCAAGACCCCTCTGGAGAAATCCAGAGGGGTTTCGCTTATTTAGGGCACTTGTCGTCCTGGGAGGCAGCTTGGTCTCCCTGTGCCAAAGCCGGAGCTGTATCCATCCTGTATCCATTTTCTGCTACGCTTATGCAGGAGGTTGGCATGGGCGACATCGTCCGACGCGGTACACGGGACAAGCCAAAGTACTACGGTCGCTATTTCGAGTCGGATGGCCGGCGCAAGATGCGCCTGCTGAAAGGCGCCCGAACCAAGGCCGAAGCGCAGCTCCTCCTGGCCAGCGCCGAGCTGCGCGTCAGCCAGGGTCAGGTCGGCATCGTGCCGCTGGAGGAATCGCAGCGCTGCGGCCCGCTGATGGACGAGTGGCTGGTGGGGCTCTCCAACCGGAACGCCGCTGACGATCGAAGCCGATTCCGTCTCCACGTGCGCTCCGAGTTCGCCGACACCGACATAGGCGAACTTCAGTCCATCGCGCCCGTGATGGCCTGGATCGATCAGCAGCGCCAAGCTGGCGACCTGAGCGACGGCTCGATCCGCCACAACCTGAACCTCCTGTCGCGCTTCTTCTCGTGGGCCGTCGAGCGCGGCCACACCGAGATCAACCCCGTTCGCATGATCCCGGTTGGCAAGCGTCCGCAGCAGGCGCAGAAGCGCGACCTACCCTGGCTCAATGACGACGCCACCGTGGTGGAGCTGATGGCTGCGTTGCCCGAGCCCATCAACCTGATGTTCTAC
>Ga0302323_100003961_pt1 | contig 12045 bp, 7 predicted proteins | sample Fen_T0_3_FD_201950 | JGI IMG/M metagenome (GOLD analysis project Ga0302323, IMG submission 201950) | Peat permafrost microbial communities from Stordalen Mire near Abisko, Sweden - Fen_T0_3 | ecosystem: Environmental > Terrestrial > Soil > Wetlands > Permafrost | place: Sweden: Abisko... | reverse complement strand
CACGTACTTGGCCGCCACATTTAGCGGTCCGATCACCGAGTCCAACGTGTCGTTCACCCCTTGCACGATCTTGCGGTAGTCGCCAAAGTGTTTCGAGGCATCGGCGCGCGTGGCCAGCTTGCCATCCACGGCGGACTTGGCCAGCATCGAGGTGTCGGCAACCAGTGCGTTCACGGCATCGATGCACTGGTTGAGGTTGTTCTTGATGGTGTTGAAGTCGCCGTTGTATTGGTCGGTGATCTTCGCCGGAATGTTACCCTTCGAAATCTGGTCCACGTACCTGGCCGAGACGTTGAGCGGACCAATGACGGCGTCGAGAGTTTCGTTGATGCCCTGGACGATCTTGCGATAATCACCCTGGTGCTTCGAGGCATCGGCCCGCGTGGCCAATTGCCCCGCGACAGCGGCTTTCGAGAGGATGCAGGTGTCCTCCACCAGGGCGTTTACGGCATCGATACAGGCATTCAAGTTGTTCTTGATGGTGTTGAAGTCGCCATTGTAGTGGTCGGTAATCTTCGGCGGAATTTGGCCCTTGGAGATCTCGTCCACATACTTCGCCGCCATGTTGAGTGGGTCGATGACTGCATCGAGAACGCGGTTGAAGCCTTCCATGACCGGGCGGCACTCTAGGTAGGCGTCCGCCGTGTCGGCGCGCGTGTCCAACTTACCCTCTACCGCAGCGGTCGCCAAACGGTCAGTCTCGCTGCTGAGCTGGCGGAAGAGCGCGCTCATGCGCTTGAAGAGCAGAACGCCCATCAAAACGGCGAACACCGCTGCCATCGCGACGACTGCCATGCTGTAGTGAACTGCTGCGCTGGCCTTCACGGCGTTGTCTTCCGAGCGCCTCGCGGCCCGTTCGACCAGGGCGCTGACGAATTGGTCTGTGATTCGCCCGAGCGCTACCCGGTGCTCTTGCATGGCCCCCACCGTCGTGCGCTTGATGACCTCGTTGGTCTGCCCGGCCTGAAGGGCAGCAAGCGCTTCTCTTATCTCCAGGCGGAGAGGTTGGTACACTCGCTTTACCGCACCCCAGGACTCGCGCATCGCAGGGTCGTCCACGGATTTGTCGAGCGCTTCGAGTTTGCCGTCGGCTTCTCGGAGGCGCTCTTCGACCTTGGCCAAGGCTGGTGTTCGCCGGGCCGGATCGGCGATGAGCGTTGCCTCGATGAGGTTGGTCCAACTTCGATAGAAGTAACGAGAGAACTCGCCGGCACTACCGAGGGGAACGGTGTCTCGTTGGTAGAGGATGCTATCCGATTCGGCTGTTGCGCGCAGCTCCTGCGCGTTGAAGCAGCCCAGCACCGCCACGATGGCCGCCATGGCGCCCAGCACAGCCACCACCAACGTCGTCATTCTCATAGTCTTGAACATGTCGCATTCCCTTCCGTAGCCCCGTTCCCGCCTCTGGCGGGGGGCGATGAGCCTCAAGAACTCTGACAGCCGCCTAGCGCCATGCCTTGTTCACGCGTCCGCCTCGCCCGCGGCTCCATCATCTATCGCCTCTCCCAACTCCGCCCGGCACTGCGGCCTGCCTGGGTGTCATCGTCTTCGGGGGTGAAGGACTTTAGACTCCTGTCTTCGAGGCGCCGGCCTTGTGCCGGCCTTGCTGCGTCGAGACGGGCGGTCGATGAGGCGCGCGCTAGGCTGTCGCGCGGGGACTGTCGAGCGTTTGCCATAACGCCCATTAATCCGAGGCCGGACAAGGCCTTTTTGATCGATTGGGCCACATTGAAGACGCTGAGGGTCCACTTTCGTCGCCCGTTCGCCGTTTCTTTTCTAAAGTCCAGCACGATATCTGTCGCTGCTCATCCCGCAGATGGCGCGGGCGTGTGAGGGAGCCCTCAGCCGAAGACTAGGAAGGCAGATGGCAGATAGACGAAATGGCGCGGGCGACAGTCGAGTTGTTGCAGGGTGCACCACGGCGTGCGTTCTGATCGTCGTCACGATCGCGATGGCGCTTTGGGCGATTGGCAGCTCTTCCGAGAGGGAGAGTTCGCTGACGCTCGTCGGTCAGCGTGCCGAGTCGCTCTCGAGCATCCAGCGCAACATCAGGGAAGTGGGACGCGAGACGGCTGCGCTGTTGGTGGAGCCGGAAAAGGAGCAAAGGGACGTTCGTCATGAACGGGTGACGGCAATCCTCGCGGACAATCTCAAGCAAATCGTTGCAATCAAGGCAACCGGTTTTCCCGAGAAGGAAGCTGGAATGCTCGCTGATCTCGAGTCAGCACTGGAGGACAGCAAGACTCTTACTCAGCGAGCTGTCCGGCAGGCAATTGCAGGAACCGATAAAGAGGCCGCGAAGGTGCTCCTGTCTCAGGCCGAGCATGCGATGGACCGCGTGGACGACCTCTGCAATAGAGCGAAGACGGCATTGGAGGCGGGGGTCAAGGAGTCACGTGCGAGCTCCAAGTCGTACATTTCATGGATTCGCATTCTCTTGACTGTGCTTGGAGCACTTACCATCACCGTGCTTGCAATTCTGGGCCGCGCACTTTCGCGGCAGTTCTCCCGCTCGACAGAGGAGGCGGCAGCAACGTTGAGGCGCGTCGCCCAGGGCGACTTGACTATCGACGTCTCGCAAGGGGGCAAGGCTGGATCGGGGATCCTCTCACAGGCGACGGCGGAATTGACCAGACAGCTGCGTTCGACCATCGGCGCTGTCTCTACCGACTCACAGACACTGTCCAATTCATCCTCCGAATTGACGGTAGTCGCGCAGGGCCTTCTGGACGGCAACAAGGAAGTCTCGGGGCTTGCGACGACGGTGGCAGCGGCAGCGGAGCAAAGCAGCTCTGGTGCGAGAGCGGTGGCGACGGCCATGGAGCAGACGTCGACCAATCTGGCTTCCGTAGCCGCCGCTACGGAGGAAATGAGCTCTACCGTCAGTGAGATAGCGGCGAACGCCGAAAAGGCTCGGAGTATCAGCGGCGAGGCGAATAGCCAAACCCAGACTATCTCGGCAATGATGAAGGAGCTTGGTCGGGCCGCCCAAGATATTGGCAAGGTGACAGAAACCATTACCAGTATTTCCGCGCAGACCAACCTGCTCGCGCTCAATGCAACCATCGAGGCGGCACGTGCCGGCCAAGCTGGCAAGGGGTTCGCCGTCGTCGCCAATGAGATCAAGGAGCTGGCCCAGCAAACTGCAGCTGCAACCGAGGATATTAAAGGGAAGATTTCGAGCATTCAGACTTCTACTGGTGGAGCGATTGACGATATTGAAAAGATCGCGCTCGTGATTGCCGAGGTCGGTAACATCGTAACCTCGATTGCAGGCGCCATAGAAGAACAGTCGTCCGTTACTAAGGACGTCGCCATGAACGTTGCTCAGGCGAGCGCGGGCGTAAAAGAGGCAAACGAGAGAGTTGCTGCGACGGCTTCGGCCGCGCAACGGGTTGCGACGGACATCGCAGTCGTCACGTCGACAATGGCAGAATTGGTTGGCGGCAGTGAGATGGTTCAGGCAAGCGCGGGTCAGCTGACGGAAGTAGCCAATCAGTTGAAGGAACGCGTTGCGCACTTTAAAGTGTAGCTCAAGGCTGGAGTCGGGCCACGGCACGACATGCTCTGAATTGGGCTTAGGATTTGCCAGTGCTGTTTGCTCTTCTGTTGAGCAGGTTCGGGCTGTTGGTGTAATGCCACGGAGTCAATGAGTCGGGTGTGAACAATTCGGAGTGGCTACCGCAAGACGTGCTAGTCGTTCATCGAGACGGCCGATAACAAATGGAGGGCTATTCATGGGGGTGCTTTTCAATCTCAAGACCAAAGTCGATAAGTGCATCGACGAAAAGAAGCTGGATGCTGCTGCCGTGCGCGGAAAGATTGCCCTTCAAACAGGGTTCATTCTGTCGCTCATTACGCCGACGTCAGCGGACGATCCAGTCAAGATCGAGAAGTTGCGGAAGGCTGCGGAGTCGATCCTGCAGACGAAATTCTAAAACGTATTGAGAAAGTGGAGATGCGAACGATGAAAGCGTTTTCAATCAAGACCAAGGTCCTATTCGTCTTGGTCTGCAGCCTGACACTCGGCGCCATAATCCAAATCGGTCTGGTCCGGGATTCGTATGAACAAAACGTGGCGATGGTCGCCGAGTCGGCCTTGACCTCAGCTCAACGCACGTTTGATAGCCTTAAGGCGAGGCAACTGTCGTCGTTGGCGCTTGCCTCCTCGGCGTTGGCCAATGTGGATGCCGTGCGCGACCTTTTTCAAAAAGGAGACCGCGATGCTCTCTATGCGTATCTAACGCCCCTCTTCAACGACCTGAAGAGTCGGGAAATCCCCGTCGTCACGTTCATGGATAGGGACGCTACCGTCTTCTTGCGCCTGCATGTTCCCAAGAACTTCGGAGACTCGCTGGAAGCGGTCACCACCGTCCGCAAGACGATGCAGACCAAAGAGGTTTCGGCAGGGTTCGATTTGACCAAGCTAGGCTTTTCGGCGGGAAGTTGCCGGCCCATCCGCGACAGGGAGGGGAGCGTGATCGGTTACGTCGTGATCGGTGGTTTCCTCGACCAGTTCGTCGCGACCATGAAGTCCCAGACCTCGGATGACTACATTCTCATGGGTTACAAGAGCTTCGTGGATGAGCAGATGTACCGCAACGCCCGCAAGGCCAAGGGTCAGCCCGACACCTGGGATCAGTTCGCAAGCATTCTGGTGTTTGGAAAGACGCGCGAAGCGCAAGGCACCAATCAATACGAGAAGGACCTCCAGAACGTGCCTGCCGAAGGCCGAGTCCTGGGGAGCGTGACCGTCAACGACAGGACTTTCGTGCGAGGGGTCTTTCCCCTTCAGGATGCGACGGGAACTGCCATTGGAGGTATCTTTGTCGAGCATGACATTACCTCGCTCTACAAGGGAATGCAGCGAGTCCAGAACCTGGCTATAGTCGTCCTTATCGTATTGACGGTGCTGTTGTCGGCCGCAATAACCGTTGTGTTGAACAAATTGGTGTTTGCGCGATTGAAACGGACCATGAACATCGTTACCCGAGTCGTCGGTGGCGAGTTCTCACAAAAGATCGTGGCAACGTCCGCAGATGAAGTCGGACGTTTGGAAGAGTTGTTTGAGCAGTTCCGCACGATCTTCGTGGGGCTGGTGGACGAAATGACCAAGCAACAGGCTGAGGACGATGATAAGTCCTAAGCAAGAGCGATTGGCGATACGTCAGTGTTTAGGGAGACTACGCCTGAGGAACGCGCAAGGTGTGCGTTCATGGCCACTGTCGGAGGAGGAGCGTCTATGTCAAGATTGAAGTGCTGTTGGATTGTGTCTGCCGTGTCGGTTTTGACACTGCCGACAACCGTGTTTGCGCAGACTGATACCGGCCGAGAGGCCGACAAGGTGAAGCCGGCGACGGCTGAGGTCGACAACCAGGCACCGGCTGTGGCAAGACCAGACGTGGCTGCCTTTCAGCCGGTCCCCACGCCTCCAGCGCCTTTACCGCGAGAAGAGCCGCCATCTGCGCCTAAGCAGTCTGTCGGTCTCTCCCCGCTGGAGACTGGCCCAACGGCGATGAAGGGGAAGTGGAACCCGGTCTTCTACGGCTTCTTGTCATTCGACATGGTCCGCGATTCAACGCAGAGCTTTTCTGGCGGCAGCCCAGGCTACGTTGCGATTGCGCGCCCGGGTACCTACGCGGCGGCGCATGGTCGTACTGTCTTCGATCCCCGGGGTTCGCGCTTTGGCTTCAAGTTAGCTGCTCCAGAAATGGACGGTATGAAAGCGACCGCGGTCATCGAGGCCGACTTTCTTGGCAATCAGCTGCCGATGAACTACGGAGTCAATCCAACCGGTATCTCGGAGAACTCGACCTACGGCAATGGCCTTCTGCGGCTTCGTCATGCTGCAATCAAAATTGAGTCACGTTATGTGGATATCCTTGCCGGCCAGTACTGGCAATTGTTTGGTTGGATGCCCATGTATCTGCCGGTCACGCTTCAGGTCCCCGGGTACCCGGGCGTTTCGTTCGGCCGAAATGCTCAGTTCCGGGTGAGCCACACCTTCAAGACGGCACCTATCAATGTCGAGCTTGCCGTCGCTGCCGTTCGTCCGGCGCAACGAAATGGCGAATACCCCGATACCCAAGGTGGGGCCCGCTTGATGGTGAACGGCTTGCGCGGTGTCAGCGCCGTTGGCGCAACTGGAGGCGCTTTCTTCGAAATGCCCGCTGGTCTGGCAGTGTCCGGTATCTATCGGCACATCAACCTGCCGGAATTCGCCGCAGTGCCGACCAAGCAGAATGCAGCCAATGCAGGGGGCGTATCGGTCGACCTGTTCTTGCCGGTAATTCCGTCCAATATGGCCAACAAGGGCAACGCACTCAACCTCACGGGTAACTTCACCTATGGCCGCGGCATCGGCGATTTGTATGCTCCCGGCACCATTGGCGGCGCGGGATTTCCCAACCTGCCGAATCCCAATGCAACCACACCTGCGCCGACGTGGTCGCAGGATATCGACAATGGCATTGCCACCTATGATTTGGCTGGCGGACTTCATACCATCAAATGGCAGACGGGAATGGCAGGCATTCAGTACTACCTACCGCCATCTGGCCGCGTGTGGCTAACCAGCAGCTACGGCTTTGCCAAGTCGGGAAACATCGCAAGCTATGATCTTGCACCGGACCGGATCATTACCAAGTACACGATGTGGGATGGCGTTATCTACGTGAACGTCGTGGGACCCGTCACCTTCGGAGGCGAGTTTGCCCAAGAGAAGCAGACTTATGGCGACGGCAAGGTTGCCAAGAACAATCGCGTTATGGTCAGTGGTTTCTACCAATTCTGGTAGTGCCTAGGAGCGGAAACTGCGGAGGCGTGGTCAATGTCGACTGCCTCCGCTTTCGCTCGCGACTAGGGCTGTCCGGCTGAAGATTGGCCAGCGGGTTCGGGCGTTGGAAGGTCGGGTACATGGAGTTCGAGAAGACGCTGGATAGAATTTTGGACGGGTAAGAAGGAGACAGGGATGAAACGGATTCTCCAGGCAATCCACGGCGTAGATGGTGTTCAAGGTACTCTGGTAATCGACGGCAACGGCCAAGTACTAGCAAGCCAGGCTCACGCCATCTATGACGATACTTTGATCGAAGAGTTTGGCCGAGCGGTCGCGGGCGCGGTCGACGCGGCTCGGCTGTTGGACGAGGATTGGGATACTCTAAGCGCGGTCTTCGTCGAGGGCTTCGTGATCCTCAGAAACCTCAAGCCCGGAGGTGTGGCGGCAAAACGGGGCGCCATCCTTGGCGTCATCGGCGACAGCCGCCTCAGCCTATCCTTCGCTGGCGTGGCGATGCGGGTGGCCGCGCTGAAGTTGAAGGAACAATTGGAATCGCCCGCCCCCCAAGTGCCCATTCCGAACCCAATCCCAAAGGAATCGAGCCGTCCACAAAGCGTCCGTCAAACGCAGAATACAGCAGCTATAGTAACACATCCGCCCAAGTCTTCCTCGGGCAAGTCCGGTCCGGGCAGTTCGTCTCGGATAGCTGTGCTTGGCCTGAATCTCGATCAGCTGCGCGATCAGTGCGGGCTTGGCTCGTCAGCGAAGGTCACCAACAATATTTCCGATACGGATGCGGAGACCACCGCTTTTCTCGAGGCAACGACTACGGCCCTTAGCGGGATCGTGGGGGCCACGGCACAGCAGCTCTTCGACGAAGCAGTCCGCAAGGTGTGTCCCGACGGACCGCTCGCTCGCCATCAGTGGGAAGCCCTGATCGTGGAACTGAGCGCGCGAATTCCCGATCGGGTCCAGGCATCGTTGTTCCAATGGACAATGCGCGCCCGTCTCTAGCGATTCAGACGAAGGTGTGTTCAGCGCGAATGCTCGTAGCGTCGCGCCGCGTTTGCCAGGACTGGCTCGCCCGCGCGGACCGCACCATGGTCGATCCAGCCGCTCGCCGCGCAAGGCGCGCGACGAGGTGGCTGCGGTCCCCCGAGTTGCCGCGACAGGCAGGCGCTTAGCTGGCGGCGCGTTTGCCGCCGCCGGCCTGATCCTTGTCCTTCTTAGTGCGGAACTCGAGGATCATGGTCTCGCGTTGCTGCTTGGGCAGCTCGGCGTAGCGCTTGAACTCCATGCTGAACTCGCCCTTGCCCTGCGTGGCCGAGCGTAGGTCCGTGGAGTAGCCGAACATGTCGGCCAGCGGGACTTCGGCCATCGCCTGTACGTAGGTCTCGTTCTTTTCCGTCGAGATGATGGCGCCACGGCGCTGATTGAGCTGACCGATGACCGCTCCCTGGAATTCCTCGGGGAACTGCACTTCGACGAGCATCATGGGCTCGAGGATGGTGGGCTTGGCCTTGTTGTAGGCCTCGCGGAAGCCCATGAGGGCTGCCGTGCGGAACGCGATTTCCGACGAGTCGACCGGGTGGGATTGGCCGTCGTTGATGGCGCAGCGGACGCCCACGATGGGGAATCCGATGAGCGGACCCTTGTGCATGGCCTCCTGGAAGCCCTTGTCACAGGCCGGGATGAACTCGCGCGGAATCGCGCCGCCCTTGATCTCGTCCTTGAACTCGTAGCCCGTGGGATGATCCATGGGTAGGGGCTCGATGTACCCCGCCACTTTGCCGAACTGGCCCGAGCCGCCTGTCTGCTTGCGGTGCGTGTAGCTGTATTCGCCACGCTGGGTGATGGTCTCGCGGTATTTGACCTGGGGACGGCCGGGGACGACCACGCAGTTGTACTCGCGCTTCATGCGCTCGATATAGATTTCGAGGTGAAGCTCGCCCATACCGCTGATGATGGTTTGGCCCGATTCCTCGTCGCGATGGACGCGGAAGGTGGGGTCTTCCTTGGTGAACCGGTTGAGCGCCTTCGAGAAGTTGGTGGCGGTGGTCTTGTCCTTGGGCTCGATGGCCAACGAGATGACGGCCTCGGGCACGTGCATCGAGGTCATGGTGTAGTTGACCTTGCCGTCGGTGAAGGTATCACCCGACGCGCAGTCCACGCCGAACAGGGCGACGATGTCGCCAGCTTGTGCCGTTTCGATGTCTTCCATCTCATCGGCGTGCATGCGCACCAGGCGAGGCACCTTCAGCTTCTTCTGGTTCGACGAGCAGTTGACGATGAAGTCGCCCTTCGAAACCTTGCCCTGGTAGATGCGCATGTAGGTCAGCTGGCCGTAGCGACCGTCTTCCAGCTTGAACGCCAAGCCCACGAAGGGCTTGTTGGCTTCCGAGACCAGGATGACTTGCGCCTCCTGCTTGTCCTGATCGAGGGCTTTGTTTTCGACCTCGATGGGGTTGGGCAAGAAGGCGTTGACGCCGTCGAGAAGCAGCTGCACGCCCTTGTTCTTGTAGGCCGAGCCCAAGAAAACCGGGGTCGCCTTGAAGCCGATGGTGGCGCGACGGATGGCAGGGATGAGGTCTTCGGACGTGATGGCAGTTTCAGCCAAGAATTTCTCGGCGATGATATCGTCGGCGTCGGCGAGAACCTCGATCATGCGGGCGCGTGCGGCATTGGATTCGTCCACCATCTCGGCGGGAATGTCGGTCTCGCGCAGATCTTCGCCGTTGTCGCCGTCGAAGTAGATGGCCTTCATTTTGATCAGGTCCACCACGCCTTCGAAGCGGTCTTCGGCGCCGATGGGGAGTTGGATGACCAGGGGACGCAGGGCCAGCTTCTCTTTCAACTGAGCCGTCACGCGCTCGGGGTTGGCACCCGCGCGGTCGAGCTTGTTGATGAAGGCCAACCGGGGCACCTTGTAGCGGCGCATCTGGCGATCGACGGTGTACGACTGCGACTGCACGCCTGCGACTCCGCACAGCACCAGCACGGCGCCATCCAGCACGCGCAAGGCACGCTCGACCTCGATGGTGAAGTCGACGTGGCCGGGCGTGTCGATCAAGTTGATGGTGTGGCCTTCCCATTCGGCGTAGGTAGCCGCGGATTGGATGGTGATGCCCTTTTCGCGCTCGAGATCCATGAAGTCCATGGTCGCGCCCACGCCGGATTTTCCTTTGACCTCTTCGATCTTATGGATTTTTCCGGTGTAATAGAGGATGCGCTCGGAAAGCGTGGTCTTGCCCGAATCGATGTGGGCTGAGATTCCAATGTTTCTGACCTTCTCAATAGACGCCATGGTACTTCGCTACCTGTTCTTTCTGGGGGCTTGCCTGCCTTGAACCAAATATCTAAACAGTATCGTTAAAGGCGCGGCAGTTTAGACGACACGGACCCAAAAGCTATAGAAAATTATTCGTCAGAGTGGGCACATTTCTGCAACTCTCCTTTCATTGAGATGCTGTTCGGGGCTCCTTCGACGCGTATTTCGCGGGTCAGGCGGCCGTCCAAGTGCATCAGAGCCAGTTTGAGCCGGCGGATCGACCTCGAGACCGTTCGTAGTCATTGCATTTTGACCCCGAGGTCGATCTAATGCTGCCCGTGCCAGTGCCGGCCATGGTAGCCAAGCCCGACAAGATGATCCTTCCAGTCCAACTTGAATTGCCGACGGGCAAGCGGCCGGTCCAGGTGGCCTTCACCAAACCTTTTCTCAAGTGGGCGGGGGGAAAGACGCAGCTTTTGCCCCAGCTTGCGCAGTTCTATCCCCCGCGGGGCGCGGTCAAACGCTATATCGAGCCCTTTTTGGGCAGCGGCGCGGTCTTCTTCCATTTCAAGGCGCAGGTTGGGCCCCGCTCCGCCACCTTGTGGGACAACAATCGCGAGCTGATCGAGACCTTCAAGGCGGTCCAGCAGGACGTGGACCAGGTGCTGAAGCTCCTGCGTAGATACCAAAAGCAGCACTGCAAAGACTTTTTTCTTGCCATGCGCGAGAAGTCGCCCTCGTCGCCCGCGGCCAAGGCGGCGCGCATGATTTATCTCAACAAGACCTGTTTCAATGGACTTTACCGGGTCAACAGCCGCGGCGTGTTCAACGTCCCGTTCGGCAGGTACACCAACCCGGGCCTCTTCCAGGAAGAGAACCTGCGCCAAGCTTCCCAGCTTCTTCAGGGGGCGGACATCGAGAGCAAGGATTTCAGGTTCCTCGCGCTCGAGGCCAAGAAGAACGACTTCGTCTACTTCGATCCGCCGTACCATCCGCGCTCGACCACGGCGTATTTCACGGCGTACACCCGCGATGCCTTCGGCCAGAAGGACCAGGAGGAACTGGCCGACGTCTACCGCGCCCTCGACCGCAAGGGGTGCTATCTGATGTTGTCGAACAGCGATACGCCACTCGTGCGCGAGCTGTACAAGGATTTCGACATGCGCGAGGTCTCGGCCAGGCGCAACATCAACTCGCGCGCCGATCGTCGCGGGCCCATCGGTGAATTCGTAGTGCTCAACGCCAAGTTGGCCGATGCCGTTCGCACCTGGGCCACTGCTACTTGACCATCGCTACGCCCAGGTTCAGATCGCCGTTCACCGTCAGGTTGGGAAAGCCGGCCAAGGCATTGAAGGCCGCATAGACCGCGAAGGCACCGTTCAGCTTGAAGGTGAAGCCGACTCCCGCTCCGGCCAGGCCCAGCCCGCCTACGACGGCGTCTTTGCATGTGGTGCCCGCTCCGCAGCCGACAAGCGCGACCTCGCTGGGAGTCGTGATGCTGTGGCGGATTTGACCGATGCCGGCTTGGGCAGAAAGAAAAGGACGAAAGCGGTCGCCCTCTCTGCGCAGCAGCCGGGTGACCTTCGCCAGGCCGGCGGCTGCCCATGTTGCCGGCTCGGAAGCCAGAACGTCCTCGGTGCCGGTGACGATTTGGAATCGTCCCTGCATCGAAACAACCCATCGTGGACTGTGGAAGTAGCCTATCTCGGGTGCGAAATGAAGCAGCTGGGCGCGGGCGACGCCCGAAACCCTGATGGTGGCAGGCGGGGTCGCGCGATCATGGGGATTCAGCTCGGGCGAACCCGCGTAATAGCCCCCACCCGTGCCCACGGCCAGGACAAACCACAGTCCGGTCGCCCCGCCGGTCGCAGCCTTGGCCGGTACGGTCGCCTCGGCGGCGGAGATCAGGGTAATCCTGTGCGGTTGATCCGGGGTTCCACTGTGGGCAACCACTACCTCGTCTGCGTTCTCGACGCCGAGGTAGTACGCGACGCGGGTT
>Ga0302323_100003960_pt1 | contig 12045 bp, 3 predicted proteins | sample Fen_T0_3_FD_201950 | JGI IMG/M metagenome (GOLD analysis project Ga0302323, IMG submission 201950) | Peat permafrost microbial communities from Stordalen Mire near Abisko, Sweden - Fen_T0_3 | ecosystem: Environmental > Terrestrial > Soil > Wetlands > Permafrost | place: Sweden: Abisko... | reverse complement strand
GGCTCGGGCACGCTCTCGTCGGGCTCGGCGTCGGGGACGTTCGTCCCGGCGGTGGCGGGCAGCCCCACCATCCATGCGACGTACTCCGGCGACGCCAACTTCCTGGCCGGCACGGACGGCACGGCCGGCGTCACGGTCAACAAGGCGAGCACCACGGCGACCATCGCGTCGATCTCTCCCGCGTCGCCGTATCCCAGCCAGTCGGCGACCATCACGGCCACGGTGGCGGTGACCTCACCCGGCTCGGGTTCGCCGAGCGGCACGGTGACCTTCTTCGACAACGGGACGTCGATCGGGACCGGGGCCCTGAGCGGCGGCTCGGCCACGCTGAGCACCAGCTTCGCATCAGGGTTGCACTCCATCACGGCGCAGTACGGCGGGGACTCCAGCTACAACGGATCGGCGGCCTCCAGTCCCAGCTCGTTCACGTCCAACAAGCTGACCACCACCACCACGCTGGCGGCGAACATCAACCCCTCGGTCTATGGCCAGGGCGTGACGCTGACGGCTGGGGTGAGCTCGGGCACGGGGACGCCGACCGGGACTGTGACGTTCTACGACGGCGGGACCAGCCTGGGCACGGGGACGCTCTCGTCCGGCTCCGCCACGCTGACGGTGGCGTCGCTCACCGTCGGGACGCACACGACGCTGACGGCCTCGTACGGCGGCACCGGCACCTACGCGACCAGCACCAGCAGCAACCTGAGCCAGACCGTGAACAAGGCGGCCAGCAGCGTGAGCGTAGGCTCCTCGCTGCAGACCTCGACGTATGGAGTGGGGGTCACCTTCACGGCCACGGTGAGCGACGGGTCGTACGGGTACGCCACACCGAGCGGCGGGACGGTGACCTTCTACTCGGACGGCACCAGCATCGGGTCCGGAACGCTGAGCGCCGGGACGGCCAGCTTCGCCACCAGCGCCCTGACCGCGGGTGTGCACGACATCACCGCGGCCTTCGGCGGAAACACCAGCTACCTGTCCTCGAGCAGCGCCGCCGGAGCGTTGCTCCAGTCGGTCGGCAAGGCCACGCCCACGGTGGCGCTGGTGGCCGCCCCGTCCACGGTGGTGACGGGCCAGTCGGTGGGGCTCACGGCCACGGTCAGCTCGTCGGTCAGCACGCCGACCGGGACGGTGACCTTCTCCAACGGCGGCACCAGCCTGGGCTCGGGCACGCTCTCGTCGGGCACGACTTCGGGCACCTTCGTCCCGGCGACGGCTGGCGGCGTCACGCTCCACGCCACCTACTCCGGGAATGGCAACTTCCTCGCCGGCACCGACGGCACCGCCAGCGTCACGGTCAACAAGGCCAGCACCACTACGACGGTGGTCTCGGTCTCGCCGGCGTCGCCCTATGCAGGACAGTCGACCACCATCACGGCCGCGGTCACGGTGGTGTCGCCGGGTTCGGGCTCGCCGAGCGGGACGGTGACCTTCCTTGACAACGGGACGTCGATCGGGACCGGGACCCTGAGCAGCGGCTCGGCTACGCTGAGCACCAGCTTCGGGACCGGGTCGCACTCCATCACGGCGCAGTACGGCGGGGACACCGGCTATAACGGCTCCACGACCGGCAGTCCCAGCTCGTTCACGACCAACAAGCTGACCACGACCACCACCCTGGCGACGGACATCAACCCCTCGGTCTTCGGGCAGGGCGTGAAGCTCACCGCGGGAGTGAGCTCGGGCACGGGGACGCCGACCGGGACGGTGACGTTCTACGACGGTGGAAGCAGCATCGGGACGGGGACGCTCTCGTCCGGGTCGGCCTCGCTGACGGTGGCGTCGCTCGCCGTGGGCACGCGCACCCTGACGGCCTCGTACGGCGGCACCGCCAGCTACGCCACCAGCAGCAGCGGCAGCGTGAGCCAGACCGTGAACAAGGCGGCCAGCAGCGTGAGCGTGGGCTCATCCCTACAGACCTCGACCTACGGAGCGGCGGTGACCTTCACTGCCACGGTGAGTGACGGGTCGTACGGATACGCGACGCCGAGCGGCGGGACGGTGACCTTCTACTCGGATGGGGCCAGCATCGGGACTGGGACCCTGAGCTCCGGGACGGCCACCTTCACCACCAGCGCCCTGGGCGCGGGCGTGCACGACGTCACCGCTGGCTTCGGCGGAAACAGCGGCTACCTGGCGTCGACCAGCACCGCCGGGGCGCTGCTCCAGGTCGTGGACAAGGCCACCGCCACGGTCTCCCTGGTCGCCACCGCCAGCCCGGTCTTCGGGCAGCCGGTGACCCTCACCGGGACGGTCAGCTCCAGCGCCGGGACGCCCACCGGCACCCTGGCCTTCTCGGTCGACGGCTCCGCGCTCGGCAGCCCCACCACCCTGGTCTCGGGCGGCGCCACCGCCTCCTTCACCCCGTCGACGGTCCGCACCTACGCCCTGTCGGTGGCCTACTCTGGCGACTCCAACTTCAACGTGGGGGCCGGATCGGTCAGCCTGGACGTGGGCAAGGGCGGCACCACCACGGTCGTGGCCGCCATCACGCCCAGCCCGTCCTACGCCGGCCAGCCGGTCAACCTGACCGCCACCGTGGCGGTGGCCTCGCCGGCTACGGGGACGCCCAGCGGCTCGGTCACCTTCTTCGACGGCGAGACGGCGCTGGGGACCGTCGCGCTCGGCGGCGACCTCACCGCGAGCACGAGCGCCACCTTCCTCCAGGGCACCCACTCCGTGACCGCGCAGTACCTCGGCGACGGCGCCTTCCTGGGTTCGACCTCCGCGGTCCAGACGCAGCCGGTGACGCTGGGGGTCCCGGCCGCCGTCTCGGTGGTGTCCGGGAGCGGCCAGGAGACCGTGGTGGCGACCGCGTTCGCGCAGCCGCTCACCGTGAAGGTCGTGGATCAGGACGGGGCGGCGGTGCCGCTCGCCACCGTCACCTTCGCCGCGCCCGGCTCGGGCGCCACGGCCAGCCTGGGAGCAGCCACGGCGGTCACCGACGCCAGCGGCCTGGCCAGCGTCAGCGCCTCGGCCGGTACCGGCGCCGGCGGCTACGCCGTCACGGCTTCGGTCGCGGACGTGGTCACGCCGGCGTCCTTCTCCCTCACCAACGACCCGGGCGCGCCGGCCACGCTCACGGCCGACTCGAGCGCCGCCACGCAGACCGCGCAGGCCGGCACCGTCTTCGCCGCGTCGCTGGGCGCGACCGTCACCGACGCCTACGGCAACCCGGTCCCGAACGTCACGGTGACCTTTGCCGCGCCGGCGAGCGGCCCCACGGCCAGCTTGGCCCAGACCACCGCCGCCACCGACGCGCAGGGCCGGGCTTCGGTGGCCGCCACCGCTGGTAGCGCGGCCGGCACCTACGCCGTGGTCGCCTCCATCTCCACCGGCCACACCGCCCAGTTCGAGCTCACCAACTCCTCGGACGCGCCCAGCACCATCGCGCTGGTCTCGGGCGACGGCCAGCACGCCACGGTCGGGACCGCCTACGGCGCGAGCCTGGTGATCGTGGTCCGCGACCAGTACGGCAATCCCGTCCCGGCGGTCCCGGTCAACTTCACCGCCCCGTCCTCCGGCGCCACCGCCGGCCTGACCCTCCTGGCCGGATTCACCGATAGCAACGGCCTCCTCGACACCAGCGCCACCGCCAGCACCGTGGCCGGGGCCTTCCAGGTGGTCGCCACCGCGACCGGCGCCTCCTCCCCGGTGGCCTTCTCGCTGGAGAACCGGCCGGGGACGCCGACGGCCATCGCGGCCGAGGCCCTGACCGTCGCCCAGATCGCGCAGGTGGGCACCGCCTTCGCCCTTCCGCTCGCGGTGTTGGTGACGGACACCTACGGCAACCCGGTCCCGGGCGTCCAGGTGACCTGGACCGCGCCAGGCTCGGGCCCCACCGCTGCGCTCGACGCGACCACCGCCACCACCGGCGCTGACGGCGTGGCGAGCGTCGGGGCCAGCGCTGGGAGCGTGGCCGGAAGCTACACGGTCGGCGCCAGCATCGACGGCGTCGGCACGGTGGCCTCCTTCTCGCTGACCAACCAGGTGGGCGCGGTCTACACCATGTCGGTCGCGTCCGGCAGCCCGCAGTCGGCGGTCGTGGCCACGGCCTACGCCGCGGCGCTCGAGGTGCTCGTGCATGATCAGTACGGAAACCCAGTGCCAGGCGTGGCGGTGACCTTCTCCGCGCCCGCGAGCGGCGCCAGCGTCACCTTCACCTCGACCAGCGTGACCACCGGCGCGGACGGCAAGGCGAGCGGCCAGGCGACGGCCGGGACCGTGGCCGGGACGTTCCACGCGACCGCCAGCGGCGCAGGCGCGAGCGCGCCGGTCCAGTTCGCGCTGGAGAACCTCCCTGGCCAGGCCGTGCGGCTGGTCACCGCCCCGGACGGCTCCGGCCAGTCGGCGCAGGTGGGCGAGCTCTTCCCCAACGCCCTCACGGTCACCGCGGTCGATGCGTACGGCAACCCGGTGCCAGGCGTCACCGTGACGTTCGGCTGCCCGTCCACGGCGACCACTTGTGAAGTCGATCCCACCAGCGCCGTGACCGGTGCGGACGGCACCGCCGGCACCCGGGCCACCGCCGGGACCGTGTCGGGCTCGGTGGAAGTCACCGCCTCCGCGCCTGGGCTCGACCCGGTCTCCTTCTCGCTCACCTCGCAGCCGGGCCAGCCTGGCGCCGTGGAGGTCGTGAGCGGCAGCAACCAGACCGCGCCGGCCAACAGCGCGTATGGCAATCCACTGGAGGTCAAGGTCACCGACCCCTACGGCAACCCGGTGGTGGGGGCGGTCGTGACGTTCCAGGTGGTGACCACCAGCGGCCAGACCGTGACGCTCTCCTCCGAGACTGCGATCACCGACGCCAACGGCGTGGCCAAGGTCACCGCCACCTCCAGCGGCACGCCGGGCAACGTCCAGGTGGTCGCGACCGTGCCAGGGACCTCGTCGCCGGTGATCTTCACGCTCACCACCGTGGCCGCCGTCGCCCAGCTCACCGTGGACATCGGGCTCCCGGTCTTCGGGACCGTCATCCAAGGCGACGGCGTCAGCCACGTCAAGGTCGCGGTCGGCCCGGATGTCGGCGGCGTCAAGGCCACCGGCACCATCACGCTCCGCTCCTCGCGTACGCTCCGGCTGGTGCCCGGCCAGGCCAACGCCTCCCAGAGCGAGGACGCGATCGTGGTCACCCTCGTGGACGGCGCGATCGACGTGGCGGTGATCGTGGACGGGTGGCGGTCGCGCACACTTCAAGTAAACTACACGCCCGACGCGGCGGCGGCAGGGCTCTGGTCGGCCGCCTCGACCACCGTCGATCTGACCGCCGATCAGCAGCAGCAGCACCATCCCTCCGGTTGCGCCGCGGGCGACGCCGGGTGGCCCGCGCTGCTGGCCTTCCTGCTCCTCGGCCTGGGCCGCGCTCGCCGCAGCGCCCTGCGCGCGGCCACGCGGGGCGCGCTCGTGGCAGGGCTCCTCCTGGCCGCCGCGCCTCGTCCGGCGCTGGCGCAGTTCGAGACCGGCCTCCGGCTGGGCTGGGCCTTCCCGGTCGGCAACCTTCAGGTCGGGAACTCCCTCTCGAACTACCTGTCGGGCACGCTCCCGATCCAACTCGAGGTGGGGTACCGCATCCTCCCTCCACTGTCGGTGGGCGGCTACTTCTCCTGGGGGCCGGCGCACGTCGCGGCCTCGCTCTGCGGCGGCGCCTCCTGCTCCGGCTCGACCATGCGCCTGGGCGTGCAGGGGTCGTGGCGCTTCGTGCCCCTCCCGTTCCTCGGCCAGGGCTGCCCCTGGGCGGGCGGTGGCCTGGGCATGGAATGGCTCCACGCCTCGGCCAAGGACAGCGGCGGCACGCTGGAGGTGAGCATGCGCGGGATGGAGATCCTGAACCTCCAGGGCGGCGTCGACTGGTCCGTGGCCGACCGGTTCACGGTGGGCCCATACCTCCAGCTCGCCACGGGCCGGTACGCGCACATCGAGGTGCAGAGCCCGCTGGGTAACTCCTCGGGCGGCGACCCCGGCGCCAACACCCACCTCTGGCTGACGCTGGGCATCCGCGCCACGTTCGACGTGAGCCGCTGAAGTCCTGAAGAAGTCAGTCACGCTTCGCACGAGGGCCGGCCGCCGCCGCGGGGTCGGCCCTCGACGCGTCGGCGCTCCGGGCTCCGCGCCCTCGTCCCGCGATCATCCCGTCGATCCGGAGGTGCGGTCGGCTGCTCGGTGGAGGCGGTCCGTCGCGCCATGGCTCGGTCTCGCCCGACCGGCGCTATGATGCCGGGAGCGCCTCGTCTGCGGGCGCCGCGGTCTCCGACAGCGCCCCAAAACGACTCGGCGTTGACCGGCGACAATGCAGGGAGCGCTGCTGGGTGTCTTCGATCGGAGCTTGGGAGCCATGACCGCACCGGAACCGAGCCCGACGGACCAGGACGGCAAGCCGGCCGGAGCGCTCCCCGAGGTCGCCCCTGGCCCGTCGGACCCGCAGGTCCTGAGCAGCCTGTCCCGGCTCGACGTTCCCTGGCGCCAGCGGCTCAGCACCCGCCTGATCATCCTGATCGCCGGGGTGAGCGCGGCCACCATCGGGGCCTTCGCGCTGCTCGAGTTCCGGATCCAGCAGCAGCTCGTCGAGCAGGTGACCCACTCCGCCGATCTCCTCAGCGAGACCATCAAGAACTCGACCCGCAGGGCCATGCTCGACGACCGCCGGGACGAGGTCTACGAGACCATGAAGGAGATCGGCCGCGGCTCGGGCATCGAGCGGGTGCGCATCCTGAACAAGGAGGGGCGGATCACCTTCTCGACTGACGGGCACGAGATCGGGACCCTGGTCGACAAGCGGGCCGAGGGCTGCTACGGCTGCCACACGTCCGACCGGCCCCTGGAGCAGCTCGCGGCGGGGCGGCGCAGCCGGGTGTTCGGCGGCGAGGGGCGCCGGGTGATGGGGATGGTGACGCCCATCTACAACGAGCCCTCCTGCTCCACCGCCGCTTGCCACGTCCACGAGCAGGCGCGGCTGCTGGGGGTGCTCGACGTCTCCTTCTCACTCTCGGAGATCGACCGGCAGACGGCGCGCTTCCGGCTGAACGCGATCGGCCTCTCGGCCGCGGCGGTCCTCTTCCTGGCGGGGGTCTTCTTCTTCTTTCTCCGCGTGCACGTGGTGCAACCGGTGGCGGCGCTGCTCCAGGGCACGCGCCGGGTGGCCGGGGATCGCCTCGACCAGGAGGTTCACGTCGACACCCGGGGTGAGCTGGGGCTCCTGGCCGAGTCCTTCAACGAGATGACCCACACGCTCCGCAAGGCCCAGGACGAGCTGCGGGGTCTCAACAGCGGCCTGGAGTCGCAGGTGGAGGAGCGGACCGCGGCCCTCCGGGCGGCGCAGGACCAGCTCGTCCGGAGCGAGAAGCTCTCCTCGCTGGGCAAGCTCGCGGCCTCCATCGCCCACGAGATCAACAACCCGCTGGCCGGAATCCTCACCTTCGCCAAGCTGATCATCCGGACCCTCGAGCACGGGTCGCCCGACGAGCCGGCCCGCAAGGTGCTCATCAAGAACCTGTCCCTGGTGCAGCGCGAGACCGAGCGCTGCAGCGCCATCGTCCGCAACCTCCTCGACTTCGCGCGGGAGCGTCCGCTCAGCCTCAAGGAGGTCAGCGTCAACCAGGCCATCGAGGAGGTGGTCTCGCTCCTCTCCAACCAGATCGCCATCCAAGGCCTGACCCTGGAGCGGGAGCTCGGGACCATACCGTTGGTGAAGGCCGACTTCGGCCAGCTCCGCCAGACCTTCGTCAACATCACCATGAACGCCTGCGAGGCCATGACCTGCGGCGGCAAGCTGACCATCGCCAGCCGGAGCGAAGGGGAGTGGGTCGAGGTGGCCTTCACCGACACCGGCCCAGGCATCCCCCAGTCGGCGCTCACCAAGATCTTCGACCCGTTCTTCACGACCAAGGAGAAGGGGACCGGGCTCGGGCTCTCGGTGGTCTACGGCATCGTCGAGCGGCACGGCGGCAAGCTCGAGGTCCAGAGCGCGCTTGGGAAGGGGACCACGATGCGGGTTCGGCTGCCGGTCTCCCCCGGCGGCGGATCGGGCCGGCAGGCCGACGGACCTTGATGAGCGGGATCATCTTATGGTGGATCGGCGAGAAAGATCCGGACGCGGGGACCCTGGAGCAGGTGCGAGCGCGGCTGGAGCGGGCCTTCAAGGTCCCGGCGCGGCTCCGGACCGATCCGGCCCGGCCGTCGGCCTGGGATCCGCGGCGGCGCCAGCACAACTCCACCCAGATCCTCCACTGGCTGGGCCAGGCCGCGCCAGCGCTGGGGCTGGAGCAGGGGGTGCGGCTCCTGGGCGTCACCGACCAGGACCTGTTCATCCCCATTCTCACCTTCGTCTTCGGCGAGGCGCAGCTCGGTGGGCCGGCCGCGGTGGTCTCGACGGCGCGGCTGCAGGACGAGACCGGCACCCTCGGCGAACGGCTGCTGCTGGAGCGATGGGTGAAGGAGGCGGCCCACGAGCTGGGGCACGCCTACGGGCTCATCCACTGCGCCACGCCGCGGTGCGTGATGGCGCGGTCGTCGAGCCTGCGCGAGGTGGACGTCAAGTCTTGGGAGTTCTGCCGGGATTGCCGGGCGCGGCTGGACGGCGCACGCCCAGACGGTGAGTGACATGGGAAACGAGAAGACGCGCATCCTGGTGGTGGACGACGAAGAGATCGTCCGCGAGTCGCTGAGCGGGTGGCTGCTCGAGGACGGCTACACCGTGCTGACCGCGCCCGACGGCCCGGCCGCGGTGGAGCGGCTCCTGGCCGAGCCCTGGTCGGCGCTCCTGGTGGACCTCAAGATGCCCGGGATGGACGGCCTTCAAGTCCTGGAGGAGGCGCGCAAGCGGCAGCCCGACGCGGCGGTGGTGATCATGACCGCCTACGCCACGGTCGACACCGCGGTGAGCGCCATGAAGCTGGGCGCCTACGACTATCTGGTGAAGCCGTTCGATCCCGAGGAGCTCTCGCTGATGATGCAGAAGATCGTGGCGCAGCAGGCGCTGCTCCGCGAGAACGCCGTCCTGCGCAAGGCGCTCAAGCGCGAGTACCGCTTTCGCGACCTGGTCAGCAAGAGCTCGGCGATGCAGGCGGTCTTCGAGCTGGCGCGGGTGGCGGCCCGGGCCAACTCGACCATCCTGGTGCTGGGCGAGAGCGGGACCGGCAAGGAGGTGATGGCGCGGGCCATCCACGCGGAGAGCCCGCGGGCCGAGGGGCCGTTCGTGGCGGTCTCCTGCGCCGCGCTCACCGAGAGTCTCCTGGAGTCGGAGCTGTTCGGCCACGAGAAGGGGGCCTTCACCGGCGCGGTGGCGCGGCGGAAGGGGAACTTCGAGGCGGCCAGCGGCGGGACGCTCTTCCTCGACGAGGTGGGGGACATCACCCCCAAGCTGCAGCTCGAGCTCCTGCGGGTGCTGGAGGAGCGGAAGTTCCAGCGTGTGGGCGGGACCGAGCCGATCGAGGTGGACGTCCGGATCATCGCCGCCACCAACCGGGATCTCAAGAAGGCGGTGTCCGAGGGGAAGTTCCGGGAGGACCTTTTCTACCGGCTGAACGTGATCCCCGTCATTCTCCCGCCGCTGCGCGAGCGGCGCGAGGACCTGCCGCTCCTGGTGGAGTCGCTGCTGGAGCAGCTCGCGATCGAGCTGAAGCGGCCGATCGACGGGATCTCGAACGAGGCCATGGCTGCGGTGATGGTGCATGACTGGCCGGGCAACGTGCGGGAGCTGCGCAACGTGCTGGAGCGGGGGGCTGTGGTCTGCTCCGGGAGCCGCCTCCAGCTCGCCGACCTCGGGATGGGCGCCGCGGCCGGGCAGCCCGCTTCGTCCGCGTCCTCCGCGGTCGTGCCGGCCTCGCTGGAGGAGGTGGAACGGCGGCACATCGGCGCGGTGCTGGAGCACACCGGCGGCAACGTCAGCCAGGCGGCGCGCATCCTGGGCATCGATCGGGTGACGCTCTACAGCAAGATGAAGAAGTACGACCTGCGGCGCCCGGGCGATCCCGACGCCGGGGCCTAAGATGCATCGAGCGCCGCGGAACCGTCCCGAACGCCGTTCTGGAGGGCGCGGCCTGGCGGCGACAGGCCGGGAAGCCTTGCCTCCCGTCGGGTGCCAACGGCCGTCTCCCGGCACGGTGCCCTGGCGGCGCCACCTCTATCCCGCCGTGTTGTCTCAGCGAATTTCGCGCCGGTCCCGAGCTCGGGACCGCGGCGTGCGCCTGGACCCGTTTGGGGTGGTACCGCATGGGCGCCGCAGCCTTGACATGGGTGCAACACGACTAGTAACGTCCGCCAATTGAATCGACTCAACTGAGGCAGTGCCAATCCTCTCCCCGTGACGGCATCGCGCTTCGGTAGGCTCCCCCCCAGCGACTCGATTCGATCACCGAGACGTTTCTGATCCGCGAGGAAGTGTTGAATCGCTTCCGGACGAGGAGGCGATGGGCTTGTCCTCGGTGCAGGCGTCGCGAAGATCGGCAACGGGTTCCCACATCAAGGCGGCGCTGCGGTGCATTTTCTCGCATCTCGGCAGACGTTTGCTGTTCACTGTTAGGAGAGCGCCTATGATGTCGTTGCGCAGTTCTTTGGTCAGCTGGAAGAGGGCCGCGGCCCCGTTGGCCGCCGGCCTCGGGTTGATGTTGGCGGGGTGTGGACCCCAGTCGGAGACCGAGGTCGCCGCAGGGGTATACCAGGCGCGGGTCGATAACCCGTTCTCGGGCGTGACCGGTTACGTCAACCCCGACTGGAAGGCGAAGGCCGAGAGGGAGTCGGGAGGCAACCGGGTCTCCAACGTCTCGACCGCGATCTGGATGGACACCATCGGCGCGATCACCGCCAAGAACGGCGGGACGACGCTGCAGCAGCACTTCGACAACGCCGTGTCGCAGGGCGCCGGGTACATCGAGATCGTGATCTATGACCTCCCCGGCCGAGACTGCGCCGCCCTCGCCTCGAACGGCGAGCTGGGTCCGACCGAGCTCAGCCGGTACAAGAGCGAGTACATCGACGCCATCGCGGCGATCGAAGGGAACTCGAAGTACGCCAACCTCCGCATCATCAACATCATCGAGCCGGACTCGCTGCCGAACCTGACGACCAACGTCGGGACCACCACGGCGACCGACGCCTGCGCGACGATGAAGTCGAACGGCAACTACGTGGCCGGCGTGCAGTACGCTTTGAGCAAGCTGTACGCGATCGGGAACACCTACAACTACGTGGACATCGGGCACCACGGGTGGCTGGGCTGGGCCGACAACCAGACGGCCGCGGCGAAGTTCATCGCCGACGCCATCAAGGGCGCCACGGGTGGCGCGAACACGGTGCAGGGCTTCATCAGCAACACCGCCAACTACTGCGCCACGGTCGAGCCATACTTCACGGCTTCGGACACCGTGGGCGGGACGGCTGTGAAGCAGTCGACCTGGGTCGACTGGAACCAGTACGTGGACGAGCAGAGCTACGACATCGGGATGCGCTCCTCGTTCATCAGCAACGGCATGAACTCCAACATCGGCATGCTGATCGATACCTCGCGCAACGGCTGGGGCGGATTGAAGCGCCCCACCAAGAAGAGCTCCTCGACCACCCTCGACACGTACGTGGACGAGTCGCGCATCGACCGGCGCATTCACCTCGGCAACTGGTGCAACCAGAGCGGCGCCGGCCTCGGTGAGCGGCCCAAGGCCGTCGGTTCGAACGGCGTCCACGCCTACGTCTGGATCAAGCCTCCCGGTGACTCGGACGGCTCGAGCACCCTCATCCCGCAGGGGTCGGACAACCCGGACGGCAAGGGCTTCGACCAGATGTGCGATCCGTCCTACGGTGGCAACACGCGCAACAAGAACAACAAGACGGGTTCGCTCTCGGGCGCGCCGGTCTCGGGCGTCTGGTTCTCGGCGCAGTTCCAGGAGTTGATGACCAACGCCTATCCGGCGCTCACCGCAGTGGGCGGTGGCGGCGGTGGCGGTGGTGGCGGTGGTGGTGGCGGTGGCGGTGGCGGTGGCGGTGGTGGCGGTGGTGGCGGTGGTGACGGTGGCGGCGGAGGCGGTGGCAATCCCGGGAACAACGGCGACCCAGGTG
>Ga0302323_100003959_pt1 | contig 12045 bp, 8 predicted proteins | sample Fen_T0_3_FD_201950 | JGI IMG/M metagenome (GOLD analysis project Ga0302323, IMG submission 201950) | Peat permafrost microbial communities from Stordalen Mire near Abisko, Sweden - Fen_T0_3 | ecosystem: Environmental > Terrestrial > Soil > Wetlands > Permafrost | place: Sweden: Abisko... | reverse complement strand
AGTGGCGCATGCCGCTCATCAATCTCATCACCAACCTTTCCACGCGCAACAACAGCCGCGTCGAAACCAAATCCTACGAGGGCTTCCAGAAGCATCTGGCAAGCCGCGCCGACCGACGTGCCCGCCCAGCCGCGGCGGCCCAAGACTCGGCGCCAGCAGCCTAGGTGGCTACTTCTGCGCCAAGGCGCTTGTGCAGCTTCCCACACATTGTGAGAAGCTGTCGCCGGCGCAGTCGCAAGCTTCACAGAAGCTGCAGAAGACATCGCTGCACGAGGTGACGTCGCCAAGACACTTCGTGATGCAGGCGCTATTCGCCTGAGCACACAGGCCATCGAAGGTGGTGCCCTTCAGCGTGGGGCAAAGAGCGGCGACTTGGGCCTTGGCTCCCGCGCACGTGGCAAGTCCGGCGGGTGCGCATCCGAGATACTTGCCGCCGCCGCAGATGCAGGCTCCATTCGAACCGCATTGCGGGTACGGGCAGTAGCACGTCTCCGTAATGGGGGCGCAAGCGTCCGACTTCATGCACGCGCACGCGTCCAGGTTCGTGCAGGTGGCTTGCGGCTTCTCCACGGCCGCGTCGATGGCATCTGGTGGCCCGGCATCGCCCGGCACGCAGGTTGGGCACCCGCAGGTCGGCGTAACGAGCTGGTCCCCAGCCTTGCACTTGATAGCAGCGCACGGCGGCTGGATGCATGCCGTATCCGTCGCGCTGTCCTTGCCCCCGCCGGCGTCGGGTACCGGGCAGATGGGACAGCCACAGGGATCGGGATTCGGCACATAGCCACCGGGGCAAGCGACGCCGACACACAGGGTAGGGAGGCAGGTGGCTCCACCAGCACCGGTTATGCCGCCCGCGTTCGAGCCGCCGCGTCCGCCTATTCCACCCGCGCCGCTGGCTGTGCTGCCGCCGGACCCGCCGGCAACGGCACCGCCACTTCCGGCACCACCGCTTCCCAACCTTCCGCCCGATCCGGGAACGCTGGTTCGTCCACCCATCCCCGTGTTCTTGGAATTGAGCGCGCCGTCGCTGCATGCCAGTCCGAGCGAGGTGATCAAGAAGAAGGTGAGGGCACCGCGGGCATTTTTCATGGGAGGTCTCCAGCTGGCTCTTACAGCAAGGTTTGTGCCGAGGTCACGGCTGTCGGGTTGCCTTGATTTTCCGTCCATTGGCAGGTGGTGGCGCGAAGCGCGTTGTCAGAATTCTGAGGGGCTGTTGCCGGAAGGGGCCTCTCGAATGTACGATCACAGGATCGTCGGGGAGGCGATCGAGCATGGCGAAATCATTCGAGTGGCGCCTTTGGACCTTGGTACTCGGTGGCGCGGCTGCCGCGGCTTGCGGCGGTAGCAAGGGCACCGACGATGCAGGCAGCGGTGGCGTCGTGGGTGGATCTGGTGGTGTTTTGCTGGGCGGCGGAGGTGGCGGTAGCGTGGGGAGTGGTGGCGTCAACACGGGCGGCGTTGCGGTCACGCCCGTCACGCCTGTTGATGGCGGAATTCTTGGACAGGTGGTTGGCTCGATCGAACTCTACGGCACCTTCCACGCAATGGGCGTGATCGCCACCCTTCCTGCTGGCAGCGACTCCAATCGTAACGCCGTGGCCAGCGTCGATTATCGCGTGTCCGGCTCGCTCGACTACGGCGCCGGCTTTCCTCTCACCCGCGTGGCCGCCACTCGGTTCGTGGGTAGCCTGTTTTGGCTCACGCCGGGCACCGGCTACGACGTACGCGTTCGCTACGCCGATCCCGACGGTGCGCCGCTCGACACGGGCTGGGCAGGCGCCACGGCCTCGACTCGCAATGAACTCACCACGCCGGTTCCAACCCGCACGCTCAATGTCGGCCCCGCCGGGGCCGGCACGGCCTGCTCGGCGGCGGCGCCTTGCGCACTCTCGCAGGCCATCGGTCAGGCCCAAGCCGGCGACGAGGTCGTGCTGGGCGCTGGAACCTACACCCAAGGCGAACTAACGCTCTCTCGCTCGGGCACGGCGGCGGCGCCCATCGTGATTCGCGGGGCGGCCGGTGCCATTCTCGATGGCGCCGATCCGGCCACATTCACCTGGACCAATCAGGGCGGCGGCATCTACGCGACGACAGTGAACGCGGCCGATCCCCACCTTGTCACGGCCAGCGGCGCGAGGCTCTATCCCTACGCCGATCTTGCGTCCGTGACCGCGCTTTCGGCCAGCAGCACACCGGGCTTCTTCGCCAACGGCAAATCACTCTCGGTTCACCTTGCAGGGGGCGCCAGCCCCGCGGGTACGGCCACGGCCGTTTCCCGTTTCAACTACGCCTTCACCATCACCGGCAACTTCGTCTATGTCCGCGACCTCACCTTCCAGAACTACGGCCTGGGCAGTTACGCCAAGGCCATCTACATCCGCGACGGTAGCGACAATTTGGTACAGGGCTGCCGCTTCATCACCAACGATCTTGGCATCGGTCTCAAGGGCGCGACCCATCGCAACGTTATCCAAGACAACGAATTCTCCGACACCATCGCTGGCTGGACCTGGGAGGACGTGAAGGCCGAGGGCAACCTCGAAACCGGCGGCGTGCGTTTTTACGCCCCGGACGACGGGCGGGGGACGGTGATCCGTCGCAACAAGTTCCACGACTTCTTCGACGGTCTTGGCATCTGTCCGAAGGATTCGGCCGCGGTGACCAACGAGACTGATTTCTACGACAACCAGAGCTACAACAACGGCGACGATGGTGTCGAAACCGACGGCCAGTGCGCCAACGTCCGTCTGTGGGGCAATACCATCCACGACACCCTGTCGGGGATTTCGCTGGCGCCGGTCGTGGGCGGGCCGGTCTATGGCCTGCGCAACAAGATCTATCTGACAGGCGCCGGGCACAGCCAAGCCGGTTACACTGGATTGCCCTTCAAGTTCAACAGCAGCGACGGCGATTCGGGCGCGATCTACCTGTTTCACAACACCGTCGATGCCCAGCGCGTGGGGAATGACGGGTTCAGGATCCAGAGCCCTGGCACCTGGCAGATTCTCTATGCGCGCAACAACGTCTGGGCCGGAACCTTGCACGCGCTAGAGAACGCCAACGTCAGCCAACCCTTGGACATGGACTACGACGATCTCTGGCGCAGTGGCAGTGACTATCTGGTCCGTTGGGACGGACTGCCCAACCCTCGGCTCACCACAATTCCGGAAGTGACCGCCGCCACCGCGCAAGAGAGTCACGGCATCAGCACCGCGCCGGCCTTCGTGGCGCCCGCCACGGCGGACTTCACGCCAGGCCCGTCAAGCCCGCTCATCGACCGCGGTGCCTACATCCCCGGCATCAACGACGATTACAAAGGCCAAGCCCCAGACATCGGCGCCGTCGAGAGTCCGTAGAAATCGCTGGACTTCGCGGGAATAGTCGCCATCCTTCCTTGACCGTTCCGCGATCGATCTCCTATCGGTCCAGGCTTCTTTCCTAGCGCGTTAGTTCTCCTGGGCGTTTATGCAGTCGAGAACTGGGCGCATTGTGCGTGACCCAAACATTCTGGCGGGGTCGCCAGGTGGGTGGGCCACAGAAAGTGGACTGAAAATGGGAACAAGACTCTTTGTTGGCAACCTCTCCTTCAACACGACCGAAGTTGATCTTCGCAACGTGTTCACCGAGGCGGGCCTGAACTGCACCGAGATCAAGATCGTGACCGAGCGTGAGACCGGGCGTCCCCGTGGTTTTGCATTCGTGGAGATGGCCGATCAGGCCTCGGCCACCAAGGCCATGGAAGCCCTCAACCATCGTGAACTCGATGGCCGCGAGCTGAACGTGAACGAAGCGCGTGAGCGTGCTCCTCGCGTCGGCGGCGGTTCGCGCTACTAGCGTAATGGGGCGCGCCGAGGCGCGCGTCCGTTGATGATCGCGATGGGAACCCACCTGGGTTCCCATTGCTTTTTCAGTAGTGCGGCGGTGGCTCATTGGATGCGCCATCCACCCCGGCGGCGCCGGCACGCAGGCTCGCGATTTCACGGGTGAGCCGGTCGATCACTTTCTGCTGATCGAAGATCAACTGATTCAGCTCCTCAACTTGGTGCTCCAGGTGGGTGTAGCGAATTTCCAGTGTGGTCAGTCGGGCTTCCATTCAAGACCACCATCGTCCACGCTGCGTTTCGTGGCAAGGCTTGTCACGCTGGGTTGCAGCTGCCCGGGACGGTGAGCCGTACCCGAGTCCATGGTCACTGTACTGTGAGGACTTTGGTCATGACAAGCACCCGTCGTTTCGGCCAGGCTTTCGTTTCGCCAGCCCCATCGTACTTCGTCGCCACCCTCGGGGCGCTAGGCTTGCTTGCGGGGTGGGGCTGCAGCAGCGCAGCTATTGTCCCCCAAGGTGGGCAAGGCGGCACCGGCGGCAAGTCCGTGACAGGTGGCACCGGCGGTGTGAGTGTCACCATCACGTTGACCAGCCCGGTTCGCAGCGCCGACGCAGGGACCGACGCGAGGACGTGCACGCCAGACAGCGGCAGGTGCTATGCGGTTGTCGATGCGGGCCCCTATTGTGGGGACGGGATTGTGCAGTCCGATCGGGGCGAGACCTGCGACGATGGCAACCGCATTGGCGGCGATGGCTGTTCCGGAACATGCCAGATCGAGCCGAACCATAGCTGTCCGGCTGCGGGGGGACCGTGCGTTTCGACCGTCGGCTGCGGCAACGGCACCCGCGAGCCAGGTGAGTCTTGCGACGACCACAACACCGACAACGGGGATGGCTGTTCGCGTACCTGCAGCGTCGAGCCTGGGTGGGTGTGTCCGGTTGCGGACCAGCCCTGCAAGCGACTCGTGACCTGCGGCGATGGCCGCGTGCAGTCGGGTGAGCAATGTGATCTCGGCAGCGCCAACGGAACCGGCGTGGGGTGTGACGAGCACTGCGTGTTGCAGCTGGGTTGGACGTGCAAAGGTCATACGTGCCAACAGGTTCCCGTGTGTGGCGATGGTCAAGTGACGGGCGGCGAGCAATGCGACGAGGGTGACAAGCCGTCGGGCACCGGATGCTGCGAAAATTGCAAGGTCATGGCCAGCTACTGCAGCTGTCCGAGCAGCGGCGGCGCCTGCCGGGACAACTCGAGCTGCGGCAATGGCGTGCTCGAAAAGAGCGAGCTGTGCGACGACGGCAACACCAACGATGGGGACGGTTGCTCGGCCAAGTGCCAGACCGAGTCGGGTTGGCAATGCCGCATGGCCGGTAAATCGTGCAACCCAATGTGTGGCGACTCGCGCATCATCGGCAGCGAGGAGTGCGACGACGGCAACGGCGATACCGGCGACGGGTGTTCGTCCATCTGCCGGATCGAGCCCGGGTGGACATGTTCGAAGACCACGCCTTCGACGTGCACCCATTCGATCTGCGGCAACGGCAAGCTTGAGACTGGTGAGACCTGCGACGACGGCAACACCATCCCGTTCGACGGTTGCTCTCCCACCTGCCAGAACGATCCCAAGTGCGGGACTGCTACCAGCGCGACCGGCGAGTGCAAGACGGTCTGCGGCGACGGGCTCTTCTTGCCGGGCGTCGAGCAGTGCGACGACGGCAATGTGCTCGACGGCGACGGTTGCTCGAAGGATTGCAAGATAGAAGCGGGAAACACCTGCCGGTCTCTGAGCGACAATCCCCCTCCGAAGCTGGACATTCCGATCGTGGCGCGGGATTTTCAGGACTATTCACCGAACAGCAATCCCCCGACCGGACATCCCGATTTCGGACACTACTGCTGCGATGACAGCCTGGCGAAGGGAAAGGGCGTGGTTCGCTCCACCTTGGATGCTGACCGCAAGCCGGTCTGGGCGGGGCCGGATCCGGTTCCGGACCCGACGCAGATCCTGTTCACTGGCAAGTCCGCCTTTGACCAGTGGTATCGCAACGTCAGCGGCATCAACCAGACTTTCTATCAAACCCTAACGTTGCTGCAGAACGCGACCACCAAAACCACCTACGCAATGAACAGCGACACCGACCAGCCCTGGTACGATCGCTGCGGGTTCTTCCCGCTCGACTCCGACAAGCCGCTTATTGACCAGAATACGGGAAAGCAACGGACTTCTCCGTATGACTCGTCAGCCCCAAACGGCCGCCTCTGTTATGCCTACGAGGGCCTGGGGTTTGGCAACGGATGGGCGGATCACAACTTCTCCTTCACCACCGAGCTTCGCTACTGGTTCCAATACCAGGGCAATGAGAATCTCAAGTTCACCGGCGATGACGATGTGTGGGTGTTTATCAACGGTATCCTTGCGGTCGAGATGCCAGGTACCCACAACCGCGCGGTGGGAACCGCCATTCTCAACGCTTCGAGTGGCACCGGCCAGGTGGGCTACGGCGAGACGCCAGGATCGTACACGACCATCGACTTCAAGCTGACCACCGGCCACCTGTACGAGGTGGTCGTCTTCCAGGCCGAGCGCTGGTGTTGCGGTTCGAACTACATGCTGACGCTGGCCAACTTCATCGCGGGCCGGAGCCAATGCGGACCTACTTGTGGTGACAAGGTCGTGGCCGGAACCGAGGAATGCGACGAAGGCTCGGCCAACAGCGATACGACCTATGGAGGCTGCACGACCCAATGCAAGTTCGGTCCCTTCTGCGGTGACGGCGCCGTCAACGGAACCGAGGCATGCGACGACGGCCGCAACACCACGGTCGGCTACAACGTGAGCGGCTGTGGACCCGGTTGCAAACTTCCCCCGCGCTGCGGTGACGGCGTCGTTCAGACGGGCGAGGAATGCGACGTAGGGTCCAAGAACAAGACCGCGCAGTGTGGTGGCGGCTGCAGCTCGACCTGCCAGCTTAATCCGTCCTGTGGCGATGCCAACGTGGACCAGTCTTGTGGCGAGCAGTGCGATGATGGTCTCAATTCGGGCGGCTATGGGTTCTGTGCGCCAGCGTGCGTGCTGGGTCCCCGATGCGGAGACGGCAAGGTGCAGAGCGATCAAGGTGAGGAATGCGACAACGGTGACAAGAACTCCGATGTCGCCGGGAGCACCTGCACCACCTCCTGTCAAAAGCCCGGATTCTGCGGCGACGGCATCTTGCAAGCCGAGCGCGGCGAAACCTGTGACGATGGCAAGAACGACGGTAGCTGTGGCGGATGTACCCCCGATTGCCAGCGCGGCCCTTACTGCGGTGACGGCGTCGCACAGAAGGAGTGTGGCGAGGTTTGCGACTACGGCGCGCAGAATACGCTGCCGGGCAATGCGGCCTATGGCGGATGCCTGACCAGTTGCCAGCTAGGGCCGACCTGCGGCGACGGTATCGTGCAAAGTCCGGACGAGGAGTGCGATCGCGGCGCCAGCAACGGCGGATTCGATGTCGATTGCAGCGCCGCCTGCATCAAGCAGGTGATCGTGTACTAGCCGTATAGCCCGGTATCCACGTCGAGCACGCGTGTGGGGGCGTCATTCGGAAGTCCTCGGAAACAGCTACCCGAGACTTGCTTACGGAGTACCCTTTAGCCGGGCCCTGAGCGGCCTTAGCACGCTAGGCAAGGTGAAGTACGGCCACTGCCCCCATTGAATGGCGGCCGAACCTTGGTGCTGACCGAACCGGACCAACATGGAACAAAAATCTATTCTCGATGGCGATCCCGTTGTGGCACATCTCGTCACCGAAGTCCGGCGCGAAGAGGCGCTGCTCAAAGCGGGCGCATTGCAGAAGGCAATTTTCAACAGCGCCAACTTCTCCAGCATCGCCACGGATGCGAAGGGCGTCATCCAGATCTTCAACGTTGGCGCCGAGCGCATGCTGGGCTACACCGCCGCCGAAGTGGTGAACAAGATCACGCCGGCAGATATTTCCGATCCGCAGGAAGTGATCGCGCGCGCCAAGGCGTTAAGTGTCGAACTCGGAACCCCCATAACGCCAGGCTTTGAAGCCTTGGTCTTCAAGGCCTCGCGCGGCATCGAGGACATCTACGAGCTGACGTACTTCCGCAAAGACGGCAGCCGGTTTCCGGCGGTGGTGTCGGTCACGGCCCTGCGTGATGCTCAAAATGCGATCATCGGTTACCTGCTGATCGGCACGGACAATACCGCGCGCAAACAGGCAGAAGCGGCCCTGCTCAAAGCCGGCGCCTTACAGAGCGCGATCTTCAACAGCGCCAACTTCTCTAGCATCGCCACCGACTCGAAGGGCGTTATCCAGATCTTCAACGTCGGCGCCGAGCGCATGCTGGGCTATACCGCGGCCGAGGTGATGAACAAGATCACGCCGGCCGATATTTCCGACCCGCAGGAAGTGATCGCACGCGCACAGGCATTGAGCGTCGAACTCTCCACGCCGATTACGCCGGGCTTCGAGGCCCTCGTGTTCAAGGCCTCGCGCGGTATCGAAGATATCTATGAGCTAACCTACATTCGCAAGGACGGTAGCCGCTTTCCCGCCGTGGTGTCCGTGACAGCACTGCGGGACGATCAGGGCGCCATCATTGGCTACCTCTTGATCGGCACGGACAATACCGCGCGCAAGCAAGCAGAAGCGGCACTCCTCAAGGCGGACGCCTTGCAGAGCGCAATTTTCAACAGCGCCAACTTCTCTAGCATCGCAACCGATGCCAAGGGCGTGATTCAGATCTTCAACGTTGGCGCTGAACGCATGCTGGGCTACACGGCGGCCGAAGTCATGAACAAGATCACGCCGGCGGATATTTCCGATCCGCAGGAAGTGATCGCACGCGCCAAGGCCTTGAGCGCCGAACTTTCCACCCCGATTGCGCCGGGTTTCGAAGCCTTGGTCTTCAAGGCCTCGCGCGGTATCGAGGACATCTACGAGCTGACCTATTTCCGCAAAGACGGCAGCCGGTTCCCCGCGGTCGTGTCTGTCACGGCCCTGCGTGACGCGCAGGATGCCATCATTGGCTATCTCTTGATCGGCACAGACAATACCGCACGCAAACTGGTCGAGGAGGAGAGAAAGAAACTCGATCAGCGGCTGCGCGACCAGCAGTTTTATACGCGCTCCCTTATCGAGTCGAACATCGACGCGATCATGGCCACCGATCCATCCGGCATTATTACCGACGTCAACAAGCAGATGGAGGCGCTCACCGGCAGCACGCGTGACGAACTCATCGGAGCGCCGTTTAAGAATTACTTCACCGATCCGGAGCGGGCCGAGGCCAGCATCAAGCGGGTGCTAAGCGAAAAGAAGGTGACCGACTATGAACTCACCGCCTGTGCCCGCGACGGCAAGAAGACAGAAGTGTCTTACAATGTGACCACCTTCTACGATCGGGACCGGATGCTACAGGGCGTGTTCGCCACCGCGCGCGATGTGACCGAGCGCAAGCGCTTCGAGAAATCGCTTCAGGAGGCCAATCGAATGAAGAGCGAGTTTCTTGCGAACATGTCCCACGAATTGCGCACCCCGCTCAATGGCATCATCGGCTTCAGCGAGTTTCTCTTTGATGAGAAGCCCGGCTCACTCAATCCAAAGCAGAAAGAGTATCTGGGCGACGTGCTCAGCAGTGCGCGCCATCTTCTGCAGCTCATCAACGATGTGCTCGACCTGGCGAAGGTCGAGGCGGGCAAGATGGAACTGCACCCGGAGACCTTTCCCGTGCACAAGGCCGTCGAGGAGGTTGCCGCCGTCATCAAAGGCATGGCGCAAAAGCGGCAAATCGCTGTCGGCATTGAAATCGGGGCGGGGCTCGAGGCCGTCAGGCTTGACCAGCATAAGTTTAAGCAGGTCCTTTACAACCTGCTTTCAAACGCGATCAAGTTCTCCAACGACAACGGCCAGATTGCCATTCGCGCGCAGCGCCTGGACAGGCACCAGATCGAAGTGCAGGTCCGCGACACTGGCATGGGTATTAAGGCCGAGGACATCAACCGGCTTTTCACTGAATTCGAGCAGCTCGACTCCGGCACGGCTCGCCGTTTCGAAGGAACGGGACTTGGGCTGGCCCTGACGAAAAAGATCGTCGAGTTTCAAGGTGGTCGCATCAGTGTGGAAAGCGAGCTGGGCAAAGGCAGCGCATTCACCGTCGTCCTGCCTGTGACGATCGAGGAGATCAAGACCCCAGGAGCGCCAAAATGAGCGCCAAAATCCTTGTCGTTGATGACAATGCCACCAATCTCAAGCTCGTGTCCGACGTGCTCGCGTTCGAGGGCCACCACATCCTCAAGGCTGCGGATGCCGAGGAAGCGCAGCTCGTTCTCGCCGACACTTTGCCAGACCTCATCCTCATGGATATCGCCTTGCCCGGCATGGACGGGCTTACCCTTACGCGCAAACTCAAGGCTGACGAGCGTACCCGCCACGTCCGTATCGTTGCACTTACTGCCTTCGCGATGAAGGGCGACGACCAGAAGGCTTTCGCGGCCGGTTGCGATGGCTACATAACAAAACCCATCGATACCCGGAAGTTCCCCGCGCAGGTGGCGACGTTTCTTGCTGGCCAGGTCACAACGCCATGAAGATCCTCATTGTCGATGACATCGCGGCCAACCGCAAACTGCTCCGCGCCCAGCTTGAGGCCGAAGGGGTCGAGGTGGTCGAAGCCGTCGATGGTCTCGATGCCTTGGAAGTGCTCACGCGTGAACCGGTCGATGCGGTGCTCTCGGACATTCTCATGCCACGGATGGATGGCTACCGCCTGTGCCATGAGGTGCGAAAGAACCCAACGCTCCGGTCAGTGCGATTTGTCCTGTACAGCAGCACGTACACGTCGCCGGCCGATGTGAGCTTGGGCGACACGGTCGGTGCGGACCAGTTTGTCGCGAAGCCGGCGCCCATCGCGGCCATTCTGAAGGCGCTGCAGATTACCGCCGTAGGCCGGCAACCGCGTCCGTCGGCATTGCCTGACGACGCTCTCATCGTCCAGCAATATAGCGCCGTGCTGGTGGCCAAGCTCGAAGAAAAGAATACTGAACTCCAGCAGGCGCTCGCAGAGACGCTGCGTGCGCACAATGAAATTCAAGAACTGAATGTCGATTTGGATCGCCGGGTGCGCGAGCGCACCGCCGACCTTGCCAAGACCAACCGTGAACTCACGGCATCGCTCGCCGAAGTGAAACAACTCAACGAACTTCTCCCCATTTGCTCTTACTGTAGGAAAATTCGCGACGATAAGAACTATTGGGACAGCGTCGAACACTACATTGTTCGCCATACCAACAGCAACTTCAGCCACGGTATTTGCCCCGAGTGCTACGAAAAGCATGTCACACCCATGCTCAAGGCATTGGACGACGAGCCGACGCCTGGGATCGACGGCAGCAAACCCTAAACGTCATTGGCTCAAGGAACAGTGGTGCCCGACCAAGACGACTGACACCGGCGGAGGTTTGCCCGCCGCGGCTGTCGTGTGCGATAAGTGGGCGGATGAGTTTGCGGACGTTAGCTGGAAACTGCCGGGCGTACATAAGCCGTCCCGACCGGAATGACTTCGTGCGCGGGGCGATCGTGTCTCCAACACCTTGTTGCACGGGGCCTGGAGTCACCCATGAATGCGACGCCTGACGCGGTCGCGCCTGCGATGGTCGGCAGCTCGGACTGGAAATGGATCTGGCTCGGGCTCGTGGTCGTCGTTTACCTGGCGGTTGCGTTACCTGTTGTCTTTCTTGGTCGGCTGACGGCCATTCTCGTATTATCCGCGTTTGGACGACGCCCGAGCCAAACAGCTCCGCGTAGTGAACGCCGCAAGGTTGGAGCGCGATTTGACAGAGCACTGTGCTTCAATCCTTGGCCTGACCACCGATAGCATGTACGTTTTCGCGCGAGGTTTGGGACGTCGAAGGCTATGGCCAGTACTCAGAAGTGCTGTGCCTGCTCGTTGAGAAACATGAATGAGAATGTGACAAGTCCCCTGAAAGATTCTGGACCGGCCAGGAATCCCGGACGCCATCGTGTGCCCGTGGGCGTCCTTGCGCTGCTGGCGATCCTGATGTTCATCGATGTACTCGTCAGGCCGGGACAGCTCCTTTCGGAGATGGGGACCGATCTCTCGGGCCAGTTCGTGCCCTGGTTGGAATTCGGGTTCAGCCAACTCGGCCGTGGTCACCTGCCTCTGTGGAATCCCTATATCTACGGTGGCACACCCTATG
>Ga0302323_100003956_pt1 | contig 12050 bp, 11 predicted proteins | sample Fen_T0_3_FD_201950 | JGI IMG/M metagenome (GOLD analysis project Ga0302323, IMG submission 201950) | Peat permafrost microbial communities from Stordalen Mire near Abisko, Sweden - Fen_T0_3 | ecosystem: Environmental > Terrestrial > Soil > Wetlands > Permafrost | place: Sweden: Abisko... | reverse complement strand
CGACCACGGCCCACACTTTCTTCTCCCGTTTGGGGCCCGCGGTGTGTCCCCACGACACCTCCGTCGATACCACCGCGGCGGGCAAACTGGGCGCATCGGGCGCGGGGACTGACAATGAACGCGCCGACAAACCGGCACTCCGAATGATTCCTGTAATGCGCTCCACCGACGACCGCGCACGGGCCGGTCCGAATGGAGCTAACGCTATTGCCAGCTCGGCAACGTTTGCAAAGCGATCATTGCGGTCCTTCTGCAGGCATCGATTGATGACTTGCTCGAGAGCAATCGGGACATCCGGTCTAACACTTCGAATCGAAGGTGTGGGCGAGCCCACTATCGCCATGCACAACGCGGGAAGAGAATCACCGGTATGCGGATACTGCTTCGTCAAAAGTTCATAGAGGATTACACCGAGCGACCAGATGTCCGTTCGCAGGTCGACGTCGCGCGAGGACTTCAACTGTTCGGGAGACATGTAAAATGGCGAACCCATTACCGAAGTGGTCTTGGTCATCGCCATGTCGGGGCCCGATATTTGTGAGCCGGTCGTCTTGGAGATCCCAAAGTCGAGAACCTTGATCGAGAGCACGCCGTCTGAGCGTCGAATGCAATACAGATTGGCCGGCTTGAGATCGCGATGCACGATACCGAGCCCGTGCGCGTCGGCAATCGCCTCGCAGGCCTGCAACACGAACTCCACCGCCTGCTCAATTGGAAGCGCCCCGTGCTTCTCCAACCATGCGCTCAGATCGCGGCCATCCAAGTATTCCATTACCATATAGGGAGCGCCATTTTCGAGCGCACCAACATCGATAACGCGAGCCACATGCTCGCTCTTGATCTTGACCGCCGCGCGTGCTTCGCGCGCGAAACGCCCCATTATCTCGGTGTTGCCAAGTACTTCGGGCAACAGAAACTTGATGGCTACGCGTTCGTCGAGGTGCAAGTGATGCGCCGCTACCACTACGCCCATCCCACCGACTCCCAGGATCTTCTCGATGCGGTACTTGCCGGCTAGAACATCGCCTTCGCGCACACCGCTGGCAGGTTGTGAGTCTGATATCATGAGGCCCGGTACCCTACCCCCCGCGCGCATAAGACGGCCAGAGGCAGCAGAACTTCAATCTTTCGCTGGGGCCCGCCCACTGTCAAGAGCTACCCGCTCGGAACCCATGTTTTTACACACTACTTTGCGCCGCACTCATCGCAAATTGTAGCCACGTGCCGATGATGCCCCCAGCAAGACGCTCGAAGGCCCGATCATTTGAACGGATTCTTGAGATCACGGGTTGCCTTGCTTGGGTTGGCAGGTGACGCAGCTTTGTGCGCACGCGGCGCCAAAACCTTTGAAGCTTTGGGCGAACTTGCCCGACGCGAACCGACAGCATCCGTGGCGGAGTCCGAGATTGGGGTTTGCTCGGTCGCAGTCGGGATCGGGCTTGCTTTTTGCGGCGCGGGTTCAGCGTGGCTTACAGGCGGCGGCGCTCGCCGATTCACTGCCTGCGCAGGCGAAGAAGATCTTCCGGCCAAGACCGCCGCGCCTATGAATCCAATCAGCGCGCAGAGCGCTGCCAGCCAAACGAGCCTGTACTTCGAACCCACGAAGCGCGCGCGCAGCGATTGATGTGCGGGCATGATCGGTCGCGCACCGCCGCTATCCCTCGCAGTACGTATCTCTTGTATCAGTGGGTCAACGACCAAAATTCGACGATCGCCCGGGGCGTCGGGTAATTGCGACGGAAAGAACGAGTGAATCGGCTTTACACCGGTACTGTCCATTGGGTCAATCCAAGTGCGAAGCGAGGCATCGCAAATATCTTCGTTGACACCACGCCCCATGAGCCACTCCGCAAGCGCCCTGCCGAACGCATGCATGCTCTCGTAACGACCGCCAGGTTCTTTCGCAAAACCCTTCAGCAATATCTGCCACAGAGCAGGCTGATCGAGGCCGTACTCGGCAATCGGTCGCGGTTCGGCGTTCATAACCCGCCACAACACCGCTGCGGGGCCACCGTCACCGTCGAAGGGTCGGCGGCCTGTTATCATTTCGTACAACACAACGCAGAGGGACCAAATATCCGCGCGCCCGTCGACGACAGCGTTGCCGAGAAACTGCTCCGGGGACATGTACGCGGGGCTTCCGACCAACGCGCCCTCTTGCGTCAGCCGCACCGAGGCACGCCGCTCGAGTTTGGCAACACCAAAATCCAATACTTTTGGTTGAAGTCGCTGACCCGCTGGGCGCGCGAGAAAGATATTGGCAGGCTTCAAATCGCGGTGCACGATGCCGTGAGCATGCGTCGCAGCCAAAGCGTCAATAATCGGCAAGAGTGTCTGCGCTGCGCGGTTGGGCGACACGCAGCGGCGCCGTTGTAAAGCTTGATCGAGACTCTCACCGCGCAACAACTCCATGACGATGAATGGATCGCCAAATTCGGCAAAGCCGAAATCGAATACTTGAATAATCGCGGGGTGTCCGATACGGGCAGCGGCTCGCGCCTCCTGGAGCATGCGCTCCGCTATCCCATCGACGTCATGCGCAAACTCGGCGCGCACCAACTTGATCGCCACATCGACGTCGAGCGTACGATTCTTGGCGAGCCACACCGAGCCCATGGCACCTTGACCCAGCTCCTCGGTTAGTTGGTACTTGCCGGCAATGATCGCGCCCGCGGCGTATCGGTTCGCCCGATGGCTTTCGATACGCGCCTCCGATTGCGCAAGCGTCACGACCTCGGGAGGCGTAACCCGATCGCCATTGTCCGCCCACAACTCATCGGCGGTCTGTTTCAGATTTGAGTAACCTTGCGCCTCTGCGGTCATGGCCCGTCTTAAAGAAGCGAGCACTTTCTCGCCTGCACATATACAACGGCCAATTCCGCGCTGGACTTGAGCGCCGGGCGCACAATGTAGTTCCCCGGCCGACCCGCGAGCCACTGGTTCACTCGCCAGAACACCGCTAACTGCGCTCGATGGGGGCCCAATCGAGCTCCGGTCTTGGCGAATACTCCGCGCATGACAGGTCAGCGGGGTGCGTGGGGAAGGTCGGGGCTTGCCCTGGACACACTATCGCCTTGGGGGGTTCGTGGATTCGCGGAGTTGCTTTTCCACGAGTTTGCCGCGTATCGAGTCACTCAATTCACTGATTAAGCCGTCGGACATTGCCGCCGGAAGTTCTGTGCTCGGATTGGTGCATTGGCCTTCGTCATTGAGGCACATGGTGGCGACGAACTGTGACTGTTGTTCGGAAAGCAAACCGGTAACTCCAATTCGAGTATTCGTCTCGTCCAGCTCAACCTGAAAGGTTCTCTCATATCGTTCGTCATTGCCTCTTTCGACATCGCTATCAGGTACGCAGTGAAATCCAGTCCCCACAGAGTGGATGTGGGACAGCAACTCGTCGATGTTTGTATTGAGATGCCTAATGCTCTCGCCATGGCTATACGTCATAGTTTTCTTCCCTCGCCTGCAATTCAGCGTTTCTATGTACCCAATGCCCTTGACCGTAAGCGACGGCCCCGTCAATGGCTAGATTTTGATTCTCGTAGGGTCGAACAGTTTCCGCATGTTACAAACCTTTCGAGGGACGAAGGGTGTCGGCGGCTTTCCATATGGCCCGTAGTGTTTGCCAGCCCCCTTTGAGGCGATGGATATCGACTCCTGCGATTCTATCGGCCGATCCGGACTTGACTAGATGGCAAGTTACCCACAAAAGTCCTCCGTATGACTCAGTCCGCATTCGCCCACGGTCCCGCCACCCTTCGCCTCGGCGACCTCGAGGTAGCCCGCATTGGCTTCGGCGCCATGCGCTTGCCCGGCCCTGAGGTGTGGGGCGAGCCGGAGAACCCGACACACGTCAAGGACGTCCTGCGCCGGGTCGTCTCGCTCGGCATCAATTTGATCGACACGGCCTGGTTCTACGGGCCGCACATCTCGAACCGGCTAATCGCGGAAACGCTCTATCCGTATCCGAAGGACCTAGTCATCGCGACGAAGCTCGGCGGCAAGCGGCTCCCCGACAAGGGCTGGGGATTTTACGGTCGTCCAGAGGAGCTGCGGGAGGGCTGCGAGACGGACTTGCGGTCGCTGCGGCGCGATGTGCTCGATGTGGTGCACTTCCGTTACATGGGTATGCACGCGCCCGTGTCGTTCACCGAGTCGCTCGACGCACTGATCGCATTAAAGAACGAGGGAAAGATCCGTCACCTGGGGCTCAGCAACGTGGGGGTGAAGGAGCTCGAGGTCGCTAGGCTGCGTACTCCCATCGTCACGGTTCAGAATATGTTCAGCGTCGCCGGCGGCAGCAGTCCATTGGCGAAGGCAACCCACTCCGAGGTCGAATCACCCGAAGCCGTGCTCGACGCGTGCACGGCCCACGGAATCGCATTCCTGCCATTCTTTCCGCTCGCAGTTGGCGCGCTCACCAAGCCCGGTAGTGCGTTTGCAGCTGCGGCACAGCGTCACGGCACGACGCCCGCGCAGATCGCGCTCGCCTGGCTACTCGCGCGCTCGCCCATCATGTTGCCCATCCCCGGCACGAGCCGCCAGGAACACCTCGAGGAAAATTGGGCTGCACGCGCTATCGCGCTGAGTGATGAGGAGGTGCAGAGCATCGCGGCCGCCGCGCGCGCAGCCTGACATCGGAGAAGCGCCCGCGTGGGCTGGCCCTGTGCTAGTGGTGAGGACGATGCCATCCCTAGCCGGCCGTTTGGAGGCGCGAGTCCGCCACCTGTCGCACACAATTGGCGAACGCCATTACCTCCGTCCCGAGGCGCTCACGGCCGCGGCCCGCTACATTGAGGAGCAGCTTTCTACGATGGGCGTCAATCTGCAAAGGCACGAGTTTTTCGTCAATGAGCAGGGCTTCGTCAATCTGGAGGTGCTCGCTGCGAGAGCGGATAGTTCGCGCCGCGAACCCGCTTGCATCGTGGTTGGCGCCCACTATGACACGGTGCCAGGTACGCCCGGCGCTGACGACAACGCGAGCGGTGTCGCTGCACTTCTCGAGCTAGCGCAGCAACTTGGGCGGGAACACCTGGATCGCACGCTGCGTTTCGTATTCTTTCCCAACGAAGAACCGCCGTTCTTCCCCGACGCCGGCATGGGCAGCGCGGCGTATGCCGGCAAGTTACGGAGTGAACGGGTGGATGTGCACGTGATGATATCACTCGAGATGCTTGGCTATTACAGTGATCGAGCAAAGAGCCAGAAGTATCCGCCAGGACTATCGCTCTTTTACCCCGACCGCGGAAACTTCATTGGACTCATTAGTAACTTGGCCTCGCGGCAACGCCTCCGCGAGACAAAACGCGCGTTCATGGCCAGTACGGGGTTCCCTTGCGAGAGCTTGGCTGCGCCCGAATGGACCGTGGTAGTCGGTCTAAGCGACCACCACTCCTTTTGGAGCCAAGGCTACCCGGCGCTAATGGTCACCGACACGGCTTTCATGCGTAATCCTCACTATCATGGGTCGAGTGATTCAGCGGAAACGCTGGACTACGAGCGATTTGCCGAGGTCACTCGTGGGCTCGTATCTGCCATCAGGCGCCTTGGCACAATCGATGAGCTTTGATGCTCAGCTGCCGTGGAATGAACCCAATGCGATTGCTCGAGAGCTGAGGCTAACAGGCCGACCTTCGTAGGGTTTGCCTTCGCGCTTCCTGACGGGCTGGCGGCAAGGGCAGCGACAGCACATCGCCCGGCGTGTATCATACGAGGATGCTGAACCAATCTTGCGCCTTGATTCTTGCCGAGTCCGTCCTGCTAGCTAGCTGCAGTGGCGTGCCCAGTTCTGGCAATTCAACGAGTATTGGCGGCGCGGGCGCGTCCTCGCAGGGAGGTACGGGCGGCGTGCTCGCGACGGGTGGCACCGCCGGCGCGCCCGTCGGCGGCACGTCGTCGGCTGCGGGCACTGGAGCGCAGCTCGATCGTTTCGGGGTCAAGCGGCTTTACCCGTCGATGCCCGGCGGAAAGGAATGGACCTCGAAGTGGGACAACGGTGTGTCGCGCACGTTCCCGGGCATCGATCCAAACGACACGTGGTTCGATGCCGACCACGGCACTGCCACCTACGCAACGGATGGGCAAGGTACGCTGCGTATCTCCGGCAGCGTCCCGCGCATGTACATTCACGACCCGGCGCTCACCGACCAATGGCGCGATGTCGAGATCACTATGTACTTCATGCGCACGCCCGCATTTACGTGTTCGGCTGCCTACGCGGGCATGGCCGGGATGGCGCGCACCAACCACGGTACGATCGGACAGGAAACGGTGAACCTGTGCGACACGCGTGGCATCAACGCGCGCATGCGCTGCGACGGCCACATCGACTTCGAGAAAGAAACGAGGCACACGGATTCGACGGCCATCCTGAACAAGCTCCAGTGGAGCGCGGGAACGCTCCCCACGAACCAATGGATTGGCTACAAACACGCGGCTTACGACTTGGCGGACGGCGGTGTGAAGCAAGAGCTGTGGATTGACGAAACTGACGGTCAAGACGGCGGCAGCTGGCGCAAACTCAACGAACACGTCGACTACGGAACGGACTTCGGCGTGGGAGCCACACCGTGCGCTACCGGGATCGACCCCGCAATGGCGCTCACCAAGGCGCCAACCCGCGCCGGCTCCGAAACTGGCAAGCCGAACATCACTGTGTACTTTCGCAGCGACAACGTCGGCACCGAAGGCCTCATCTTCAAGAAGGGTAGCGTGCGCGAAATCCAGGTGCAGTAGATCGGCGCCGCGCTCCGCCAGTTATGCCTGACGCAGGCTATGGCGGCTACTTGCGATCGTTCCCACCTGCGTGACCGCTCGCTTCGAGCGCGTATTCTAGAGCCTCGCGTTCACTGTTGAACCCTCGAATGGGCGCGCTCGTGCCCTCGCGTGTCCAGCGGGAAAACTGCACTTTCATCACCGGAGTGTTGTTGATGCTGACAAACTCGCGCCAGCCTTCGGTGATTGGAGGCAACACTTGTTTGACTGCTGCTTCGAACTCGGGATCGTTGCGAAGTTTACCGCGTCGGCCGTCCCAAACCAAAATGGCCTTGTGCCGCTGGAACTGGACAAACGTGCGCATGAGCCAACGATGCGCTTCACGCAAGGTTGCAACGTCTGGGAAAGCGTCACTCGTGCGAGTGACGCGCACGATCCCATGAAACGAGTCGTGTTCGACGGAAAAGTGGTCACACTGGTCGATCGCCCGCCACGCCAGCGGAAACGCGCGCGCTGCCGAGCGTCGCTTACCCGGGACGTCGCGACTCACGCAGCCACCTCAGTACTTGGTCCACTCGTCAAAGTTTAACGAACTCCCGGTTCGACAGCGATGCCGCGTACCGATTGTGCATGGCGTGCACTTCGCCCCAGGCCTTCAGCTTGCGCATTCTGTCTATCCAATGGCTGATGTTGACGTAGCATGATAGATCTGCACCAATCAGGTCGAATTGCCCGAGAAGCGGAGCTCCGAAAAAGTCTGCTAGCGTAATCTCATTGCCGCAAAGATACGGCTTTTTGCCCAACCAGTGTTCGTCGAGCAACCGTAAGCACTGCAGCGTGCGCGCGCGGCCCCACTGAATCGTTCCACGATTGACCGCATCGGACTCGCGCCGATGGTGGGCGTAGATCTGTGGATAAATATATTCGTAGCCCATGACGCGATAAAGGCCCGTGTTGAACCAATCCATGACCTCGTGGATTTTCGCGCGTTGCTTCAAATCTTTGGGATAAGCTGGAGAATCCACCGAGTCCGCAAGGTACCTCAAAATGGCGGAACTTTCGGTGAGTCGAAACTCACCATCTTCCAGCATCGGCACCAGCGCACAGGGGTTAAGACTCTTGTAGCTATCGCTCAGATGTTCTCCCGCGAGCAGGTCGATATCTGCTTTCTCGAATTTAATCCCCGATTCAGCACAAAAGAGCAGGACCACTCGGCTCGTGGGCGAGCCATCAAAGGTATATAGTTTCAAGTTGGATTCTCCGGTTTGCCGAGCTACGTACGGAAGGGAACGGCCGCAGCGGGCCAATGTTACGGGGTTCTTCTCTCGTTACGGGTAAGTTTGCGACCCTAACCTGCGAAGAAGCGCGCACTCCAATGCGAATCGAGACCAAGCGGCCGGCTTACGCGACTGGATTCGCCCCGGCCACTCCGCCTGATGTGACGATCGTGGCGCATTTCTCGCGGGTGTGTGGCGGCTGTCAGGTGCTGCGGCGCGAGCTCGATGAGAATCAATTGATGGCTCATCGACGTCAACGATCGTTTTCGATCTCGGTCGCGAGTTGGGCCACCTGGTCATCCAAATTGTCGTCGGTGATGGTTGTATGCGCTTGCTCCTCGAAGTCCTCTTTCACGGGGATCCGAGCCTTGTCCAGGGCTTCATCCGTCAACGGTGCGTTGGCGCTTGCGGTTGGCTGCGTTTCCGCGGACGGCTTGCTGCAAGCAACGAGTCCTGCGAGGCCGAGCAAACTCACTGCGATTGGTTTGAACGTCATTGGGCTGCTCCTTGTGGCGAAGGCGAATTCTTGGTCACCCAGGCTTGATGCCGCTGTTGCTCTTTGGCGATTAGCGAATCGATCTTTTGCACCAGCTCAGTGTCCTCGTCGGCGGCAGCCAGCTCCTTGGCACGATCGAGCTTGGCCATTCGTTGGGCGTACTTGGTGAACTCAGTATTGGTGGCCACGTCCTTGCCAACCTTCGGGTTCTCTTGCAAAGCGCGTCGCTTGGCATCGCGACTCCGGTTTACGCGGCTCTGGGCCTGTGCTTGATGCGCCCCCTCGAGTGCAGCATGCCGCGTCTGAATCTTCTGCAACCGTTCGAGCTCCTTTTGGTCGCCGTCCGCGAGCTTTCCAGCATCTTGTTTGGACTGGAGTTCCTGGAGCCGCCCCTTGAGTTTCGCAAATGGGATTCTGTGAAACGGGTGCGAACGGAGGCGTGTTAGCTCCTCTTTCTCGTCTAGAGTTAGCTTGTCACCCTTCTTCTCGAGTTCGTCGATGCGGTGCTGAACGGCCTCTTGACGGCCACCGTGGCCCAGGGCAAGGCCTGCATCACGGCCTGCTCCACGCTCTCGCTCCTGCGCTCCGTGCTCCCTCTCATGCATTCCCCGCATACCCTCCGAGTGCTCACCTTTCCCAGGTCCCTGATCAGCGTGCGGGCCCGCTTGCCCGTGAGCGGCCTTTGCGGGCCCCTCGTGCCCATCATGACCGCTCGGTTGTGCGTAGGCTCGACTCACATAAGCAACCATCGAGGCAATGGCCAATACACCAAGCACGGCTCCCCCTCGAGTTGCGCGCGATGAGTACAATCGAAGTAGCTTCATTCTGTTCCTCTGGTTTCTGGCCGGACTCGAAAGTCCGATGACCGCTGCCGACGGTAACCGAAAGTCCAGGACCAGTTCTATTGTTTGTTGTTTCGTCACGGAATCATTGGGTTTCCCGCTGATGCCGGGTGCCGGATGATTTGGGCCGGCGCTTAAGTCAGACCACATACGACCGATGACTGATAGCAATGATTCACTCTGGAGGTCGAGCATGCGCGAGCTGAACCACAAACTGCGCTTTGACCGCGACGAGAACGCCGGGGTCGCGACCGCCCTGCACGCAGTCTGCACGCGCTGGTTCCGAGCAGCCCACGGCGTCGACACGACGCTCGGGCAGCGCTGCGGCGAGCGCTGTAGAGCATTGGCCTGCACAAGCCGGGCGCGGTGGGCCCACTTGGCCAGGGTAGCTTGAGCGAATGGACACCCCGACGCTATCGCTGTCCGACCTGCAGCGAGACCTCGCCGCGCTCGCCGCGCAGCTCGCCCAGGTGGCGGATGGCGACTTCGGCTTAAGCATTCGCACCGCCTCGCCGGACGAGCAGGTCCAGAAGATCTCCCTGTTGATCAACGTCGTCGTCGACGCGGCCCGCCGCGCCGTCGACGACGCCCGCCAGAAGCACGCTGAGCTACTGTCGCGTGAGGCGCGCTACCAGCAGGTCGAGGATGACCTGCGTAAGTCGCAGGCAGTTCTGCAGGGCATCCTCAATTCGATTCCCGTCCGGGTGTTCTGGAAGGACAGAAACCTGACGTTCGTCGGCTGCAACACGGCCTTCGCCCGCGACGCCGGGCACGAGACGTCGGAGGAGATCCTCGGCCGCACCGACTACGAAATGGCCTGGAACGAGCAGGCCGAACTCTACCGCGCCGACGACCGGGCCGTCATCGAAAGTGGCGAAGACCGGCTGCTCATCGAGGAAGTGCAAACCACGCCAACGGGCGAGCAGATCCACTTACTGACCAGCAAGGTGCCCCTGCGCGACAGCAGCCGCGACATCGTCGGCGTGCTGGGCACCTATCACGACATCACCGCGATGCGCCGCGCGCAGCAGGACTACCGGACGCTGTTCCGGGAGATGTTCGACGGCTTCGCGCTCCACGAGATCATTCGCGACGCTGCGGGGAACCCGATCGACTACCGATTCATCGCCGTCAACCCCGCTTTCGAGCGTATGACCGGCCTCAGCGCGGAGGCGATCGTCGGGTGCAGGGTACAGGAGATTCTGCCCGGTATCGGTCACTACTGGATTGAGACCTACGGCAAGGTCGTAAGCACCGGCGAGGCGGTACTCTTCGAGAATTACTCCCATGAGATGGACAAGTACTTCCGCGTGGCGGCCTTTCGACCCGCCTCTAATCAATTCGCCTGCATCTTTGCGGACATCAGTGCTCAGCGGCGGGCGGAGGTGGAGCAGCGCCGACTGCGGGAGCAATTGAACCAGGGCCAGAAGCTGCAGTCCGTCGGGCAACTCGCCGCCGGCATCGCCCATGAAATCAACACCCCTGCCCAGTTCGTGGGCGACAACCTGCAGTTCCTCGCCGAGAGCTTCACCCCGACCAGCTCGTTGCTGGCGGAGTACCGGCGCGGACTTGCGGCACTGCCGGCGGCTCCGGAAGTCGATGCCATTCGGGCACACATCGCCGAGGCGGAAGTGACGGCCGACATCGACTACATCTTGGAGAACATGCCCTCGGCGCTAAACGGCGCCAAGGACGGCATCTCGCGCATCTCGCGCATCGTGCGCGCCATGAAGGAGTTCGCGCACCCCGACCAGGCCGAAAAGGCCCACGCGGACATCAATCACGCGCTCGAGGCGACGTTGACCATCGCCAGCAACGAGTATAAGTGCGTAGCCGAAATCGAGACCGAGTTCGGCGACCTGCCGCCCGTCATGTGCCATCTAGGGGACCTCAATCAGGTCTTCCTCAACTTGCTCGTCAATGCCGCCCATGCGATCAGCGACGTCGTCAGCTGCTCCGGCGAGAAGGGGACGATTCGCATCCGCACCACCTGCCTCGACAACACAATCTCGATCGAGATCGCGGACACCGGAAGCGGCATCCCCGAGGCCGCTCGCGCCCGGGTGTTCGACCCCTTCTTCACGACGAAACCGGTCGGTAAGGGCAGTGGTCAGGGCCTTGCCATCGCGTATGCGGTTGTGGTCGGCAAGCACGGCGGCACATTGGACTTTGACACCGAGCTGGGCAAGGGCACGACCTTCCGCATCCGCCTCGACGTGCGCGGCAAAGCTCTCTGCCCGCCGGCGAACCCGGCGGCGTCCGGCTCCGCGCCGAGCGACGGCGGGCCACGCTAGGCTAGCGTACTCGATTCCCCGAGCCTCTGCCCAACTTGGATATTATGTCGTTACGGCACGGGCAAGTCGCGGCCTCCGCGCAAGAAGACGCGATTGTGCCCAACATTTAGCACGTTGAGCCAATCGGGCGATTGCTCCAATATCTGACATGCGCGTGACACGCTCGGCATACCCTTGAAATAGCCGCGGCCTGGCAAAAAGCTCGCAGCATCATCGATAACGGCAAAGCCGCCGGGTGAAACTAGGCGAGTGTATGTCTCGATGTCGAATTTTGCAACTTCGTACGAGTGATCACCGTCAATGAATACTACTGAAAAGCTTTGGTCTTTCGTCACGTCAACGAGAGCCGCATCCGTCGACAATCCCAGCAGGACGTGAACCTTGTCAAAGTCCAGGCTAAATTGCTAGAAGATACGTCGCGTGT
>Ga0302323_100003955_pt1 | contig 12050 bp, 8 predicted proteins | sample Fen_T0_3_FD_201950 | JGI IMG/M metagenome (GOLD analysis project Ga0302323, IMG submission 201950) | Peat permafrost microbial communities from Stordalen Mire near Abisko, Sweden - Fen_T0_3 | ecosystem: Environmental > Terrestrial > Soil > Wetlands > Permafrost | place: Sweden: Abisko... | reverse complement strand
AGGTGTGTGCGGTCAAGGCTCCGGGCTTTGGCGATCGCCGCAAGGAAATGCTGAAGGACTTGGCCATCCTCACTGGCGGCCAAGCCATCACGGAAGATCTCGGCATCAAGCTGGAGAACGTCACGCTGAAGGATCTGGGTCGGGCCAAGCATGTCACCATCGACAAGGACAACACGACGGTGGTCGACGGCGCCGGCAAGAAGGCCGAAATCGAGGCCCGCGTGAAGCAAATGCGCGCGCAGATCGAGGACACCAAGTCGGACTACGATCGTGAGAAGCTGCAAGAGCGCTTGGCCAAGTTGGTCGGCGGCGTTGCGGTCATCAAGGTCGGCGCCTACACAGAGACCGAGATGAAGGAAAAGAAGGCGCGCGTCGAGGACGCCTTGCACGCTACCCGAGCAGCTGTCGAGGAAGGCATCGTCCCCGGCGGTGGGGTGGCACTGATTCGCGCCGTGGCCGGTCTCGAGAAGTTCGAGAAGCTGTCCGACGAGCAGGCTGTCGGCGTCGCCATCATCAAGCGGGCTTGCGAAGAACCCTGCCGTCAGATTGCAACCAACGCGGGCCAGGAAGGCTCGATCGTGGTTCAGCGCGTGCGTGAAGGCAAGGGCGGTTTCGGCTACAACGCCCAGACCGACACCTACGAAGACCTGTTCGAGGCAGGCGTCATCGACCCGACCCAGGTCGTGCGTTCGGCTCTGCAGAACGCGGCTTCGGTTGCGTCGTTGCTCATCACCACCGAAGCCATGGTGGTCGAGAAGCCGAAAGAGGACAAGCCGGCCGGCGGTCATGGTGGCGGCGGCGGTGGCATGGGCGGCATGGGCGGCATGGGCGGCATGGGTGGCATGGGCGGCATGATGTAGGACGCCCACGGCCGGTGGTAACTACCGGTCGATGAGAAACAGCCCACTGCTTGTCGATCATCGGATCGACAAGGGTGGGCTTTTTCTTGTGCGCGCCATGGTGCTCGGTATGCGTGGTAGGCCCTCGCCGGGCTGCCGAGCATGGCTTACGGGCACTTGAGTGTCGTGTCGAAGTGTATCTTCGATGGCCCATTCAAAGTTACTTTGGCCCCTACCACAGCACCGGTCACGATGTAGTTGAGATTGATTTCGGCTCCCGGGGCGAAGATTATCCCCGTGAAGTTGTTGTTCCTGTTGTTATTGATCTGGCCCGTGCCATTGTAGACGAGCCAGAAGTTCTCGGCTTTTCCACTCTTCACGGTGACCCCCGAGTTTAGGCCAGGGGGCGACAGAACCCAAAGCACGACGGGACCTTGTGTGTCGTCGATATAAAGGGTACCCGACTCATTGAGGTTCAGGGAGTTGATGACGTAACGGCCAGCCTTGAGCGTCAAGGTTCCGCCGTTGAGGTCGACTTCAGAGTAGTAGACCACGCTGGAAGGTGTGGCTGGCTGAATGACCGCGTTCGGCGGCACAGTCAGCTGGGTCCCGTTCGTCGTGTACGCGGGCACGGGCATCGTGTTCGTGCTGAAGGTTGACGAATAGCCGTACTGAATGCCGCCTGTAATACATCCCGAGGGACAGTTGTTGGGGCAGTAGCCGGCCGTCGATGCCAAGCACGTCATGGCGACGCCGGCCGTGCCGGTATTGCCGTTTCCGTAGGAACCGTTGTCTGAGTTGAAGCTGTCGACCAACACAGATTGGTTGATGGTGATGCACCCGTTTGGACACGGGGCCACAGCGACAACCGCGTAGTTGATGCATGGGCTTGATGAACCACCGGTTCCGGGTGCTCCCCCGCTGCCGGATCCGCCTTTGGACGAGGCGCCACCTGTGGTGGCGGCGCCACCCGTGGTGACGGCGCCACCCGTGGTGACCGCGCCACCCGTGGTGACGGAGCCACCCATGGTGACCGCGCCGCCCGCGCCAACGCCACCAAGGGGCGTCGTGCTCGATCCACCTGCGCCTCCGATCGCACCACCTGCGCCGCTTCCACCGAAAGAGGAAGGAGGCGTTTGCGGGGCCAAGCTGTTTACCACGATGCCACTTTGAACGGACGAGTTGTCATCGCAGCCGTTGGCACCGGCCGCGCATAGGGCGGACAGGGGCGTGTTCTGGACAATCGCGGCGCCCAGGTTGGGTGTCATGGTGACTTCCAGCACCACGCGTGTCCTCTTGTCCGAAGCAACGCCTTCCGATCGTACGACGATGGCACCATTGGGGGCAGGCGCACCCACAGGCGGCGTGCACGGCGTTGGGGCCACACCGGCATCGGGATAAACTGCGTTGTCGCAACTGAAATTGCCCATGCGACAGTCGGCCTGGTCTTGGCGTATGTACACCGTGTACTTGCCCATGGTCGGGCGGACAGCGGTTCCGCTTGCAGTGGGCATGTCACTGCTGCGGTTGAACGAAAGCGGGGGGTAATCGACGTCTAGAAGTTTGCAGAAGGCGGGCCCGGTGGTGCAGCCCGTGCTGAGCTGGTCGACCAAGATGGCGCCACGGGCGGCGATGCCATCGCAGGCACTGGTGCTGGTTGGTACGTCATCACCAGCGCTGGGATAACGCCCAGCCAACAGAGTGGGGAGGGGCGGCGTCACCAGTCTGTCGTTCAAGATTGCGCGCGCCCGCTCGAGGCCGGCTTCGGCTACCACCAGGGCTTGGTTACGCAAGTTGATGTTCGTGTTCATCTGGATACTCGAGCTGGTGAGAAACAGGCCGGTCATACCGAGCCCAAGCAAGGCGACCATGACGATAAGGACCACCAGGAGAACTGCCCCGACGTCCGCGTATCGCCGTTTCTTTGTCGACGGAGTCTTCAAAGTCTTCATGGGATTCCTTTGCCAAGCCGCCCGGCCTAGAGTGGCTTGTTGTTGCGCGGATAGACTGTCGTGGTGAGGACGCGCCGGCGAAACTGGTCGGTAGGACGGGCAACGAAGCGATGGTCTTCGGCGTCGTCGGGACCATTGGTGGTCAGGGTCTTATCGATGAGATCGTCGCGGACGAGCGAGCGCGCAACCAGGGTCAGGCGGACAGCCGTAGGCAAGTTGCAGAAGCCGGGACTTCCCAGGCCGGGTGGGGCGTCCCCGGGAACGTTGTTCCACCACTCATCCGCTTGCCGGGTGGCATCATCGGTCCCCTCGTTCAGGATGCCGTCTAGTTGTGCCAGGTTGGGGCCAGCTGGTCCTCCGACGTCGCAGGCAAAGGCGACCTGCAGGTCTTCGATGCCATCGGCAAGCACCTGAGGCGTCATCGACCCATTGGGGTCGAGATTTTGCATCATCAGCTGCGGAACAGGGGGCAAGTCAGCACTGCCTGGGAGGCTAGCCGGGTCGAAGCGGATGAAGAAACGCAGCCAGGTCAGGGTCCCGAAATTGCGCACGCCGGCCTGGGTTCCGGTGTAGCCACCTGCCGGAGAAAGCATCGCCGGGATATTGCCAGACGGGTTCCACGGGCTGCCGTTGGGTAAGGTTCCCGCGGCGTGCAGCAGCGTGGTTGTGCCGGCTGGGTTGTTCGTGACCTGGAAGAGACTGCAGCCGCGATCGAGGGCCGGGTCGCTGCCCACGCCCCACATGGGGGTCATGAGCAGCGCTACGAATTCCCCCTGACGGAAGATGTTGCCCGTATTCACGCCGGTGAGCGTGAAGATCGTTGCCGGGTCGGTTTGGGCCACGTTGAGGGCCAACATGGCATCGACATCGGTTCCGGAGGTGCGGTTGCCAAAGGCCACCGTGATGATGTCGGTATTCTGGACGACGGGCATGCCGGCGATCGTGTCGCTGGTCGAATTGTTGACGATCCAAAGCGGCGGAATGCGCTGAACATTGCCGACCTGGTCGTAGGCTCGCAAGCCCGCCTGTGGTCTGTTTGCCAAGCTGGTGATGATGGCCCCGCCGCTGGTCACGGGGCCGTCGTCTGGCGCCGAGCTTGCTATTCGTGCGCCCGTTGCGGCGTTGGCATAGTCCGCCGGGCGAACGCATTCATACATGCCACTTCCTGCGGCACGCACATAGCGCGAGAGCACTTCAATCGATGCCCAGACGTTTTGCTGGATATTGAGAATCTTGGTCTGGGTCTCGTAGATGCGCTGCTGGCCGGCGAAAAACATGAAGGTAGAGGCCGCGATGATCGAAGAAATGATCAGGGTGATCATGATCTCGACCAACGTCATGCCACTGGCCGCTTGCCTGGCCGCTGGGCGTGCCGCTCGCGGCGTTGCCGGTCGGGCCAGCCTTACCATGATTTTCTCCGTTCGACGTCAAGGCGTGTGGTCTTGGGGTCATTGACATCGTTGAAGTACGTGACGATGACCGAAATCACATAGGGCAGTCCAACGCCGATGTTGCTGACCCTCCATTGCCGCGTCCAACGGTAAAGCGGTGCCTGCGCGTGGATACCCGTTGTCGTTACGGTGGCCAGGGCGCTCCCCTGCGCGTTGAGGTACTCGACATTCGACCATGCTCCGCTGGCAACGGCAGCGAGGCCACGCCCAGTCTGGTCGATGACAAGGCTGTCGGTGGATCGGCTGCCCAACTCGTCGGCCTTTTGGGTTGCCAGGCGAAGCGCGACGGCGGCGTCATTGGCGTTCTTCGAAGCGCTGATGATGGCTTGTTGAACGGCAATGGTTCCCATCAGGCCAATCGAGCCGATGAGCATGGCCATCATGACCTCGAGCAAGGTGAATCCAGCATCGGACTTCTTCACAGCGGCACCTGCGTGCGGGTTCTGATGAAACCCGTCAGCGGCGTTATCGTCACCAGAAAGCCGCGATCGGTGTGGCCGGTGTTCAGCGTCTCGTTGCAGATGAAGATGCTCCACGTGGTCGTGCCCAGCGTTCCCCCAAGAGGTGTAAAGACGATTTCATTGGCCGCGACGGTGCTGGTTGGGGCCACTGTCGCGTTGTTCAGGACGGCGGCCGTAGGGGTACCCCCTGTCGTGTTCACGTCCCAGATGGCAACGGTCTTGGCGCCATCTGCCAGCGGACCTTGCAAGGTGCTCAGGAGCTCGCAGCTCCCGTCGGGTTTCTCGCGGTACATATCCAAATGGGCGCGGTAGAGCTTCACGTGAATGTTTGTCCGGTCACCCATGGCTTGGAAGCGAGCCCGCTGTAGGGTCTGGGCTACCACTTGGGTCCACGATCGTCCCTTGCGTGCATTGTTGTCGCGGGTGAACAGTGGAGTTGCCAGCGCCGATAGAATAGAGATGATCACCACCACGACCATGGTTTCGGTCAGGGTGAATCCATCGTCGTTGTGGCGCGCGGTTACCATGGTTCAGCAGTTCCTGTGCTTGCAAACGGGTGGCCAGGCAAGATCCCGAGAGTTTCTGCGCCGATCATAAGATATACATCGGCAGCACTAGGAAAACATTTCATGGGGCGCAAAGAGGTTGGTGGTTCGGGGTGAGCAAAGGCCCACAACGTGGGCCCTTTCTCGACAGCGGAATGGAGGCCGGGCCGGTAACCCGGACGTGGCGCGGTTAGCGCGAGGGACGGCGGGCCTCGTGAAACCAGCTGCGGTACTCTTGCATGCGGGTGTGCTGGTCGGCGGGAGCGTGGCGCTTGCATGTGGCAAAGTCGGCGGTGGCCTCGCTGGCGCCCCAGCGTACTTCGACGCAGTCGTTGGGGTTGTAGGCGATTTCCAGGCTGGTCCGCCGGGCCAAAATATCGGCCACGGACAAACGGAAGGTCGAACCGTCGCTGCGGCGGTAGTCGACCGTGCGTTCATGGATTTGCTTGTCGTGTAGTGCCTCGATTTCCGCTCGCACCTCGGCCGGCTTGCGGCCACCCAGGTTGAAGAGGTCCGGATGCTCGGAAATGCGCGCCGGCAGGCTTGTCAGAACACGCAAGGCGATGAGCAAGCGCAAATCGCGCGAGGGCGTAGCGTAGTCTTCCCACGGACCCACGGTCTCGAAGATCTTGGGTCCAACCGGCATGGGCACCACCGGGTTGCCTTTTTCACGCATGAAGCGCTCGCCGTTGTCAACTGAGCCCACCCGCGTGGTCAACTGTTCCACCAGGGCATTCATCGTTTCCGCATAGGCTGCCCGCGCCTCCAGCCCGGCGGGATTGATCACTTTGGCCATACGCGCGTAGAACGAATCTCGATCCATGTGCGCCTGCTCGTCGGAAAAAGGGGCAAAGCGCCGATCGTTGCGCAAGGCCTGATTGGCCAGCGGCGACAGCGTGGTGTCGCCCTTGGTTGCGCGGACGACGGGGCGAAAGGCCTTGAAGCCTGGGCCGGCGCTTGCCACATCGTTGGCAAACATGAAATTGCCCTCCCAAAAACGCTTGCGGCCCACCGAATTGTCGGGCTGTCCGTCGACGGCGAAAAGAAGACCGCCATGATCCTTGGACTGATCGATCCAAGCTGCGATCATCAGCACGTGACCGTACGGGTCGGCGTAAATCGTGCCCGGTCGCAAGGCGGTGCGGGTCAGCGCCACGGGGTAGAAATCGGTTTCGTCGTCGGCCAAGGCGGTGCGGGCACTGCCGGAATGAACCCGATTGGCCAAAAGTCGCAGGAAATTGCGAAAGCGCTCCAGCCCACCGTGGCCGCGAATGCTGTCGTCGGTCTGTTCGTTGTGAAGGATCGGACCGCACTTGGGCGGGCGATCGGCTTTGCCGCGGTCGCAATCGCGCAAGGCGAAGGGGAGCCCCAGCTTCCAGGCGAAATACGCACGCAGGTAGTAGGGCAGGTCGGCGCAGTCGGGTACGGCGCGAGGAATGTCGCGGTTCTTGGCATCATCTTCGCGCAGGCCAAGGTAGCCCCACAGGAAATTTCGGGCCGGGTCGTGCAACACCGGCGCCAGGGACGGAAACGCCAGTGAAGCCTCGGCCGGTGCATCGAACATGCGCTCGATCCAAGCAGAAAAGAGATTCTCGGTGGCTCGGCTCCACTCTTGTGTGGCACGCCAGGCGCCTGGGCTATCCGCCCGGGGCGGAGGCGGTGCATGTCCGCGCGACGCCACCGTGATGTGGCGGCAAACCACGGGCGATTGGCCGCGCAAAAGCTCCACCCGGACATTGCCCGCTGTCGTCGGCCGCCACTCGGCCGCAAAGCTGAAGGGGGGACCGCCACGCCTTGTCGTACTCAACTTCTGCGGAGCTCGGCCCGGCAGTGTGACTTGAATCTCGCCGTCGCGTAAGTCTTCGCTGACCACCAGCAGCCGAAGTGGCGCCCCCACCTGGGGGGCTAGGGGCGCCCACCAGATGCGTGTATCCGGCGCCTCTCGGCACACGTGTTGGTCGTCATGGGCATGGGCCCTGGGGGGGGCGGCCAGGAGCGCAAGGCCAAATAGGATATGGACAATCCCCAAGTGCACGCGGTTGTCATTTGCCAGCTCGCCCATTCGCCATTCACCAGTGGGATGGGTAGTTGCGTCGCCGAATGGAAGTTCGGGCGTTGACCATCTCGCGGTTTTCGAAGAACTTGACCAAAACGACTCCGGCAAAGAAGCCTCCGATGTGGGCCCATACGGCCACGCCGCTCGAAGCTGCGGGGCGAAGCGATGTTACCTGGGGCAAGCCTGCCAACACCTGCAGGCCAATCCACATTAGCAACACGAAATAGGCGGGCAGGGAAAGCAGGAAGAAGCCGACGAAAACGTGGACGCGCACGCGCGGGTAGAGAATCAGATAGGCCCCGAGGACGCCGGAAATCGCACCCGAGGCCCCCACCATGGGAGCAGGGGATGCGGGATCGATAGCGACCTGGGCCGCAGCTGCAGCCACGCCACACAGAAGGTAGAACGCCAGGAAGCGCAAGCGGCCCATGCTGTCCTCGACGTTGTTGCCGAAGACCCACAAAAAAATCCCGTTGCCCAGAAGGTGTGCCCAGCCGCCGTGCAGAAACATAGACAGAAGCGGCGTGAAGATGTTGATGGGGTCGCGGTCGACAATGCAATACAGCCCCCTGCCAAGGGGCACCGCTGTGCCCACCGGTGCGCGGCCGGTGAGCTCGCCAGGGACGAGGCCAAGATTGCAGACGGTCTCGGACAGACGCATTGGATCGAGACCGGCACCCTGAACAAACAGCCACACCAGGCCTAGCGCAAGCAGCAGGCCTACGGTCACGGCGGGAAAGCGCAACGTCGGGTTGTCGTCGCTGATCGGAATCATGGGGCGTGAGCTCCTGTCACCTTAGCACGACCCAACGGGTGCCCTTACTCGTGTGAAACGCTACTGGGGTTGGGGTGCCGCCACGGGTTCGGGAACCTGCACACCGCCATCAGGGTTTTGTGGCGCTTCTTGGCGATAGCCGAACAGGGTCTTCTTTTCGGCGGGTGCGGTCAGCTTCACGGCAACCCGTGAATCCGAAAAGGTATAGGCGCGGGTATGCACAGGCAAATAGCCGCTGGCGCGGATGACGACATCCATGGGGCCGCTGTCACGCGGGCGTTCGACGACCAGGGGACGCGGTACTGGAATGACCCCCAGCGATTTCTTGCCCCACTTCACCATTGCTTTGCGCGGCGGTACCGTCTGGAACGAGATGTGCACGGTGTCGGTCTTGACGTCGGCTTTGCCATCGGCCTTACCCGCCGGGGTGACCTCATTCTTGGCCTTGCCAGCGCCCAGCACGGCAGCGGAGGCAATGAGGGCCAGGCTGGCCAGGGTGAGGGCAATCGCCCAGCGACGGGAAAGCCAGCCAGGCAAGCTTGTCGACAAATTGCAAAGTCTCATTCCTCGCCCTCCGATTTCGTCGAGACGCCCTCACCGGCGCGGCCCTCGGCGCTGTTCCTCACCGGCGGTGGCGGCCCGGGATACTTGATCCCCGGCTTTGGCACATAGGTCATGACCGGAGATTTGAGCGTGCCTTTGATCTCGCCTTCGAGGACGTCTACCGGCAGCGGTGGCTCGAGCTGGTAGGAGTAGCCGCGCGAGGGCAGGCGGATTTCGAATACGTCGTCGCCGACGAGGAATTGGCGCGCGAACCCCATGCCCTGGTCGCCCAAGATGCGCATGGGGCGGTGGCGCAAAATGAAGGAATACAGGCGAAGGGCCAGATGGTTGGGCAAACGGTGGCAGCCGTGGGAAAAGCCCTCGGAGCTGTAGATGGACAGATAGTCCGACGAACCGTGGGCCCGGATACCGTTGTCCCAGTCGGGCTTGCCGTTCTTGCCTGGCACCACGAAATACCCGGCAACCAGGCCATAGGCCGACAAGAAGCCGGGGCCGAGCTCGTCGTAATTGACCACGCGCTGCCAGCTGTTGTTCACGCCCTTGGTCTTCAGCAGCGAGCGGATGGGGGTCGATTCCGGTGCGATCCACACAGGTCCGGCCACGATGTTGCGGATCACGCGCTGGCCGACATCGGACCCTTTGTAGCGAAAGTACTCGTATCCGTCGGACGCCTGTTCGGCTCGCCAGCCACCCACGGTGGTTCGCCAACGCGCCAGCAGGATGCGTTGATTGTTGTATTTCAAATAGAGGTGGAAGCTCGGGTAGTGCTTGCGCGGCTGCGGGTGGCGAACACCGCTGGCGTCCCAGGGCAGGTCGTACCAGACGTCGCCGCGGTCGATGACGATGGATAGATCCATGTTCGGCCCGTAGTACTCCGGCAGCGTCGGCAGCTTCACCGCCACGCGCAGGTGTTGAAAGTCAGCGGCGGGATGGCGCTTGAAGAACGCCAGGGCGCCTTCCGGTGTCGCCAGCCCAAGTTGCTCGGCAGCGGATTGGGTCAGCTCTTCGGCCAAGTTGCGTAGCGGAGCGGATTGACCCGCCCGATTGTTGTAGGTGGGGGCTCCGGCCTTGGTGTCGACGCTGCCGTCTTCAATCACGCCTGCCGCCGAGACCACGCGTTCGCGCAAGACCCGCATGAAGGCCAGGTGATCGTTCGCCAGCGGAGGGCGCGCCAGGGCGTCCATGGTCTTCGAGCGCAGGTAGTTGGCTTCGTAGATCATGTTCTTCTGCTGAAAGCGCCGCACTGCCATGCGCATGCCATCGTCGTAGATGCCGAGGTTGTGGTGGGTGCCCCGCTTGAACATGCCTTCGCAGGCCAGGCGCTTTTCGACCTCGGTCATGGCTGCCTTCTCGGCCGCTCGGCGCTCGAGAATTTTGACCTTGGCAGCGAAGGAAGGATCCTTTTGGGCAAGGTCAGCCAGGGTCGCGACCTTGTTTTTTCGTCGAGCCTCCTCGAGATCGCGGCCCAGTCGCGCCATTTTTTGCTCATCGGCGTGCATCTTCTCGGGCGCGATGTACGTGATGGTTTCTACCTCTTCCAGCTTCTCCTGACTGATGTTGGCATGGCAGCTCTGCTGTTCGTTGGCGAGGAAGCGGCCTTGCAACACGCCGAAGGAAGGCGGAATGCCGTAGAGCTCGAGATAGTTCTTCTCACCGGCGGGCAGTGGCGTGCCGTCTTCGTCCAGGGTGTCGTTGGCCAACCCGACGAAGACCCGGCGATAGCGGTTGTGCAAGGCCGTTCCGTCCGGCGCGACTTGTTCGGCAAAAATGAAGGGCGTCCAGTCGTTGCCGAAATCGACGATGGTGTAGCCCGAGCGGGTCGCCGCGCCCGCATCCAGCCAGCTTTCCTTGCCATCGTGAATGACCAGGGCCAGGTTGTCGGCGCCCTGCGCGGGAACGGCCACGGTCGGTGCAGCGGGCAGTGCCCCGCCGGGTTGGGCGGTGGGGGGCGCCCCCGGCTGGTTGCTTGGGCCCGCAGGCGACACCGAGGTCAGGTTTTGGGTCGGCGCAGTCGACGAATGCGTCTGCGTTCCCGCGTGACAGCTCGATATCCCGATGGCGCAGATGGCACCCATGGCGATTCGGGCCGAACTGGCGAAGACAAAGGAAGCGGATTTCATTGACGTGCAGGAAAGACCTTATCCTCCAAAGCCCGCCCTTGCAAAAGCGGCATACATTCGCGAACGAAAATCACGAAATTCGGGGCTCGGCCAAGGCTGCCTGGATGATGCTGCGTGCCTCGGCCAGGATCTTGGTCAGGTGCTCATCGCCGTGGAAACTCTCGGCGTAGACCTTGTAGACGTTCTCGGTGCCAGAGGGCCGCGCCGCAAACCAGCCGTTTTCCGCGACGACCTTCAGTCCGCCGATGGCTGCGCCGTTACCCGGTGCTCGGGTCAAGATGGCGCGGATAGGCTCGCCCCCAAGCGATGCGCTTTTTACCTGGGTCGGCGACAGCTGCTTGAGCTTGGCCTTTTCGTTGGGCGTCGCCGGCTGATCGATGCGGGTGTAGACGGGATTCCCGTGCGCTGCGGTAATTTCCTGGTAGTGCTGGCCGGGATCCTTGCCGGTGCGGGCTGTGATTTCTGCTGCCAGCAAGGCCAGCGTAATTCCGTCCTTGTCCGTGGTCCATACCGTTCCGTCCATGCGCAGGAAACTCGCCCCGGCGCTTTCCTCGCCACCGAAACCCATGCTGCCGTCGGCCAAGCCATCGACGAACCATTTGAAACCGACGGGGACTTCACGCAGATCGCGGCCCAGCGCTGCGACGACCCGATCGATCATCGCGCTCGACACAAGGGTCTTGCCTACGGAGGCCGTCGGCGACCAGTTCGGTCGGTTGGTGAACAGATAGCGGATAGCGACCGACAGATAGTGGTTGGGATTCAGCAAGCCGGCGCCGGGCACGACGATGCCGTGGCGGTCGGCATCGGTATCGTTGCCGAAGGCGACCTGGAATCTATCGCGCAGTTGCACCAGCTTCGCCATGGCAAACGGGCTGGAACAATCCATGCGGATTTTTCCGTCGTGATCCACGGGCATGAACGCGAATTGAGGATCGACGACGGCGTTCACCACCTGCAGATCCAGCTTCCAGTGGTCCGCGATGGTTTGCCAGTAGTCGACGGAGGCGCCACCTAGCGGGTCCACGCCGCATTTGACTTTCGCGCTTTGGATCGCCTTCATGTCGATGACGCTGGCCAAGTCCTCGATGTAGGGCAGGGCGAAGTCGTCTTGGCGTGTGCTGGCGGCCTTCATGGCCGCCTCGAAAGACACGCGGCGTACCCCTTGGTTGCCGGCGCGAAGAATCTGGTTGGCCCGGTCTTGAATCCATGCGGTGACGTTGGTGTCGGCCGGGCCGCCGCTGGGCGGATTGTATTTGAAACCGCCATCACCTGGGGGATTGTGCG
>Ga0302323_100003954_pt1 | contig 12050 bp, 11 predicted proteins | sample Fen_T0_3_FD_201950 | JGI IMG/M metagenome (GOLD analysis project Ga0302323, IMG submission 201950) | Peat permafrost microbial communities from Stordalen Mire near Abisko, Sweden - Fen_T0_3 | ecosystem: Environmental > Terrestrial > Soil > Wetlands > Permafrost | place: Sweden: Abisko... | reverse complement strand
CGCCGGGTTGAGGCATTGCACCGCAGTCGCGGGCGGGACGTCGAACGCCTTCTTGTAGTTGGTGAAGACGTTCTGCACCGCGCTGTGCGGGTAGAGCACCTCGGCCACCGCATCCTCGCCTCCCCCGGCGCCCGTGATCGGGTAGGTGCCGATCACCTGCACGTCGGTGAAGTCGAGGTGGAGCGCGGTGATCTGGCTCTTGATGGTGACCAGGATGTAGCGCGCCTCGTAGCGCGCCTCGTCGGAGGTCGTGCGCTGCCCGGCCGGGAGCGTCGTGGTGACCGGCGCCACCGTCGTGGTCGTGGTCGTGGTGGTCGTGGTCTCACCGGGCAGCGTGGTGGTGGTGCTGGTGGTCGGCGGCGGCACCGTGCAGGTGGCCGTGCCGGTGGGGAGCGGCGGCGCGCCGTTGTTGATCGCCCAGGTGACGGTGAGCACCTTGCCCGCCTGGTAGTCGACGACGAAGCGCTCGTCGTCGGGCACGCCGCGGTTGCTCGGGCCGAGTTGCGGCTTGGCCAGCAGCTTCGCGCCCAGGATCACTGACTTCTGCGAGTCGGGGATGGTGGTGGTCGGCGGCTGCGTGGTCGGCGCCACCGTGGTCGGCGCCTCGGTGGTCACGGGTGCGCCGGTCGTCGGCGCGGCCGTGGGCGGAGCGGTCGGCGGGGCGGTGGGCGGCGGCGGCACGACGGTGACGGTCGGCGGCGGCGGCGCGGTGGTGGTGACGGGCGGCTTCGTGGTGGTGGTCGTGATCGGCACCGTGGTGACGGTGGTGACCGGAGCGAACGTGGTGCTCACCGGCGGGTTGGTGGGCACCGCCACGTTGTTGGTGTTGTTGGAGTCGCCGCTGCGCAACGCGAAGAACGACACGAGTCCGATGGCCCAGAGTGCGAGCACTGCACCGGCGGTGATGCGCGCCGCGGTGACGAGCTGCTCACCGCTGCGGCTGCCGCGCGATCGACGGATCGAGTCGGACGCACGCTGCGCGAGCACGAAGGCGACGATGGTGCCGATCAGCGGGATGACGATGCTGACGATCGCCCACACCAGCGCGGCGATCGCGAACGGTTCGGTGCGGGGCTCCTCGCCCCATCCACCCGAGCCACCGGTGCCGGCCGCGTACGTGGGCTCCGGTTCCGGGCCGAGCGGGACGGCGCCGGTGTCGCCGGCGTTCCAGTCGCCGGGGTACGGGTCTTCGGGCGGCACGTTGGACATGGGCGGGAACCCTACCGAGTCGGACAGGGGTTTTGGTGTAGCCCCGGGGATTGCCTCGGTAGGCTCGATCCATGGCCACCCGCACCGCGACCACCACCCGCACGACCACCCGCACCCCCAAACCGTCCAAGCTGCCGATCACCGGAGACGCCGACGCCGACCAGCTCCTCGTCGACGACCCGCTCGCGTTGCTCATCGGGATGCTGCTCGACCAGCAGGTACCGATGGAGTGGGCGTTCCGCGGGCCGTCCACGTTGCGCGCCCGGCTCGGTCACCTCGATGCCGCCAAGATCGCGGCCATGAACCCCGAGGCGCTCGAAGCGGTGTTCAAGGAGAAGCCCGCCCTGCACCGCTACCCCGGCTCGATGGCCAAGCGCACCCACGCGTTGTGTGTGCACGTGGTCGAGGAGTATGGCGGCGAAGCCGCGAAGATCTGGAAGGGCTCGAAAGACCCGGCGAAGGTCTACGCCAACATCCGGGCGCTCCCGGGCTACGGCGAGGAGAAAGCCAAGATCTTCCTGGCCATTCTCGGCAAGCGCCTGAAGGCTGCGCCGAAGGGGTGGGAGGAGTATGCGGTGCCGTTCTCCGACGAGCAGCCGCGTTCCGTCGCCGACATCGACTCCCGGGAGGCGTTCACCGCGGTCCGCGCCTGGAAGCAGGCGAAGAAGGCCGCGGGCAAGTCCAAGCAGGACTGACCCGGCAGGTCGACCGGATCAGGCCGCGCCCTGGAGGCGGCGCAGGACCGCGGCGGCGGTGCGTTTGCCCGAGAACAGCGCGCCCTGGATCGCCGGGGTGTCGCGGTGGTCGCCGCACACGAACACGCCGTCACCGAGGTCGACGCGCTGCTTCGCCGAGAACCCGGGCCGTTGGTCGGGGTGGGCGTGCGCGATGCGGTAGGTGTGGAGGTGCTCCCACCCGTCGACCACGCCACCGAACCACTTGCGCAGTTGGGCCCGCACCGCCGGCTCCACACCTTCGCGATCCACCGGGCCGAGCACCTCGGCCACCACCAGCGCGCGACCGGGTGGCGCGTAGGTGGGCGCGACGTTGCTCATCACCGCGACCGTGCCGGCGGGGCCCGAACGATCGCCGTCGAGCATCACCAGCTTGTCGGGCACCGGGGGCGCGTCGGCGCCGAAGTACACCGCGGTGACCGCGCGCGACCCGACCTCGGGGAGACCGAGCAACGCGACCGCGGCCGGACCTTCGGTCGCGACCACGAGGGCACGCGCCTCGACGCGCGCGCCGTCGGCCAGCACCGCCGTGGTGCCGACGATCGCGGCCACCGGCGAGTGCAGTCGCACCACCCCGTCGGGCAGATCGGACGCGAGCTGATCGGGAATCGCCTGCATGCCCGCGGCGGGCACCGCGGCGTCGCCCTCTGCGAGCATGCGCAGGATCACCGCGGCTCGCCGGAACGGCACCTCGAGCAAGGGGTCGAGCTGGATGCCACCGAGCAGCGGCACGAAGAACTCGTCGATCATCGTGTCGGAGAACCCGCGCGCAACGAGGGCTTCGAGCGTGGTCGGGTCGTCGACACCCGGTGCGGGGCGGCGCAGCAGGTCGGCGGGCGAGCCGCGCCGCACGTCGTTGACCAGCTTGAGCAATCGCACCTTGTCGACGACCGAGCCGACGGGCGCGAATGCGGTGGACAGCGCGTGCTGCGGCCGGCGCTGCGGGTCGGTGACGTGGCGCAGCTTGCCGTTGATCCGTACGAGCGCGCCGGGCTCGAAGCGACGCAGCGCGAGCTTGCGCGTGTCGAGCTGATGTTGCAGTTCGGGGTATGCGGTCAGCGCGACCTGGAAACCGCGGTCGAGGAGGAATCCGTCGTGGGTGTCGGTGCGCACGCGGCCGCCGACACCGTCGGCAGCTTCGAGCACCGTGCACCCGACGCCGCGGAACGAGAGCGCCCGCGCGCACGCGAGGCCGGCGAGGCCGGCGCCCACGATGCACACGTCGACACGATCAGACAGTGGTGTCCTCCGGCTCGGGGTCCGGCTCGGGGTCCGGCTCGGGGGTGGCGTCGGACGAGGCGTCGGTCGCATCCTCGGCCGGCACCGACGAACCGCGGGTGAGGAAGGAAACCGCGCCGAGCACCAGCCCGAGCAGGATCAGGAGCACGAGGGTGACGCCGAGCGTCGGGTTCTTCCAGAGGATGTAGACGACGACCGCGAACACGGTCGCGCCGATCTGCACGCCGCGCTTGTTCGCACCCACCCACTCCGCGACCGGTCCGGGCGTGTAGCCGGCGTCGTCGGCCTTGCGCCGCAGCCCGCCGATGCCCTTGCTCACCATCGCCCGGATCCGCACCGCGCCGCCGGAGGTGCCCGAGAGCCAGCCGGCGATCGCGATCAGGAGGCCGATGACACCCACGATGATCACCGCGACGCGCAGGTTGCGCAGGAGGATGTCCCACACCGCGGCGGCGGCCTTCCCGTTGCCACCCGGCGGTGTCGCCGCGTCGAGGTAGAACCACCGGCCGACCGCGAGCAGCACCAGCGTGAACGCGGCGCCGCCGAACAGCACCATGCCCGAACGGATCGCGCCACGACGACGGGGCCGCACCAAGAGGGCCGAGCCGACGAAACACCCGATCGCGAGGAGCGGCAACAACCACGCGATCGCGTTGAGGATCTTCGACGCGGTGCGCGCCTGGTCGATGCCACCGGTGTCGATGAGCGTCACCGTGCGCTTCACCGGCGGCACGGACACGTTCTTGAGGAAGCCGAGCCCCTTCTTCTCGAGCTCGGTCTTGACCGTGGTGATCACGTTCGAGAGGTCGAGCGTGATCTTGCCGTCCTTCACGCGCGCCGGCCCGGCGTTGACGCCGTTCTCGTCCTTGAGCACCGTCACGAGTTGCTTGTGCGACACGCGGTTCATGCCGTCCCACAGTCGCTGGAACTGATCGGACGCCAGCAGCTTCTCGGTGATCTGCACCGCGTAGCCCTGCGCCTGCGCGGCAATCGTGTCGCCCAGGAACTTGGCCCGCTTCGGGAGGACGCTGGTGATCTTGGCGTCCACGTTCACCGACGAGAAGAGCGCGTCGACCGCCTTCGTGGCCACGACCTTCTGGATGTCGGGGTTGTCGGCCAGTGGCGACACCGTGCTGACGTAGCGGTCGGTGTTGAGCAGCTGGTTGCGCGACCAGATCGAGAGGGCCGAGAGCGGCACCAGGATGAACCCGATGACGAGCAGCACCACGGCGACGACGCGGTGCCAGCGGGGTACCCCCGTGCGCGCCGCCTTCGGCGCGGGTGCGTCGGCCAGGGCCTGCTCCATGGGCGCCTCCGCAGGCTCCGCGGTGGTGGCAACCGCTTCGGTCGGCGCATCCGCGGCTTCGGTCGGCGCTTCCTCGGTTGGGGTGGTCTCGTCGTTGGGAGTGGTCTCGTCGTCGGCCATCAGGCGAGTTCCTTCTGGAGGTCACGGAAGCGGAACGCACTCACGAGGTCGACGACGCCCTTCACGATCGACCAGATGCCGATGATGGTGACGAGCAGCAGCACCGACCGGTCGGGGTTGCCGATGGCCCACGCGCCCAGGCCGATGCCGATGACCCCGCCGATCAGGCCGAGCCACCAACCCTGCACGTGCGTGTGCGTGAGCGCGAGCACGACGTCGAAGACACCGCGGATCAGGAGGTACCAGGCCACGAACACCGAGAGCACCACGAGCGTGGGCCCCGGCCACGCGATGGCGGCGATGCCGGCACCGAGCGCGAGCACGCCACAGATGATCGAGAACACCTTCCAGCCGCCCTGCAACACCAGCGCGAGCGCGAACTGGGCGAACGCGCCCACCCAGAAGGCGATCGCGATCAGGATCGCCACCGCGGTGATCGACCCCGGCCGCAGCGACAGGATGAAGAAGCCGAGCAGCAGCCAGAGGATGCCCACGATCATGAACAGCCACCAGGTGCTGGCGTAGGCCTGCGCGACCGCGCGTTCCTCGTCCGGTGTCAGATCGATGCGTATGGACATGGTTGCTCCCTCCGAAGGCACCGCTCCTGCGGGCAGGGCGATGTGCGCATTATGGCCGCCAACCTCCCGGGAGCGCCGGATGCACGCGCCCGATCCCGAGCCTCGAGGTGGCCGCTACAGCTTCCCGATCACCGGCCCGTTACACCTGCCCGATCACCTGCTCGCCGAACGCGGCGAGGGTGTCGGGCTGCGCGAAGTCGGAGAACCACACGTAGAACCGCTCGACGCCGGTGGCGGCGTGCGTGGCGAAGTGCTCGATGATCTCCTCGCCGTTGCCGATCACCAGGCCGCTGCGCCAGTTGAACCGCTTGTTCGCCGATTCGGTGAGCTCCGCGCGCCGATCCTCCGAGGGGATGAACACGATCATCGTCTGCGTGGACACGCGTGCGTCGCCGGCCTCGGCGCGCTTCTCGTCGACGCGGTGCAGCTCGTGGATGGGCACGTTCCACCAGTCGGCATGCTCGCGCACGAGCGCCATCGTCTTCTTGCCGACCCCACCGATCACGATCGGGATCCTCGTCAGCGGTGTCGGGAGCTGCTGACCCTCGGTGACGTCGAACCAGGTGCCGTGGTAGTCGAACTTCTCACCCGACCAGCAGGCCTTGATCACGTCGAGGGTCTCGCGCATCCGGTCGACGCGCTCGGCGGGCGCGGTCGGCGAGATCCCGAACGTGTGGAACTCGTCGACCACGGAGCCCCAACCCAGCGCGAGCTCGAAGCGCCCTCCCGACATGTGGTCGAGGCTCACCGCCTGGCGGGCCAACATCACCGGGTGACGGAAGCCGTCGCACAACACCAGGTGGCTCTGCGTCATCCGCTCGGTGCACGCGGCGAGCCACGTGGCCGTGGTCATCGCCTCGTACATCGGCTGGTCGATCGCGAGCGGCGGCGCGAGATGGTCCATGCCCGCCATCAGGGTGAACCCCGCGGCCTCGGCGGCGCGGGCGCGAGCCACCAGCCCGTCGGGCGTCATCCGCATCTGCGGGAGGAAGAGTCCGAACTCGGTGTGGTGGTCGCTCATGGCGCGCCACCGTAACCGCCGGTCGCCGCCGTCGCCGCCGGCGACCCAGGTACCCGGGGCCGCGCCCCTCGCGGCGCGTCAGGCCAGTTCGAGCAGGTCGTACATCTCGTCGCGGAACATGTCGAGGGTGCCGTCGGGCATCAGCAACGCCCGGTCGGGTTCGAGCGCGCGCACGAACTCGGGGTCGTGACTCACGATCACCATCGTCCCCGGCCACGACGCGAGTGCCTCGCCCGTCGCGACGCGTGATCCGGGATCGAGGTTGTTGGTCGGCTCGTCGAGCAGCAACACGTTGTGGCTGCCGGCAACGAGCTGCGCGAGCGCGAGCTTCGTCTTCTCACCGCCCGAGAGCGTGGACGCGTCCTGGAATGCCTTGTCGCCCGACAAGCCGAACATGCCGATCAGTTCGCGCAGACCGCCGTCGCCGAGCGCCGACACCTCGCGCATGTGCTCGAGCAACGAGCGCCCCGCCACGATTCCTTCGTGTTCCTGCGCGTAGTAGCCGGTCGACACGCCCTTGCCGAGCTCCACCTCGCCGAGATCGGGATCGAGCACGCCGGCGAGCACGCGCAGCAAGGTGGTCTTGCCCGCGCCGTTGAGCCCCATCACGAGGAGGCGCTCACCCCGGCCGACGTCGAAGCTCACGTCGGAGAACACGTCGAGCGCGCCGAACGACTTCCAGATCTCGGTGGCGGTGAGCACGGTGCGCCCACACGTGGGCGGTTCGGGGAAGCGCAGGCGCATCGAACGCCGCTTCGTGGGCGCCTGCACCTTGTTCGCCTCGATCTTGGCGACGCGCCCGTCGAGGTTCTTCGCGACCTTGGCGCGCTTGGCCGTCTGCCCGCGCATCGAGTTGGAGAGTTGCGAGAGACGGGCGATCTCACGATCCTGGCGCACCGCGAGCTTGCCGAGGCGCTGCTCGTCGGCTTCACGCGCGACGAGGTACTGCGAGTAGGTGCCCTTGTACTCGACCACCGAACCGGTGGCCTCTTCGGCTTCGCGGTCGAGGAACACGACGCGCGTGATCGCGTCGTCGAGCAGATCGAGGTCGTGGCTGACGACGACGAGCGCGCCGCGGTAGTCGCGCAGGAACTTCAGGATCCAGGTCTTGGCGTCGGCGTCGAGGTGGTTGGTGGGTTCGTCGAGCAGCAGCAACTCGCTGCCACCGAACAGGATGCGTACGAGTTCGGCGCGCCGACGTTCGCCACCGGAGAGCGCGCCGATCGGCAGGTCGAGACGGTCCTCGCGCAGGCCGACACCGCTGGCGAGCTTGCGGACCTCCGCCTCGGCCGCGTATCCACCTGCGTGCTCGAAGCGCTCCTGCGCGTCCGAGTACAGGTGCACGTTCTCGTCGGACGGGTTCTCGTCGAGCGTGATCCGGCGCTTCTCCACCTCGTCGAGCAGCTCGTCGAGGCCGCGGCCCGCGAGCACGTGGTGCAGCACGGTGGTGTCGAGGGCCACGGAGTCCTGACGGGGGTCCTGGGACAGGTACCCCGTGGCCGGCGCCCGCTTCACCACGCCGCCCTTGGGCGACTTCGCCCCGCCGAGCACGCGCAGCAGGGTGGTCTTGCCCGCGCCGTTGCGGCCGACGAGGCCGACCTTCTCCCCCGCATGGACCTGGAACGACACACCGTTGACGATGCGGGTTGATCCGACCTCGACAACGAGATCGCGAACGGACAGCACGAGAGAGAACTCCGGACTCGGGGGGAACCTCCATTGTCGCGCACGGATGACCGGAACCGGTCGCTGAACCGTTCCTGAGGGCCTGGGGCCCGATTCACCCGCCGGGGCCCTACCCTCGGGGCATGGTGAACGACACCCTCCGCCTCCCCGCCGAGGGGTCGGACGCGGTGTCCGCGGAGATCGCCACGCCGGAGGATCCACCGAAGCCCCTGCTCCGCGGGCGCATCCACCAGGTCGCCTTCTACCTGTCGATCCCCGCCGGCATCACGCTGGTCCTGATCAGCGGCGGGGTGTCGGCGAAGGTCGCCACCGCGTTGTTCGCGCTGTCCCTCGCCGGGCTCTTCGGCACCAGCTCCACGTACCACATCGGGAACTGGACCCCGCACGTGAAGGCACGCTGGCGGCGCATGGACCACGCGATGATCTTCGTGCTCATCGCCGGCTCCTACACGCCGGTCGCGCTGCTCGCGCTGCAACCGGCATGGGGCATCGCCGTGCTCAGCGCGGCGTGGACGATCGCGGTGCTGGGCGTCACGCTCGCGCTCGTCAAGTTCGGCGCGCTGAACCGCATCGGCACATACATGTACATCGGCCTCGGGTGGATGGTCGTGCTGGTGATGCCCGTGATCGTGCAGTCGCTCACCGTCACCGAGCTCGCCCTGCTCGTCGCCGGCGGCGTGCTCTACACCGTGGGCGCGATCGGTCTGCGGTTGCACTGGCCCGATCCCCGCCCGTCCGTGTTCGGCTACCACGAGGCCTGGCACGTGATGACCGTCGCGGCCGCCGCATGCCACTTCACCCTCGTGGTGATGCTCGTCCGCTAGGTGCCGGGATGCGCCCGGCACGCCCGGCGCACGCAGGCACGAATCGGGTTACTGTCCTCCGCCGGGCTCCTGGGCGCCGACGTGCTGCCCGGGTTCGCCGACCGACCCGAGCAGGAGGACGCACGACATGGGACGACTCGACGGCAAGGTCGCGCTGGTCACCGGCGCGGCATCGGGCCTCGGCCAGGCCACGGTCGAGCGCTTCGTCGCGGAGGGCGCCGCGGTTGTCGGCATCGACGTCACGGCCGACACCATCGGCGGCATCGACGTGCTGGCGGTCGACGTGCGCGACGAGGACGCCGTGTCCGCCGCGGTCGACGAAGTGGTCGCGCGCCACGGCCGCCTCGACATCGTGGCCAACTTCGCCGGGGTCGCCGGCGGTGGACCGGTGCACATGGTCGACGCCGCCGACTGGGACCGCGTGCTCGCAGTGAACCTCAAGGGCACGTTCCTGGTGTGCAAGCACGCGCTGCGGCCGATGCTGGAACAACGCTCCGGCAGCATCATCAACGTCGCGAGCGTCGAAGGACTGCAGGGCACCGAAGGTGGCAGCTCGTACAACGCGTCGAAGGCCGGCGTCGTCATGCTCACCAAGAACATGGCGATCGACTACGGCCGCGCCGGCATCCGCGTCAACGCGATCTGCCCCGGCTTCATCGACACGCCGATGTTCCGTGCGGTCATGGGCAGCGACCACATGACGCAGTTCCGTGACGAGTACCGCGACGACCACATGCTCGGGCGCTTCGGCGAGCCGTCGGAGATCGCGGCGGCCGCACTGTTCCTCGCGTCCGACGACGCGTCCTTCGTCACCGGCCACGCGCTCGCGGTGGACGGCGGCTACCTCGCCGGCACCCGCACCGGCCTCAGCGACCTGATGGGGATCTGATCATGGCGAACATGCGCTTCAACCACATGGAGTTGACCTTCCCGCTCGGCACCCTCACGCAGGAGTTCCGCGACGACGTCGACAGCTTCTACTGCGGCGTGCTCGGGTGGAACGCGCTCGACACGATGGTGATCAACCAGTCGTGCCACCTGCTGCAGCCCGACGACGGCCAGTTCATCCTCCTCGCCGAGGGCAAGAAGCCGCTGGAGTCACCCGGGTACGACCACCTCGGGCTCCTGATGGACACGCGCGATGAGGTCGACGCCGTGCTCGCGGGCTGTCAGGAGTTCCAGCAGCGCGACGACCGCATGCAGTTGAAGGTCTACGAGGACCTCGCGGGGCCGACGATCGTGGTGCACGCGTTCTACGTGAAGTACCTGCTGCCGATCTGGTTCGACGTGCAGTGCATGGAGTACCCGCAGGGCCCGCGTCCCGGCCCGCGCTGGCAGTTCGCCTGATCAGTCGCGTTCGGCCGCGGCCTTGATCGCGGCGAGCGTTGCGGCAATCCCGGTCTGCGCAGTGACCGTGCGCGCGTCGAGCACCGTCTGCACCTGATCCTCGCCGTACTGCTGCGCGTAGAACGCGAGCAGGTCGGGCTGGGGCTCCCAGGTCTCGGTGAGGGTGGTGCCGTCGCGCCCGCCTTCGGACGCCGCCACGAACGAGTAGGTCCAGCGCACGAACGTGCCCGCGACTGCGAACGCGAACTCCCGGCCGGGGTCGGCCGCGATCACCTCGCAGTGCGTGTCCCATTCGCGGCCCTCGTCCGCGTTGTGCCCCGTGAACCAGTCGCCCACGCGCGCGGCGCCGCCCTCATCCCACTCGCACGAGCGGCAGACCGGGCTCCACTCCCCCATTCGGGTGACGTCGGAGACCATCGCGTAGAGATCGGCCGTTGAGGCTGCGATGAACATCGACTGCGACCATCTCGGCATGTCCATGGAGCGAGGCTACGCCGACTCAACTCCGGGCTGCCGCCGGCCGATCACTCTCCCGTGACTTCACACTTCCGCGCTCTCGCGCGCAGCCGTACCGCCCGACTCGGCACCGTGGTTGCCGCCCTCGCGATCGCACTGACGGCGTGCCTCCCCCCGGCGCCGCCGCCGATCGACAACTCGCAGCCGCTGCCGGCACCGTCGTGGTGGTCGGGCGCCTGCGACAGCGGCAACTACGCGGGCGGCAAGGCCCTCGGCGCGCAATACCGCAACGTGCAGGTGTGCGGCCCGCGGCCCGGCGCCGACGCCGCACCCAACCGCCTCGTCAACTTCTTCCCCGGCGCGTGGGGTGAGCTCGAGTGGCAGTGCGTCGAACTGTCGATGCGGTTCATGTATCTCGCCTACGACGTGCACCCGTACGGGGCCAACGGCAAGGACGTCTACGACAACTACTCCACCGCGTATGGCGGCGGGCTCGTGAAGATCGCCAACGGCACCGTCGGCACGCCGCCGAAGCCCGGCGACGTGCTCTCGTTCGGCCCCACCACGACGAGCGCGTTCGGGCACACCGGCGTGGTCGCGCAATCGACTGTCGACGCGAGCGGCAACGGCACGGTGAAGATCCTCAGCCAGAACGACACGACCGACGGCTGGCGCACGTTGACCGTCACCAACTGGAACGTCACCGCCGGCGTCGCCGGCCTCGGTGCCATCCCCGGCTGGCTGCACTCACCGCAGACCGACCCGCCCGCGACGACCACCACCGTCGCCCCCTGACGACGCGAGCGGGCGCACCCGGAGGTGCGCCCGCAGCAACGTCTTCAGTGCGGTATTCGCTACCGCGACACGACTACCGCGACACGACTACCGCGACATGTCGGTGACGACGGCGCGGCCCAGGTATTTCGCGGCCTGGAGGTCGTCGAAGATCTCGTCGAGCTCGCCGAGTGCACCGGTGCGACCGACGTGGGTCTTCACGATGCCGCGCGATGCGAGCTCCACCAGTTCGCGCATGTCCTGCACGTTGCCGACCGCCGAGAAGACCACGGTGGGCTCGCGCATGAGCATGTCCATCGGCATGAGCTGGAACATGCCGTCCTCGAGCGCCGGGATGCCGACGCCCACGAACAGGCCCTTCTTGCGCAGGATCGAGTAACCGAGGTCGTAGCCGGCCATCCGCGCCGCGAACACCAGGCTGGCGTCGACGCCGCCCAGCTCGTTCTGGATGACCTCGGCCGCGTCCTCGATGCTGACCGCGCGCTCGGCGCCGAGCGACGTCACGAAGTCGAGGCGGCTGGCGGCGTCGATGCCGATCACGCGGTAACCGAACGCGGTCGCCAACTGCACCGCGTAGTGGCCGAGACCTCCGGCGGCGCCGACGATGGCAACCCAGCGACCGGGCGTGACGCCGTGCCGGGTGAGCTTCTTCACCGCGCCGTACGCGGTGAGGCCACCGCAGGCGAGGGGCGCCTCGGTGTCGGGAATGGTGTCGGGGATGGCCACCAGGCCCGG
>Ga0302323_100003953_pt1 | contig 12052 bp, 9 predicted proteins | sample Fen_T0_3_FD_201950 | JGI IMG/M metagenome (GOLD analysis project Ga0302323, IMG submission 201950) | Peat permafrost microbial communities from Stordalen Mire near Abisko, Sweden - Fen_T0_3 | ecosystem: Environmental > Terrestrial > Soil > Wetlands > Permafrost | place: Sweden: Abisko... | reverse complement strand
CCGAGCGTCCCCCGAGCAGCTACACCCGACCGCCCCGCACAGCCGCCGCCCTTACAATGCCGATGTCCGCCTTCCACACCCATGCACCAACCGAGGCGCATGGGCCCGACATCCTGTCGATTTTTTAGCCGAACTTTGCGCCAAGGGCCACTCTACACAATGAGGAGAATCGACCCATGAGCACCCGATCGCATCGCGCCCTACCCCTTGCGCTCTTTGCACTCCCCCTGCTGCTGGGGGGCGCTTGCAGCTCGAAATCGTCCACGCCAAGCCCCGTGCACGACAGCGGCGCCGACAGCGCGCCGGGAGCGGACGGTAACGCGAGCCCGGACGTCACCGGACAGGCCGATGCCTCCCCGAACGATGCCACCGTATCGCCAGACATTGGCGGCGGCGGCGGCGACACGACGCCGAACTCGCCGTTGGTCTACTTCATCAAACAAGCCAATGGCACCAATTCCGCAAGCCTGGCGAACGGCGACATCACCGTGAACAGCACCTACGGTACCTCCGGGAACGCGTTCAAGTACGTTTCCCCCAATTACTATGGGACCAGCAGTAACGGCTTCCTTGCTTTCCCCACCGCCATGACCGGCGACTTCAGCATCTCGGCCGAAATCACGATCACCACGCAAAACAAGGCCAACAATCTCTGCGGCATCGGTCTGGGCATGACCACGGGGTGGAATCCGACCGACACCTACGGTTACGTTCTCATGCGCAACAGCTCCAACGTTACCAACGGGTACTACGTGAGCGGCTCGGGCAACATTTCGACCGGCGCCCCCAACGTCTCCTTCACCAACGGAACACCTCTGGCGTTGGCGCTTAGCCGATCCGGCAAGAACATCACCCTCAGCGCAGGTCCGGTGGGCGGCACAGCCACCACGAGCAGCCTGGCCACCAGCAGCTTTACCGACGGAGCCAATGTCTACGGCGACGGCGCCGTCTATCCTGCCATCTCGTTCAACAACGTGGTCGCGACAGTCTCCAAGCTGGTCATCAAGGACGCCAGCGGCAAGACGGTCTTCGATGCAGCAACGGGGCGACTGGTCAACTATGTCCCGGCCGCGCTCGTGCTATCCAGCACCAGCGTCAGCGTGACCAAAGGTGGCTCTGCGACCGTCACCGCCAACGCCAATGCCATCGGCGGCGCAGCTTCCAGCGTCAGCGCCGTGTCCGCCGATCCAGCCATCGCCACCGTCAGCGTCGACAATGGCACGACCAACGCGACCTTGACCATTGCCGGCCTCAAAGGCGGCGTCACCACCATCAAAGTGACGAATACAGGCGACAGCAGCGCGACCACGAACAGCCAGACTCTGCTGGTCGCGGTCAACGACTACCCCAGCAGCGACAACTACGGCAGCAAGGGGCTGGCAACCTACCCGGCGCCGGGCGCCACCAACGCCTTTCCCGATGGCGAGCTGGCGCTGACCTTCGATGCGCCGCCAACCTTGAACGCGGGTGGGACCATCAAGGTCTTCAAGCTGTCCGACGGCAGCGAGGTGGACAGCATCGCGTTCGCTGGCGAAAGCCAGAGCTTCGCAACGACCGTGATTCAAGTAGGGACTCAGTTGGTCCGCCTCGATGGCAATACCGTCTATGTGACGCCTCACCTCGGCAAGCTGGCCTACGGCACCGGCTACTACGTCGTCATCCCGACCACGGCCATCACCGGCACGATCAACGGCGTGGCGTTCAACGGTTTGTCCAACCTCCGCACGGTGGCCACCTGGAAATTCACCACCAAGGCTGCGCCAACCCTGGATTTCACCAATGTCACAGTGGACGGCTCGCAAACCAGCAGCGGAAATTTCCGTTCGCTGGCTGCCGCCCTGAACGCCATCGCTGCGACCGCGGCGGCCCCAGCGAACGTGACCATCAACGTGGCCGCAGGAACCTACCACGAACTGCTTCGCTACACGGGCCCGGCGGGTACCACGCCCCAAACCGTCAACATCATCGGGCCCGCCGGAAACAAACAAGGTGATACTTGCGTGTTTCAGTTTGCCAACGGCAATAGCGTCAACGGCAGCACGCAAACGCGGCCGACCTTCTACTTCACCGGGGCCAACTTGGTGCTGCAGAACCTCACGCTCGAGAACACGGGCACGCGCGCACAATACGCCCAGGCCGAGACGCTTTACTTCGCTAGCGGCGGCACCTACACGATGGCGGCAACCAACAGCTCGTTCATCAGCAACCAGGACACGCTCCAGACCTCGGGCCGCAACTGGTTCTACAAGTGCTACATCGAAGGCAACGTCGACTTCCTTTGGGGCACGGCCCAGGCGGCGCTGTTCGAGAACTGCACCCTGCACGTCGTGAACGACCTGGGCGGCGCAGCGGCGTACAGCCTGCTGGTCGCGCGCACCGGAGCCACCCTCCCGGCTAGCGGCGGCACCGTTGGCAAGGGCTACGTCGTGCTCAACTCCACCGTCAGCGTCGACGCCAATGTCACTGCCACGTTCGGCCGCAATGCGGGCGGCAGCGGCTTTTACGACCAGGTCGCGCTAGTCAATGTCGCGTTCAGCGGCACCGGGACAATCGGCACAGGTCTGTGGAACACCGCCACACCGCCGCTCGCCCTGGGCGATGCCAGCTACGTAGGTTGGAAGTCGGCTGGCTGCACCGGGCTCAACCTTGCCTCCCTGACCACGTCCGCGGGAACATCCGCCACTATCGCCAACCAGTCCGACGAATACGACACGCGCGACCACATCCTGAATCGGGTCGTTACCGTAACCGCCGGCGCACCGTCGGGCTACGAGCCGGTAGCTGCCACGTGGGACGTGTCTGCACTGGCCACCGCATGGAGCGCTCCCTAGCCCAGCGCAAGTCCGCAGGTCGGCGGCCGGCGGCTGCATGTCGCCTTGACACGTCTGCATTCGTCTCCTAAGTATCATCGGATGCGTGAAACGGGCAGCAGCGGTAGGGCCCATCGGCCCGCCATGCACGCCGCCAGCCTCTTGCTGTTGGCTGCCCAAATCTTGTCCCTTGGCCACCTGTTGGTCGCACGTCACGTCACGTGCGCCGAACACGGCGACATCATCGATTCGGGACAGGCGGACGAGCTTCTGCATGGCCAACCCGTTGCGCAACACGCATCACACATTGGCGCCATCAGGGCGACAGCACCCCAGGCTGAAGGCGCGCATGACCACTGTCTCGCCTACAGCAACACGAAAGAGCGCTTCGCGCTCCTGGCCCCCGAGCGCCAAGCCGGGCCAATCGCCCGGGCTGCACTGCCGATTCTTCCCTCCTTCGAGCTCGGTCCCTTCGTACCGATCGATCTGATCGCCCTGTCACCCAAGAACTCGCCCCCGACTGTTTGACCGTCGCCGCGGCCACCTGCCGCCACCTCAACAGTTGCCAGCAGGAAAGACCGTCGCCAACGCGATGGGGCCTCCCGCATTGGCGTGACGTTCCTGATCGATTTGCCCCCTACGGAGGACGTGTTCATGCTCCCCATGGCCTTTACCGCAGCCTTGCTGCTCGCGCAGCCGCCCACAGGCGCTGCCCCGGCACCCGATAGCAACGATGGTTCCACACCTCCACCTTCCTCTTCCTCGTCCCCTTCCCCTTCCCCTTCCCCTTCAGCCACCGCAACCCCTGAAAAGACACATGCCGCGCCCCCAAGCAAGGCGCCCACCTACGATGACCTGCTTCAGCGAATCGAGGCGCTGGAAACAGCGGGGGCAGAGCGCTCGCCGCCGCCATCGCCGCGGTCCACCGCCGCGACCTTCGTGCAAAATCGCTTCAACCCCGATCTTTCGATGATCGCCGACTTTGCCGCTGCAGGCACGAACCTCAGCGACGCCAAGGCCGAAACCCTGACAGTCCCCGGATTCATCGCCCAGTCGGACCGCGCTGGCAAGTTGCGCGGAATCGACTTCAACTACCTCGAACTGGCCTTCGCGGCCGCCGTCGATCCGTACTTCGACTTCTTCAGCGTCGTTACCTTTGCTCCGAGTGGGTTCGACATCGAAGAGACCTACGTCGATACGCGCCAGCTGCCATTCGGGTTTCAGTTGCGCATTGGCAAGTTCCTTTCCGCCTTCGGCCGGCTCAACATCATGCACCAACACGCCTGGGACTTTTACGATCAGCCCCTGGTCTACGAAGCCTTCATGGGCCTCGAAGGGTGGAAGAATCCGGGCGCCCGACTCTCCTGGACGGCCCCCGTCGATTTCCTCGTGCAGCTCGACCTCGAGGTCTTCCAGGGGGTCAACGACGAATCGCCGGTCTACAACGCCACTGCCTACGAAGTGACGGCGCAGAACGGAACCACGCTCTCGTCCAAGGCGCCCTTCGTCCCGGGCCTCTACGTCGGCTCACTCAAGACGTCGTTCGACGTTGGCGACAGCGTCTTTCTGGCCGGTGCTTCGGTCATGTACGGACACTCGACCCGAACCCGCGTCGACCATCTGCCCACCGACATGGCCTTCAGCGCACCCGGCACCATCCTCTACAACGGGGAATTGACCTACAAGTACCTGCTCAGCTCCTACCGGAGCATCACCTGGCAAAGCGAATACCTGGGCCTGCTGTCGTCCGGCGATCTCGCCCTGGCCGTCGACGGGCTGGTGCACTCGGCCGACAAGAAACAGGGGGGCTTCTACAGCCAGCTGGTCTGGCGGTTCGACGAGCCTGGCCGCTGGCGCGTCGGTGCACGTTTCGACCTGCTCGACCAGAATTCGTCCACCGTGGATGGCGTAGCACAAGCGCTCGACAACATGCTTGCGCGCTACACCACCATGCTGACGTACAGCCCGACCGAGTTTTCCAGATTCCGCCTTCAATATGCCTACGACCGGTCCCGCTTCTTGGCGGGGGCGCGCAAGGATGTCCACGAGGTTCTGCTCGAGATGAACATCGCCATCGGCCCCCACGGGGCGCATTCGTTCTAAGCCCGCTACCACGCTATCTGACTAGGAGACGCTTCATGAAAGTCACGATAATCAACCTTCTCATCGCCGCCGCGCTCGGCGCTGCACTTGCCCCGCCGGCCCAGGCCAAGACCAAGGTCGTGGTCACCTACCCGTACATTGCATCCTTGGTCGGCGAAATCGCCAAAGATCAGGCCGAGGTGAGCACCCTGGCCAAAGGCGACGAGGATCCGCATTTCGTGGTTCCTCGTCCCTCGTTCATCGGGAAACTACGCCAAGCCGACCTCCTGATCATCAATGGCGCCTCCCTCGAGATCGGGTTCGTGCCGCCGCTCATCCGGCAGGCCAACAACCCGAAGATCGCGCCCGGCGCCGAAGGCTTCGTCGACCTCTCGCAGGCCGTCGACCTCATCGAGAAACCCGACAGCGTCAGCCGTTCGGAGGGCGACATTCATCCCGAAGGAAACCCGCACTTCATCCTCGATTGGCACAACCTGCCGGCCGTAGCGCGCGCCATCGCCGATGCCTTCGCCCGCATCGACCGTGCAGGCGCTGGCACCTACAGGAAGAACCTCGACGCCCTTCTTGCCCGCTGGAAAGTGAAGTCCGCCGAATGGGACAAGCGCTCCGCCTCCCTGCACGGCAAGTCCATCATCCAGTACCATCGCTTGTTCGACTACTTCGCCCTGCGCACCGGCATGAAGATCGTCGGCGAGCTGGAGCCCAAACCCGGCATTCCGCCCACCAGTCGCCACATCGAGGACCTCATCCAAGCGAATGCGCCCGGTAGTCTCTATCTCGTCGTCACGGATCCGTACCACGAGCGAAAGAGCGCAGAAGGCCTGGCCCAGAAGATGTCCATCCCATGGGCCGTCCTGCCCCAGGATGTGGCCGCTGTGCCTGCTGCCAAAGATCTGGTCAGCCTCTTCGACACCATGCTGGCGAGCGTCCTTCGATGATCGATGTGCTCTTCAGCGCCTTCCTCCTGTCGGTCGTCCTGCTGGGCATCCACTCGTACTACGGACTGCACATCATCGAGCGGGGCATCATCTTCACCGACCTTGGCATCGGACAGATGGCGGCTTTTGGTGCGGCCGTGGCCATTCTGGTCTTCGACGGCAAGTACATGTACCCGGTGTCCCTGGCCTTTTCGCTGGGCGGCGCCTTCCTCATCGCTTTGTCGACCAAACGCACGCGCAACCACGAGGCCTTCATCGGGCTCCTCTACGCCTTCGGTATGAGCGCCGCTGTCATCGCCCTTTCCCGGGCGCCCCGCGGGGCGGAGGAGATGCAGCACCTGGTCGCTGCCGACATTCTCTTCGTGCCCATGCACGCCGTCTTCAAGACTGCGATCTTGTACGCGGCGATCGGAACTGTGCTTTGGCTGACCCTGAAGCGTCTGCGCGGCACGTGGCGCGAGCTGCTCTTCTTCGGCACGTTCTCGCTGACGGTGACGAGCTCGGTGAATCTCGCGGGCGTCCTGGTGGTGTTCTCCATCCTGGTTGCACCCGCGTTCATCGTATCCGGCATCAAGAGATCCTTTCGCACCAAGCTCCTTCTCGCTTGGGCCCTTGGCACCGTGCTGAACCTCATCGCCATCGTCGCCTCGTACTTTCTCGACCTGCCCACCGGCTACACAGTCGTGGCCCTCTACGCGTTGAGCGGCATCGTCTTCTCGCTGGTGCGCGGACTCTAACCTAACCCCGCGCATGCGCGGGGGATGCGTTGGCGTGCGCGGGGCGCGCGGGCCCCTTGTTGCCGCTCTTGCCGAGGTTGTCGCCGTTGTCCAAGATGAAGTAGCTCACACCGGGGGTCCCGCAAGCGTCGCCATTGCGGTGGAATTTCCAGTGGATGTAGACCTTGCCATTGCCCGATAGGATGGCGGCGGGCGGCACAGGAAAGGGCGCGGCCTCGTAGACGGCGCCGACGGCGGCGGCGTCGAAGCCGGTCATCCCGGACGTTCGCACCATGGCGATCTTGTCGACGCTCCCGTCGCCAGCCAGAACGATTTCCAACTTCGCGTTCAACTTCATATCGTTCAAGGGACTGTCTCGGAACGAGGCATCCATCTGGGTCAGGAAGCCAAACGCCCACTTCTCGTGGATTTGCCTGTGCATGCGCGTGATGAATTGGGCGAAGGGCGCCGCGCGCGTGTTCAGCTCGGTCTGGTTGGCCGGGGTGACTTCGTTGATGAAGTTCTCCAGCGCCGAGAAGACCAGCTCTCTCCGTTCGGTGAACTTCCCTTTGTGTTTGGACTTTTCCTGCTTGGCAACTGCTGCCGCCGCTTCGGCATCGTCGCCAAAGGCCGACGTGTAGGCCTGCTTGGTCAAGTGGGGCGCTTCGGCCGTGGCGGAAGAACGGCGCGGTCCACCCGCCTCGTGCTGGCCATCGTGCTGACCATCGTGCTGGCCATCTCGGGCCCTAGAAAACATCCCATCGGGATCGTCCGGTAGGGGCTCGCCCGCCACCTGCGACTGTTCTTGGCCGGGCACGCGCATGGACAAGCTGGCGCGGACGTCTGTCGCCGGCCTCGGCTCGGCGGCGGCTTGCCGCGCGCGCTGGCCGGGCTTGGCCTCCCTCTCCTCCAATTGCGCGATCTTGTCCTTGTCGTCGGCCGGCTGGGAAGCCTTTCCCTGTTGCTCCTTTTCCAGGTTGGTCTGCCGGGCACGGGTCTCTTTGTCGGTGCGGTTGTTCCGCTGGGCCAGGTACTTGGCGTCCTTGGGCGCCTCCACCTCTTTGCCCATGTCCAGGTCGACTATCTTTTGCCGAAGCGACTCCTCCGGCGGCAGCACCGGCTTCTGTTCCGGTTTGGGCGCCACGGGCTCGGGCGGCGGCGGTTCGGGACGACGCTCGTCGCGCTCGACCATGGCTTCGGTCTTGGGCGGACTGGCCACGGCCGTCTTGGGGGCCTTGTCGTGCAGCTTGGTCGCCTTCTGGGATTCGGCCGGTTTGTCGATGGCCGGCAAATTGGGCGGCAGCTCGTCGTCCTTGACCGATTCGAAGCTAAGACCGACCTCGTTGTCGTCAGCCTTGCCCAGCCAAAGCACCCACACCACCAGCGGAACCACGACCTGGGCGTGCAAGAAGATGGAAAACAGCAAGCCCCGGCCGATCCGGCCGCGCTCTCGCCGCGGGTGCTGCTTTGCCATGGGAAGTTCGGCGCAGCCTAGCAAATCCACGCGCCCCCACAACAGCGCTGTGCGCTGGTGCCGAAGATCATCGATCCCGGCGCTTCACTCAACCGGCTTCGCGGGAATACGTTTCTGCCACCTCGGCTGGCGCCGTGGGCATGGTCTTGGCCGTGCTCCGCAGGAGCGAGCGCCGCTCTTCCCACCATGCGTGTGCCCGGGCAAGCGTCCACTCGTCGCGCGATGGACATTGTTCCAAGCGCTCCAGCAACGCGCGCGCAGACGCAGGCCGCCGGGCCGGATCTTTGGCCAAACAAGCAAGCACCAAGCGTTCCAGCTCGGCGTCGAGGTGCGGCACCCGGCCAGACAGGGGCGCTGGCTCGTCATGCAGCTGCTTGGCACAGATCTCGATGGCGCTTTCGGCCTCGAAGACATGCCGGCCGGCCAGCAAGAAGTAGGCGACAGCGCCCAGCGCGTACAGATCGCTGCGCGCATCGACCCGCTCGGGACTGCGGATCGCCTCGGGCGCCATGGTCAGCGGCGTCCCCATCAGCACGCCTGCGTTGGTTACCTCCGTCTGGGCGCTGACCAAACGGACCAAGCCAAAGTCCAGGACCTTGACCACGTCCGGCTCGCCCCCGCGCGGTCCCAACAGAATGTTGGCTGGCTTGATATCACGGTGGACCAGACCACATTCGTGCGCCTCGGCCAAGGCGCCGGCCACCCCACGCATCACGTGGATCACGCGGCCCGAGGGCATGGGCCCCGTGGCATGGATGACCTGCTCCAGGGTGGCGCCCTCGATCAACTCCATGGCGTAGTAGAAGACGCCCTCGGGTGTGTGACCGTAGTCGTAGATCACCACGGTGTTGGGATGGCTCAGCTGGCTGGTGAGCTGCACCTCGCGTTCGAAGCGAAGAATCGCTTCCTCGCCCGCCTGTCCGGGCGGGAGCAACTTGATCGCCACCGGCCGCTTCATCAAGGCGTGGCGCGCACGGTACACCACGCCCATCCCGCCCTCGCCCAACTTGTCGCCCAGCTCGTACTGGCCCAGGCGACGCGCGACCGCTACCTCGACCTCGAGGCGATGCACCACGCGGGCGATCACCGCACACACAGCACTGGTAAAGAGCCACCAAATGGTGCCGAACGAGAAGATAAAGCTGTGCTCTCGCGGCCCGAGAGAAAACTCGGCGGGCAGTATGGCGGGCCAGCCCAGCCCCGAGCAGATGGTCAGGGGCAGCCCCACCCCGGTAACCAGGGCCAGCGAGTGGCGCGACGAACTGGGAACCAAGGCGGCGCGCAGAGCCAGGATCTGCGTAGCGGTGAGCAGCGCTGTCAGCATGCCCGACAATTCCAACAGCAAGCGAAGCAACTGACGATCGCCGCCCGAGGCCAGGTCATGATGTCGACAGTATTCCGCGATGCCGGTGACCAGCCCGGGATGGGCGAGCCGAAGGGCGGAGCCCGCGGCCAGTGTGCTGACGGAAACCGCCACGAGCTCGACCCCGCGAACCATCCGCAGCGGCCGAGGCTTGCCGCGGGTAAACAGCCACAACCCGACCATGCCGAGGTTGGCGATGGCGAAAAAGACGTACGCCTGCGCGAGGAGATGCCCCTTCGATAGGTCGGAGACGGCCTGAACGGCTATGCCTGTCGTCGAGCAATACGCCGCCACACGAGCAAAGAGGGCTGTGCGTTTCTGAATGTATTGCGACGTTCCTGTGCTGGAACTGTGGACGGGGAGCTCAGGTATCGGTGCGGGCAGACGCAGGGCACTCACCGCATCAGAATAGCATAGCCCCAAAGGCCCCAGCGTCGGTCGATGCCCTATCCGTGGCTCCGTGCTTCGCTCGCTCCGGGAGGAACAGGAAGGGATGGCGCAGCGGAGGCAGGCCATGGAACGAAAGCCGGGGATATCTCATCGACTTTCAGGCTCCGTTACTCTGGTTCTCGCCGTTGATAGCGAATACCCGCGCGACTTGTCCTCAGGTCTTCGACAGACGGAAGCCTACGCTGGTAGGGCGGTCCCGGTGTTCAACCACGTGCCAGCCGCACGCGCTGACCAGCCATCCTCGGTAAATGCATAATGAATACCTGGAGTCTTCTGCGTTTCTGCAATCCGGGTCGCCATGGACTTTCCCGCACCATTCCTCAGCGTGTCCCGCCTGCCGACAAGGCCGGGGTTGGCGGCGCCAGCGGCCCGGCGGGTAGATAGCAGCCATCGTCGCACGTTCCGCCGCACCCGTCCGGCCCACCACAGTCGAATGGCCCGCAGATTGGGCTGCAGTAGCAACCGGACAAACAAGTGCCACCGCACCCGTCAGGCGTGCCGCAGTCGCCTTCACCGCAGCTGGGCAGGCACGAACAGCCGAATAGACAGATGCCACCACATCCGTCAGACGTGCCGCAAGCAAAAGCAGCGCAAGTGGGGACGCAGAGGCAGCCGAACGTGCATAGACTGCCGCAGCCATCTGAGCTGCCGCATAGCACCCCCGAGCAGCTCGGGACACATCCGCAGCCGACGTTGCAAGCTCCGCCACACCCGTCCGAGCTGCCACACGCAGCGCCCACGCAGTTCGCATTGCAGGGCAGTCCGCCGACGACGCCGCTGTCCGGTCCGGCGTCGAGCCGACCGTCCCCAGATCCCCGCCTCGCGTCGATAGTCGCCGAGGCGCCTGCCGAGGTTTCGGAACCGGCGTCGTGCACAGCAGAGTTTTCACCGGCGACGTCCCAGTCAGTCGCGCCATCCAGCGGGACGGGCACCGCGGAGTCAGAGGCGTCTGTCCCATACGCCAAGCCGGCATCGGTTCCATAGTGGAGGTCACGCGGGGATTGGCCGGAAAGGCAACCAGAGAGAAACAAGGATCCGCCAGCAGCGAGGGCTCCAAACGCAGCGGTCACCGTCAGCCACACGGTGCTTCGTGGAAATGTTCTGGTCATCGTCGCCCTTCCTAGATCCTGGAGGTCCTCGAATCACCGTTGGTCCGGTGTCGGTACCGACAGCAAGAGCGGTGCCAGCAAGGCCGGACCTTCCGCCACGGGCCCACGGACCGATTCGGCCCATCGAAGAGCGCCTCGCGAGACAAAGCTCGAGGACATGATTGCGCGTGTCCCGCATCTGATCGGCGGATTTTGCAGGCCTGGCCCCCCCTGCATGTCGAGCGGCGCGACCGCCGCCGGCGCGACCGCGCCCCGCCGGGCGCTTTCCCCTTCGCCAGCAATCGGCGATGCTACCTGTGTCTTGGAGACCCACATTCGATTCCAGAATCGCCGGATCGCGTTCGCGCAATACGGCGACCCCACGGGAAGGCCGGTGTTCCTCTGTCATGGCACGCCCAGCTCGCGGCTCAATCGGCCAGACGATGAGACCACCCGGGCCTTGGGCGCTCGCCTCATCGTCATCGATCGACCCGGCTGTGGCAGGTCGGACTTTCTCCCGCGCCGGACCTTGCTCGATTGGCCACGCGACTTGGCGGCGGTGGCGGACGGGTTGGGCATCGAGAGCTTCGCCGTGGTTGGCTTTTCGGGCGGCGGCCCCTATGTAGCGGCCAGCGCCCATGGTCTTCCCCACCGGATCGTCGCCGCCTGCAGCGCAGCCGGTGCCGGTCCGGTGGATGCCCCCAACGCGATGGTGGGCCTCGGTCGATATCGAAGAATGGCGTGCGCCCTGGCAAGACACGCCCCTCTGGTGTTTCGAGCAGCGATGTGGCTGACCAATCACCCGGGACGCAACCCCAATCGCTTCTTCGAGAAGTTCATGCGCGATCTGGCGCCGCCCGATCAGGCCACCGTCGCCCGGACGGAGATCCGCGACAAGCTGGTGGCGACCTACGCCGAGTCAGTGCGCAACGGTCTGCGAGGCGTCGCGCTCGACCTGGCCATTGCCATGCGACCGTGGGGATTTCCGCTGGGCGAGATCCGCTGTCCCTACTTCATCTGGCACGGAGACGACGATCGCTCGACGCCCATCGCGATGGCGCGATACCTGGCCCAAACCATCCCTGCCTGCCACGCCACCTTCCTGCCTGG
>Ga0302323_100003952_pt1 | contig 12055 bp, 6 predicted proteins | sample Fen_T0_3_FD_201950 | JGI IMG/M metagenome (GOLD analysis project Ga0302323, IMG submission 201950) | Peat permafrost microbial communities from Stordalen Mire near Abisko, Sweden - Fen_T0_3 | ecosystem: Environmental > Terrestrial > Soil > Wetlands > Permafrost | place: Sweden: Abisko... | reverse complement strand
CGTCGTCGACTGCGTCGGCGGTGGTGGCATCTTCGGCCCAGACCGTTACGCTGCGGCTGGCGGTGGCTGGGTAACCCGTGTGGGGGTCGATGATGTGGTGGTAGCGCCGATTACCGATCACATACGAGCGCGCGTAATCCCCTGCCGTGGAGAAGGCGTGGTCTGTGAGCTCGATCGTCGCGAACCAGGTGCCCTCGGGTGCGCGCGGATCTTGAATACCGCTGATCCACGGCGAGCCATCTGGTTTTCTGCCCGCGCCATACAAGTCACCACCGGCTTGCACCAAGAAAGCCTGGATGCCTGCTTTCTTCAGCACGTCTGCCGCGCGGTCGACGATGTATCCCTTGGCGATCCCACCCAAGCCAATCTTGTGTCCCTTGGGCAGGCGCACCGCGTGGGCCACGGGGTCGAGCTCGACGGTCCGGTAGTCGACCAGAGCCCGAAGCCGCTCGATTTCCGCTTTGGATGGCAGCTTGGGTTGGGCGTCCGCGGCGCTGCCGAATTTCCAGACGCTGCTCATCGCCTGGAACGTGATGTCGAACGCGCCGCCAGAGGCCTTTCCTTCTTCCAGGGCGCGCGCGATGACCGTGAACGTTTCGGGACCGACCGGCACCCATTTATCCGGATTCAGATTGATCTGACCGACCTCGCTGTCGTTTCGCCATTCACTCAGCACGGCCTCGAGTTGCTTCATTTCCGCTAACGCAAGCGTCATCGCCGAGCGAACCCGGATGCCATCCACCTGCGCATTGGTGTACGCGATGAAATGTACGTTCGTGCCCATCGCTACGTCTTGAAAGTCCACCTTCTCTAGCGACGGCGGCGGAGCGAGGGGACCGGAAGGCGGGTTGGACCCGAGCGATGGGACTTTGCTCGCTTGCGCGGCAACGGCGCTCGGCGACGCGACGGCCGAGTCCGGGTGCGCGGCTTCCTTTAGCTCGGGCGCCTTTTCGGTGGCCGGTCGGTTACAGGCGGCGAGCAGCCAGGGCAGCGCCGCGAACGCCCATTTGCCCCCGATTAGCCAGTGTATTTGCCGAGCTTGCACAGATCGCTTCATCTCTGGGCTATGCTCTTTAGCATGGCGCTCGATCGTAAGGCATTGGACCTGTGCGTGGACGAGTTCAGCCAGGAGCTTTCCGCGCTTTCGCTTCGGATTCACGCTCACCCGGAGCTGTGCTTCGAGGAACGGCAAGCAGCGGCTTGGCTCGCTGAGTGTTTGGAGCGTCAGCTCGGCATCCGCGTCGAACGCGGCGTGGGTGGGCTGGAGACTGCGTTCCGTGCGCGTGTCGGCGCGGGTTCACCCAAGATCGCAATCTTGGCCGAGTACGACGCGCTGCCCGAGATCGGCCACGCCTGCGGCCACAACTTGATCGCCGGTAGCGCGGTGGGCGCATTCCTCGCGCTCGCTCGGCAAGCTCCGCACTTGCTCGGATCGGTGGAGATCATCGGTACCCCCGCCGAGGAAGGCGGGGGCGGAAAGATCAAGCTGATGCAAGCCGGGGTGTTCGAAGGCGTCGACGCGGCGATGATGTTTCACCCGTTCGACCGCGACATCTTGGCGCATCCAGCGCTGTGCAGCATGCGCATTGCCATGAGCTACGAAGGGGTACCGGCACATGCCGCGGCGGCGCCCTTCGCGGGCAAGAGCGCGCTCACCGCGTGTATGGAGACCTTTCGTCTGATCGACTCGCAACGGGTGCACTTCCGCGACGGCACGCGCGTGCACGGAATCATCACCAACGGCGGGCAGGCCGTGAACGTGATCGTCGAGCACGCGGCTTCGGAGTTCACGCTGCGCGCGCAAACTTCGGCCGAGCTCGAGCGTGTGAAGGCGATCGTGCTGCGCTGCGCCCGCGGGGCGGCGTTGGCCTGCGACGTCGCGGTCTCGTTCCAAGAAAAAATCGGCTACCGCGAAATGAAGAACAACCTGACGATGGCTCGGCGATTCGGCGCGGCGCTCGAGACCCTCGGTCGGAATGCACGCGAGACCGATGCGCGAGTCGGCGCAGGCTCCACCGACATGGGTGATTTGAGTCTATATCTGCCCTCGATCCACCCCTACTTGGCGATTTGCGACGAAGGCGAATCTTTGTGCCACGAGCATCGGTTCGCCGACTGCGCGGCGAGCGAGCGCGGCATGTCGACGATGCTCGTTGCCGCCAAGGCGATGGCTCGCACCGCGCTCGATTTGCTCGAGGAGCCCAAGCTACTGGCCGAAGTGAAGCGAGAATTTGCGGCTGCGCGCTAATTGCCGTTGCCGAGCTGCGCGGTGTAGTCTGCGAGCATGCGCATCGCTTGCTCTGGTCTCTTGCTCTCGTCGTTACTGACCGCAGCTTCCTGTGGCACGCAGGCCACGCTGCCCGCACAACCCCCGGTCGCCGAAGCTCAGGCGCCGACGCCGCCACCAACGACGCCCAGCGAAGAGTCGGCAAAGCCCGAGGCAACCGAGCCAGTACCCGACGCGGAGCCCGCCCCCGCGACGCCGGCGGCCAAAGCCGATCCAGACCCGAATGCGACGCGTGAGGTAACCTACGTCGTGGTGCCAGAAGGGCTCAAGGTCAGCGTGGCGGGGGTGCGCTTTGCGGTCTCCGCAAGCGCCGCGCAGGTCGCGTCCGGTTGGGGCGTGAAGCTGAACGTGGTGGCGACCGCCGTCGATGGCAAACCGCACTCTCTGTCGAGCCCAAAAGCCGGGCCGCTGGCGTTCGCGGGGTCGGTGCTCCGTAAGGGTAAATCCGAGCCCGAACCATTTGGCGATGAGCGGGCGGGTGACGGCGAGCAAAGCATCTTCGGTGATGACGCGACCAAGTTCAGTCGCACTTGGCCGGCCAAGGGGGTGCGCGTGCTGGGCGCCGGCGACTCGCTCGATTTGCAAGTTGCGCTGTGGGGCCTCGGCACCGAGAAGGACTCCCGCCGGCCGGTGAAGAAGTTCTGTCACGTGCGCATGCAAGTCGACAAAGGCAAGCCGCGCGCGATCGTCGAGCCGCCGAAAGACGTTTCGGGCAAATAGCAATCGTCGGTTATTTGCCCTGGAAGCGCGGCTTTCGTTTTTCGGAAAGCGCGAGTAACGCTTCATCTCGATCTGCGCTGTTCAGGCAGCGCTCGTACGCTTGGCGCTCGAAATCGAGCCCCTGTTCCAGGGTCGAGCGCCGCGCGGCTCGCACCGACGAGAGCGCGGCACTTTGTGCGATCGGCGCGCCTTCCGCTACGGGTTCCAGCCAGTGCAGCGCGGCCTCCAAGAGTGATTCGTCACTCGGAACGACGCGATTGACGAGGCCGAGATGGAACGCTTCGGCGGCATCGACACGGCGTCCGGTGAGCACGAGGTCGAGCGCGCGCGACTCACCGATGAGCCGAGCAATGCGCTGCGTGCCGCCCGCGCCAGGGATGATGGCGAGGCCCGTCTCCGGTAAGCCGAAGCTCGCGGCCGCGACGGCAATGCGTAGATCACAGGTCAGGGCGAGTTCCAGCCCACCACCGAGCGCGGCGCCGTTGATCGCGGCCACGCTCACGAAATCCGAGCTGGCCAGCCAACCGAGTTCGCTACGGTAGGCGTCGAGCATCTCGCGTACCTGGCTACGGCTCATGCCTTGACGCTCTTTCAGGTCCGCCCCCGCACAGAAGGCTTTCTCGCCCGATCCCGTCAATATGCACACCCGGACGCCGGGATCCGAAGCCAGCTCTCGCCCGATTTCACCCAAGCGATGCACGGTGGCCCACGACAGCGCGTTCATTCGTTCGGGGCGATCGATGGTCGCGATCGCCACTTTCGCGCGTCGTTCGAGCCTGACCAACTCGGTCATGCTCGCCCCTTGCGCTTGACCGCGCTCTTCGCGGGCGACGTCTTCTTGGCTTTCGACGACGACGTCGGCTTGACCTTGCCCGCTTCGAGTTTGGATAGTCGAGCCTTCAACTCGGACACCTCGCCTCGCACGTTGTCCAGTTCATCGCTGAGCCGCTTGCGCTCGGCGACTGACTTGTGCTCGCCCATGTCGCGCAGAGCCTCGCGCAGGCGCCGCACGACGCGGCCATCCAGCTCGCGTTCTTTGGCGCGGTGAAGAGCGCCGCGACTCTTCGGGTCCGCCAACGATTGTAAGGCAGCCACCACGTCGATCTTCAGATGAGGATCTTTGTCGTCCAGCAAATCTTCCAGGTGTTCACGCACTTTGCGGCCTTCGGAAATCGACGCCAACGCGGCGATCGCCGCGCGCCGCGCGCGCGTGGGAAAGCCGTACTCGGTGCGCTTCAATACGTCGGGTAGGGCGCGCTCGTCCCGTAGGGCAGCGAGTGCGTCGAGCGCGCCCGCTCGCGAGACCTCTGCCCAGGAGGGACGATCGAGCACGGACAGGATCACCTGCAGCGCATCGCCCTGCCGAGTGCGGCCGAGCGCCCGGACCGACTCGGCTTCGACCAAATAGCTCGGGTCACTCTTGGCGCGCTTCTCCAACACCTTTGCCGCTTCGGCAGTCTTGAAATTGCCGAGCGCGGAGGCGACCGCACGGCGAACCTTCGGCTGGTCCACCGAAGCCTGCCCGGCGAGCACGGAAAAGGCTTCTTTAGAGCGGATCTTGCCGAGCGCCCGTGCCGCCTCGGCGCGCACCATCCAGGCCTCCTGTTTGTTCGCGAGGGATTTCGCGAGTGCAGCGATGGTCGGGGGGTCGTCACGCCGGGACAGCGCCTCGGCGGCGCGCGCCCGAGAAATCGCGCGGGTGGCGCTGGCCATTTGCGCGCGCAGCATGTCGCTCGGCGCGTCGAACGTGAGGTCCCCGACGACGCGCAGGTCCGGATCGAAAGCCACGAAAGCTGGGCGCTCGGGCAGCTGAATCACCAGCGTATCCGAGGCCGACGTGACTGACTTCTTGTGGCGGGAGGTGGCGCCAGCGCGAGTGCCGACTTCGACCTCGAGCTCGAAGTGGAACTCGGCGGTGTCACCCAGCTTCTGCGCTTGTTTCACGGCGATTGACAAGAGACCGTCGTCCCAGCTCACCTTGACCTTCAACTCGGGGTGCCCGGGTCGATACACCCAGGAGTCGAAGAATCGCTCGAGCGAGCGGCCCGAGACCTTTTCCAACGCGCGTTGCAGATCATTGGTCTCGACCACGCCGTAGGCGTGCGCTTCGAGGTAGTCGCGAACGCCGGCCCAGAACGCTTCGTCCCCCAGCTCGCGCCGCAACATGTGCAGCACGAGCCCGCCTTTTTCGTACAAATGACGGTCGAAGAGGTCGATCGGCTCGGCGTAGTCGCGGCACACGATGGGCCGCGAGTAGCGCGCGCTGGCCTCGTGCAAATAGGTGTCGTTGTCGGACGACACGCCGTAGTCGTACTCGTCTCGCCCGATCCGGTCCTCGCGTTCGACGTGCTCCATGAACGTGGCAAAGCCTTCGTTCAACCAGGCATGCGACCAATCCCGGCAGGTCACGAAATCACCGAACCATTGGTGAGCCAGCTCATGAGCCACGAGATCGTTGGAAGTGATGTCGAGCACGGCGCGTTCGTCCAGGAGTACGTGCTCGTACATCGTGGTGGCGGTGGTGTTCTCCATGCCGCCGAAGATGAAATCACTGACCACGATCTGCGAGTAGCGCTGCCAGGGGAACGGCACACCCGTGAGCCGCGAGAACAGCTCGATCATACGCGGGGTCTCGCCGAAACTGCGCGCGGTGTCTTTCTTGCGCGTCGGGGGCACGTAGTAACGCACCGGCACTTGCTTGGATTTGCCGAGATCTGCCGGGCGATCGTCGATGATCGCGAAGTTTCCCGCGACCAAAGTCAAAAGGTAGCTCGGGTGCGGCTTGTCCAGTCGAAAATGGTACTTCCACGGCTTCTTGGTCGCGGCGGTCGGGGTCTGCGAGTCGATTAGCTCGCCGTTCGACAGCGCCACGAATCCATTCGGTACGCTGACGCGCAGCTCGCTGGTCATCTTTACGTGCGGCTTGTCGTGACACGGGATGAAGTGGCGGGCGTCTTCGTCTTGGCATTGCGTCCAGACCTGCTTCGGCCGGTGCTTGACCTTGGCGTCTGGTTCCAAGAAGTACATGCCACGGCGCGGGGTGGCTCGATAGCGGACCAAGATCTTGCCGGCGTCGGCGTGCCCCAACCCGCGCACCGTGAGGGTGTCCCCGTCGTAGTCGAAGGGCGTGTCGACGAACGCCTTGCCCGTGTTCAACTGCACGCTCTCGAGCTCGAAGCCGACCGCGTCCAGCTCTAGCTCGGCCGCGTCCGCGGCGACCCGTTCGAAGTCGAGCGTGGCGCTCCCAGACACCGACTTAGTCTCGAAATCCAATGCCAGATCGAGCGACAGGTGGGGAATCCTGAACGGCCGCGAGCGCTCGTACTTGCGCTCCGTGCCGGCGAGCGCGAAAGGGGAGCCGGCGCTCGAGCAGGCGCAGCCAGAGTGGAGCCGTTGAGCGAGTTTCGACATACTATGCAAACTCTGTAGGCTGCTCCGGGGCCTGTCGCAAGGCCCGCCGTGGCAGGACATTCCTGGGCTCACCGTCGGAGCGGAAGCCGCGCTAAGGTTCCGCCGTGCCCACCACCCTGACCGGTGAAGTCGAGCGCGTCACCTACGAAAATGAGGCGACGGGCTTCCGGGTGATCCGTCTCGGGTCGCTCGAAGGCGGGGGCGCGCGTCGCGGTGCCTTGCCCGCGGTCGGTACGTTCCCGGCAGTGGGACCAGGGACCCGCGTGCGGGTGACGGGTGAGTTCGTCCAAGACGCGAAGCACGGCGAGCAGTTTCGCGTCGAGACGTTGATGCCGATTGCGCCGAGCACACTCGCCGGGCTCGAGAAATATCTCGGTTCGGGGTTGATCCACGGCATCGGTCCAGGCTTCGCCAAGCGCATCGTGGCAACCTTCGGCCTGCACAGCTTGTCGGTGTTGGACGAACACCCCGAGCGGCTGAGTGAAGTCAGCGGTATTGGCGAGCGGCGCATCGAGGAAATCAAGAAGACCTGGGCGTCGCAGCGCGCGATCAGCAACATCATGCTGCTGCTGCAGACGCACGGCGCGTCACCCGCCCTCGCGGCGCGCATCTTCAAGCAGTATGGCGACAAGGCCGCCAGCGTCCTGCAGCGCAATCCGTATCGCCTCGCGCTCGACGTACGCGGGGTCGGTTTCAAGACCGCAGATCAATTGGCTCGCTCCCTCGGCATCTCGGGGGATCATCCCGAGCGGGCCCAAGCCGGCGTGATGCATGAGCTAGGGGAGCTCGCCAATCAGGGTCACGTCGTCGTGCCGCGCGAACTGATCGCGCAGCGAGCGGCAGACATGCTGCAAATCGACGAAGCCCACGTGACGGCGGCGATCGACAAGTTATGGGCATCCGAGCGGGTGGTCGTCGAAGAGGGCGGCGTCTATTTGAGCTGGCTTTACGCGGCCGAGGTCGCGGTTGCGACGGGGCTGACGCGATTGTTGGTCAGCCCTGGCAAAAGCCTGGGCGGGCTCGACGCCGCCCTTTCGGCCTTCGAACAGGCCGCCAAAATTCAACTCGCGCCGGGCCAGCGCGCGGCGGTAGAGGCCGCAGCGCGGCACAAGGTCGTGGTCATCACGGGTGGCCCTGGCGTCGGCAAGACCACCATCGTACGCGCGGTCTTGAACGTGCTCAGCCGCTCACGTTTGCGGGTAAAGCTGGCCGCACCCACGGGCCGAGCCGCCAAGCGGCTGAGTGAATCGACTGGGCTCGAGGCCAGCACGCTCCATCGCCTGCTCGCGTTCGACCCGCGGCAGAACGATTTTCAACTCGATTCGGACAACCCCATCGAGGCAGACGTCTTGATCGTCGACGAAGCATCGATGATCGACGTGCCGCTGGCGGCGGCATTGGTCGCGGCTTTGCCCACGGCAGCGCGCTTGATCATCGTGGGTGATTCGGATCAGTTACCCTCGGTAGGTCCGGGCGCTTTCTTGCGTGATCTGATCGACAGCGGCGCCGTGCCTACGGTGCGTTTGAACGACATTTTCCGGCAAGCCGGTGAGAGCCGCATCGTGCTCAATGCGCATCGCATCTTGCACGGTGAAATGCCGGAGAGTGTCGATGTCGATTCGCCAAACGCGGACTTTTTCGTCGTCCCGCGCAAGACTCCCGAAGAGGCGGCCGAGTTGGTGCGGGAGCTGGTGGTCACGCGCATCCCTCGACGCTTCGGTTTCGACCCGAAGCGTGACATCCAGGTGCTCACGCCGATGCACCGCGGACCCGCCGGCACGATCGCGCTGAACGAGCTGCTCCAGGCCGCGTTGAATCCGGACGGCCCGGCGCTCGAGTCGCGCGGTCAAAAGCTGCGCTTGGGTGACAAAATCATGCAGACCAAGAACGACTACGAGCGTGAGGCGTTCAATGGCGACATCGGCGTGGTGACGGCGGTCGACGTCGAACATCGCAAGCTCACCGTGCGCTTCGACCAGCGCGACATCGAATACGATGACCCGAGTTTGTCTGCTCTCACGCTGGCGTACGCGACTAGCATTCACAAGAGCCAAGGCAGTGAATACCCGGCGGTCGTGATACCCCTGCTCACCGCGCACTTCGTGATGCTGTCGCGCAACCTGGTGTACACGGCCGTCACGCGCGCCAAGAAGTTGTGCGTGCTGGCCGCAGATCCGCGCGCGATCCGCCTGGCGTTGGCCGAAACGCGCCGCGAAGAACGAATGACTCGCTTGGCCGAACGGCTCCGGCGCGGATAGCGGATCCCTATGCCGGCTTCCACCTCCGAAGCTCTGGACTTCGGACTCGCTGGGGCAGCGCTCCGCCTTTCAAGCTGCATCGCAATCGGCGCCATCGTGGGGTCGGCCGCCCGGGCAGCCGGGCCCGAGGCATAGTGGCAAGCGCCAGTGCATTTCGAACCATCGGCGGCGATCGTGTTGCGGTTTGGCCGTTGTTCGCCGTCGATCGCGCGTCGGTGAAGCGCACTTCCTGATTTCGGCGATGTAGTTCAGTGCTCAGATCTGAGGGCAGATGTTTCGAGTGGGTGACCACGCCATCCGGGCATTTTCGAGCGAACGAAGCCCGGCGGCTTTGCTCTCGCATTTCGGCCAGTACCGGTTAAAATTGGCTCCGTGGAAGTGGGCGCGGGCGACGGTGTCCGAGCGTTTTCCAAGAGTTGAACGAGATATGGTCCACGGCGAATCAACCCGAGGAGAAGCCGCTCGTGAGGGCTTGCTGAGGCTCGTCAGCGGCGTCAACGTGCGTGATTTGCCGATCGGCCCCGCCGAGGCCTTCGTGTTGTCGCGCGTCGAGGGCTCCATCTCCGAGGCTGATTTAGTGACCTCCACCGGGCTCGCGTCCGATCAAGTCGCGGCGATCGTCTCTCGGCTGATCTTGCTCGGCGCGATCGAGGCCGCCCCGGGGCTGTCGATGGTGGTGCCGTCCCCGCCCGCTACCCAGCGTTCGGGGTCGCATTCCATTCCGCTCGTTACCCGGTCCGAGGAGAGGAGTGAGCTGAGCTCGGAACAGCAACGGCAATTGCTAGAGCTCGATCAGAACCGTTCGTCGCTCAACCACTATCAGTTGCTCGGCATCGAGCCGAGCGCGGACGCGAAAGCCATCCGCGCTGCCTACTACGAACTCGTGCGCGTGTACCACCCCGATCGCTACTTCGGCAAACGACTGGGCAGTTTCGAGGCTCCGCTCGTGCGCGTGTTCGGCAAGTTCAGTGAGGCGTATGAAGTGCTGCACCGTGCCGAGTCTCGCGCAGAGTACGATCGCTATCTCGGGGCACGCCAACGCACGGTGGAGTTCGATCGTTATTTCCAAGGTTCGGATCCAGCGGGTCGAGCTGATCGGCTCGCCGCAAGTCCACCACCGTCGCAAATCCCGTCGACGATTCCGCCTGCCTCGGGCCCGCGAGAAGCGCAGCTGGCGGAGAGCCTCAGACGCCCCTCATCGTCCCCGCCCAGCGATCCGGACGCGCGCCGTCGCGCGCTGGCGCGCAAGCTCGGCCACTCGTCGATACCGCCCAGCGGCTCGTCGTCTTCGCAGCAAATCCCTGCGCTGAGTGAGCCCGTGCGAGCCGCGGAGGAGCTCAAGCGCCGCTACGAGCAACGCTTGGCACAGGTCCGTGACGAGCAACTCAGTCACTACGTGGCGCTGTCCGCAGAGGCCGCCGCGCGCAACGATTTGATTGCGGCAGCCAATGCGTTGCGCGTTGCCTGCTCGCTCGCTCCCGAGAATTTGGAGCTCGCGGGCGATCTGGCCGAGCTCGAGCGGCGCGCGGCAGAAAGCCTGTGGGAGGCGTACCTGGAACGCGCGAAGTACGCTGCCGTCGAAGGCAACCACGCGGAGGCGGCAGAGTCGTACGAGCGCGCCGCTCTGGGTCAACCGAGCGCTCCCCTCTTCGAGCGCGCCGCGCACTACACGCTGGAGGCCCAAGGCGACCTGCGCAAAGCGAACAAGCTCGCGAAGCAAGCGGTGGCGCTAGCGCCCAACAGTGCGAAGTGCCGGCTCACGCTGGCGCGCGTCTACTTCGCCGCCAATCTCCGTGAAAGCGCCTTGGCCGAACTCGAACGCGCGCGCGCCATCGATCCGAACCAGCCGATCCTGAAAGAGTGGATCCTTCGCGTGAAGCGCGGAGAGTAGTCTGGTCAAGACCAGCGGGCCGGGCCCCGCTGAAAGCGAGCGATTCCCCGTCTTGGACGGGGAATCGCGCGTCAGTTGATCTGAAAACTCTTCGAGACCGTGACGGAAGACCCGCTGAACGGAGGCACGTGTGCGCGGCGGAATACCGACGCGACACACCCGCCTACCGCCGTGCCCGCATAGGACCCGCCCGCGACGGTTGCTGTCGTCACGCGGCCGCTCGGCGCGAAGGTGACGGTGGCTTTCCCGGCGCCGGTCGGACCGCCCGGTTTCTTGCAACTGCCGGCAGCAGAAGACGCCGCGCCGAGTGCAGAGATCGCGGAAGCTTTACTGAATGGCTGCGCGTCGGCCGGTGGCGGAGCCTCTTCTTTTGGCTTCTTCGGCGCCGTGCTGGTTTGTGAAACGGCCACCGGCTTGTCGACGGGCTTGGCCTCCGGCGCCGCGCTGGCGCTCGGCGCGGCACTCGCGCTCGCGGTCTCCGCGGGTTTGGCCGGCTCCTCCTTCTTTGCTTCCTCAGCAGGCTTCTCGGCGGCGTTTGCCAGCGCCGCGCTAGCGCTGGACGCAGCGGAATTTTCGGCCATCGCGCTGGTTCCGCTCTTCTTGCTCAAGAGCAACACCAACAACAGCAGGATCACGGCGCCGCCGACGCCGCCGACGACGTACACCAGTTTGTTGCTCTTCGGCGCGTAGGCAGCGGGCATTGCGCCCGCCGCGTACTGAGCGGGCGACGGCGCGACGGGCGGCGGAGGAGGTGCCGGTGCCGTCATCAAGGCTTGGTTGTCCGCGCCGAACAACGCCCCGCCACCGCCCATCAAGCCAGCGGCTGCGCTCATGCCGAACGGGTCGTCGGGATTGGAGGGCTGTTGGGGGCGCGCTGCGCCGGGGCCAGCTTTGGAGTTGGATTTGGGTGCTGACTTAGCCGCCGCTCCGCTCGGCGCGCTGGGCGAGAAGCCTGCCTTCAGCGCATCGAGCGAAAACAATACGGAATTTTCGTTGCGCGCGCCGGTCATCTTGCCATCGTCATAGGCGCCCGTCCCTGCTTGCGGCACGATCGGTGCGCTGGTGGCGACGTCATCTTCCGAGCCCGCGGTGGCCAGGCCGCCAAACAGGTCTTGAGCTTGGTCCGGAGCGATCGCGCGCGTAGTCGCCGCGGGACGCGAAGCCTGGTTGGTCGCATTGAACAGCGGCTGGCCGCCGCGCGCGGCAGCGTTGGCCGGCGACGCGACCGGGGGGCGCACCAAAAGCGGTGCCAGCTCGGAGTCGAGCAGCGGCACCCAATCGGCCATGCCGTCCTTCCACACGAAGGCATCGGCGGTGACGATCCCAGTGGCGTACGCAGCCACGATCTCGTCAGTGCTCATGGTGCGCGAATCGGTGTCGCTCAGGTTTACGGACCAGGTCACGGGTGCCTCGGCTTCGAGTGCAGCGTCGTCTGTCTCGGCATCGGAAATATTGGGTCCCCCACCAGTTTGTCCGTCCACTACGATC
>Ga0302323_100003950_pt1 | contig 12058 bp, 6 predicted proteins | sample Fen_T0_3_FD_201950 | JGI IMG/M metagenome (GOLD analysis project Ga0302323, IMG submission 201950) | Peat permafrost microbial communities from Stordalen Mire near Abisko, Sweden - Fen_T0_3 | ecosystem: Environmental > Terrestrial > Soil > Wetlands > Permafrost | place: Sweden: Abisko... | reverse complement strand
CTCGATCGCCCGCCTCGCCATCCTGGCCGTCGCCGTGGTCCTCGTGGGCCTGGTCCCGCCCCGCGCGTCCGCCGCCGTCGGCAACCCCATCCTGTACGTCGACGGCAAGCACGGCTACGACAACGCTGTCGGCATCGCGTGGAGCGCGGACTGGGGGCGCTCGACCGCGAAGCCGTTCAAGACGGTGGAGCGTGCTCTCGAGGAGACGAAGCACGGCAGTCCGGCCGCGATCCGGATCAGGGGCTACGACGACTATGTCTACGTGGAGTCGATCACTCGGGGCTATCGCATCGGCACCTCCACGACGCCCGTCGTGATCAGCTCCTACACGGCCGCGGAGCTCCCCGGTGGTCCGTTCATCCGCCCGCTCATCGATGGCGGGATCAGCGTCGGAACGACCGGCTGGTCACGCCCATCGTCGTCCTCGTACCCGCACGTGTGGTGCAAGACCTGGAACCCGCCCACCGGCAACCTGGTCACGGGCCAGAAGGTGCCGCCCGGGTACGACACGCAATACGACGCGACCCACGAGGACCGGTTGTTCCTGGACGGCTCCCAGCCGCTCCACCGGCCCGCCAGCGTCACCACGATGGCCCAGCTGAACGCCCAGCCCTACTCGCAGTACTGGGACCGGACCAAGTCCACCAACAACCTCTGCGTGCACCTCGGCCTGTGGAGCGGAGCGGCGATCGACGAGAACCCGGCGACGCATACGATCACAGTTCCCTGGTACCTGGGCGTGGTGCTCGCCGGTGGCTCCTCCTCCGTGACCATTCGCGACCTCCGGATCCAGCACACGGTCATGGGCGTCGGAATCTCCGTGGCAAGCGACAAGGCGGTCGGGAAGGGCAACCACAACACCGTCGTCCATGTCGACGCCTCGTACAACTACCGGATGGGGTTCTGGACCGCCGGCGACTCGAACGTCTTCGACGGCATCACGGGCAGCCGCAACACCATCCAGCTCCTGAAGCTGGACTCCGGGACGTACTCGGACGGAACCGCGTACGGCGCGCAGCACAACGTCGTCCACGACGCCGTCTCGGACCAGAGCCTCGGGCACGGGATCAAGCTCTATGGGCCCCTGGTCCGCTACAACCAGGGCTACAGCAACACGATCAACGGCACCGGCATCCCGTCCACGGCGAAGTCGGCCGGCGGTGCCACGGAGGGAATCCAGGTCTCGAACGGGGCGAGCAACAACGCCTTCTGGCGCAACCTCATCACCGGCGTCGACGCCGGCATCGAGCTCTACCAGTACGACGCCAACGGGGGACCCCTGAGCGCGAACTCGTTCCACGACAACCGGCTGGAGCACCTGGGGACGGGCGTGTTCCTGTGGGACAACAAGGTCAGCACGGCGTTCGGAACGGGTGCCAGCACCTTCTCGCACAACGTCTACTTCGACACCGAGACGGCGATCGGCGGCAACGGCACGACGAGCGGGAAGGTCTTCGACCACGAGACGATCCGGCATGTCGGGTTCCGGACCAACCCGTCGGCGGCGAGCGTGGAGACCGGCGGGGTCAACCTGATGGCGGGGTCGATCACCATCCGCAACTCGATCATCGACGACACCAACGGCCCGGCGATCTGCCCGCGGTCGGGCACCTCCGTGAGCCTCTCGTACTCCGACGCCTACCGCTATCGCAAGGATCCCCGCACGAGCATGCCCCAGGGGGCGTTCTGCGCCTCGACGAGCCAGCACGCGTTCGGCACCGTGAAGGTGGGCACCGGCGTGCAGTACGTGGATCCGGCGTACGTGACCGATCCTGCCACGGCAGGCTTCCTCGTCATCGGCGCGAAGAGCCCCCTGTACACGAAGGCGTCCGACGGGGGTCGGCTCGGCGCCCTGTAGGCGCCCTCGCGGGCCACGCGAAGGCGGCCTGCCGCATACTCGGCGCATGCCGCTACCCGTCCATGCCCCGGATCCGGCTGCCCGCCGGTCGTGACAAGCCCGGAGGAGGACATCGTCGCCGGCCTGCCCGTCGACCAGGCGCCCACCGCCGACGAGGGCACCGCCGAGACTGAGCTCGAGGTCCGGGCGACCGCCTCCGCGCGCGTCGTGCTGCTGGCACGGGTCGTGGGACTGGTTGCGACGTTCCTCGGGTCGGTTGCGCTGGCACGCGCCCTCGGGCCCGACGGCCGCGGGGCGCACGGCTTCTTCGTGGCCGTGACGGTCATCCTCGTGGCCGTGGCCGGGCTGAGCCTCCCCGTGGGCGACTACATCCTGATGACCCGCATGGGGGCTGCCAGGCGTGCGCTCGCCGCCAACGGAGTCTGGCTGGCCGTCGCGGCCGCGACGGTCTCCACGCTGGTGGTCGGGGCGGCGGAGGCACTCCTGGGGTTCCTGCCGCCCGAGCTGACGGCCGTTCCCGCCTGGCCCGCCGCGATCTTCCTGGCAATCGCAGGGTTCGCCTACAACGCCCACCAGCTGCAGCTGAGCCTCGCGGGAGGACGAGCCCTCCTGGGCGCCTTCCTCTCCTTCGGTACTTATGCGATCGCCGCGGTCGGGTACGTCTTCCTGCTGCTGCTCGGCGGCGGGCTCCCGGCGGCGATCTGGATGCTCGTCGCTGCTCCGTACCTGGCAGCTGCGGTGGCGTCCTTCGCCCGCCCGCCGTTCTCGGCGGTCAGTCTCGGCTCGTTCGACCGTCCGCTCGCCCGCCGGACCCTTCACGAGGGACTGCGTTTCTACCCCGGCGAGCTGGCCGCCATGCTGCACCTGCGCCTGGACGTGATCCTCCTCGGCATCCTCACTCCCGCATCGACGGTGGGCATGTACGTGGTCGCCTACCAGACGGCGGAACCGATCCTCGTCATCGCGTCGGCCGCGCAGGCGACGATTCTCGCCTTCGGCGGTTCGTCGGATGCGGCCGATCGCAGCGCGGCCGTCGCCCGCCTCATCCGAGAGACGATCGTGCTCGCCGTCGGGTTGTGCGTCGTTGCCGTCCTGCTGGCGCCGCTGATCCTGCCGGCCATCTACGGGCAGGCGTTCGCCGCTTCCGTGCAGCCGTTCCTGCTGCTCCTCCCCGCGGTGCTCATGCTCGCCATCGGCCGGATCGCCGCCGCGGAGCTCACTCGCCGCAACCGCCTCGAAGCGACCGTCGTGGTGGCCGTCGCCGCGATGCTGACGAACCTGTGCCTGAACCTGATCCTGATCCCGATCCTAGGGGCCACCGGCGCGGCGATCGCGTCGCTCGTCTCCTACTCAGCCCAGGCGGGGCTCGCGCTCGCCTACCTGCACCGGATCGCAGGCATGCCCTGGCGGGCGATCGTGCCCGGGTCCCGTGATGTCGTGGCCGTCGTCTCCGGGTGGAACCCGAAGGCATTCGTCGGCGCGGTGCGGCGCTGGAGGGCCAGGACGTCCGGCCCGTCAGCCGGCAGCGGTGACGCCGGGACAGACCGGTGACGTCGGAGGCCGCCCAGGGTGCGGCTGAACCGGTGGTCGTCGAGCGAGAGGCGGGCGGCATGCAGCACATGCCGGGCCTTGATGGCATCCGCGGTATCGCCGTCCTGCTCGTCATCGCGTATCACTTCGGCCTTGGATTCCTGCCTGGAGGATTCCTGGGCGTGGACCTGTTCTTCGTGTTGTCGGGCTTTCTCATCACGAGCCTACTGCTGCGCGAGCATGGGGCCTCCCACCGGATTGGCCTCGTCCGCTTCTGGCTCCGGCGGGCGCGCCGGTTGCTGCCGGCCCTGTTCGTGTTGCTGCTTGTGATCGCCGTTTGGGCGGGCACGACATCGCCGTTCGACCGAAACACCCTCCGTGGGGACATCCTCGCCTCCCTGGCCTACGTCGCCAACTGGCGGTTCATCCTCGTTGGCCAGAGCTACTTCGCGCAGTTCGGCACGCCGTCACCGATGCGCCACCTGTGGTCGCTGGCGATCGAGGAGCAGTTCTATATCCTGTGGCCGCTGCTGGTGTTCGCCGCACTGTCGGCGATCGCAACCGGCCGCCGTTGGGTTGTCCGCCTTGTGCTGGCGCTCCTCGCGACCGCCATCCTGCTGTCCGCCGTCCTGATGGCCGCCATGTACAACGAGGCGGACCCCTCGGCCGCGTACTTCGGGACGCTGACACGCGCCCACGAGATCCTGATCGGCGCCGCCGCTGCGGCCCTCGTGTTCGCGCGTCCCGGTCTCTCCCGGCTCGTTGCCGGTCGCTCGTCACTTCTCGCCGGAGCGTTGACGGTCGTCGTCGTCATCATCGCAGCGCTGCTGCATGACACCGACTCCGGGTACTACTTCGGTGGCTCGGTGATCTTCTCCCTGATCGCGGCATGCCTCATCTCGGTGGTCGTGCTGGCGGCTTCCTCGGGTCAGCCCGGGTCGCGACTGCTGGGGATGCGTCCCCTGGTGGCGATCGGTGCGGTCTCGTATGGCGCCTACCTGTGGCATTGGCCGATGGTCGTCTGGCTCACGCCGGAGACAACAGGCCAGGACGGCCTCGGGCTCGGCCTGATCCGGTTGGCGGGTACTGCGGCTGCGACCATCGCGTCGTTCTACCTCGTCGAACAACCGATCCGTCGGGGTAGCATCCGCGGCCACCGCCTCACCGCCCGGCCCGTGTTCGCCGGGGCCCTCGCAGTCGGGATCGCCCTTGCAGGACTCGGGATGGTGACGACGCGCGGCGGTGAGGCCCTCCCGGCGTTCGTCTCCAACAACCGCGTCGTGCTGCGCAGCGCGGTTCCAGGTGCTGACGGAACGGTCGGCCTCGTCGGCGACTCCGTGGCAATGAGCCTGTGGCCCGGACTCGCGTACGAGGCCTCGCAGCGCGGACTCTCGGCAGTTGCCGCCACCTTTCCGGGCTGTCCATCGGGCACCAGCGAGCGAGTGGACCGCAACGGCAAGCCTTTCTCCTGGAGCCCCACCTGCAGTCCGGCGGTCCTCGCCGGTCAGCGTGACCTCGTGCAGGCGGACCACGCGCGGTCCATCGTATGGCTGAGCAGCCGGGACGCCTTCGACATCACCGGTCCGGAGGGCATCCTCACCGCCGGCTCTGACGGCTGGCGGACGGCCCAGTTCCGTGACTGGGACCAGACACTCGCCCGCCTCACGGCGCACGGGGCGGATGTCGTCGTCCTCCTGCCACTCGCGACCGAGGAACGGAACGATCCTGAGTGCAACGGGGGTACGGCCGGTTCCAGCGGCTGCACCGGCCCGCGGATCACCGACGCTCAGCTTGCGGCCGAGTACCGCACCTGGGCCGCAGGTCATCCCGACGTCACCGTCGTCGACCTGAACCCCGTGTTGTGCCCTGGCGGGGCACCGTGCCCGCAAACGGTCGATGGTGTGGACCTCCGCGTGGATGGAGTCCATCTCTCTCTCGATGGGGCTCTGCTGGTCGCCGGGCTCCTGGATCGCGAGGCGCCCGAGGCGTTCGGACGGGGAAGACCCTGAGGCACGCTGGCACGACCCGAGCGGAAGATCGCCGCCCGTCCAGGTGCGTGCCGGCAGCGTCCGTCCTAGCGAACGTGCGCCCGCACGCTCACCGGCCCTGAGCCCGATGTGAACTCGACGTCCACGTCCAAACCCGACGCCCGCACCCGTGCGACAGTCGCACCGCCCTGATCCGTCCAGGAGACGACCGGCGTCGAGCCCGGCGCCACGGTCGTGAGCAGCCACGCCAGTCCTCCGTGGACGGTGGCCGTCACTGCTGGTGCGAGGAGTGCCTGCGCGGGTCCCGTCGTGACCCGGCCTGTGCCGTCGCCGTCGCTCGTCAACCCGGCGTCCCCGCTCGCAAAGGTCATCCCGAACCGGGTCGTGCCGGCTCCCCCGTACAGCAGTCCGTCCTTGGCCACGCGCCGTATCCCCGGCGCCAGCTGGAACGTGGCGCGATATGTATGCGGCGCGTGGTCGGAGGGGATCATCCGGTCGAGGATCACGAGGAGGTCGGGCTTCACGAGGATCACGGAGCGAGTAACGCGCACGTCCGGGTTCTTGTCGTGGAACGCGGTGAGGATCGAGGCCGTGGCGGTGTCCTCGGCCTGTTCCCAGGTGACGCTGCCCCGACCGCTGGCGTCGTCGTAGCTGAGGCCGTCGACCACGATCCCGTTGTGCACCTTGGACTCGAGGAACTCCTGGCGTTCCGGGTAGGTGTAGATGTAGGGACCGCCGGGGTCCACGAGGACGTGCATGCCCGCCGACGTGAACGTGACGTTGAGCGCGTCCTGGTGCCCGTGGTGGCTGACGCTCGGCCCCGCATCCACCACCACCTGGGTGTCGGTCGTCCAGGCCGCGCCAGGGCTGTGGCGCGGCCTCAAGATCGCATAACCGGTGGCGGGGAGGAACAGTGCCTCGGGAGGCGGTGAACCCCTGGTGCCGCGGCTGAGCAGCCACGTCGTCCAGGCGCCGGAAAGCGCCGGGTCCATGAGCGGCGTCGTGTCCGCGTCCAGGCCGTAGCGCGTGTCGCCCACCGCGGGCAGGTCGCCCAATGGATCGACGATCACGCTCTCGAAGGCAGCCATCCGTGAGAGCGTGAGCTCCTCCTCGGCGGAGGGGGGATCCTCGGTTCCCGTGAGCCAGCGGAGCGTCCGCCACGCCTTGTCGAGGACGATCTGGTGGTACTCGAACGACTGCTCGAGGGATCCGCCCTCCCCCGGGTCCACGATGTCCCGGAGCTCGTCGCGGATCCGGGCCCGCGCCGTTGCCCGCCACTCGTCGGCTCCGGCGAGGAACGGGAAGGCCCTGGCCAGGTTGTACAGGGACGCGGCGTGATAGAGGCCGTGGTTGTGTCCTTTCCACTGGGGGTCGTCCAGGAACTGGCGCAGCACCCGCCCGTGCTGTGCGAGCGAGTGGATGACCTCGCCGTACTGCGCGTCGTCCAGGTGGTCCGGGAGCCCGCGGCTCCACAGCTCCACGATCATGTCGGCCCGGAGCGCGACGGAGTGGTCGTACCACGGCCCGCGCCGGAAGTCGGACGGGTTGCCGCTGGCCCCGATCCACCCGACCAGGAGCGTGACCACGGTGCCCCAGTCCGGCACGACCCCGGCCGACGCATCCGCCATGGCTGGAGACTCGAGCCACGTCAGCGACTGGTAGCGGAACACCCACGTCGGGTTGGCGAACGGGTCCTCCGCCCAGGACGGCGCGGCTGGGACGGTCCAGGCGGGCAGCCCGTACAGCGCGATCGTCCGGGACGCGTCCCAGAGCCTGCGATCCGCGACCGGATCCGGCGTGGCCTCAGGTGGCATGACCGCCGTCGCCCGCGCAGCCGACGTCAGCCCGGCTCGCAGCCACGCGAGCGGGGTCTCGCCGGGACTCGGCGCGGGCAGAGTGTCTGTGCCTGCCAGGAAGGCCCGGTCGATATCGGCAGCGAGGGCAGGGTGAGTGTCCGCGAGCGCCAGCCATCTCGACGCGGCCGCATCTCCATGCGCCAGGGGCAGGAGGGCGATCGCGAGCAGCACTGCGAGGACCCGGCGGGCGGCGCGGCCCCGGTCGATCATCGCGGAGTACGGTCCCGGGCAGCCGATCCCATGCCCGACCTCGCGGCTACCGCGTCGCCAGCCACTCGACGACGATCGCGGCGATGCGCTCGCTCGCCCGGCCGTCCCACAGCGGCGGCACCGAGTGCGGACCCCCGCCCGGCCCTGCCGCCAGCACCTCCGCCACCGCCCCGACCACGGCCTCCGGTTCCACGAGCCGGTTGGTCCCGTGGGTGATGGTGATCGGGCGTTCCGTGTTCGGTCGCACGGTGAGGCAGGGGACGCCCAGCACGGTCGTCTCCTCCTGGATCCCACCTGAATCGGTGACCACGAAGGCCGCCCCGCGCACGAGCGAGAGGAACTCCACGTAGCCCATGGGCTCGACGATCCGCAACCGCTCGCCGGAGTGCAGGCCTGCTGCCTCGAGCTGGGGCCGGCCGCGCGGGTGGAGCGGGATCACGAGCGGCGCCTGATCCGCGACCGCCCGCAGCATGTCGACCATGCGCCGAGCCTGCGCCGGGTCATCCACGTTGCTGGGCCGGTGCATCGTGGCGACGCCATACGGGGCGACCTGCCCCAGCCGCGCAAGGACCGGCCCCGGATCCAGCCGGTGCAGGTTCGCGAGGAGCGTGTCGATCATCGGGTTGCCGACGAAGTGGATCGCCGTCCGGGGCGTGCCCATCGCCACCAGGTTGTCCACGGCCTCCGGGCTCGTGACGAAGAGGATGTCGGACAGCAGGTCCGTGACCCGCCGGTTGACCTCCTCCGGCATGGTGTTGTCGAAGCTTCGGAGACCCGCCTCCACGTGCGCCAGCGGGACGAGCAGCTTGGCGGCAACCAGTGCGGCCGCGACGGTCGAGTTGACGTCGCCGTAGACGACGACGAGCCGTGGCGCCAGATCCGTGAAGGCGCGCTCGAGGCCGACCAGCAGGGCGGCCGTCTGCTCCGCGTGGCTGCCAGACCCGACGCCCAGGTTGATGTCCGGCTGCGGCAGCCCGAGGTCCGCGAAGAACACGTCCGACAGGAGGGGATCGTAGTGCTGGCCGGTGTGCACGATCACCTGGGGCACGTCCGCGCGACGCAACGAGGCCACCACCGGAGCCGCCTTCATGAAGTTGGGGCGGGCGCCGACGATGTGGACGACTGGGCGCGCGGGCAGATCGGGCATCAGGAGAGATTGCTCAACGGGTGGGATGGGTTGAGGATAGTCGAGGCCGGGGGGCCGTGCGGTCGCGGGCCGGACGCAGCAGGACGGGGCGATCGACCCTACGGACCAGCAGCCCCTGCACCAGCGTTGAGCTCGGTGGCGTCAAGGCTGCAGACAGCGTGAAGGTCCAGCGCCAGATCAAGGCCATCGTCAGCCAGCCACAGGTCATCCACCGAGTAGTCGACGCGAGTCGCATGTGTGCCCGCTGGCCCGCGCCGAAGCCGACGAAGCGGCGCCTTGAGTGATGCTGGCAACACCCTCAGGATCAGGCGCAGCGGCATTGGCCGCGGATGGCGTGCGCGCTCCCGTGCCGCCGCGGCGCGGGCCAGCTCAATCTCCGCGAGCGGCTCCGGAGCGAAGAGCCCACGGACCACGACTGACGGGAACACGGACGTCAGCTCGGCTTCGAGCTCGGGGGCGGTGTACTCGCGGACGTGGAATGGGTTCCACGGCGCCATTCCGGGGTCCAGCCTGATCGAGGCGTTCGGAGTCGTGAACAGGACAGTGCCATCGGGGGCCGTTACGCGGCGAATCTCATCCAGGAACGGTCGCACATCGTCGACGTGCTCGATGACCTGGAACGCTGTGACGAGATCAAAGGAGGAGTCCGGGAACGGCAGACTCGCACCGTCGATCAGGCGGAAGTCCACCTCCCCGGCGTCCGGGCGAACCTTCGCCGCCTCGATCGCCCGAGGCGATACATCGACGCCTGTCACCTGCCCGGCGGTTCGGGCGAGGATCGTGGTCCCATACCCGTCATTGCATCCGATGTCCAGGACCGACCGGCCGGTGCTGCGGCGCGCGGCCTCAGCGTAGGCCTTCAGGTGGATGAGGCGAAGGGCGTCGTCGGACGCGGTTCCTCCCTCGTCGCTTCCGTGCGTGAGTGGATGGTCGGCCTGCCGCTTCGGGACGCGGCGCTCGGCGCGAGTTGCCGGGTCTTTCGTCATGAGGCTGCGCTCAGGGGTTCATTCCAGGTGACGCGTCCAACAGGACCCGGAGCCGGAATTTGCTCGAACCTCCGGGGCCTCGGCAACGCAGGCCCGCCTCCGGGCTCGACATTCGAGTGCATCGCACGCGAGTGTATCGGAGGCACTCGCCGATCACGCCTAGTCGGTTGCGCTCCGCAAGGAACTCCCCTGACGGCCTCCGGCGTCCGCGAGTCCCCCCGCCCCGGGTACCTTTGATTGGTGCCGGGCGGCACCCCCCGGTGTCAGCATCGTGGTCGTGAAGCGCACCGAATCGGCCACGGGGTCACCGAATCTGCGCCGGCGCCTGGCGGGCTCGTCCCCCCGGCTCCACGTGCTCGTGTTCGCGGCCGGCATCCTCCTCCTGGGGCTCGGCCTGCTCGGGTGGGCGCTGGGCGGCGGGCCGACGTCCTTCGACGACTTCGTCTTCGTCATCGACCTGACCGTCGGCGGGACGATCCTGCTCACCGGCGCCCTCGTCGGACGCGCGCGCGCATCGGAGTCACGGCGTGACGCCCAGCTGCGGGTCCTCCAGCTCGCAGCGAGGCGGATGAGCGCCAGCCTGACCCCGGAGGCCGTGGGCCGTGCCGTCGTCGAGGAGATGCGCTCCGTCATCGACTACCACAACGCCCGGGTCTACCTGCTGGAACAGTCGGACGAGCTCGTTCCGATCGCGTTCGAGGGTCGGGTCGGCGCGTACGAGAAGGTGGACCTCGAGATCCTGCGGACGAAGGTGGGCGACGGGTTCACGGGCTGGGTGGCACAGCACCGGACGCCGACGCGCGTGGACGACGCCGGGAGCGACCCCCGGGGCATGACGATCCCGGGCACCGACGACGTGCCCGAGTCCATGCTCATCGTCCCGATGCTGCACGACGACGAGCTGGTCGGCGTGATCACGCTCTCGAAGCTGGGCCTCCGGCAGTTCGACGACGACGACCTCCGGCTCCTCTCGATCATGGGCGACCAGGCCGCCACGGCGTTCACCGGCGCTGCGCACATGGCGGAGACCAGCCGCCTGGCCGCGGAGCTGCGGCAGTTGCTGGACATGAGCAGCGGGCTCTCGCGGTCGCTGGACCCGAAGGACGTCGCCCTGCTCATTGCCGAGCACCTGGCCCGGGCGGTCGGGGCGGACGAGGCCTCGATCAGCGACTGGGACCGGCTGAACGACCGTCTACGGACGCTGGGCACCTTCCCGGCGGACCTTCGCGCGACGATCGACGATTACTACCCCCTGGCGTCATTCCCGGAGACGAAGCGGGTCCTGGCCGACGGCGCGATCGTCGTGCTGGACGCGGAGGACCCGGATGCGGATCCGGCCGAGGCGGCCATGCTCCGGGCGGAGGGCATGCGTGGCCTGGTCATGCTGCCGCTCATCGTCAACGGCGAGTCCATCGGGCTGGTGGAGCTGACCTCGTGCTCCCGGCCGACCAGCGACGTCAGCAAGATCACGCTGGCGCGGACCATGGCCCACGAGGCGGCGATGGCGCTCGAGAACGCGCGCCTGTACGAGACCGCGCGGAACCTCGCCGACCGCGATCCGCTCACGGGCTTCTTCAACCACCGGTACCTGCACGAGCGCCTGTCCGAGGAGATCGTGCGCGCGTTCCGGAGCCGGCAGCCGGTCAGCGTGGTGATGCTGGACCTCGACGACTTCAAGCTGGTCAACGACACGTTCGGTCACGTCTATGGGGACCAGGTGCTGGTCCACGTCGCGGGCCTGATCCGGTCCACGCTGCGCCTGTCCGACGTGGCCGCACGGTACGGCGGCGACGAGTTCGCGCTGATCCTGCCGGAGACGGGGCGCGAGGGGGCGGTGCGCGCCACGCAGCGGATCCTCGACGCGTTCCGGGCATCGCCGTTCGCGGCCGACGGCCGCCGGCCGTTCCCCATCGGCGCCTCGATCGGGATCGCGACGCACCCGTTCGACGGGCGCTCGGCCACGGACCTGATCGCGATCGCGGACCTGGGCCTGTACGCGGCGAAGGACGCGGGCGGCGGGCTCGCCTTCCCGGGTCGCCGCGCGGCGGACGAGCCGGGCGAGGACGTCGCGCCGCCGGCCGTCCCGCAGCTGCGGCGGCACCGGGTCGTCCAGGTCGCCAACGTCGCCGAGGCCGCGGCGGCGGGACCGGTGAGGTCCGGAGGGGACTGACCCCGTACGGAAGTACCAGGACCCCGCGGCCATCCGTACTGGGTGCCGGGCTTGTGGTGCGCCCGGTCCGGGGCCCATCCTGTAGTCCAGCGTGATGATCCGGGGAAGCGCACTGGGCAGGAGCGGGTTTCGTGGGGGACTGCGGAGCCTGGCTCAGCGCCCCCTCCTGGTCATCCTCGTCGTCCTCGGGCTCATCGAGGCCGTCCGGCTCGTCATCGTCCGAAGCCCCGCCGACCTGCTCGTGCTGGGCCTGATCGTGGCCGCCGGGATCCTTGCAGGTCGCCGCCGGGACGAGACCGCCGGGCCCGAAGGC
>Ga0302323_100003949_pt1 | contig 12061 bp, 12 predicted proteins | sample Fen_T0_3_FD_201950 | JGI IMG/M metagenome (GOLD analysis project Ga0302323, IMG submission 201950) | Peat permafrost microbial communities from Stordalen Mire near Abisko, Sweden - Fen_T0_3 | ecosystem: Environmental > Terrestrial > Soil > Wetlands > Permafrost | place: Sweden: Abisko... | reverse complement strand
AACTCATCGTCGGTTGCGAAAGCTCGCACTCGCAGCCGCCAGTTGTTGGACAGCGACAACAGATGATAGACCGCCGCAAAACGACGGCCGGTCCATGCCCCGTCCCCATAGGTCGAGTAATCGACCCCGCACACGTCGATCAGAGTTTCGAAGCGCAAATCGGGACGGTCGCGCACGGCCTGCATGAACGCAGACAGCCGATCGGCCGGCACGATCGCCGTCACTTCGCCGAGTGCAATGGCAACGCTGTCGATCGCGTCACCGCATGCCGCCTGCAGTGCGGCAACCAGCGTTTCGGTCCGGGTGGTCATCAGCGCGCGATCGTGTTGGTGCGCCAGATCTTGTTCTGCAGCTGCAGGATGCCATACAGCAGCGCTTCGGACGTCGGCGGGCAGCCCGGTACATATATATCGACGGGCACGATGCGGTCGCAGCCGCGGACGACCGAATACGAGTAGTGGTAATAACCACCGCCATTGGCGCAGGACCCCATGGAGATGACCCAGCGCGGCTCGGCCATCTGGTCATACACCTTGCGCAACGCCGGCGCCATCTTGTTGCAAAGCGTTCCGGCGACGATCATCACGTCCGACTGCCGCGGGCTGGGACGAAAGACGACGCCGAAGCGATCCAGGTCGTAGCGCGCGGCGCCCGCATGCATCATTTCGACGGCGCAACAGGCCAGCCCGAACGACATCGGCCACATGGAACCATTGCGCGCCCAGTTGATGACACTGTCGAGCGACGTGGTGACGAAGCCCTTCTCGAGAACGCCCTCAATGGCCATGGCTTACCTTCTCGCGGTCCGGTCCATCATTCCCATTCAAGCGCCCCTTTTTTCCATTCGTAGGCGAAGCCGACGACGAGGATCAGCAGGAACACCATCATCGCGACGAAGCCTTCGAAGCCGATTTCCGGCAGCACTACCGCCCATGGGAAGAGAAAGGCGATCTCGAGGTCGAACAGGATGAACAGGATGGCAATGAGGTAGTAGCGGACGTCGAATTTCATCCGGGCATCCTCGAATGCCTCGAAACCGCATTCGTAGGGGGACAGCTTCTCGGCGTCCGGACGATTGGGGGAGAGGATCGCGCCCAGCGAGAGCAGAAGAAGTCCGAGTCCCAGCCCGACGATTATGAAGAGGAGGATCGGAAAGTACTGTTCCAGCATCGTAATCCCCAAGGCGCTCGTGGCGCCGCGTTTCCTGCATTGGCATTGCCTGGGCGATGCCCGGCGTCAGGTGCCGGGCCTCGCTTTCAACTGCAGCGGCGTATGTCCCCGCGGGACCTCATCGCACGCTTCACGTCTGGTGCCGACGGGGAGACTCGAACTCCCACGGCTTGCGCCACTGCCCCCTCAAGACAGCGTGTCTACCAATTTCACCACGTCGGCGGTTCAAGGATCCGTGATCAGGCATCAGGAATCAGCAACATCCTCCGCTCGCACCTGCGACTGCCATGGGAGCATTGATCTGATGCCTGACTTCTGACATGCACTCAATTACTTCGGTACATCACCCGCTTTGGAAGCATTTCCGGCCGGCGCGTCCTTCGGGGCAGGCAACGTTCCAGGCACCGACGATGGCGCCCCCGGCTGTGGCGCGTCAGACGCCTTGGGCGCCGGCACGTTCTGCATCACCCCTTGCTGCATGACGTCCTTCTTCACGTGCGTCGTGCCGAGATAGGTGAGACCAAGGCTCGTCGCGAAGAACACGGCGGCGAGAATGGCAGTCGTGCGCGACAGAAAGTTCGCAGACCCGGCGGCGCCGAACAGGCTGCCGGACGAACCGCTGCCGAACGCAGCGCCCATGTCCGCGCCCTTGCCGTGCTGCAGGAGGACCAAGCCGCACAGTGTCGCTGCTACCAGGACCTGGGCCACCAAGAGGAAGTTTTCAAGAAATGCCATGTTTTCCGCTCCGACGCCACAACATGCCTTGGTTCAGGCCGCCGCAATCGCCAAGAATTCATTCGCGTCCAGAGACGCTCCACCGACCAACCCGCCGTCGATATCCGGCATCGCAAACAATGCCGATGCATTGGCACCTTTCACGCTGCCACCGTAGAGCACGCTGACGTCCGCTGCACCATCCGCGACCAGTCGCCGGCGGATGAATGCATGCATCGCCTGCGCCTGGTCCGGGGACGCTGTGCGCCCCGTTCCAATGGCCCACACGGGTTCGTAGGCCACCACCGCCTTCGCCAGGTCGACGCCCAGTGCCGCAGCGGCCACGTCGAACTGCCGCCCGACGACCGTCTCCATCTGCCCGGCATCGCGTTCCGCGAGTGTTTCGCCAACGCAAACGACGGGCGTCAGTCCCGACTGCAATGCAGCGACGGCCTTCGCCGCCACCATGCTGTCCGTTTCGCCGTGGATCTGGCGTCGTTCCGAATGCCCCACCAGCACATACCGACAACCGAAGTCCACGAGCATCCCCGCGGCGACCTCCCCGGTAAATGCGCCAGACGGGTGCGCGCTGACGTCCTGGCCGCCCCAGGCAATCTCCGATCCGGCCAACAGATCGCGCGTCTGGCCAATATAGGGAAATGGAACACAGACTGCCAACTTGCGCGCGGGCGCCGGTTTCCAGCCAGCACGCAGCGTGCCCAGCAACGTCGCATTCGCTGCCCATCGGCCGTTCATTTTCCAGTTGCCGATGACGAGCTTGCCGCGCATTGAGTCCGCTATGTCCGAGGTGGAGGCCGCGTTTCGGCCGCCCCGCGACCTTCAGCGCTTTTCGCTGATAAGGCCCGGATTGCAACGAGAACGCCAAAACTGGACGATTTTACCGCACCGCATCACGGGGGGTCAACGCGACCGTCCATGACCGGCGCCCGCCGGCCGGTTCAAGCGCCGGCGAGCGCGCGCAGGCGGCGGATCAGGAGCGGGAGGAACCACACGGCCAGGGTGAGCGTCGCGAGTACGGCAGCGACGGGGCGCACGAAGAAGGCCGAGAAATCGCCGTCGGACTTGATCATCGACGTGATGAAGTTCTCTTCGAGCATGCCCCCAAGAACGACGCCGAGAATGGCCGGGGCGATGGGGAAGCCGTTTTCCTCGAGCACGAACGCGACCACACCGGCGACGAGCATCACGGTCACGTCGAACGCGGTGTTGTTGATCGCGAACGAGCCGACGACGCAGAACAGCATGATGACGGGCATCAGGACCGTCCGCGGCACCTTCAGGATCTGCTTCGACACCTTGATGCACCACCACCCCAGCGGGATCATGATGATGTTCGCAATGATGAACAGCAGATAAACGGCGTAGATGTTTTGCGGGTTGTTGGTAAACAGCTGCGGACCGGGGTTCATGTTCTTCATGTACAGCACGCCGATCACAATGGCCGTGATCGAGTCGCCCGGTATGCCGAACACGAGTGCCGGGATCCACGCGCCGGCAAGCGCACTGTTGTTCGCCGAGCCCGACTCGACGATGCCCTCGACGTGGCCGGTACCGAATTTTTCCGGCTCCTTCGAGAATTTCTTGCTGATGGCGTACGACATCCACGCGGCAATGTCGGCGCCCGCGCCGGGCAGCGCGCCGACCAGCGTGCCCAGCGCGCTGCCGCGCAGGATCTGCACGGGGTATTTCTTGGTCAGGCCCCACATGCCCTTGAAGACGTTGCCGAGCGGCTTGTCGACGATTTTCAGCGGCGGATCGGTGTCCACGGCAAAGCGGATGATTTCCGAGATCGCGAACATGCCGATCATCATCGGGATCATGCCGATGCCGCCCAGCATCTCGACACTGCCGAACGTGAAGCGCGGAAAGCCGGCGGGGTTACCCAGGCCGACGCAGGCGACGAGCAATCCCAGCAGCAGGGATACGAATCCTTTCAACGGCCGGTCGGAAGTCATGAAGACCGCGCACGTCAGGCCCAGCAATACCAGCCAGAAATATTCGAACGAACTGAACTTGAGCGCGAACTCGGCGAGCGTGGGCGCGGCCAGGATCAGCACGGCCGTTCCGAACAGACCACCCACGGCCGAGAAGACGAGGCCGGCCCCAAGCGCCAGTTCCGCCTGACCCTTCTTGGTCATCGAATAGGCTTCGTCCGTGTATGCGGCCGACGCCGGAGTCCCGGGCATGCGCATGAGGCACCCCGGGATGTCGCCGGAGAAGATCGCCATGGCGGTCGCGGTGACGATCGCGGCAATGGCCGGGATGGGCGCCATGAAAAACGTGACCGGTACGAGCAGCGCGGTCGCCATCGTTGCCGTAAGACCAGGCACCGCCCCGACGAAGAGTCCGAACAGCGACGCCGCCAGCATCACCCAGATGTTGTAGGGGTCGAAGACGAGTGCGAAAGCCTGGGTCCAGGCGGGGCTCATCGCGCATTTCCCGCGATTCCGACGGCGTTCACCACGCGACCCCCTGCAGCAAGCCCCACGGCAACGGCACCTTCAGCAGCTTGTAGAAGGCGTAGTGGATGCCCAGCGTCATGGCGATCGCGAGGGGGACGATCCATTTCACGTCCACGCGATAGACCCAGAACAGCAGCGCCAGATAGATCACGCCGATCGGGATAAAACCCAGCCGGTCCACGGCCAGTATGTACAGAACGTTGACGCCGATCGTGATCAGGAATGCCAGCACATGACGGCCGGAGTGAGTCCATGGTGCAAAGGCGACCCATTCGGCGCGCTCGCCCCAGGCGCGTCGCGAAGCAAGTCCCTTGATGACCAGCAGTGCGCCGCATACGGCAAGCGCCACGGCGAGGAACCCCGGAAAGAGCGCTGGGCCAACCTGCTGCCCGGGAATCCGGGGGAAGCTCTGCACGTGAATCAGCAGCACTGCACCAAACGCCATCAGCAGCGCGCCCCAGACCGCGTCGTTGAGCCTCATGCGTGAAAAGTGATGCAGCGCTTCGGGTCGCGCAGCGGTTCGACATCGACGCGCCAGCGACGGCAGGAATCCGGTGTCGTTCGCCGCCGCATGCCGGATCGAAGCGCCGTCTCATCGCCCGGAGCACACGGCGAACGCCACTCGCTCACCGCCCTCGCGGGATTGACGCAATCATTGCCGGGCGCCGCGACGCTTTGCGTCTTGCGCTCGGTTGGCTGCGTCACTTGACGATTCCCACCGCCTTCATCGTCGCGCCGAGGTCGGCATCCGACTTGGCCATGAACTTCGCAAAATCTTCCGGTCCCGCGTAGATCACGCCAAAGCCGCGCTGCGCCATGAACTCCGTGTACTCCTTGCTGGCGACGATCTTGCCGATCGCGGCGGCCAGCCTGTCGCGCGCTTCAGGAGTCAGGTTCTTCGGCGCCGCAATGCCGCGCCACGCGGCCATCGTCCAGTTGCTGCCGGTCGCGGCCTTCAGCGTTGGCACATTCGGATACAGCGCCGCGGGCTTGTCGGCCATGACGGCGAGGCTCTTGACCTTCCCGGCGTCGATGAGCGAACGGGCTTCCGGCAGAGATACCGGGGCAATCTGCACGCCGCCCGCCACCAGGTCCTGCAGGCCCGGTGCGGCGCCGTTCGACGGCACCCACGGCACGCTCGTGGGATCGACCTTCATATCCTGCAACATGCCCGCGAGCGCCAATTGCCAGATACCGCCCTGTCCGGTGCCCGAGGCCTTGAACTTGCCGGGACTGGCCTTGATCGCCGCCACCAGCTCGTTGACGTTCTTGTAGGGTGAATCGGCGGCAATCTGCAGTCCGGCGGGGTCTGCATTGACCAGCCCGATGGGCGTATAGGAGGCACCGCTCAATTCGGTCAGGCCCTGCCAGTGCATCATGCCGATTTCAACGGTAATCACGCCGATGGTGTAGCCGTCCGGCGCGGCCAGTGCGATTGCGCTGTGGCCGACCACGCCGCTCCCGCCGGTACGGTTGACGACGTTGACGGGCTGGCCGAGTTCCTTTTCGAGCAACGTGCCGATGATCCGCGCCGTTGCATCGGTGCCACCGCCCGCGCCCCACGGCACGATCATCGTGATCGGGCGCTCGGGGTAGGCTGCCGCGACCGACGTCGCGAAGCCGAGCGCGGCCAAGGCAATGCACGCACGTTGCAGGGTTCCCATGATTCCTCCTTGATGACTTGGTGACGGACGCTGGCGTGGTCTCTGGCGGACCATAGGCTTCATTCCGTCGGCGACGTTAGCAGTGGGCCGGCAACCGGTCAAGTGGCCTGACCAATCCCGATCGTACGGGGGATTTCCGGAAGTTCAGGCTCCAGGGCGCGGAGCGCGCGTCCGCACGTAGTCCACCAGCACACCGGTGAGCCGCGCGAGATCGCCTTCGAGTTGCGCGTAGCCGGCGTTGGGTTCGAGCGTTTCCTCGTCCATGTAGAGCGAGCGCTTGATCTCGATCTGCAGACTGTGCCGATTTTCCGCAGGCCGGCCATGCCGGCGGACAATTTCGACACCCTTGTACGGATCGTTGAACGCCACGCCATAGCCCAACTTGCGGACGGTGGCCGCCACGAGGTGCGTAAACGCCGGCTCGCACGTGGTTCCGTCGCGGTCACCCAGCACAAAATCGGCGCGCAGGCACCCGGGGTCGTCGGCCAGCGCGTCGCCGATGGCCGGCATCGAATGACAGTCGATGTGCCAGACCGCTCCGAATTCCTGGTGGCGGGCATCCAGCAGCGCGTCGAGCTCGTTGTGATATGGCCGCCAGAACCGGTCGATGCGCGCGCGGATTTCGGCGCTCGTCAATCGGTGGTCGTACATCGGCATGCCGTCGCGCGCCACGCGCCACACCAGGCCGATGCCCTGCTGCGTCTTGCGCGTCGGGGCAAGCGGCTCGGGCCATGCGTCAGCCAGCAATCCGGGGTCGATGTCCGCGAGACCGCGGTTGGCATCGACGTACGCGCGGGGAAAGGAGGCCTCGAGCAGCGTCGCGCCCAGCGCTGGGGCGCCCCGCCACAGACGCGCCACATGCGTGTCCTCGGCGCGGCGCACGATCGCGCGCGGTGGCGCGTGCCGGAAGTCCGGAGGATACGTCTCCCCGGAATGGGGCGAATCGAGGACGAGCGCCAAGCGCGCACCAACCGGATCGTGCCGGACGAATGCCGCGCTCATGGCGTATTGAGATAGCAGGCCGACAGATGCCCCGGCGCGATCTCGACGAGCGGGGGCGCGGACTCACGACACCGGGGCATCGCATGCGGGCAGCGCGGATGGAAATGGCAGCCGGGTGGAGGATCGAGCGGCGACGGAATTTCGCCGCGGATGGGCACGAACGTGCGCTTCTTCGGTTCCACCTTACCGACCTCGGCCAACAGCGCCTGCGTGTACGGGTGGTTGGCGTGCTCGAAGATCTCCGCCGACGCCGCCGATTCGACCACGCGTCCCAGATACATGACGACGACGCGATCCGACAGAAACTTGACTACGCCGAGATCGTGGCTGATGAAAAGGTACGTGAGGTTGAGCGCCGCTTTCAGTTCCATGAACAGGTTCAGTACCTGCGCCTGGATGGAAACGTCGAGCGCGGCCACCGATTCGTCGCACACCAGGAACTCCGGCTTGACCGCGAGCGCGCGGGCGATGCCGATGCGTGCGCGCTGGCCGCCGCTGAACTGGTGCGGGTAGCGGCGCATCAGTGTCGGGTCGAGTCCGACGCGGTTCAGCATCAGTCCGACATATTCAACCTGCTGCACACGGCCGATGATGCCATGTGCGACGGGCGCCTCGCCGACGATGTCCAGCACGCGCATCCGTGGATTGAGCGACGCATACGGATCCTGGAAGATCATCTGCATCTTGAGTTGCAGCCGACGTGCGCGGGCCGTGTCGAGATGCGCGAGCGAATCACCACGCCAGAAGCGCTCGCCATCGGACAGTGGCAGGAGCCCGGCGGCTAGCCGGCCGAGCGTTGACTTGCCGCACCCGGACTCGCCGACGAGGCCGACCACCTCGCCGGGCGCAACCGCAAGGTCCACCCCGTCCACCGCATGGACCACCTCCTTCTCAAGATGCGCGCCGAAGCGGTTGCCGATCTTCGCGGCGAGATCGAGCGGCTTCACGAAGCGCTTCGACACGCCCTTCAATTCGACCAGCGCGCCCACGTCCGCCGGCCGCCGTGCACCGTTGCTCACGCAGCCCCCGTAAGCGGATGAAAGCACCGGACGCTGCGGTTGCCAGTGCCGATGGCGCGCATCTCCGGCGACACGACGCACTCGATAGTGGCGTAGGTGCAGCGCTCCCGGAACGGACAGCCCGGCGGAAGATCGAGGAGCGACGGCGTCATCCCGGGAATCTGCCGCAAACGCTGACCGCGCTCGTTGTTCGCCGGCACCGAATCGAGAAGACCCTGCGTATAGGGATGGGCCGGCCGGCCGAGAACTTCGGCACAGGTGCCCTGCTCCACGATGCGGCCTGCGTACATCACGCACACGCGGTCGGCGAGTCCGGCGATCACGGACAGATCGTGCGTGATCCAGATCAGCGATGCGCCGGTTTCGCGCGTGAGCTTTTGCATCTCGTAGAGAATCTGGCCCTGGATCGTGACGTCGAGCGCGGTGGTCGGCTCGTCCGCGATGATGAGGTCCGGACGATTGAGAAGTGCGATCGCGATCGCCACGCGCTGGCGCATGCCGCCGGAGAACTGGTGCGGATACGCTTCCAGGCGCTCGTCCGGCGAGGGTATGCCGACATTGACCAGCGCCTCGCGCGCCCGTGCGCGCGCCTCGTCGCGACTGACAGACTTGTGGGCGAGGATGGCCTCGATCATCTGCACGTCGATGCGCAGCACCGGGTTCAGCGTCATCATCGGGTCCTGGAAGATCATCGCAATGCGATTGCCACGCATGCGTCGCATTCTTTCCTCGGACAGCGCGCGCAGGTCGATGCCGTCGAGCACGATCTGTCCGGCAACGATGCGCCCGGGCGGATCGATGAGACCCATCAGCGAATAGCCGGTCATCGACTTGCCGGACCCGGATTCGCCGACCAGTCCCAGGACCTCACCGCGACCGACGGTGAACGACACGTCGTCCACGGCCTTCACGACGCCCGCCTTGCTGAAGAAATGCGTTCGCAGGCCCTCGACTTCGAGGACCGGCTCAACGATGACGTCCGCGGATTCTTCGCCCCGGGCTTCGCCCCGCTCGCTCATCGCCTCGGCCTCTTTGCGGCCACTGTGGAACATCCGCGGTCGCGCGTCGCCCTCGCCCGACTCGCTCGCGGACGCACCCTTCGAGCGTTGGCTTCGCCCCGCTCGCTCATCGGTGCAGCCTCGGATTCAATACATCGCGCAGCTGGTCGGCGACCAGGTTGATGCTCACGATCGTGAGCAGGAGCGCGACACCCGGGAAGAAACTGATCCAGTATTTGCCGGACAAGAGGTATTGATAGCCGTTGGCGATCAGCAACCCCAGCGACGGCTCGGTAATCGGTAGGCCCAGGCCAAGGAAGGACAGCGTGGCCTCCAGCGCGATGGCCGCGGCAACCTGCACGGTGGCAACGACGATCATTGGCGGCAGGCAATTGGGCAGCAGATGCCGGAATACGATGCGCGTGGGCGACAGCGCCAGGCAACGTGCCGCTTCCATGTATTCCTTCCGCTTCTCGACCAGCGCAGCGCCGCGGACCGTCCGCGCGTAGTAGGCCCACTGGACCGTGACGAGCGCGGTGATCACCTTGCCCGTGCCCTGGCCCAGCACGGCGATCAGGATCAAGGCGATCAGGATGGCCGGAAACGACAACTGGATGTCGACGATGCGCATGATCACCGTCTCCAGCCGGCCGCCGAAATACGCCGCGGCGAGCCCCATCGCCAAACCGATCACGAGCGCCAGCACCGTGCTGACCACACCCACCATCAGCGAGATGCGCAGGCCGTAGAAGATCGCGGACAGCATGTCGCGGCCCTGATCGTCGGTACCGAGCCAGTAGGTCCCGCCGTTGGGCGACGCGGAACCGGGGGGCAGCCGGCTGTCCATCACGTCGAGTTGTGCCAGGTCGTAGGGATTCTGCGGCGAGATGATCGGCGCGAAGAGCGCCGCGAGCACGACCAGCGTCAGCAGCGCGAGGCCGAAGATCGCGACGGGGTTGGCGAAGAAATCGCCGACGATGCGCCGCAGCGGACTTTGCACCCCGCGCTCGATGGCGCGAACCGTGGACCCGGGACGCATCGCACTCATTGCGGGCCGCGCGCAAACCGGGAAACCGATGCGCAATCCGCTGCGCCTGCCCCGTCACCCGGCCCGCAGCGCGCAACCCTTCGCGCAACATATCCGGGTATCGCGATCATCCCTTGTGGTCCGTGATCCGCACCCGGGGATCGAGCGCCGAATACAGCACATCCACGACGAGGTTGATCAGGATGAACAGGAACACAATGACCAGAAGGTAGGCGACGATCACTGGCCGGTCCAGCAGATTGATCGAATCGATGAGCAGCTTGCCCATGCCCGGCCACGCGAAGACGCTCTCGGTCACGATCGCGAATCCGATCAGCGAGCCGAACTGGAGGCCGATCACCGTCACGATGGGGATGAGAATGTTGCGCAGTACGTGCACCCCGATCACGCGCGAATTCGTCAGGCCCTTGGCGCGCGCGAATTTGACGTAGTCCTGCAGCAATGCCTCGTGTGCGCCGGATCGGGTAAGGCGGATCAGCAGCGCCAGGTTGAACAGCGCAAGATTAGTGGCCGGGAGGATCAGATGCTGCAGTCCGTCCCACGACAGGAACGACACCGGAACCAGCCCGAACAGCAGCTTCGTCGGACCGCGGCCGTTCGACGGCAGCCAGTGCAATTCGACCGCGAACACCATGATCAGCATCAGCCCGACCCAGAACGTGGGTAGCGAAAAACCCAGGATCGATCCGGCCATGATCGAACGGCCGGCGATGCCGTTGGGCTTGAGCCCCGCCCACAGGCCCAATGGAATGCCCAGGAGAACGGCGATCAGCATTGCGGCAATGGCGAGTTCCAGCGTCGCCGGCATGCGCTCGAGGATGAGTCCGAGCGCGGACGTCGCGTGCACGAACGAGCGGCCGAGATCGCCGCGGACCGCGCCAGCCAGGAAGCTCACGTACTGGGCATACAGTGGCTTGTCGAGACCCAGCGCCGCAATCGCCTGCTCGCGCTCCATCTGATCGGCCTGCGGATTGATCAGGATGTCGATCGGATTGCCCACCGCGTAGACGCCCACGAACACGAGCAGCGACATGACGAGCAGCACAACGACGCTCTGCATGCTGCGACGGATGATGTAGACGAGCATCTCTTTGGGCGGCCAAGAGTGGAAATCTACTCTTGGCCGAAAGAAGTCACTCGCGCATCGCCGGCAAGGCCGGTCGATTCGCGGCAGCAAATTCTATAAGACAGCTCCGGTACGCCCAGACGCAGTCGTCGCCCCCAAGCCCTCGCGTCATGGCGCCGGCGATGCTCAACCCTTCACCGGCTTGAACTGAAATGCCAGTGTGTACTCGTCCGTCCGCGGCACATACGTCACACCTTTCGTCGTTGCCCAGACCGTGTACTGGAAATGGATCGGCATGATGCCGAGATCCTGCATCGCCAGTTCGGTCGCGCGCTGCAGCATGATCCTGCGATTCTCGTCATCGACCTGTTGCAGCGCCTGTTCGATGAGATAGTCGACCTTGGGATTGCTATAGCGGCCCCAATTGACGGCGCCCAGCCCCTTGTCGCGGTTGAACGTCGCGAGCAGCGAGCGCAGCGGCGACGATGCCTCGCCGGTCGACGCACCCCACCCCACCATGTGAAAGCTGAATTCCTGCTTCGCGGCGCGGCCCGAGTAGGGGCCCATCGGCGCCGTTTCGACCTTCGCGGCGATCCCCACACGCGCGAGCATCTGCGCCACCGCCTGCACGATCTTCTCGTCATTGACATAGCGTCCCGACGGACCATGAATGGTGATGTTGAAGCCGTCGGGGTAGCCCGCTTCGGCCAGGAGCTTCTTCGCCCCATCCGGATCGTAGGGATCGGCCTTGAGGCTCGGCACGTGTCCGAAGAGCCGCTCCGACACCAGTTGGCCCGACGGTACGGCCTGGCCTTCCATCACGCGGTCGGCGATCGCCTGCCGGTTGATCGCCTTCGACATCGCGCGCCGGACCCGGATGTCGAGCAGCGGATTCCT
>Ga0302323_100003947_pt1 | contig 12065 bp, 6 predicted proteins | sample Fen_T0_3_FD_201950 | JGI IMG/M metagenome (GOLD analysis project Ga0302323, IMG submission 201950) | Peat permafrost microbial communities from Stordalen Mire near Abisko, Sweden - Fen_T0_3 | ecosystem: Environmental > Terrestrial > Soil > Wetlands > Permafrost | place: Sweden: Abisko... | reverse complement strand
TTGTGCAGTTCAACGCTGAGTCGCGCAGAAATCTTTCACCCCAAACAACAAAAATAACTTGAGTACCCGAGTGCGATGGTGACAGACCGAGCGCGCGCCATCGAACTCTGCCGAACAATCCCTCGGCGCCGTTGGAGGTAACCCGACTAGAAACGAACAATTGGCGTTTGGCTTCTAGAGGCTCGCCGCAGCCTGTTTGCGCCTAACACCGCGCAACGAAAGCCTTCTGGAAGCCCATGGCAACGACGCTCGACGAATTAGAAAGTTCCGAGGAACTTTTTGGCGCGGAGGTTGCCATTGAGAAGGGCATCCAGGAACTGCTTGCAACGGAGGGTGTCGTTGAAAAGGGCTGCGCGGAACGAAATAGACCGGAGCATGCCGTTCGAACTGGCTCCGCGCAGCCGCTCCGAACGAAGGCCCTCGACGTGAAGGGCAGCGAGGAACCTTTTTTCGCGAAGGGTGCCGTCGCAAAAGGCTGCGCGGAACGATTCAGAGCGGCCTGTGCCGTCGCAAAAAGCTGCCCGCAGCCTTTCCGCGCGCGACCCTTCGATTCAAAAAGCTGCCGGGAACCAATTGCAACGCCAGGGTGCGTTGCGAATCGCTGCGAGGAGCCCAGATGGGCGCATCCGTATTCGCATGAACGAAGCTCGACCTTCGAGATTCAGTAGACGCCGCTCGAATTCGAGCGCTTCGGTAACGTTCTCCACACCAAGCGCCATTCGCTCAAGCATTGGCTGCCGCGCCAGGGAACCCACGCCCACCAAGAATCGAACCACGCCGCACTCACGCCGGGCAAGCCCAGCATTAATAGACATAGCGACCGCGAGGGCTTCGTGCTCGGGTCCGGCTGGGGTGAAGGAGAGGCTTTGCATGACGAGCGATGGATCTCGTTGACTTCCTTGCCTATCGATTGGCGAACATTGTAGTGGCTAGAGATCGACACCGCCAATGGATCCGTCAACTTGCGTCGAGGTGAACATTTCTAGCTCTCGTAAAATACGCACTATGTAAACTAATTTTGCCTCCCTGGACGATGACTGCACGCTACCACTTTGCCGGGTGGCCACAGAGGATTGCTCCCCCATAGCTCCCACGGGCGCGACTTGCCCAATTGAGGCATACGGCTCGTCAGGTCACGGATTCGCTGCGCGCAGGCACACCGAGTGGACGATTCGCGGTCTCGCAAGGGAAAAAGCACTTTCAATACCACGGCCATCCTTTCCCAGAGCAATGGTCGATTGGAGCGACGCCCCAACCACTTGTGCCAGATGCGTTTGGTTCCCTCGTACAGAAGCTCTAGGGCGCGGATTTTTCCCGTCACTCCATAGTAGGAGTAGTGGCCCCGGAGCTTCTGATTGATGGCCTCAGCTTGCTGGCTCACTGGCAAATTTCGGTTCTCCTTGCACCACGCAGAGATACGGTACAAGACGCGCTGCAGGCGTGATTTCATCGTCTTTCGTTTGACCACCCACGTGCCCTTCATGGACCGACCCCAGAAGTGCGTAAGACCCAGAAGGTCGAAAATACGCTGCCGTCGGCGCTCGACACCTTGCGGATTCAATGGCGCCGACGGCGGATAGAATCGTATCAACCGGGTCTTGGTGGGATGGAGGTGTAGACCGTACTTGCCGAATCGCTTCGGTAGCACGTCCAGCATTCGACGAGCGTCCTCTTCTCGCTCAAACGTCATGACGAAGTCGTCAGCAAATCGCGTCAGGTAGCCTTTTCCCTTCAGTCGAGGCCGAATCTGAGTTGCAAACCACTGGTCAAGCTCTTCATGCAATTAGACGTTCGAAAGAATTGGCGAAACCACACCGCCTTGGAGAACGAAGGTCTCGGGATGGTAGATGCATCCGTCCTCCATTACACCCGCGTTCAGCCATTCGCCAATGAGGCGCACTAGCACCCCATCGCGTATCCGTTGACAAAGCATTTCGGGGAGCTTCGTCTTGTCGAGCGAGCCGAAGAAGTCTTCGATGTCGACCTCCAAAAACCAGCACCCACCCATATCCATCGCTTGTTTCCACACGGCCTGCAACGCTTGATGCGGTGAGCGCCCTGGTCGGAAACCATACGAGCAGTCCAAGAAGTCATGCTCGTAAACTGCCTCTAAAACCATAGCAACCGCCCTCTGCAGGACTCTGTCCTCGAAGGTGGGCATTCCGATGGGCCGTGTCTTTCCAGCATTGCCCTTCGGAATATGCACTCGCCGCACCGGTGGAGCTCGATAGTGCTCACCAGACTTCGCCCTGTCGAGCAGCGACCTGAGGTTTGCCTCGAGATTCGATTCGTACTCGGCTGCCGTCTGGCCATCCACTCCCACCGCCGCATTCTTGCGGGTGCGCCGATGGGCCTCATGGAGCCACGCGATGTCGATGTGATGCGCGAGGGTACTCAGCGGTGCCCCCCGCATCGACTTTGCCATTTTCGCTATCCGTTCAAGTTTCGTTGAGATGCTTACGGAATCCACTCCAGCCATGAGACACGCCGGGCACTACGTCAGCTGGGGCGCATCCAACTTCACTTCCTTCCGTCGTACAGCCCAGACTACAATCGCATCGAGCGTCTCTGGCAGGACCTTCATGCCAACGTTTCTCGCAACCACCGCCACAAAAGCATTGAGGACCTATGCGCTGCTGTGGCTGCTTATCTGGATGTCGCGTCTCCTTGGTGCCCCGTCCCAAGACAACGATCAGGTGAACTAGCGAGCCAATCAGACTGCCACCAACGCAGTTGAATGTCACAGCTACCGGACTGTCGCGGCGTCGTCCGCGAATGGCCTGCTGGAACTCCCGCTCATCGGTGCTGGGCGATTGCATGCACTTGACGATGACACGAGAGTTCGAGGCCGTGCAACTGCCGGAAGCCAAGGCGAAGTTCTGCGCGGCAATGGCTCGCCGCGGGCACAAGGTTTGGACCGCGGTGGGGGCGGAGCTGGAGACAATCTCGCTCGAACAACGCGCTCCCGAGGCCGGGATTTGTCGACCTTGATCGTACGGGCTCCGCCGTGAAGCCAAAGCGCAATGTTCGGCCCAGACGCCATTCGTCACGGTGCGTCTGACCGTCGCAATGCTGACCTCGCCGTGTCAGCTCTTCACACAGCCACCTGCAAATTCGGGGAGCTTCGGTTGCGGAGCGGAACGAGGACGTTGCGGCTAGACCGGTGGCCAACAATCATCGGCATGCTGAAGGACCTGGCCTCTTGCGGGGAGTGAAAGTGCTTTGCGGTTCGCGCTCAATCCCCGTGAGCATGGCATGCTGATCAGCATTACAGCCAAAAGTTGCCTATTTCAATCGGCGCTCCGCACAAGCAAAATCGCAGATCCGTGCTTCGAAGACAACGCTCGAAAAATCATTTGCGTCACTCATGAATGCAATTGACGCGATCCATTGGGATTGATAAAGAGCGCCCTCTGGCGGGAACTTCGTAGGCGTAGATCTGCACTATCAATAGTTTCCATGAAGATCGATTCATCACGCGGACTGGGATGATCCGCGCGAGGAGTACTGTATGCGACGCATCGTGAGTCAGAGTTTCTTGTTGGTTGCGCTGGCTATTGGATGTGCCAGAAACGACAGCCCGGATGAATCTACCGAATCCATAGCGGTGTCCCGTCAAAGTCTCACCGCAGCGGAAATCACCCGCATCTTGAGCTTCGAAGGTACGATTGGAAGCACTGGTGATTGGGTACCAACCGGTGGAACGGTGGCGGCGAGCACGGCTCACGCTTCGGCAGGTACTCACTCCATGGTCATGTCGGCGGCAAGCTCTGTCACGGTGGTAAGCACGTCGCTCAGCGCCCTGGGTACTGTCGGCGCGAACCTAGGAGTCGACATTTGGCTACCCACGACGCTAACGAGCAAGAGCGACAAGGGAAACGTCCAGGCGTTCTTCAATTCGACTTCGCTGTCGCTTTACAACTACGCGACCAGCAACGTCGCGCTGAGGACGCTGACTCCGGGGCAGTTCTCTCGCATCAATATCCCGCTTGATTCGACGCTTCAAAGCGCCATTTCGAGACCAAGCTACGCCGATCTCAAGGTCACGTTCATCTTCAACTTGGCGGACGCGACCAACCAGACATTCGTCGACAACGTAACGTTCAATTCCGGGGCCGGCGGCTCTGGCGGCGCAGCCGGAAGCGGTGGCACGAAGAGCGGCGGAGCCGGCGGCATGAGTACAGGCGGCAGTTCCAGCAAGGGAGGGGCTGGCGGAAGCACCACCGGAGGCGTCAGCACCGCGGGCAAATCCACGGGTGGCACTACTAGCAAAGGAGGTGCCGGCGGTACCGCGACAGGGGGCTCCAACACCGGAGGCAAATCGACGGGTGGCGCGAGTACCGGCGGGGCTCCCACCGGTGGCGCCAAGGCGACTGGCGGCAGCACGGTAGTGACTAATGGTGGGACCATTAGCACCGGAGGCATGCCAGCTGCAGGCGGCACGATCATCAGTACTGGTGGGACAATGAGCACCGGAGGCGCGACTCAGACGGGAGGCACCACGTCAACTGGGGGGACGTTTACGGGGGGTACCACGTTTACGGGGGGTACCACGTCAACTGGGGGGATCCTCACGGGAGGCACCAATTCCACCGGAGGGATAACCACGGGTGGCACTACGTCAACTGGTGGCACTACGTCAACTGGTGCCACTTTCACTACGGGCGGCAGCAGCGCCGGACCATACACATTTGCATTCCAGCTTCCTGCCGGTGTCAATCGAAACCAGGTGGTCCTTGAGACGACAGGTGGTGACCTACATATCAACGACGGAGTTAGCCTCCTTGCGGATGGGGCCGAATATGCCTCCGTTGGTTCCGTTGCAGGCGGCAAGGTTGCACGAATCGGCGTGGGATCTCAGGTAGAGAGCGTCTGGAGTAGCGGCGACGTTGCCTTGGCCAACAATGCGCTCGTGTACGGATCGCTGGTGACTACCGGTGTCTTGACGCAACAGGCGGGCTCGATCGTTTTCGGTAGCATTGCGGAACAGGGCACGATAACTCCGTTGCAAACCGTCAGCTGGACCGTCAACTTCCCAGGCAACTCGCTGCCGGCGGTCAACCTGGATACGTATCAGACGCTGACGCCAGGTAGCTATCCCGACTACGACATAAAGAACAAGGCGCAGCTCAGCTTGTCGGCCGGGACTTACTTCTTCAATTCACTGATGACCGAGCCAGGCAGCGTCTTGGCCATCGATAATCAGCAAGGTGCAGTCAAGATTTACGTCCAGAATGGCTACACCCAACGCGGTCTCGTCACTACGACTAGCCCGAAAGCCAACGTCCTTCTCGCAATAGCCGGAACGACTCCAATAGCGATTGAGAGCTCACTGAACGGTATCCTCATCGCACCTTCAGCGAGCGTCTCGCTTGCCACCGTAGCTGCTGGACACGCGGGCGCAGTGTTTGCCGAGTCAATTACCGCAGAGCAAAACACCACCATCACGTTGAAGGCGTTGAGCCCGTCGAATTTCTGCGGACCAAGCGACCCGTGCAGCTCATTTTGCGCCTGCTCTGACCAATCCAAACTTTGTGCAGGTGACGCAACTTGCGATACGAGCTTCCTTTGCGGCAGCGGCAATGGTCCCAACTATGGTCTAGCGGCAGGCACGAGCGTCTGTTGGCCAATGGCGTGCGGAATAGCGGGCGGCGTCGGGCAATGTGGGAAGTTCCCTCAAGCGTGTCAGGCAGACGTTGACTGCCCCTCAGGGCAAGTATGCGGCGCTGCCAACGGCGTGCAGTTTAATTACGTGTCGTCTCGGATCTGTTGGCCAGCTCAGTGTGCCACCGATCCGGTGGGAACGGGCTGCGGTTCCATTCACAATGCCTGCGGGATCTGCCCGGGATCATGTGCGCCGAATTGCGCGACGAAGAAATGTGGAGATCCAGCCGATGATGGATGCGGCGGAACGTGCACCGGGTACTGCAACTTAGGGTGTACAAACAACGCTCAGTGCTTCCAGTATTCTGACAACTTCGTCTGCAGTCCGGCCGCTGCGCCCTACTTCGGGCTACCCGCGGGCCAAGCCGCGTGTTGGCCCTATCGCTGCGAGGTTCAAGCCTTCTCTCAACGTGATTGCGGTACTGCAACATCGATTTGCGGGCCACAATGTCCAAACACGTCCGGTCAATGCGCCAATCGCCAATGCGGCGCAGATCCTGTGTTCGGAACGAATTGTGGCAGTTGCGCCACAGGGCAATACTGCGACCCCTCTGGCAAATGTCAGACTACTGCGACGGATCTCGTCACGGTCCCCGTTTCACTCCCGCCGAACCAGCCAACGAAAGCCCCGACGGTCAACAATCCCCCGAAGGCGACGGACGTCGGTGCGATACAGGGCACGCTTTCCGCTACGTCCCTGGGCAATGCGCACTTCAGCATTCCCCTTTTCGTCCCGCCGGGTGTAGGCGAGCTTACTCCGTCGTTATCGCTGGAATACCAAAGCGAGCTGCAAGATGGCTTTCTCGGGGTTGGATGGTCCATTGGAGGGCTCTCCGCCATTACTAGGTGTCCGCGCGCCAACGGCCAAGGTGGGGCAAGAAACAAATCCGCGATTAGCTATGACGATAGCGACCAGTACTGCTTGGATGGCACGGCTCTAGTGCTCGTTTCGGCGGCCACGGGCGACGGCGCCGAGTATCGAACCGAGCAAGATAGCCTCGTTCGAGTTTTTGCCAGGTACATTTCTGGTAGCGTCAATCTCGGACCTGATCATTTCGATGTGGTTTCACTTGACGGTCGAGTGTCTCGCTATGGCGGCCCCAGCCAAGCCCCCGGGTATGGCAACTCGGCTGCCATCGGCACATTGAGCCAGTGGAGTGGACCCGGGGTAAACACGATTTGGGCATTGAGCCACGTGGAAGACCTCCGAGGCAACGCCATCGACTACATCTACACCTCATCTGCCGTCTACGCCGACCCGGGGCCTTACCAGCGGTTGCCGTGGGATTCGACCACGAATATGACCAGCGTCGCTGGGACCAACCCCATTATCAGTCGAATTCTCTATGGTGGCACGGCAAGTATGCCCGCCAACCGTCAAGTCAATTTCGAGTGGGAAGACTTGTCGTTCTATTCCGCGATCAGCGGCGCAGCTCTCGAGACTGCTCAACGATTTGGATGGTCTTCCGGTATGCCCTATCGAATCGATCGCCGAGTATCGACGGTCGGTTCGTACTTCGAAGAATACGAAGTTCGCAAGTACATTCTTCAATACGACAACAAGGACACGCGGCGCAGCAAACTAGCCAGCGTGTTCGAATGCGCTCAAGGGAATTGCCTCCAACCCACGCAGTTCACGTACAAGCCAGCGCGAGAAGTGGCCCACGCGATTGGAATTGACCTATCGCAACAAGTCCCAACCAATCTCGGGTCAAGTCTGAAGTCCATCCACGCCGTTTTCGATGCAGATGGCGATGGTCTGCCCGACTTGCTTCTGAACCCGAACCTAGATCCCTCCAACAAAGAAGACTGCAACGCCGACTTCGTGTTCGCTCACGCGACAGGGAATCGGGCCGCCCCATACGATTACACAACGCTTCCGCACGGACTCGCGACGTGCGGGTGCGCAGTCGCTACGGATTTGGACAATGACGGGAAGGCTGAAATATACGCAGGTTCGACAAGCGTACTCAACCACCTTTCATATAAGGTCACCTACGTTTCGTCTCGTTGGCACCTGACCCGGGACGATTCGGGAAGTAACCATTGGTTCTGTCGAACCCCCCCTATGGACCTGGACGGGGACGGGCTCGTCGAGTACCCGAATTGGCTCGGTGACCCACCTGTTTTCGCAATCGATACCGATGGCGACGGAGTTCCCAATTCGATTACTGCCAATTCGAGTGCGTGTACCGACAACCACAAGCCATACCCCTATTTGGCTACCACCGGCGACGTGATGGGGAAGGGCCTAATCGACTTGGGCATCACACAAGACTGCCCAACCGAATCGGCCGCGGATCAGGATAGCTACATCCGCTCCCTACTCGTTGGCAAGCAACAATTCAGCACAGCGGACTGGGCAACGGGCATAAAAATCCTCGACGTGAATGGGGACGGATTGAAGGACGTTCTCACCTGGTCAGCGTCGGCAGATAAGACAGGCCTTGGTCCTTCGCAATTCTTGAAACTCTGGACCAATACCGGCCGAAACCAATTCACCGGCGGGCAAACCGTGAAGATGTGGGCTGGCCAGAATTTCGATCTAAACGACTTCTTCAACGCCGGGACCTTCAAGCAGGCGGTTGCTTACGACGTAGATGGGGATGGACGTGAGGATCTCTTGTTCATGCACAGCTGGCGCGGCAATTATCATGCTTTGCTGGCAAGGCCCGATTCGGAGTACGGTACAGGATTCTTGCTCGTACCAGTGGGCGCATCGGAACTCCCTGCGTGGTTCCGCACGGAAACAAGCCGCGTCTTGGTGCTCGACGTAGACGGTGATGGCGCATCGGATTTGCTGATGGGCGAAGGAACTAACCAGGTAGTGGCCTATCAGAAGTGGGCTGACCACGACCTACTGGACAGCGTAACGGACGGCAATGGTCGGAAGGCATCGATCACTTATACGTCAGGGAAGGCCGCAGGAGTTTACACGGACACGTTGCCGCAAACCGACGTTTCCAAACCAGTGCACGTGTTGCAATCCACCGTCCAATCCATCACGACAACCAAGGCGGACGGTCTTGCAGTCACGGAATCCTACACGTACAAAGAAGGGCGTGTTGGTTACTACGGGCGAGGGCTCTTGGGGTTCACGGAGGTTGACAAGACAGTATCGTATGGTGTCAACGGGAAGGGCGCCGCCTATTACGAACACACGTACTACCACCCTGACACTCTGGCTTCAAATACGCTCGGCGCGTCGAACCTGGCGTTCAAAATGTACATTGAGTCCGGTCGACCTTGGAAACATGTGACGGACAGGTTTGCCGCACCCCTAGGCGCTCACGGCGTCGACAACGTGGTTACGGAGGTTCGGTCGCTGAGAGAACTCATGTCACCGGCAAAGCTGTACATGTACGTGCCTTGGCAGGATACGGTCACTGAGTCGGAGGTCGACTCCCAAGGCGTTGAGCAGGTATTCACGATCGCCTCGAAGGCCTACAATTATAACGACTACGGGCTGCCAACGGTCGTGACCTATAGCAAGACCGGGCCTACGGGCACCGTACTGAAATCGCGAATCACTTCCACTCTCTACGAGAGGGGCCAGTCGTTTCTAGACAAGAACATCATCGCCTTACCCAAATCGGTCACCACAATCGTCGGCAACGCTGGCTCTAGCGTCACGCACCACGAAGACTTCGACTACTACGCCAATGGCCTACCGTACCACGTAACCACCGAGTCCGACGACCCCAATCTGAGCGTCACGACCGAGTATCATTACAACGTTCGAGGCAATGCAACCTCGGTTATTCGGAGCGCAGGAAGCGAGCGACGCGAATCGGACTCGTACTACGATGCATCGGGCGACTTCGTTCAAGTCACGACAGATCCTCTTTTGCACCCAACGGCATACGCTTACTATCGTGGCTATGGTCAAGCTGCGCTGACGAAGAACAGCAACGGGCTCATCGCTTGGAGACAGATTGATTCCTTTGGAAGAGAAATCTCATCAACCGACACGTATGGCATTGCCGTCGCAACTAGCTTTGAGGCGCCCGGCACTGAGGCAAAGTTCTTAACGGACGAAGGACGGTCCATCGCGTTCGCTATCCGAAAAGTGTACTCTGGGTTGTCCTCGACGGTGACGTTCTTCGACAATTGTGGTCATGAGATCGGCCAGACTTCATCGGACGCAGATCCGGGCATCGCTCCGCTGCATACTCAAAGTTACTACGATGCCCTCGGACGCAAGACATACCGTAGCCACGTCCCGTTCTATGACAATGGACCGAGTGAGACACGAGATCACATTACGTATGACGGTCTAAGTCGACCGACGTCGTTGACAATTGCGACTGACGCAACGCCCAGCAAGCAGATGACGTACTTGCTAGGTTACGGGCGCGCGTCGGACTTCAGCAATCCCGTCAGCTACGGAGACCGTGCAGTCCTCACAACGTACCCGGATCAATCAACAGACACAAAGATCTTGGATACTGACGGCCGCAAGCTTCGGTTTGTCGACCGCAATGGGAATGCCGTTTCATACACGTATGATCCGACGGGTGGGGTTGCGACATTTACTGACCAGGCAAATGTCACGGTGCATAAGGGATACGACCGCTACGGCAGAACGATCGTTACGCACGATCCAATTCGGGGCGTGACGTACGTTCAATACTCCCCATTGGGCGGCACGGTTTATAGCACCACCCCGACCGGCAACATAACGACGCATTACGATGCCTTGAATCGCCCGGTGGATGAAACGTCGCCAGAAGGGACGACGACCTGGACGTATGACAAGGAGCCGGGCGCCACGAGCAACGCGCCCGGTGCTGTGGGCCGACTTGTCAAACTGACCGGACCTTCGACAGCTACGGCACCCGGTGGGCACTCCATGCATTACACCTACGGCCCAGACACGGACCCGGCCGGCAGTAGGGGCAAGTTGCGCACCACTACCGCCACGATCGGTGCCGAGAGCTTCGCGATCGATTATGAATACGACGCGTTGGCACGTTTGAGCAAACTTCACTACCCAACTTTGTCATCTGGAGTGCGCTACTCGGTTACGAACCAGTACTCTTCTGCCGGTAGACTCAACGCCGTCGTCGAGGGCGATGGTGGCCAAGGGCGAACCCTTTGGCAGGCGACAACTCGCGACTCTTTGGGAAGGTTGAAGGCCGAGCAAGCTCTGGGCGCCATGACGACGAGCTACGAGTACAGCGATATCGACGGCCTTATTACAACCATTGCGACGAGCGAAGCGAACGTGCCAGCGCTGGGCCTCGTATATGGATACAATTTCGAGCACAACGTTACCAGTATGGCATCGTCAATCGCCGGTGGGTCTCGCACCTATCAATATGATATGGGCGGACGCATCACCGATGAATTCGACGGTAATGGCGGCCTCATTCACCACATCGACTATTCGCCCAACGGGAACATTGCCAACAAATCGGACGTGGGGCAGTATACGTACGGTCAATTGGCTAATCCGTATGCTGTGACCTCGATCGGGTCGGGCACATTTACGTACGAATATGACCCGCAGGGGCGAGTCACCAAGCGTACCGCGCCGTACGTCAACAGCGGCCAACAGACCCTAACCTGGACCAGCTTTGACGCGGTTAGTACAATCACCGATGCCAGCTCGATTCCAATTCAAACGAGCTACGAATACAACGGACTCAAGGATAGGGTGCTTGAAACGACCCTAACGCAGCGCAAATATCGCGTGGGCGCTCTATATCAGCGCACCGATGATCTTCAATCGGGCAACAGACTGCATTCGATGCAGATCCAAACAGGTGGCGCGGTCGTTGCCGAAGTGCAGTTTGCTGATGATGGAAAAGGAACGGCTGACGGCCCGAACGTCTATTCGATTCGATCCGACAGACTTGGCAGCACTACTGTCGTCAGGGACCCGACCGGCAACTACGAGACCCGCAGTTATGATGCATTCGGCGTTGCTTCCGACAAGACACCGCTTAGCTCGGGCGCTGGTTTTGCCGGCTACTACCAAGACGACGGCCAGTCATTGCTCTGGATGAGCAACCGGCCATATGATCCCCAAATAGGCCGCACTCTGACACCCGATCCAATCATCAATGGCGCTATGGGGCAAGATGGAGCCAACCCGTATACCTACGTATACAACCGCCCGACGGCAGTCATCGATCCGAGCGGCTTTGAGGGCTGTGCCGTAGGGATGGGCTTAGTTCCTGCGTGGGGTTGTTCCTATATCACTAACCCTCTGGGACAAGTCAAACCCACCAGCGGAACCGCCGGCGCGTACGCGTGGACCTATGTCACTCATAGCGGCGTCTTTGACAGCTACATACCCAGTGTGCCGGAAACTGGGTCCCAGACCGTGCTAGCGCCGACCACCAGCGGCGAAATGCTGGATTGGGCGCCCTACGCAGTGCCAACTGACGGCGAGA
>Ga0302323_100003946_pt1 | contig 12066 bp, 8 predicted proteins | sample Fen_T0_3_FD_201950 | JGI IMG/M metagenome (GOLD analysis project Ga0302323, IMG submission 201950) | Peat permafrost microbial communities from Stordalen Mire near Abisko, Sweden - Fen_T0_3 | ecosystem: Environmental > Terrestrial > Soil > Wetlands > Permafrost | place: Sweden: Abisko... | reverse complement strand
GGCGAGAAAATCGTCCCGCCAATGCGACGCCTACTTTTCGAAATGCTGGTAGTCCTTCAGCGAGGACCAGGTACCGCCCCAGGTCCAGCCCCGGCGCTTGAACGCCAAGACCGCCCGGCTATGGGCGCGCAACATTCCGGGGGCCGGTCGCGAGCGATTCAGGAACGCCGCCCCTGACGGAGGGAAAACCCGTTCACCGCCGTCCACCGGCGCGACCATCGGCGGATCCACCGGCACGACCATCGGCGGGTCCATCGGCACGACCATCGGCACGACCATCGGCACGACCATCGGATTGGTTCGCGGATTGATGTCGATGGCGCGACCGCGACTGTGCTTGGAAAAGGAACCCGTCTTTCCCTTGACGAAGCGACAGTTGAAACCCGACGTGTTGTTGTCGCTCATCGAGGCGTCATCGCTGCCCTCATACACTTCGATGAGGCGCATTTTCTCGATGGGGAAGTGCTGTTCGAAAAGCGACCTGAAGATGGCCAACACCTCGTCGGCCAAATCGGCGTGCACGACCAGTTCACCGTCGTGAATCGCCCCGTCGTAACCGTAGTGGTTCAGGCGCAAGAGCACCAGATCGGCCAGGGGCGTAGGGCATCCGTCATGCCACGAGAACTGGCGCATGCGCGCGACCAGGGTTTCAGGAAGAGCGGATCGCGTCCCACGAAAGACGGCAGCGGCACCTTCGCCATCACCAGCACAAAGCAAGGCGACGCACAGTCCGACCGCCAGCGCCCTAAAACTCGATCTGCGCACCGATTTCCACCACCCGGTTGGGCGGAATGGCAAAGAAGTCCGTGGCCGAACGAGCATTGCGCGAAAGGAAGCGAAAGAGGAACTTGCGCCAGTCGGCCATGCCCTGACCGTTGCGCTTGAGAATCAACGTTTCCCGTCCCAGGTAGAAGCTGGTATCGGCGAGATCGGCTTCAAGCCCGCGGGCGCGACATCGGCGCAGAATATCCATGACGTCGGGACTTTCCATGAACCCGTAGTGCGCGGTCACCGCCCAAAAGCCTTCGGTGAAGCGTTTGAGGCGAACTTTCTGCAGATCGGGAACCTCCGGCACGGCGTCCGTGGTGACAGAGAGAATGACGACCTGCTTGTGCAGCACCTTGTTGTGCTTGAAGTGGTGCAGAAGCACGCTGGGGGTTCCTCGGCGGGTCGATGCCAGAAACACCGCCGTCCCCGACACGCGATGGGGATGGGTCGCCTCGACATCGGTCAGGAATACCGGCAAGGGCAAGGTGTCGGAGGCGATCTTTTCGCCGAGCAATGTGCGACCGCGGTTCCACGTGACCATCACGCTGAACACGCCGCCGGCCAGCACCAGGGGGAACCAGCCGCCATGGGCGATCTTCGCGAAACAGGAAAGGAAGAACGACAGGTCGATAGCCAGAAACAGCAGCAGCAAGGAGCCGGCGCGCCACCTGCTCCACCCCCAGCGTTCACGCGCAACGGAGTAGAACAAGACCGAGGTAATACCCATGGTGCCGGTGACGGCAATGCCGTACGCGTCGGCCAGATTGTTGGAAGCTTCGAAGCCGAGCACCAGCGCCAAACAGGCCACCATGAGCATGCGGTTGACCTCGGGAATGTAGATTTGCCCTTCGGTCTTACCCGAGGTGTGGACCACGGTAACGCGGGGCAAGTAGCCCAGCTGCACCGCCTGCCGGGTCAACGAGAACGCCCCCGAGATGAGGGCCTGCGAGGCCACCACGGTGGCGAGGGTGGCAAGAATGACCATGGGATAGAGCCACCCGGAAGGGACCATGGCGTAGAAGGGGTTGCTGACCGCAGCAGGGCGTTCGAGCAGCAAAGCGCCCTGCCCGAAGTAGTTCAGCAGAAGGGCAGGAAACACACAGGCGTACCAGGCGAGACGAATGGCTCGGGTTCCGAAATGCCCCATGTCGGCATAGAGCGCCTCGCCGCCCGTCACGCAAAGGACGACCGACCCCAGCACGAGGAACCCGTGTTTGCCGTGGGTCACGAAGAAACGAACGCCGTAAGTGGGGTTCACGGCGCCCAAGATTTCGGGGTGGCGCACGATCCAGGGCAGGCCGATCACGGCGATGGCAATGAACCAGCACAAGGTCACCGGTCCAAAGACGGAGCCGATGCCGCCCGTGCCGTGCTTTTGTACCCAAAACAAGACGATGAGAATGAGGCAGGTCAAGGGGACGACGAACGGCGCGAAGGCGTGGGTGGCCACGTCCAGACCCTCGACGGCCGAAAGGACCGAGATGGCAGGGGTGATGACACCGTCGCCATAGAGCAGCGCGGACCCAAAGAGGCCGAGCATGATGAGCACGTACTTCGATCGCTTGACCTCGTGCCAGTTGGCGCGCTTCTTCACCTTTTCGCCCGCGGGCGCCTTCTTGGCCCCCACGCGCGCGGCGAGGGCCATGAGCGCCAGCACGCCACCTTCGCCGTTGTTGTCGGCGCGCATGACGAAGAATATGTACTTGAAGGAGATGACCAGCGTGATGGACCAAAAGACCAGGGAGAGCAGGCCGAAGATGTTGTCCACGGTTGGCCCCACGCCATGGGGCAAGGTCACGCACTCTCTGATGGCGTAGAGCGGAGACGTGCCAATATCGCCATACACGACGCCGAGAGCGCCGAGGGCGAGTTTGGCCATATCCGAGCCGTGTTTCTTCTTCGTCTCGCCGCTGTCTGGCGCATCACTGGGCCCGACATTGGGGACGCTCGCTTTAGCTTCGGTCATTCGTTTAGGCGCTCGCCTGAAAACCCAGGCAGGCGAGAGTATGCCAGAGAATGCATTTCGGGAATGTTTCTGTCGCGAGGCCGCGCCCAACTGCTGCTAACCTAAAGCCTGCGTGAGCATCGGCGGGCGTGGCCCGACGGGTTCACTGTGGGAATCAAAGGAGCTTGCCGTGCCGCTTTACGAATACGTCTGCCGCCAATGTTCACGTCAATTCGAGGAGCTCGTCTTCGGGGACGCCAAAGCGTCCTGCCCCGCGTGTCGGTCGCAGGACCTTGAACGGGTGCTTTCCGTCGTGGCCATCGGGAAAGGCCAGCCCGACGTGCCGCCCAGCCCGTGTGGTTCGTGCAGCAATCGCGGCGGATGTGGGATGAGCTAGCTCGGAAAACCGCGGATGGGCTACGCCAGCACCCGTGCGTGTGTCGACGCGCTCGAACGCCAAGGCCACCTGGCCCGCATCGAAGGCGAGGTCGACCCCGACCTGGAGATGGCCGAGATCCATCGCCGCGTATTCCGCGCTGGCGGGCCGGCCCTGTATTTTGCCCGGGTGCGTGGTTGCTCATTCCCCATGGCCAGCAACCTGTTCGGCACCATCGAACGGGCGCGTCTGATCTTTGCTGATACACTCGAGGGCGTTCGCCGTCTCGTCGAGCTGCGTGTGGATCCCGCCGTCCTGTGGAAACGTCCTTTGCGTTATGCCGGCGTTCCGTTGACCCTGCTGCGCACGAGGCCCCGGAAAGTGGCGGACGGACCGGTCTTCGCCAGGCACACAACGGTGAGCGAACTGCCACAGCTGAAGTCCTGGCCAGGCGACGGTGGGGCCTTCGTGACCTTGCCCCAGGTGTACACCGAGCATCCCGAGCGGCCTGGCTACCGTTCGTCGAACCTGGGCATGTACCGCGTCCAGCTTTCAGGCGGGACGTACGAAAGAAATGCCGAGGTTGGCCTGCACTACCAGCTTCATCGTGGCATTGGCATCCATCATGCGGCCGCGCTGGCACGTGGGCAGTCTTTGCACGTCAATGTGATGGTCGGTGGACCGCCAGCCATGACCATCGCGGCGATGATGCCCTTACCCGAGGGAATTCCCGAGTTGGCCTTTGCGGGTGCGCTGGGCGGTCGTCGCGTTCGTCTCGCCCAGCGCGACGATTGGCCGCTTCCCATTTGCAGCGACGCCGATTTCTGCCTTTTGGGCGAAGTTCATCCGGGCGAGCTGAAGCCCGAAGGTCCTTTCGGCGACCACCTGGGCTACTACAGTCTTCGTCACGACTTTCCCGTGCTGCGCGTGCGGCGTATCTACCATCGCAGCGACGCCGTCTGGCCTTTCACGGTGGTCGGCCGCCCCCCCCAAGAAGACAGTATCTTCGGGCAACTGGTACACGAGCTGACCGGCCCATTGATTCCCGAAGTGCTGCCAGGTGTACGTGCCGTGCATGCCGTGGACGCCGCCGGGGTTCACCCCCTCCTGCTGGCCATCGGCAGCGAAAGATACGTTCCCTTCGCGGAAACCAGCGAGCCCCAGGAGCTGCTGACCCAGGCCAATGCCCTGCTTGGCCAGGGGCAACTGTCTTTGGCCAAATACCTCTTCATCGTCAATCAAGGCGATGATGCCGACCTCCGAATCACCGATATCCCGGCCTTCTTTCGCCATCTGCTGGAACGGGTGGACTGGCAGCGCGACCTGCACTTCTACACCCGCACCACCATCGACACCCTGGACTACTCCGGCTCCGCCCTACATCGCGGCTCGAAGGTCGTGGTGGCCGCCGTCGGTAAGCCGCGGCGCCTGCTCCCCATCACGATTCCGACGGGTCTTTCCTTGCCTGCGGGTTTTTCGCAAGCGCGGGTGGTGTTACCCGGGGTACTTGCCGTGCTCGCCCCCGCCCACGTGGTGGGGCCGGACGGTGCGGCTGCCGATCTGCAGTCGTTCTGTGCCGCCTATACGGCAGTCGATCCCATCTGCGCTTTTCCGCTGATAGTCCTCGTAGACGACAGCGAATTTTGCGCGCGCAATCTGGATAATTTCCTGTGGGTCACCTTCACGCGTTCGAACCCCGCAGTGGACATCGCCGGTATCGCAGCGACGACCGTGCACAAGCACTGGGGCTGCTCGGGTTCGGTGGTCCTCGACGCTCGTCAAAAACGGCAGCACGCCCCGGCCCTGGTCGAAGATCCGGTGGTGACGGCACGGGTCGACGCCTTGTTCGCCAAGGGCGGCCCCTTGGCCGGCATCGAATGAATCACGGGGCCGGCGGCAGCTCGCGCGACAACACAGGCAACGTACCGATCTGCACGCGGTCGCCAGGATCCAGACCTTGCACGACGACGGCTTCTTTGGCGTTCCTATCTGCCAGGGTGACGGGACGGGTTTCCAGTCTTCCCTTGGGCCAGATGACAACCACGTGATCGGTGTTCCCTGTGTGCACCACAGCCTCGGCCGGCAGGAGAAACGCATTGTCGAAACGTGCCCGCACCAAGCGCACCGGCTTGTCCACCAGAGCCAAGGGAACCGACGTCATGTCGACTTTCAGCACGTCGACTTTGCCTGCCGCTTCACCAGTCTCGCCGATGGGCGTGCAGTCGAACAGTGACGCTTCCAGATCCACGTGGCAAAAGCCGAGCCGGCGGGCGCGCGCGGCTTCGCCAGGAGGTAAGTCGAAAGTGGCGCGGAAACCGGCAGACCGCAAGCGCAGCGCCGGACTGCCTGCCTGAACCATGTCCCCTTCGTGGACCAGGGATTCTTCGACCTCGCCCGCCCGGTCCGCCACCACGGCAACGCTGGCCAGGGCACGCAAGGTCTTTGCGACCTTGGCGTTTCTGTCTTCGACTTTGGATGCTTGCCGTTCTTCCTCTTTGCTGTTGCCCACCTGGTGCATGGCCTCGGCCATCTGGCGATAGAAGGCCAATCTTTCGGTTTGCCGGGTTAGCTGCGTTTGCAAGGCGCGCGCGACTTCGACGGCAGCCACCACGGTGCCAGCCGAGACGATGGTGCCCGGGCTGGCGATGCGGGTCACTTTGCCCCCCGCTGGAAACCTCAGCAGCACACCCGGCACGCGTTCCAGCGTTCCCACGGTGTCGAAATAGCGCAACACCGTCCCTGGCATGACCACCGCGCTCGGCGTGTGCGAGACCTTGGCGTCACGGTTGGAAAACAGAAAGGGCAAGGCGAGAAGAACGACAGCGACGGCCGCCAGGACGCCCAGCGAGGCAAAGACAAGGAACGACCGCTGCCGACGGCGGCGCACCGCCAGCGAGGGCTGTTCACCAAACAAGGCTGGACCGAAAGTGGTCGGCGCGGGCGTCATCCACGGTGCGGGGATACTTGCCAGCGCGGGTTCCACCTCGGCATTCTTGGGCAAGGACGAGGTCAGTGGCAGCGGCGTGACCGGTGCGACGGGAAGCACGGGAAAGGAGGTCGAATCGACCACGGCAGGCGGGAGCGCTGGCCCCGGCGTGGCGAAAGCGGCCGGCGCGGGTGTAGCGGCGGGCGCAGGCGTAACCGCCGGAGCTGGCGTAACGGCGCGAGCGGGCGCGGGCGTAGGTGCGACGAGAGGGGCGGGCGCAAGCGTAGCGGCGGGCGCAGGTATAACCGCCGGGTCGGGCTCGCGCGCAAAGGCCGGTGCGAGAACGGTGCTTTCCTTCGGCAGCAAAGCTTCCGGCAGCAAAACTTCGGCCTTGGTAAAACCCTCGGGTTCGCTTGGCAGCGGGGTATGGAATGCCTCGGTCGCGGTCAAAGCAAAGGCATGGTGCATGGCTATTTCCGGCGTCTTGGCGTCGTCGCTAGAACTGCCGGTTGACCCGCCATCGGCCTGTCTTTTTCCGCCATCCGCCCCACGTTCGGGCTCGCTTCCCTTCCCGGGCGAGTCTTTCGCCATCAACCGGACGAGCTGCCTATCGAGGGTGGCATCGGATGGAGCTGCCGCCTCGGCCCGGGCCAGGACCGTAGCCGAACTTTCCGTTCCAGCCGCAGCGTCAAGCTCGGCGTCGAGAAAGTTCATCGCCTGCAGATGCGCCGCAAATTCTTTCAGCTGGTATGCCTCGAGCTCGAGCCCGGCCGAGAGCTTGACCCACGGGATTACCTTGTCCAAGGTCCGGCCATCGAACGCGAGTGCGACCTTGTACTCGAAGTCGTAAAAGCGAAAGGTCTTGCCGGTGTGCGGATCGCAAACCTCGACATAGTTCTGGCCTTCAGCCTCGACCGACACGGCGTCTAGGTCGCGACGAAAGCGGGGTTTGTCGAGCGGCATGGGTGCGATCCTTACAGGGCCTGCAGCTTATAGCCAGAATCGCATCCGTGAAGGAAATTGGCGCTGAAAGAGCAGCTGACGCATCCGTAGTTGACGGCACGTGCAAACCTGGATAAATGAGTCGCGATACCATTGCGTACACCCGTCTCTCTGATACGACAGGTGTACCGTTCCAACGAAAGGTGCACCATGGCTGACTTGAAGACGACATATATGGGAATTCCGCTCGCCAATCCCTTGGTGGTGGGCGCGTGCTCGCTGTCGAAGCACGTCGACAGCGTCAAGGCCCTGGAAGCTGCAGGCGTGGGCGGCTTGGTCATCAAGTCCTTGTTCGAGGAGCAGATCCAGATCGAAGAAGAAGAATTCGATCGCAAGTTGGGCGCCCACGACAACGTCGACTCCGAGGCTCAGTCGTTTTTTCCCCAGCTCCACCACGGCGGCCCCAAAGAGCACATCTTTTGGGTGTCCGAGACGCGCAAAGCGGTAAAGCTTCCCCTGTTCGCCAGCCTGAACTGCATCAACCGCGCGTCCTGGGTCGAGTTTGCCAAGCAGCTGGCCGATACCGGCGTCAACGGCTTGGAACTGAACTTCTACTCGCCCGCCTTGAACCCAGAAGTGAAATCGGGCGACATCGAAAAGGAAGAGATCGATTTGGTTGCCCAGGTGCGGGCCGCCGTCAAGATCCCCCTTGCCGTCAAGCTGCACCCCTACTACACGAGTTTGATGAACGTTATCACGGGCTTTGAAAAGGCCGGTGCCAACGCCTTCGTCTTGTTCAACCGCTTGTTCGAGCCCGATATCGATGTCGACACGCTGGCCAAGCGCGCAGCCTTCCATCCCAGCGACTCGAACGATTCGTTCGTGTCTTTGCGTTGGATCGGTTTGCTCAGCAAGCGCGTGAAGGCCGACCTGGTGGGCAGCACAGGCGTCAGCAGTGGCAAAGACATCGCACGCCTCCTTTTGGCTGGCGCCAACTCCGTGCAGGCGGTCAGTGCGCTCCTCAAGACGCAGGGCACCGGCGTGCAGAAGATGCTCGGCGAGCTCGATGCCTGGATGAACGAGCACAAGTTCGCGAACGTGGCTGCCTTCCGGGGCAAGTTGGCCGGAAGCAAGGACAGCGACGCTTGGTCCTACGATCGAGGCCAGTACATCAAGGCCATCGTCGGAATCGACTAGCAGGCTCGGGTGGGGTGGTCGGAGTTTTCCGATTCACCCCGCCGGCTCCGCATCGGGCGAAGGGGGGAACCAGCAATGAACAACACAGACGATTTTACTTTCCAAGGCCAGGGCACGCTGAAGCGAATCGACACGTTCGTTTCCAAAGCCGGCAAGTCGATCCTAACCCTGATCTTCGAGACCGAAGGTCAGTATCCGCAGCTTATCCCGATCAAGGTATTTGGGCGGTTGGCCGAACAAGCGCCGTCGTGGAAACCTGGATCGGTCCTGGCAGTCACTGGACGTCTGGGCGGGCGCGACTGGAACGGCAAGGTCTACGGCGACAATGTCGCGATCAACATCGAAGTCGTCGGAGCGGCCGACGAAAAGGACGGGCCGTCAGCCCCGGCGAACGACATCCCGCCGCTCGGCGACGACGACGTTCCCTTCTAGCCCGAGACCTGCCAGCCCACGACGGGCCAGCCGCTACTCGCTGGCAAACCTCCCCGCGTCCCTAGACAAGCGCAGCAGTCGCTCGCTGGTTGCCGCTTGCCCACGCAGGTCGTCGACCAGCATGGGCATTCGATACGTCCAATTGCGATCGTTCACGGTCCCCGGCATGTTGACCTGTTCGCGGTCGCCCAGAAGATCTTGAAGGGGCAAGAGACACAGATCGGAACCCGCCTGGTACAGAACGCGCAAAAGAGCGTCGCGAACGCCATCGTCGAAGCCGCGGTTGCCATCCAGGTGCGACAGACCAGGAATGCGCGTGAGAAAGCGCCGCTTATCGGGTGGAAGTTCGTCGTACCAAACGGCCTGCGTCGCCGTGTCGTGGGTGCCAGAGGTAGCGACCGACAGCCCGGGCCATTTCGCCGGGTCCCGGTAAATCTCCTGCATACCACCGTCGCGCCACACGTCGTCCTTTTCCCAGCGCAACACACGATACCCGGGCAACTGCAGGCGCGTGAGCGAAGGTCGCAAAAATTCGGGAACGGACCCCAAGTCTTCCGCGATCACTTCGCCGTACTCGTCCATGATGGCAAGCAGCGTTTCCCCGAGCCGAATCTGGGCCTCTTCGTCCGACGGCGTAAAGCCCGTCTTTCGACCGTCGGCGGAACGGTAGTAGGTGCGATACATGCCGATGACATGGTCGACGCGGTAGAGGCCGAAAAGTCGACCTGCCCGCTCGGCCCGTCGGCGCATCCACGCAAAACCGCTCTTCTCCATGGCCCGCCAATCGAAAAGCGGCAGGCCCCAGTCTTGCCCCTCGGCGCACAAAGCGTCGGGCGGCGCCCCGACCCGGAAACCCAAGCGAAACAGCTCGCGCTCTTTCCATACGTCGGCTGAGTCCGTAGCAACAACGAAAGGCAAATCGCCCATCAGGCCCACGCCCAAAGCGGCGGCGTCAGCGCGCGCGGTTCGCCATTGTTCGTCGAGCTGCCACTGCTGCCACGTGACGAAAAGAAGCTCTTCGGCGTATTCTTTCTGCGCCTTGGCCAGCGCTGACGGTTGGCGATCGGCCAGCTCGGCCGGCCAGTCTTGCCAGTGCTTTTCGAAGTGTGCGTGCAGGACGGCGAACAACGCATAGTCCTCGATCCAGTCCCGGTTCTGTTCGCGAAACTGCAGGAGCTGGCGCGCGCGTTTGCTTCGCCTAGGCCATTCCTTGGTCCGGAAGTGAGCGAAGGCCCTGCGCATGGCCCCCTCTTTGAGGGGACGAACGCGGCCCCACGCTACGCGCTCGGAGGATGCCAGGTCGTCGATGGTCAGGCGTTCCTCGTCGGAGAGAGCCGCCCTGCCCCCCACGGCAACGAAATCCTCGCAAGCATCGAGGCCGAGGTAGACAGGGTCGATGGCAAACGCCGTGGAGGCGGAATAGGGACTGGTTTCGCCCCCGCTGACCGCACATACCGGCAACATCTGGACCACGCGGATGCCGGTTTCGCTGGCCCATTTTGCCATGGCCGCAAGATCGGGAATTTCGCCCAGCCCCCACCCGGTCGGCGTACGCACCGAAAACAGTGGGATGAGCACGCCGGCTCGGCGGTGTTTGGGTCTTGCCCCGTTCCTACCAGGCATCGATTTCCAGTTCGGTTATGATACGGCTTCTTGTCACCCATGAGCGATACTTCTTTTTCGGGTCCAACGATTTCCGGACGGCGAGTCCTTCTAACCGGAGGCGCAGGGTTCATCGGTTCCCATCTCGTCGAGCGTTTGGCGCCCGACAACGAAATCGTCGTGCTGGACACCTTCAGGCGCAACGCCTTGGGTCCGGCAGGGCTGGACAAGCATCCGCATGTGCGAACCATCCAGGGCGATGTCCTGGACGCTGTCGCGGTCAAGGACGCCGTGGCGGGCTGCGACGTGATCATTCATCTCGCTTCCATCGCGGGTGTCGACACGGTGCTAGGCAATCCCGTGCTGACCATGCGCGTGTCGCTGCTGGGAACGATGAACGTTCTGGAAGCCGCGCTGGCTGCTGGGGGTGTCAAGCGCTTGATTGATTTTTCCACCAGCGAGGTTTTTGGCCGCTATGCCTACAACGTGACCGAGTGGGACGCGACGACTCTGGGCGCCGTTGGTGAAGCGCGCTGGACGTATGCGGTGGCCAAGTTGGCCACCGAGCACCTGGCCATGAACTACTGGAAACAGTACCAGCTGCCTACGGTTTCGATTCGTCCCTTCAACATCTACGGTCCGCGCCAGGTGGGCGAAGGCGCGGTTCATCACTTCATCGTGCGTGCCTTGCACGGTCAGCCTTTGACCGTACACAACGACGGCGCCCAAATCCGGGCCTGGTGTTACGTCGACGATATCGTCGACGGCATCGTGCTCGCGCTGGATCGCGAGGAGGCCGTCGGCCATGCCTTCAACATCGGCAATCCGCGCTCGACCCTCACCATCCACACCCTAGCCAAAGAGATTGTCCGGATGGCGTCCAGTTCGTCGCACATCGAACACGTGCCGTGGAACCAAGCCGACGTCGAGCTGCGCATTCCCAACATCGACAAAGCCAGAGAGCTCCTACACTTTGCCCCCAAGATCGACCTCGAAGAAGGTCTCCTGCGCACCATCTACTGGTACCGCCGGCATCTGACCAGCTAAGCCGAGCCAAGACCCATGAGTGAGACACACGACATCGTCTTACGAGCCGAGGGACTGGCCAAGACGTTCCACCTGGGCTTCTTCCGTAAGCGAGTCGAGGCAGTCAAAGAGGCTAGCTTCGACGTCCGACGTGGCGAGGTGTTTGGCTATCTCGGCCCAAACGGTTCGGGCAAGACCACCACCTTGAAGATGCTGATGGGACTGGTCTTTCCGTCGCGCGGACGGGCCGAGGTGCTAGGGCGGTCGGTCCCCAACCGCGATGCCAAACGTCGACTGGGCTACCTTCCCGAAAGCCCGTACTTCTACGACTACCTCAGTCCCGAGGAGTTTCTCGATCTGGTCGGTGCCTTGTGCGATGTCCCCAGGCCGCTTCGGCGCCAGCGGGCCAACAAGCTCATCAGCCGGGTAGGGTTGGACCACGCCCGCGGCCGAGCCTTGCGCAAGTTTTCCAAGGGCATGCTCCAACGCATCGGGATTGCGCAGGCGCTGATGGGCGATCCCGAACTGGTGGTGCTGGACGAACCGATGACCGGCCTCGACCCCATCGGTCGCAAAGAGATCCGCGACCTCATGCTCGAGCTTCGCCACGAAGGGCGTACGGTGCTCTACTCGACGCACATTCTGCCCGACGTGGAAATGACCTGCGACCGCGTGGCCATGATCTTTGCCGGACGCATTCGTAACGTCGGACCGCTGTCGGAGCTCCTGACGGCTCGATTGATCTCCACCGAGATTTGCCTGCGCCACGACGTTGGCCAGATACCGACCTTGCCCGAAAAGGCGCAGCTTCGCCAGACCCCCGACGGCATGATGGTGGATCTGCCCGAGGAA
>Ga0302323_100003945_pt1 | contig 12066 bp, 10 predicted proteins | sample Fen_T0_3_FD_201950 | JGI IMG/M metagenome (GOLD analysis project Ga0302323, IMG submission 201950) | Peat permafrost microbial communities from Stordalen Mire near Abisko, Sweden - Fen_T0_3 | ecosystem: Environmental > Terrestrial > Soil > Wetlands > Permafrost | place: Sweden: Abisko... | reverse complement strand
CTCGAGACCGTGGTCGCACGCATGGGAACCGTCAAGGCCCTGGAGATCGCTGCGCGCTGCGGCCGGCAGGTGCTGGTGCTCGCCCAGAAGGACCCTGACACGCCGCTCCCGAGTGCGCGCGACTTGCACAGCCTCGGCACGATCGCCACGGTCGTGGTCAACGAGCCTCGGCCCGACGGTTACAGCCGGGTCGAGCTGGATGGCCGCGAGCGGGCGCGCGTGCTCAATCTCGTCGGCTTGGACACGTTGGTGGCCGAGGTCGAGACGGTCGAGGAGGGTGATGCCGGCGACGAATGGGGCCCGGCGGTCGAAGCGCTGGCCCGCTACATCCACGCCCACTCCGATTTGCGCGAGTTCATCGACTCGCGTCGGCGCGCCAGCGAGCCGATGTCCTGGGTCAACCTGGCCTGTCAGCACCTGCCGATCGCGGCCTCGGCCAGGCAGAGGCTGCTCGAGTCAGACGCCCGCGAGCGCTGCCTGAAGATCAGCCGCGGACTGGACGCCCTGCTGCGCAAGGAGCAAGGCACCTGACCGCCGAGGACGAGGCCGTCGCTGCCCCTACGCTCGGGCAGCGCGTCGCCCGCAACACGCTCTTCTCAGCTGTCGGCGAGCTCTCGAACGGACTTCTCTTCCTCCTCGCCTTCTTGGCAGCGCGACTGCTTTCCGTCGAAGAGTGGGGTGTGTACCGCGCCGCCTTTGCGTTCGTCGGCCTGTTTCGCCTGCTGCCCGATCTCGGCATGTCGTACGCGTCGACGCTCTCGATCGCACGCGATCGCAGCCTGGCCCGTTCGCTGATCGGCAACCTGTTGGGCCTGCAAGCAGTACTGTCCCTGGCCACGCTCGCGCTGGTTTGGGCGATCGGCTGGATGCTCTTCGACTCCCCGACCTGGCTGGTCGTCTGCATCCTGACCCTCGATCTGCTGCTCAAGTCGGTCAAGACGACGCTGCGCTGGCTGCTCAAGGCCTTCGAACGCTTCAGCGCCGAGGCCGTGTCCCTGGTGGCCGAGCGCGTCGCCTTGCTCGGCTTTGGATTGGTCAGCCTATGGTGCGGTGGCGGTGTCCTGGGGTTCGTGCTCGCCTTCGCTGGCGTGCGCCTGCTGGACACGCTGGGCCTGGGGCTGTTCGTCACCAAACGCATTTGCGCGCTGCGACCGAGCGTCGACCGCGGCGCTTGGGGCGACCTCGTCCGACGCGGCCTGCCCTTTGCCTACGCGGGCGCCATGGTGACGCTCTTCTTCCAAGTGAACCAAGTCCTGCTCAAGCGCATCAAGGGCGCAGAGGAAGTGGCCTATTTCGCTACCCCGGCCCTGGTTCTCGAAGGGCTCACGCTGGTCCCACGCATTCTGGGCTTTGCCCTCATTCCCACCATGGCGGCCCTCGCGTTCCGCGCGCCGGCTTCGCTGACCGTCCTGTATCGACGCGCTTCGAAGTACCTGCTCATCGCCGGACTGCCCGTGGCCATATTCGGTCTGATCGCTGCTCAGCCGTTCACCGTTTTGATCTTTGGCGCACGCTACGCGGCCAGCGTGCCGGTGATGCGCATCCTTCTGCCTGCCGCGGTCTTCATGTTCCTGTCCAACCTGGGAGAGACCACCCTCGCCTGCCTCAACCGCTGGCGCACGATCGTGGTCGTGTCCACGGTCGCGGCCGTGCTCAACGTGGTTCTGAATCTTCTGTGGATCCCAGCCCATGGCGCGCAGGGCGCCGCGTGGGCCACACTGCTCACTGAGATCTGCTACTTCGTAGCGACGGCTTGGCCGCTCGCGCGCAGCGGTCACAGTGTGGCGTGGATCCGATTGCTGCTGCGGTCGCTCCCCGCAACCGCCGTGTTCGCCGCCGTGCTTCTGACTACGCCGAGCGCGTGGTCGCTCTGGGCGCAGGGCGCGTGCGCGACACTGGCCTTTGCCGCGGCCACTCTGGCATTCGGCGTCTGGGACGAGAAGGAGCGCGCGCTGCTCCGCGACCTCTTCACTCGTCGGGCAGCGACGGTCGGGTCTCTAACCTCGTAACCCGCCTGGCTAGTGCTCGACATTCGGGCCGCGCGTCAATGCCAATTCAATGCGCACGAACGTGCCCAGGCGTCGCGGAGCCGGGTCGTTCACGACCGCCCCGTCCGAAGAACGGAATCGAAGCACGTGCAGCCGATCGCCGTGGTAGAGCACCCCGGCACCCAGGTCGAACTCTAGCGTGCGCTCCTCTCCGGGCCTGAGAGCCAAGCGCGTCGAGCGCGCCCCGACGCGCACCGTCACGCGATCGCCCTCAGGGCCGCCGAGCAGGCGGACCTTGGCGCTGCCTGCGGGCCCCAGCGCGCGCAGGATCACCTCGCCCTCTGTTCCGCCGCGCAGCCAGAAGCCTTCCCCGCCATGAGCGACCTCGCGGAAGTAGGTGCTGTCGTCAGGGAAGTACAAATAGTACGCGTTCGGGGCCGCCGGGTGGCCGCGCGGCCCTTCTTCTCCAACGTCGCCGAAGGGCTGCTTCTTGCGCCAGAGCTCTCCGAAGATGCCCAGGTCGTTGAGCATCGTCAGGTCGAGCGGCGCGACACGATACTGCGGCAACAGCGTGTGCTGGCCCACGTGCAGCGAGTAGTAGAGGGGCGAGGCAAGCAGAGGCGCTGCGAAGACGCCCCCAAGCGCGGCGCTCAGTATGCCAACGAGCAGCTCGCGGCCGCGCGGAATTATTAGCAGGGCGAGCGGCAACAGGTTTGTGAAGTAGCGATTGCCGATCGTACCGCTGCCACCGTACCAGTTGTCAGGCATCATGCGCACGTAGAAGAGGAACGAGGCCACCAGGCTCAGTAGCCCCAGCCAGCCGAGCCGATCACGGGGTCCACAACCGGCGAACACCAGCGCGGCCAACACGATGGGACAGAAGTACAGGGCGGCGCCGCCGTAACGACCGACCCAGAAGTATGCGCAATTGAGCCAGAAGGCGCTCCCAACCTCCTCGGGAGCGACCTCAGGCTCAGCGCGCAACCAGCGCGGCCCGGCCCCCGGTGCCCCTGACGCCTCGGTGCTCGCGTCGCCGCCGGTGGACATGCCGATCAGCGCCAGCAGTCGCCCGCCGAGCCCAGTAGCCTGGCCCGCGATCTTCGGACCAGGTTGGTTCGTGGTCATCCACTCGCCGCTGTTGCCGAAGGTCACGCGGCCTTCAAACGGAAAGGCGACGCCATGGAAGACCTTCCGCTCACCGCCCTGGTAGTTGCACTCGCCGGTCGCCAGGGCGTTGAGCGCGAAGAGCGCAGCGGTCGCGCCACCGAGCAGCAGACCCCGCCGCAGCGCCTCGCACAGGCGCCTCAGGAGGCTGCCACGCTCGCGCTCGAAGAACGGCAGCAGCCCGAGTGGTATCGCCAGCAGAAGGTTGTACGGCTTTGAGTAGATGGCCACAGCGAGCAGCAACGCCGACAGGGCCGGCCGCTGGCGCTTCAGCGCCACGAACGAGGCTGTCACGACAGTGAAGTTGAAGACCTCCGGCGTCATCCACCCAACGTACACGGGTGCGGCGGTCGCCACGAAGAGCCCCAGCGTCGCCACCAGCGCGAGCCACTCGCCGAGCGCGCGGCTGAGATCCGAGAACACGAGCCACAGCGCGCATCCGAACAGGACCGCATTGCACACGATCAGGCCGCGGCTGCCTAGCAGGAGGACGAACGGGGCCGCAGCCACGGGATACGCAAAGGCCTTGGCGAAGTACACACGCTTCTCGTCAGCGCGCACGCGGCGCAACCACGGGAGACCGGCGTTGGCGTCCCAGGTCAATGCCCCGCTCGTGCGCTTGAGGAAGAGGCCCTGCGGTCCAGAGCTGTACTCGCGACGCACGCGGGCCACGTCCTTGGCCTCGTAGCGCAGATCATGATCGGCGACGAGACTCCAGGCCATGCTGTAGTAGGTAGCCCCGTCGCTCCAGAACCGTTGGCCTGAGACGCTGGCCGGGTCAACGAATCCGGCGCTCACGATCGGCCCGAGCACAAGGCCTAGCAGGATCGCAAACGGCACGCGCGGCCTGCGCATCAAAGCCATCCCGCCTGGCGGTACGACGCGGCCGTGCGTGCGACGCCTTCGTCCACGTCGACCCCCGGCGCATAGCCGAGCATCCGCCGAGCCTTGGCGATCGAGAACGCTCGACTCTTGGTCCAGAAATCCACTCGTCGCCGATAGAGCGGCGGCTCGACCCCCAGGGGTACGCACACCGCCTCACACGCAGCCCCCAGCCACCGCAGCGGTCTGGCCGGCACGTGAAACGGCAGCAACCGTCCGCCGGTGTGGCGCGCGATGGTCTCAGCCAGTTCCTGCTGCGAGACGTAGCGCGGCCCTGCCAGGATGAACGCCTCACCCACTGCCGCGGGATGCTGCAGAGCCAAGAGGTAGCCGGCCACCAGATCGTCGATGAACACAGGATGATAGAAGGGCCGGCCGTCGCCGACAATCGCGTACCGTCCACGGGCGATGGCACGGAAGAGCTTTAAGAAGCGTCTCTCGCCTGGGCCGTAGATCGCGCCCGGCCGCACAACTACAACAGGCAGCTTGCCGTCGCGGTGGTAGGCCAGAGCGAGGGTCTCTGCTTCGGCCTTGGTCTGTTGGTATATGTCGCCCGGCGCGAATGGCGCGGTCTCGTCCGCCGGTGGCAGTGCAATATCGCCGTGCACGCCCACGGTGGAGGTGTGCACGAAGCGGCGCACGCCGCACTTGCTGGCGGCATCGAGCAACCGTCGCGTGCCCTCGACGTTGACTGCACGGTAGTAGGAGTCGGTATGTCCGGCCGTACGGTACACCGCTGCCACGTGCACGACCGCCTCTGCCCCGCGCACAAGATCCACCGCGGCCTTTTCGTCGCGGAGGTCCCCGGGCACCACGCGCACGCCCGCGCGCTCCGGCACTGAAGGAACGCTCGGGACGCGCACGAGCACCGAGACCGTGTGCCCGGCCGCGACCAGGGCCTCGAGCAGTCGCCCGCCTGTGTAGCCGCTCGCCCCGGTCAGTGCCACTCTCATTGCCATCACCACGCGCTGGCGTGGCGCAGTTTAACCCGGAACGCGCGCACGGCGGCCCCGCTCTTGACTCCTCCTCGCGCGGATCATACTGTTGCTGCTGACACGCTGCGTGAAGCCGCGCGCGTCGGCTCATCCGTCGGATCGCGCGCAGAGCGTGCTCGACCCCATGTCCAAGCGCCGCTACCGCCTAGACTCCCAGCTGCTGACGCTCTCGTTCTTTGTCGCCATGCCGTTGGTCGCTTTCAGCTCGTTCGTCGTGGTCTCGATGGCGCGCAGCACCCTTGAGGACGTTGCAGGTCGCGAGCTTGAACAGCGCGCGCTCCAGACGAGATTCCTGATCGAGCACTTCATCGGAGACCAGATCGTTCAGTTGCGGCTGCTCGCCGTCGACCCTGCTGTCGTTGCCGCGGCACGGACCACCCATCGCGCCGCGGGTATGGATGAGCGTCACCGCATTGAGCGCGCCTGGGCGTCGGGCAGCGATCCGAAGCTCCTGCAGCCGCTCCTGGCATCGACCGTGCGAGCAAGATTGCGGCAGGCTGCGGCACTGGTGCCCTCGCTGCGCGTGTTGCAGGTCTTCGACGCTGACGGGCGCCTGCTCGCGACAACCGTGCGCGCGGGACGCGCATTCCAGGAGGACGCGATCTGGTACCGCCAACTGCAGCAGGATCCGCTCGCGGGCGCCTTTGTCGGCGAAACGCAGCGTACAGGCGCGAGCGGCCCGCAGCATTTTGAGATCGCCTACACCATCGCCGATCCGCTGAGTGGCCGCTGGCTGGGCGCGGTGCGAGGCGTCGTCAGCGCTGCCGATCTCTACGGCGTGCTGGCCTCTGTGCGGATCGGTCAGACCGGTCACGCCCTGTTGATCCGCGCCGATGACGGCCTAGTCCTAGCTGCCGACGAGGCCGAGCGTGCGCCAGACGCGACGTTTCCCGGGTTCGATGCCATACGCGCGGCGATGCAGGCCCGACGCGGTTACTGGATCGTCCCACGCCTGCGACCGGCGAAGGAACCAGGACGCGAGGCTGCGGCCACGCCGGCTCGCCTGGTGGGTTATGCCGTGGTCGAACAAGTGCCTGGGGTGAGCTGGATCGTAGTCGTCGAGCAGGAGATCGGTGAGGCCACCGCCCCTGTCAGCGGCATCACGCGCTACCTGTGGCTGCACTTCCTGGGTGCGCTGGTGACCGTCTTCCTGCTCGCGCTCTACTTGTCGCTCCGTCAAGAGACGCCAGTGATCGACGAGTACCTGCACATACACGAAACGCACGTCCCGCCCAGTATGCACACACCCGACGAGGACAGGCGGCCCGTGGACACGCAGGGGCCGCTGAGCGTGAGATAGGGGCGATCAAGTACGAACGGGGACACCTTGGTTCTCTGACCCAGGCCCTGCAACGTGTCCCCGACTTACCGTTTGAACCCGCGTCGGCCCAGCCAGAGCATCACCGCGCTGAAGACGCACAGGGCCGCGCCCCACCACAGGTTGACGTTGATTCCGAGCGAGCGCTGGTAATCGGCGCCTCCGCCGGTCACCGCGCCGTAGACAACCAGCATGAGACCGATGACGCCGAACATCAGGCCGATTGGAATGCGGATGTCGAGACCCATGTTCGCTCCCATTTACCAGAAGATGACGTTCAGGACGACCGCCAACACCAGCACCACGATGCCGAGCTCCAACGGCCGCTTGTACCAGGCAACCGCCTCCTGTTTGGGCCGCGCCGTGAGCGAGTAGACCAAGCCCTTTAGCTCCTCGTCGGACTTGGTCCGCCGGGTCGCCACCGAGACCAGAATCGTGACGGCGAAGCAGGCGCTCCACGCCCAGATAGCCGTCCAGAAGTTCTGCGCCATCTCGCTCGGATATACGTGCAACGGAGTCGCGCCCAGCAGGTGGCTCAGCCAGCCGCCCTTGATCCACCCTACGGCGTGCGTCGGCACAGTGAGACCATGGTGAATCGCCGCCGCGGTCGTACCCGACAGAAGACCAAAGAAGGCGCCATGCCCGGTTCCCCGCCGCCAGAACATCCCCAGCAGGAACGTGGCAAACAGCGGCGCATTCACGAAGGCAAAGACGAGCTGCAAGAAGTCCATGATGTTGTTGAACTGCGCAGCCAGGTAGGCCGTGACCACGGACGCCACGATCCCGAACACCGTCGTCATGCGCCCCACCCACAGCAGGTGCTGGTCCGAGGCGTCTTTCTTGACGTAGCTCTGGTAGAGGTCGTAGGTCCAGACCGTGTTGAACGCCGTCACGTTGCCGGCCATGCCTGACATGAACGAGGCCATGAGCGCCGTCAGCCCCAGACCGAGCAACCCCGGCGGGAAGTAGTGCGCCAGCATCGACGGTATGGCCATGTCGAAGTCGTAGCTGTCACCTTTCACCGGTAGGCTGAAGCCGCCGCCTTGGACGGTGAGGGCCATCGCGATCATGCCCGGGACGATGATCAGGAAGGGGAAGAACATCTTCGGTATGGACGCGATCAGTGGCGTGCGCTGCGCAGCGGACATCGAGTTGGCTGCCATGGCGCGCTGCACGACCAGAAAGTCCGTGCACCAGTACCCGAACGACAGCACGAATCCCAAACCCATGACCATGCCGAACCATTCCACACCCATCGGGTTCGCAGCCGGGCTCGTGAGGTGACTCCAAGACTGACTCCACGCACCGGCCGCATAACCGCGCGACGTCGCCACGGTCGCGAGCCGGGCCGTGAGGCCGTGCCAGCCGCCGATGTCCTTCAACCCCAAAAGCACCAGCGGCAAGAAGCCAAGCACGATCAGGAAGAACTGCAGCACCTCGTTGTAGATCGCCGAGGTCAGGCCACCCAGGTAGATGTAGACGAGCACGATCACGGCCGAGACCCAGATGCTGACGTTGAAGTTCCAGCCGAGCAGCAGCACGAACAGCTTGGCCAGCGCATACATCGATATGCCCGAGGAGAAGACCGTCATAGTCGCGAACGAGACGGCGTTGAACGCGCGGGTCTTCTCATCGAAGCGCAGCTTCAAGTACTCTGGCACCGAGCGCGCGCGCGAGCCGTAGTAGAACGGCATCATGAAGAGGCCGACAAAGACCATTGCCGGGATCGCGCCGACCCAGTAGAAGTGGCTGGTGGCGATTCCGTACTTCGCCCCGGAGGCGGCCATGCCGATCATCTCCTGCGCACCGAGGTTGGCCGAGAGAAAGGCCAGCCCAGCGATCCACGCTGGGATCGCGCGCCCGGAGAGCAGGAAGTCGGTGCTCGTGCGCATGTGGCGCCTCAGCACCCAGCCGATGCCGAGCACGAAGGCGAAGTAGATGCACAGAATCGCCCAATCAATGCCAGCCAGTTGGATTCCGTTCATTACACAGCTCCCGCGAAATGCGGTTATCTTACGCCAACGCCTTGGCACCGCAAGTGCCGAGCGCAGAGGAGGTCTCCCTCGAATGCGACGTGCGCGTCCCCAACTCCTGTCAGCGACATGCGTTTGGCTGGCCACCGCCCTCCTGTTGGGCGGCGGTGACAGCCAAGCCGGCTCAGTTGCCGAGAACCGGCCGGCAGCCAGCCGGAATCTGATCGTCCGCTATCACGCTCCTGACCAACAGCCGACCAAGCTCGTGCTCTTTCTCTCAGGGGACAGCGGCTGGAACCCCGCCTTCTCGGCCATGCTGGACAAGCTTTCCGAGCGCGAGGCCTTGGTTGCCGAGATCGACACGCCCGCCTTCAAGCGCCGGATCGAGCAGACCGACGAAATGTGCCTCGGTCCTGCGACTGCCCTAGAGCAACTGGCACGCGAGGTGCGCACCGAGAAAGGGATTCCGGCCAGCACGCCCACGATGCTCGCAGGCTACGGCTCAGGCGGCTCGCTCGTCTACGCGGCGCTCGCGGCAGCCGCGCCCGAGACGTTCGCCGGCGGCGTGAGCCTCGACTTCTGCCCTGAGCTACGCATGCGCAAACCGCCCTGCGCCGGACGCAGCCTGCGCCTGCGCAAGCGCACGAGCGGCGCCGGCTACACGATCGAGCCCTCTCCGGATCTGGCCGTTCCGTGGATCGCAGTGCAGGGCGCGGACGACCATGTCTGCCCGGCTAGCGCCACCCAGCGCTTTGCAGAGGCGACTCTCACGGGACGCGCCGTGGCCATTCGTGGCGCAGGTCATCGCTTTGCACCAAGCGAACAGGTCGAGCGCGAGCTCGTGCGCGCGGTCCGGCTGCTGCGCCGCTCGGCCGAAGAGTTGCCGCCATCGTCGATACCTGAGGTCGCCGACCTGCCGCTGATCGAGGTGCCGGCAACAGGATCGAGCGACTCCGACGCGATGGCGGTGTTCATCACCGGCGACGGCGGCTGGGCCGACCTCGACAAGGCCATCGGCGACGAGTTTGCCAAGCGCGGCATTCCTGTCGTGGGCTGGAGCAGCATCAGGTACTACTGGACGCCGCGCACGCCGGAGTTCGCCGCCCGCGATCTCGCTCGCGTAATCGATCACTACCGGGCCAAGCTGCACAAGCAGCGCGTCATGCTGATCGGCTATTCCTTTGGATCGGACGTGATCCCTTTCCTGACGAATCGGCTGCCGCCAGCCACACGCAGCAGCGTTGCGGCGTTGATCCTCGTCGGCCTCTCGCACCAGGCAACTTTCGAGTTCCACGCCGCGGCCTGGCTGGGGATCGAACGCGGCCCGCACAAGGCGACGGTCCCTGAGCTTGAGCGGCTCGGTAACCTGCCCGTCGTCTGCGTGGTCGGAGACTCCGAGACCGACTCAGCCTGCCCTGAGCTGCGAGGCCCGGAGGCGTTCATGGTCCGCCTGCCAGGCGGCCACCATTTCGAGGGCAGCTACGAGCACGTCGCGCACCTTGTCTGGAATGCCGTGGCCCAGCACGTGCTCAAGCAGCGCTGATTTCACCGCGCTCCCGGCCCAGCGACGATTGTGCGCCGCTGGCCGCACTCGCGTTCCTACGATTCTCGAGGAGTCGTGGTCTGCGGGGTCTTGAGCACGTAGATCGGCTTGCCCTGGCTCTCGTGGTAGATACGCACGAGCAACTCGCCGATCAGGCCGAAGTTGATGAAGAGCACTCCTGTCAGGAAGAGCAGGGCACCCAGTAGCAGCAACGGTCTGCCGCCGATGGCGGTGTCTTCGAACAGCCGAACGTAGGCGAGGTAGCCGAGCACGCCCATGCCTGCGCCGCCGAAGCCCAGTCCCATGAGCCCGAAGAGGTGCGCGGGCCGCGTGCCATAGGCCAGCAGGAACTTGACCGTGAGCAGGTCGAGCAGCACGCGCGTGGTCCGACCCAGGCCGTACTTGCTCGCGCCGCGCGCGCGCGCGCGATGGTGCACGGCCATCTCATCGATCGTGACGCCCATCCAGGAGGCGACCGCGGGGATGAAACGGTGCATCTCGCCGTACAGGCGGATGCCCTTGGCCACGTCCGCGCGCATGGCCTTCAGGGAGCAGCCGAAGTCATGCAGAGGCACGCCGGTCGTCCACGCAATGATGCGGTTCGCAAACCAAGAAGGAATGCGCTTCGAGAGCGGGTCGCGCCGCGGGTGTCGCCAACCGCAGACCATGTCGAAGCCCTGATCGAGCCTCGCGAGCATGGCCGGGATGTCGGCCGGGTCGAACTGCAGGTCACCGTCGAGAGTGACCACGACGTCGCCGCGCGCGTGATCGAAGCCGGCCGAGAAGGCGGCGGTCTGGCCGAAGTTACGCCGCAGCCGCAGTGGTCGCACGCGACTGTCTCGCGCGGCCAGCGCCGAAAGCCGCTTCGCCGTGGCATCGCTCGACCCGTCATCCACGAGCACGATCTCGTAGGCGCGGCCGAGGCCCGCGAGTGTCACGGTCAGCGCGTCAAACAGAGGCTCGACGTTTTCCTCTTCGTTGAAGAGCGGTACGACGACCGAGATCTCAGGGCGGGTCTGCTGCTCCATTGGCCGATCAGTATATGCGCGAGGCGCCCCGGAGCGAAGTGCCGGCCGGCCCTAGCGCCGGACCACCACGAGATACGCCCAGTTCGCGATCATCAGGAGGACACCCGACCACACGAGGTACGTCAGCTCGCGACGAGTGCATTCGATCCGCAGCGATCGTCGCCAAGGTAGGAGCGCAAGGTCCAAGAACCCCCAGAGCACGACCCCGAGCGCCAGCGCGGTGGCCAACGGATGAAACGTCAGGGCACCGGTCAAGTCCAGTCGCGCCAACCGGCCAAAGGCCCGTGTGGCACCGCAGCTCATGCACGGGATTCCGGTCAACGCACGAAAGGTGCACAGGGGGAAAGGCAGGCGATCGAGGTGCAGGAGCCGCACGGCCAGAGCCGCCAGGCCTACTAGGGCGGCCGTCACAACCCCGGCCAGAGAACGCTGTGGTCGGAAGATCAGCCGCACCAGGCTCCCCAAGGTGACGCGCAAAGCCCACGTCAGAGCCCCAGCCTAAACCGCCGCGCCGCGTCAGGTCAAACGCAGCGCGAGGACGTCACTCCGCGTGAGCGGCAGGCTTGCACACCTGCGCCGTGACCTTGAGCTGCGCCTCCGCTGCTTGGCGCACGTCGGCGAAGCGCGTCTGCTTGGCCAGCCGTTCGAGATAGGCCACGTCCTCGGCCCGCGACACGCCGCGCACCAGGATCTGTCCGACGTCGCGATCCGCCCAGTGCTCATGCAGGAGCTTGTGGTCCTCGATCTTCTTCGCCGCCACTTGCCGCACGAAGAAGTGGCGGTCGCTCGCGACCACGTCCATGAGCGTCGCGTCCAGCCCGTGCCCTGCTCCCAGCTCCGCAACCCGATGGATCAGGTCCTCGTCGCTCAAGCTCAGCCATTCGCCCGACACCGTCTGGTCTTTGCGAGCCATAACCCCCTCCATCTCGACACCCTCCGCCTCAACCGATGCGCGCCGCCTGGGCTTGGAACTCCGCGATAATCTGATCGAGCAGCGCCCGTTCGTCGCCCTCAAGTTTCAGGAAACGCACACCCACGCGGTGGCCGCGGTCGGCACCTGCCCGGCGCACCCACTTCACTTCCGCGCTCAGCCGTGAAGGACGCGACGCGTGACGAAACCGAACTTCTATGTCCAGCCGTGTCCCGGCCCCGGGCGGCTCGTCATCCACGTGCAC
>Ga0302323_100003944_pt1 | contig 12069 bp, 6 predicted proteins | sample Fen_T0_3_FD_201950 | JGI IMG/M metagenome (GOLD analysis project Ga0302323, IMG submission 201950) | Peat permafrost microbial communities from Stordalen Mire near Abisko, Sweden - Fen_T0_3 | ecosystem: Environmental > Terrestrial > Soil > Wetlands > Permafrost | place: Sweden: Abisko... | reverse complement strand
ACGACGCCGCCGAAGAGGATGCCCTTGAGCTGCTGGCGCCGGGCCTTGGCGAAGTCGGGCATCTGCCCGGTGTAGACCTTGGAGCGCGGCACGCACTCGAACTGGCCGCACAAGGACTCCGAGAGCTGGCGGGAGAGGACGCCGCGGCGATCCCCCTTGAGCCCGCCGACGGCCATGCGCGGCGCAGCGGCGGCCGCGAGGCTCGGCAGGACCAACGTCACAAACAGCAAACCGACAAGGCGCACCGCGCGCATTCGCATCCTCCTTGACGGGCAGTCCGCGCGCTCCGAGAGCGTGCGACCACCGCGATGGCGAACCGGGCACTCGAGACAACCGCTCGCCCGATCCGGTCGGCCATGTCGGCCGGTCGATTCGACGACAGGGGGATTCTACACCACTCCCGGTAGCCTCCCAGAAGTCAGCCGCGTCGAAGTTGGGATCACGGCGGTGGAGGGGCGCGCGGAGCACCATGGTTCTCTGACGGTGAATGTAGGCGCAGGGGGACACGTCAGGACGGCGCCCTGCGCCGGAGGAGGGTTGCATCCAGACGAACGTCCATGTCCCGTTTGGGGCTAAACCTCCCGGCGGCCCAACCGGGGAGCCATTGCGTCGAGACAGGCTTTCAAGTTTGATCTAGATCAAGTCAGTTACTCACTAGCCCGAAAGGGGTCCAGCCATTTCAACCCACCGCGCACTCCTCGTCTATCCCCGCTTCAACCAGAAGTCGTTTTGGAACTACGAAGAGACCTGCAAGGCCGTGGGGGCCCGCTACTCGGCCACGCCGCTCGGGCTCATCACGGTCGCGGCGCTCCTCCCGCAGGACTGGGAGGTGCGGCTCGTCGATCGAAACGTGGAGGATCTCGAACCCGGCGATCTGGCCTGGGCCGACCTGGTCATGACGGGCGGGATGCTCCCGCAGCAGCGCGACGCGCTCAAGGTCATCGAGCTGGCCCACGCCGCGGCCAAGCCGGTGGTCATCGGCGGTCCCGACGTGACGGCTAGCCCGGAGATCTACGCCGCGGCGGACTTCCAGGTGCGCGGCGAGGCCGAGGAGCTCCTGGGCCGCTTCGCGTCCGAGTTCGAGACCGGAGCGCGGAAGGGGGTCTACGTCGCGCGCGACTTCCCCGACGTGAGCCGCTCCCCGATCCCGCGCTTCGACCTGCTGAAGCTCCAGAACTACATGCACGTGGGGGTGCAGTTCTCCCGCGGCTGCCCGTTTGACTGCGAGTTCTGCAACGTCATCGAGCTCAACGGCCGCAAGCCGCGTACCAAGGGCCTGGACCAGGTCTGCCGGGAGCTCGACGCGCTGCTCGCCACCGGTTACCGGGGCCACGTCGACTTCGTCGACGACAACCTGATCGGCAACCGCGGCAAGGCCAAGCCGCTCCTGCGGGGATTGGCCCAGTGGCTGAAGGACCGCGGCCACCCGTTCGAGTTCACCACCGAGGCCAGCCTCAACCTGGCCGACGACGACGAGCTGCTCCAGCTCATGCGCGAGGCCAACTTCTTCGCGGTCTTCGTGGGCGTGGAGACTCCGGATCCGGCCGCGCTGGTGGAGACGCACAAGATGCAGAACACCCGGCGCAACATCGCCGACAGCATCCGCAAGATCCACCGGGCCGGCATCTTCGTGAACGCAGGGTTCATCATCGGCTTCGACGCCGAGCGCGCCAGCATGGCCGAGGAGATGATCGCCTGCATCGAGGCCACCCAGATCCCGGTCTGCATGGTGGGGCTCCTCTTCGCGCTCCCCGGGACGCGGCTGGAGCGGCGCCTGAAGGCCGAGGGCAGGCTTCACGAAGGGTCCGAGCATGTCCAGGAGGCCGACGCGGACCAGTGCACCTCCGGCCTCAACTTCCGGACGCGCCGCCCGCGCCGCGAGATGCTCGTCGACTACCGGACCGTCCTGGAGCGCATCTACGCGCCGGGGGCCTACTTCGGCCGCGCGCGCCTGGTGTGCCGCGAGCTCGATCTGTCGGCACATCGGCTGCGGGCCCCGCTGCGGCACGTGATCCGCGACCTGCGCTCCTTCGGCCGGATCTCCTGGCGGCTGGGCGTGCGCAAGTCGGGCGCGCGCGGGGCGTTCTGGGGCGCCATGCTCGACACCCTGGTGCACAACCCGCGGGCGCTCAAGATCGCGGGCAGCTTCGCGGCCCTCTACCTGCACCTCGGGCCGTTCTCCCGGATGCTGGTGGATCGGCTGGGCGAGCAGATCCCTGCCTGCCCGCCCGAGTCGGAGCTGGCCCCCGTGGTGCCGCACCCGGCCTCGCTGGCGGCCCTGGCCCAGGAGAGCAGGACCTCCGCGGTGCGGTCCTAGTGCGCCCGATCTCTCCCTCCGTGAAGATTCGCGGGGAGAGGAGGGTGTTTCACGCGCCGTCGAGGAAGTCCCTCCCGTGCGTCGCGATCAGGCGACCGCGGGATGGGCTGGGCGCGATGGGCCTATTTTCCCTGCGCTGCCAGCCAGCTCACCACCCCGGCGAGCTGCGACATGTCGATCGGCTTGGCGAGGTGCATCTGGAATCCGGACTGGATCACCTGTTGCCGGTCTTCGTCCCTGGCCAGGGCGGTGAGGGCCGCCGCAGGCACCGATCCCCCTCGCTCGGGTCCCAGGGCTCTCACCTTCCGGATGAAGCTGTAGCCATCCTCACCAGGCATCGCGATGTCGGACAGGATTACTTGAGGTAGGAACTCCGTCAGCGCGGCCAGCCCGTTGGCGGCGGAGGACTCCGCTCGCACATCCGCCCCGAGCGTGCGGAGCAGGGTGGCGTAGGCCTCGCGGGTGTCATCGTCGTCCTCGACCAGCAGGACCCGAACCCCTTCAATGCTGCGCGCCACCAGCTTGGGCACCCCGTCCTTCACGACTGGAATCGCTCCGACCGGGAGCCGCACCCGGAACGTGGATCCCTTCCCCTCGCCGTCACTCTGCGCCTCCACCTGCCCCCCGTGAACGTCCACCAGGTGGCGCACGATCGCGAGCCCGAGGCCGAGACCTCCGTGGGTGCGGGTCACGGAGCTGTCGGCCTGCACGAACCGATCGAAGAGATGCGGTAGGACCTGGGCCGAGATGCCCATGCCGGTGTCCTTGACCGTCAACTCCGCCTGATCGCCGGTCTGCTCGATCCGGACCAACACCTGGCCGCCGCGAGGCGTGAACTTGATGGCGTTGTTGAGCAGGTTGTTCACGATCTGGTGAATGCGAGCCGGATCGCCGTAGACCGCCCCGACCGACCCGGCGACCTCGAGCGCGAAGTCGAGGGACTTTGCCTGCGCCGACGGCTGTGCGATCTCGAACGCATCCCGGACGGCCGCCTCGAGATCGACCGCGCCCAGGTCGAGGAGGAGCTTGCCCGAGGCGATACGCGAGACGTCGAGCAGGTCGTCGATGAGCCGGGCCTGAGCCCGGGCGGAGCGCTCGATCCCGGCGCAGGCCCGCTCGATGCTCCGGTTGTCCGACGCGATGCGCCTGAGGATCTGGGCCGACATGAGGATCGTGCTCAGCGGCGTGCGCAGCTCGTGCGAGAGCGTGGCGAGGAAGAGATCCTTGGCGCGATTGGCCCGTTCGGCCTCGAGCCGCGACTGACGCTCGGACTCCAGAAGCTTGGCGCGCTCCTCCTCGAACGATCGGCGATCGGTCACCTCGTCGATCGCCAGGAGGAACCGGTGCCCGCCGACGCTCCGGAGGATCGGCTGCCCGTTCAGCGCGAGGACCCGCTTGCCGACCCGGGGAAGATCCGCCGTGATGTCGAGACCGGTCAACCGGCTGCCGCTGGCGAAGGCCTCCTCCAGTGCCCGGCGCAGGGTGGACGGCTCTCGGATGGCCGAGGCGATGTCGAACAGGTCCCGCCCTTCCACGGTCTTCGACGAGATCCCGAACATCTCACAGAAGGTCGAATTCACCGAGAGGACGTGCATGCTCGGGTCGAGCACCACCAGGGCGCTCGTCACCGTCTCGACGATGCCCCGCGCGTAGTCGCGGGCACCCTCCGCGTCCTCGATGGCGTGCTTGAGGACGTCCACATCGACGAAGGAGAGGACCACGCCATCGAGGCGGTGGTCCGCGGTCCGGTACTGCCGGATCTGCATCCGGAACCACCGGCCATCCCGGTCCTGGACCTCCCAATCCCGAGGGGAGATCCCGTCGATGACCCCGCGAATCTTCTCGGTCAGGTCCTCGACCCGAAGCCTGAGCTGGAAGTCCTCGAGCGGCCGCCCCTCGTCCCCCGGGACGAAGCCGGCGATCTGTGTCACGCTGGGAGTGAAGCGGCGCACGCGGAGCTGGAGATCGAGGATGATGACCGGGATCTCGACGCTCGACAGGACGTTGACCAGATCGTTGGCGACCTGGTCGAGCTCGTCGTTGCGGCCCCGGAGCTCGTCGTTCAGCGTGCTCAGCTCCTCGTTGGCGGACTGGAGCTCCTCCTTGGCGGACTGGAGCTCCTCGTTGGTGCTCTGCAGCTCCTCGTTGGAGGCCACCAGCTCTTGGTTGGCGGTGGCGAGATCCTCGGAGGCATCCTGGTTGTCCGAGATGAGCGACTGCAGATAGTCCTGGGTCGCCACCAGCTCGGCCTTGATGTGGTCGATGTCTGCGGTCCGCTCCTCGCTCGAAGCCTCCTGGACCTGCCGATCCGGGGTGAGGCCGGAGGTGGCCGACACCAGCCCGTCCTCCTCGAAGAGCACCAGGAAGTGGCGCTCGGCCGGTTCGGTGGTGCCGGCGAGCGGCACCACCTCGAGGTTGATGACCTTGGGCCCGGTGATGGTCTGAACGCGGAGCCGCTCCCTCCTGACCGACATCGACCCCGCCCGGGCCTGCTCCAGCGCCTCCTGGAGAGGGAGCCGGAGCCCCTCGCGCGCCATCCTCAGGACGTTCGCCTGGGGTTGGCCGGGCGGAGGCTCCAGGAACGACCCGGTTCGCCCACGGAACTGGACGATCTCCAGGCGATCGTTCACGATTAGTCCGGCCGGAGCATAGCGCGACAGCACGATGTGGTCGGCCTGTCTCTGGGCCGCACGTGCGGGGGTGAGCAGCGCCGCAGGGGAGGACCCCGCCGCCAGCCTGAGCTCGGTCGCTCCGCTCGCCGGGAGAGCGTAAGTGCTCCGGGGGCTGTCGCCGACCTTGACGAAGATCCGGTGGTCCTTGCTCACCGGGGCGAAGAGCTCGCGGAACGCGCCGACGTTCTCGCTCTGGCCGAGGAACAGGAAGCCGTTCGCGTTGAGGCAATAGTGGAAGGCCGGGATGATCCGGCGCTGCATCTCGGTGTCGAAGTAGATGAGGACGTTGCGGCAACTGATCAGGTCGAGCTTGGCGAACGGAGGATCGCGGGTGAGGTCGTGCCTCACGAAGACGCAGAGGTCGCGGACGGCTTTCGCGATCCGGTAGCCGCCCTCGACGCGTTCGAAGAACCGGGAGAGCCGGTCGGGCGAGACGTCTGTCAGCGCCGACTCCGCGTAGACCCCCCGCCGTGCCGACTCGATCGCTTCGCTGCTCAGGTCGGAGCCGAAGAGCTTGAGGGTGGCGCCGTTCTTCTGGGCGTCGAGCGTCTCGAGCAGGCAGATGGCGATGGCATAGGCCTCCTCGCCGGTGGAGCACCCCGGGACCCAGACCCGGATCGCGTCGCCGTTTCCCCTCTCTCGACGCGCGAGGTCCTCGAAGGCGTGATGCTCGAGCGCCTGGAAGGACTCCGGATCGCGGAAGAAGGAGGTGACGTGGATCAGCATGTCCTGGCCGAGCGCCCGCGCCTCGGCGACGTCGGCGCGGAGGAGGCCGGCGTACTCCTCCAGCCCGCCGACGTGGCGCAGCGCCATGCGCCGCTCGATGCGCCGCAGCACCGTCGTTCGCCTGTAACCCGTGAAGTCGATCCCCCCTTGCTGCCGCAGGAGGGACAGGACCATCGTCAGGTCTCGGCTCTTTCCGGTGCCGAGCTCCAGCGGCTCCTCGAGGTGGACTCCATCCGTGATGTACGGGTGGCGGCCGAGCCGCGTCAGCTCCTCGGCGATCTCGCTGGGCGTGCCCCGGAAGTCCACGATCCCTGACGCGATCGCGCTGGCCGGCATGCTCTGGAACTGGGCCGAGTCGGGCGTCTGAACCAAGGCGATCCCGCCTTCGGACTTGATCGCTCGGAGGCCCTCGGTCCCATCCGCGCCAGAGCCCGACAGCACCACGCCGATGGCCCGGGCCTGGCGATCGACGGCGAGGGACCGGAAGAACATGTCGATCGGGAGGTGAAGCCTGCCGGTCTGCTTGCGGGGCGAGAGCGCCAGAACGCCATGGTGGATCGAGAGGTCGGACCCGGAAGGGATCACGTAGACGCGGTTCTTCTCCACGGGCATCCCGCTCCCCGCCTCGGTGACCTTGAGGCCGGTGAAGCCCCCGAGCACCTGGGTGAGCAGGCTCGACCGCTCCGGGTCGAGATGCTGGATGACGATCAAGCCCATCCCCGGCTCCGCGGGAAGGTGCGCGAAGACCTGCCGCAGGGCTTCGAGCCCACCCGCGGACGCGCCGAACGCGACGATCGGAAAGGGCAGCTCCCGCTGGCGGGGAAAAGGTGAGTCGCCTTTCGCCTCGGCAGACCCATCGCCACCGGGGCCCTCGAGCGGCTCCGGAACCCCTATTTTCGCGGCGGTCATCGGAACGCTCCTAGAAATCAGAACCCAAACGGGCTCTAATTCGTCTCGTCCGGAAACGATTCACCAGGGTCGCGGGCCCTTGGTGAGCTGGGCGGATGCCGGTGGCCTTCAAATGCGCACTGCTTGCTTGCAGGATACCGAGGACAACGTCAAGGGCCCTTTCAGTGCCCCCCCCCCGTTTGGGTGTAGATCCTGTTGCCAGTCCGCTGTCGCCTACGAACGGCGAGAGGGGCCTCGCCAGGGCCCCTCCCGGTACGTCGCGTTCAGGAGCCGGAGCTCAGAACTTGAAGTTGAGCGAGCCGTACTTTCGGTTCAGCGCCACCGACATCGGGATCTGCACCGAGGCCGGACCCCAGAGCTGCCGCGGACCGGGCGAGCAGAAGAGGTCTTCCTTGGCCCAGTCGCCGCGGCGCGAGGCGAAGTACTGGAACGCCGGCGAGTCGCACTTCACCAGCGCCTTCTCGATCACCATCTCGTCCTGGCCGTGGCGCCGCTCGACGTTGAGCAGGCCGGTCAGCGGCAGGGCGCAGGGGCGGCCGCCCTTCTCGAGGTCGGTGATGCTGGCCATGTAGCCGGTCTTGCCGGACAGGATGAGCGAGCCGGCGGTCAGGCCGAGGTTGTAGGTGTACGCTGCGTCGAAGAGGGTCGGCGCGCCGCAGCGCCCCTCATATCCAAAGAAGTGGTTCTGGGTGGCGAACTTCACCTTGGCGTCCAGCTCCTTCACCCGCTTGGCCACCATGTCCATCAGGAGCCGCTCGGTGGGGATGAGCGACACCTGGAGGTTGCCGTGCGAGTCGCGGTCGGCCACCAGCATCTCCTGGATGTAGCTCGGGAGCGACTGGTAGAGCTTGGCGTGCGGCGGGGTGAGCTGGCCGGGCATGAAGGCCACCCGGTCGGAGATCGACAGCGGGTTGACCTTGGCCGCCTCGGCCGCCATCCGGTCGCTGATGTTGGCGATGAGGGAGTTCATCTCCGGGACGAACTCGATGAGCCCCTCGGGGATGAGCACCACGCCGTGGTTGATCCCCTTCTGCGCGCGGACGACCACCGCCTGCGCGACGCCGTCGACGATCTGGCCGAGCGACAGGTTCTTCTCGGCCACCTCCTCGGAGATGAGCGCCACGGCCGGCTTTACTTGAAGTGCCACCTCGAGCGCCACGTGGGACGCGGCTCGGCCCATCAGCTTGATGAAGTGCCAGTACTTCCGGGACGACGGGGTGTCCTGGAGGATGTTGCCGGCCAGCTCGGCGTAGATCCGGGTGGCGGTGTCGAAGCCGAAGGAGATCGGGAGCAGGTCGCCGATCTGGAGGTCGCCGTCGATGGTCTTGGGGACGCCGATCACCTGCACACCCGAGCCGTCGGCCTTGACGCCCTTGAAGAGGATCTCGGCCAGGATGGCGGCGTTGGTGTTCGAGTCGTCGCCGCCGACCACCACGATGGCGTCGAGCTTGTTGTCGACGCAGGTCTTGCGGACCGAGGCGAACTGCTCGTCGGTCTTGATCTTGGTCCGGTCGGAGCCGAGGAAGTCGAAGCCGCCGGTGTTGAGGATCCCGGCGACGCCCGCCTCGGTGATCTCGAAGAGCTTGCCCTCGATGAGCCCCTTGGGGCCGGCCTTCACTCCCAGGAGCGTGTTGTTCTTGCCCAGGATCCGGAACAGGCCCGCGACCACGTTGTGGCCGCCGGCGGCCGGACCGCCGGAGAAGAGCACCGCCACCCGCTTGCCGCTGAGGGGCGAGGGGTTCTTGCCCTTGCCGAAGAGGACCTTGTTGCCGGAGGCGGCCGAGGTGTTGGGGAACTGCGCGTTCACCTTGGGCGTGTCCTTGGTGGAGAGCGCGTCGGCGCCCCCCTCGAACGCGACCGGCGCGAGCGCGCCGCCGTCCTTGAACGCGCCGCAGACCGGGATCTCGAGCTGCCGAACGCAGTTCTCGAAGATCGAGTGGTGCTTCTCCGCCTGGGTGAGCAACGATGCGATGTCCGCCACGTCCGTCTCCTTGCGACCGGCGCGCTCCGGGCGCGCCTGTTTCTGAGGGGGCCTGAGAGCAGGCATTCTTGACAGGAGGGGGGGTGAGTTTCAACTCCAAAGGTCTTCTCTGTTGCCGCTGCCGCCCGGCGCGGCGAGAATCCGGGGGAACCGAGTCGGCCGCCCCTCGCCAGCGCAGGCGCCGGCGAGTCTGCGGTCGCTCCACGACTTCGGCAGGGACGCAGGAATATGGACATCGCAATCATCGGCGGCTCGGGCCGCCTGGGACTCTGGTACGCCTCGCGGTTCCGCTCCGCGGGCCACCGGGTCACCATCACCGGCCGCAACCAGGCCAAGCTCGACAAGGCGGCCCGCTCGGCCGGGGCCACCGCCTCGACCGACAACGAGGCGGCCATGCGGGCGGCCGAGGCGATCATCATCAGCACGCCCATCGACTCGGCGCCGGAGATGATCCGGACCGCGGCCCGGGTGGCAAAGCCCGGCGCGCTGGTCTGCGACCTGACCTCGGTGAAGGCCGGGGTGGTCCCGATCTATCGGTCGATCGAGCGGAGGGATCTGGAGCTGGCCAGCTTCCACCCACTCCACGGTCCGCGCGTCCTGAGCATGGCAGACGTCACGATCCTGACCCTGCCGATCCGGGTGGGTCCGCTCTACGACCAGCTCCGCCGCTTCTTCGCGGCCGAGGGGGCGCAGCTCGTGGATGTGGACGCGGCGCAGCACGACCGGGACATGGGCATTCTCCAGGGGTTGACGCACTTCGTGGCCATCTCGACGGCGCGGACGCTCACCGAGCTGCGGGTGCCGAGCTTCGAGACGCCGGCCTACGCCCTGCTGCGGGCCGCGGTGGCGCGGGTGGTGCTCCAGGACCCGGCGCTCTACGCCGCCATCCAGCTCGAGAACCCGGAGAACGCGGCGGTTCGGCGCGCCTTTCTGGAGACCGCGGAGCGGCTGCGCCAGATCGCGGAGCAGGGGGACCTGCTCGCGCTGCAGAAGGAGATCGAGACCGGCGCGTTCGCGCTGGGTGATCCCGAGAAGGAGCTCGTCGCCACCGACGTCTGCGTCGCGGCGCTGGCGAGCCGGCGGGAGAGGCCGGAGACCCGGCGGATCGCGACCCTGGGGCCTCCGGGGACGTTCTCGGACGTGGCGGTGCGGCAGTGGGCCCAGGCCACCGGCGACAGCTTCGGTGTGGTCTATCACCGCGCCATCCCGGACGTGTTCGAGGCGGTGAAGCGGGGCGACGCGCCGCTGGGGATGGTGCCGGTGGAGAACATGATCGACGGGACGATCGTGCTCTCGCTGGACCGGCTCTTCGACACTGGGCTCAGCGTGTCGGGTGAGCTGCTGGTGGCCATTCACCAGTCGATCGCCGCGCTGCCCGGGGCCACGCTCGGGTCGGTGCGGCGGGTGCTCAGCATCCCGCCGGTCTTCGCGCAGGTTCGGAATTGGCTCAGGGTGAACATGCCCCAGGCCAAGCTGGTGGAGGCCAACAGCACGGCCGAGGCGATCGAGCAGGTGGCGCGGACGCGGCTGGAAGGGGACGCGGCCATCGGGCTGGCCTCGACGGCCGAGGCGGCCGGGCTGGAGGTGTTGGCGCGGGACATCGAGGACGAGAAGGAGAACGTGACCCGCTTCTTCGTGATCGGGGCGGCCGACGCGCCGCGGACCGGGCGGGACCGGACCAGCCTGTGCGTGCACGAGATCCCGAACCGGCCCGGGGTGCTGGACCAGATCCTTCAAGTGATGGCGCGCCACGGTCTCAACCTATCGAAGGTCGAGTCGCGCCCCACGCGGCGCAAGATCGGCGAGTACCAGTTCTACATCGACCTGGAGGGGCACCGGGAGGACGCGGTAGTGAAGGACGCGCTCGCGGAGCTGGGGCGCGAGTGCCGCGTGAAGGTGTTCGGGAGCTATCCGCGGGCGTTCTGAATCCCGAACCGGCCCGGCGTGCTGGAGTGGGTTCCCCGCTTCATTACTCGCCAGGCCGGATGCGACGGAGCGGTGGCCTGATCCTCTCTCGGACTGGAAAGGGCAGGCCCGGGGGCCTGCCCTCTCCGATCTCAAGCCCGCTACGGGCTGGTGCAACTCGTGACGGTGGGCGGGGTGAAGGACCCGCTGAAGGAGCCGTTGAGGCCGAAGGAGGTGCTGCCTCCTGAGCCGAGGGTTCCGTTGTAGCTCAGGTTCTTGAAGGTGCTGCCGGACTGCGTGGCGCTCCAGACCTGCGTGACCGTGTTCTTGCCCAGGTTCAGGGTCACGGTCCAGCCGTTCACCGGGGTGGAATTGGCCTTCACGGTCACGGTGCCGGTGAAGCCGCCTGTCCAGGACGTGGCAGAGAACGTGGCCGTGCAGGCTCCGGTGGTGGAGCCGCCACCGCCCCCAACGACGACCCCGCCGCCACCACCGCCGCCGACGTGGCCTCCACCGCCACCGATCGCACCGCCGCCACCCCCACCACCGGTGCTCCCGCCGCCGCCGCCACTGCCCGGGACGACCGTGACGACGTTGCTCTCGGAAGAGGTGTTGCCGGCGGCGTCACGGGCTCGCACCCGGAACGAGTAGGTCGCGCCGGTCGTGAGGTTGAAGACCGTCACGCTGGTGCCCTTGGTCGAGCCCATCAGCGTGCTCGTGTTGTAAAGGTCGTACGCCACCACACCCACGTCGTCGGTGGCCGGGTTCCAGGTCAGGGTCACGGACATGCTGGTGGGGTTGGAGGTCCGCAAGCTCGACGGAGCAGAGGGAGCCTGCCGATCGGCTGCGCCTCCGCCCCCGCCGCTGGCGGCCACGAGCTCGACGCCTGCGGTCGCGACCGACGACTGGGTCGCGTCGATGTCGGGCGAGTCCGATTCACATCCGGTGATGGTCAGTCCCGCGGCCAGGGCGAGCACTGCCAGAGCCCGTCCGTCGGACGGGCGCAACGTACCAATGAGCGACATGTGTTGTCTCCTGTCGGGTGAATGATGACTGCGAGGTCCGCGGCCCTATCAGCGCGGGCGCGGACTCGGTGTTCCGGCCGGCGCGGGCACTAGCCGCGGTCCTTCTTTCTCGGGCTCTGTGTCGAGCGCCCCCGCCGCGCGAGCGGGGATCCGGAGCGGGCCGGTGTCGTCCTGCTGCGCCGTCACCTCGGAGATAGCGCGGGTCGCTTCCTCGACCGGCCGCTTCTGGGGAGGGACTCCGTCCCGGTCGGCCCGGCTCTGGTGCTCCACGCCTCCGCTCTGCTCAGCCTCGTGCTCCGCCAGCTCCTCGAGCGACTGCCGGTTCATCCGGCGCATCTCGTCGCGCGGGTCGTTCGCGTCCCTGCTGGAATCCCGGTCGGCCATGGCGCTTGCCTCTGGGAGAACATAACCACCCCGGGTCCATGAGGATCACCGAGGGGCGAGAGGGCTGCCTCTCGGGCCCTCGCAAGTCCTGAGAGTGCATGCTCTTGCCTCTCCCACCGGGAGAGGCCGCCGTGCGCTGTTGCGCACGGC
>Ga0302323_100003942_pt1 | contig 12074 bp, 11 predicted proteins | sample Fen_T0_3_FD_201950 | JGI IMG/M metagenome (GOLD analysis project Ga0302323, IMG submission 201950) | Peat permafrost microbial communities from Stordalen Mire near Abisko, Sweden - Fen_T0_3 | ecosystem: Environmental > Terrestrial > Soil > Wetlands > Permafrost | place: Sweden: Abisko... | reverse complement strand
GACCGCGCCACGTTGCTGGTGTCCTGCGCCGATCGGCGCGGCATCGTTGCTGCCCTCGCTCAGGTTCTCTACGGCCATGGCGCGAACATTTTCGACTCCGACCAACATACCGACCCCCTCGCGGGCCAGTTCTTTCAGCGCCTTCATTTCGACCTCACGGACCTTCAGACCGATCGCGGCACGCTCGAACGCGCAATCGCGGAAGTCGCCGAACGTTTCGGCATGCGTTACGAGCTTCGTTACCGTAAGCGTCAAAAGCGGGTTGCGCTGTTCGTTTCGCGCTACGATCATTGCCTTTACGACTTGCTGCTCCGCCATCAGAGCGGTGAGCTCCGTTGCGAGCTCCCGTCGATCGTCAGCAATCACCCCGACCTATCGCGCGTCGCGCAACAATTCGGCGTGGACTTCCAGGTGATTCCGGTCACGGCCGAAACCAAGCCCGAGGCAGAAGCCGCACAGCTCACATTGCTGCGCGAGCTCAACATCGACCTCTTGGTCCTGGCGCGTTACATGCAGATCTTGAGCCCGCAGTTCGTGGCGGGTTTTTCCGGAAAGATCATCAACATTCATCACTCGTTCTTGCCTGCCTTCGTGGGCGGCAAGCCGTATCATCAGGCCTACCAACGGGGCGTGAAGTTGATTGGCGCGACGGCCCATTACGCCAGCGCCGTGCTGGACGAAGGCCCGATCATCGAACAAGACGTGATTCGCTGTTCACACCGCGATTCGATCGATGATCTCGTCCGCAAGGGACGCGATCTGGAGAAGGTCGTCTTGGCGCGCGCCGTGCGGTTGCACTTGGAAGACCGAGTGCTCGAATACGGCAATAAGACGGTAGTCTTCGACTGAGCGCTTTCAGGCCCGGCTGCCCGCGTTGCGCAAACGCGCGACCGCTTCGTCCATGTCCTGCCAAGTGACGACTTGCCGGACACGCGGGTCGCGCGAGTTCAGTTTGCGCGCATTCTTCCCTCCCACCCAGACCTCGAGCCGCGTCGGTAAGGAACTCAAGAAGCGTCTTACATGGGCTTCGGTCAGCGCGAGATCCGAAGCTTCGGAAATGGACAGACCAACCACGTCGGCCGACAATGCCACGGCGGCCTCGGCGATTTGGTCGGGCGGCGTGTTCACGCCCAAGATCCGCGGAGTTGCACCCTCCAGGGCGAGATACAGAGCGACCATGTCCAGGCCGAGCCCGTGCTGTTCGTCCGAAAGCGTGGCGAGCAAAACCACCGGGGCCGAGGCTCGACCGTCGTAGGCAGACAGCAGCAACCGCAGTCTGCTCGAAAGCACCTCCGACATGAGGTGCTCGTGCCGGATGGCGATTCGCCCCGCGGCCCAGGCAACCCCGACCTGTTCGACCAATGGCGCAGCGACGTCCGTCAAAAATTGCTTCGGGCCGAGTAAGGCGACGCTCCGCCTCAGTTCGTCGCGCAAGCCGTCTGGATCGTCTAGAACCAGCAGGTTCATGAGCGATTCGACGGTCGGCGTGCGGCGATCGGTTTCTGCCTCGGCTTGCGCGGAGGCGACCAACAAGCTGCGCAACTCCTCGGAGCCGCGGTGAATCACTTCCCCCGAGCGATAGCCAGCCTTGAGCGCTCGGGCGATCAGCACCAGCCGCTCGATGTCGGCGTCGGTGTACACCCGCACTTGCGACTCATTGCGCAGGGGCTTAGGGAAACCGTAGCGCCGCTCCCACATGCGAAGCGTATCCGATGAGACTCCAGTCAGCCGCGACGCGACGCGGATGGAGTAGCCCTGGGGAGCTTCGGCCGCGGCGTCGTCACGCTCCACCATGATCTGAATAGAGTTAGTCCTAGACAAGCGTTCGTCAAGCCGAGCTCGTCGGTTTCTACCTGTCTAACTGTTGGAGTTCAAAGTGGTTTTGCCGACCGAGCGGCTTCAATCGCCTGATCCAGTGCCATTGGACTGAACCCGATCAGGATCTGCCCCATGAGATCAATCACCGGGATGCTCGAGCCCGATCGCCCGGCTCGTTCGAGCTTCTGCCGCATTTCGGCAGCGGCGACCGGATTTTCGTCGATGTCTTTGTCTACGACAGTGACGCCGCGCTGCTTGAGATATTTGGCGGTGTCGTGGCACGGCTTACACCACGACGCGCCGTAGATGGTCGCAGAGATGCCGCTGACGAGCGCCTTCTTCGGGGCGCCAGGAGCGCCGGGCGGATTGCCGCCCGCTACCGAGTCCGCGGGGGCGGGCACGGCGCTCGGCGCGAGTGCCTCGAGGCGCGCCTTGCGCTTGCCCGCGCCGAGTTCGTCCCAGGCCGCGCGCGTCATCGTCTTTACTCGGTATGCCCCCGTGGGCGTCACCTCGTTCAGATTCGAGACATAAACGAGCTTGCCGGTGCCTTCTTCGCGAGTTGTGACCACGACCCGAACCTGGTCGCGCCCTTCCTTGGGCACATCGGCGGGCTTCTGCACGACGTGGAAATCCCCCTTTTCGTCGATCCAGGTCAAAAGCAGGTTGGCGGTATCGTCTTTGAGCTCGAACGGCGGTAGTTCGGTCGGTTGCGGCGCGGCGCCAGTGTCATCGCTCGCTGCGGGCGTGGCTTGTTTACGGCACGCGCCGAGCGCCATGCCGAGCGCTAGCAGCAGGGCCAGAGCGTGAGTGATTGAGCGACTCATTCCCCGCAAAGTTATCATCGGCCGGGCGCCTTGTCTCGTTTGGGCTTGCCTTGTTTGCCGGAGCGGACCTTCGCGGCCTCGGCCACCGCTGCCGCGAGGGCCTGCTCGGCGGCGAGCTTTCGCGCCTTGGCCTCCGCGTAGTCTTTGAAGCCGCCGTCGTATAGGTCGATGCCACTCGGCCCGAAGCTGGCGGTGCGTGTGGTCACGGTCTCCAGGAACCGGCGATCGTGGGAGATGAGCACCACCGTGCCTTCGAAGCCGACCAACGCTTCTTCCAAAATTTCGGCTGCGGGAATGTCCAAATGATTGGTCGGTTCATCGAGGAACAACAGGTTGCGGGGTTCCAAGAGCAGCTTCGCGAGCGCCAAGCGTGTACTCTCGCCGCCGGACAGGCTCGACACACGGCGCAAAGGGTCGTCCCCGTAGAAACGGAAGCGCGCCAGGTATTCACGAGCGCCGTCCGCGTTCAGGTCGCCGCGTACGCTGCGCACTTCATCGACGCCCGTCTTCTTTGGATCGAGTGAACCGAGGTGCTGATCGAAGTAGCCTTCGTACAGGTTGGTGCCGCGCTTGACTTCGCCGCGGTCGCTCGGCTCGGCGTTACCCGCGAGCAACTTGAGTAACGTGGACTTCCCGCAGCCGTTCGGCCCCACGATGCCCAAGCGGTCGCCACGCCGCAGCAGCAGATCGAAGCCCGCGAATAGCTCAATCTCACCACGTACGCCGGCCGCGCCTTTGACGTCCAAAACGATGTCGCCGCTACGCGGGGTCTCGGCGAAACGAAAACGCATACGCTCGGCTCGCGCCCAGACGTCCTCCGGCCGTTCGATGCGGTCGAGCTTGTCCAGCATACGCCGTCGGGACTGCGCCTGCTTGGTGTTGGAACCAGCGATGTTCTTGCGGATGAAATCTTCGGTCTTGCTGATGAACGTTGCTTGCTCTTCGGCCAAGCGTCGTTCTCGTTCGAGATCTTCCGCGCGTTCCTCGTGATACTGCGTGTAGGGTAGGGGATAGCTGCGGAAGGTGCTGCGGCCGAGCTCCATCGTGATCGGGCAAACCGCGTCCAAGAACGCGCGATCGTGCGACACGATCAGCACGGCTCCGCGCCAGCCGACCAGGTAGTTGGCGAGCCATTCGATGGTCTCTAGGTCGAGGTGGTTGGTCGGCTCGTCCAGGAACAAGAGCTCCGGTTCACCCGCGAGCACGACGCCGAGGGACAGCCGCCCGCGTTCGCCGCCGGACAAGGTTCGCACGTCGCGTTCGAGGTCGCCTTGCGTGAAGCCGAGGCGCATTGCGATCATTTCCACGCGGCGCTCCAGCTGATCGGCCCCGGCGTGTTGGTATCGATCCATGGCGGCTGACAAGCGATCGAGCGCGACGGCTTCACCGCTGGCGGCTGCTTCTTGTGCGTCGCTGAGCTCATGACGAATCTTGAGCAAGTCTCCGAAACCGGCCAGTAGATTGTCCATCACGCTGCCGGCGGCGCGGGTTTCGTGGCCTTGTCGGTAGTAGCCGAGCGTGGAGCCCTTCTTCAGGGTGACCGTCCCCTCGTCGGCATCGAGCTCGCCTGCGATCACGCGCAGCAGCGTACTCTTCCCGGCCCCATTGGGAGCCACCAAGCCGGCCCGCTCGCCGAGCTCGAGGCGAAAGCTCACCCCCTGGAACAGACGCTCGCTGCTGTACCCAAAACTCAGATTGGCGACTTCGAGAAGAGACAAGGCGCCGAGGGTCTAGCATGGCTCGGCGGGGCCGGGAGGGTGACATCGGCTGCCTCAAAACCCGCCCGAGAAACTGCTTTGCTACTGGCTACGTAAGCCCCATAACCCCATGCTAGCGATGCCCATGCGCGACATTTTCCCGGAAACCAAGGTCCACCCCAGCATTGCCGAAAAGATCGCCACCTACCGAAAGGAACAGGTAGACCAGGTCAAATCACTGATCGCGGCAAACCGCGTAGTCGTGGTGGGCATGACGCAGAACCCGTTTCCCAAGCGGGCCCGTCGACTGCTCGAAAGCCAGGGCATCGCCTATGAATACCTCGGCATCGGCAGTTACATGAGCGAGTGGCGCCGCCGTTTGGTGTTGAAGATGTGGACGGGCTGGCCCACGTTCCCGATGATCTTCGTGGACGGCGCGTTGATCGGGGGGTTCGAGGACCTAGCGCGGCTCGTCGAAAGTGGCGAACTGAAGAAGACATTGGCCAGTCCGCGCGCCTGAGCTCGCCGCCGACGCCGAGCGCGCTCGTCGGTTGCGACCGAGCTCGTTCAGCGCGCAGTCGCTCCGGGGATGGCTGCCACGAATTGCGTTCCTTGGGGCAGTACGCTCACTTCCAGGTTCGGGCTGAGCAGCAGGTTCTGCGTCTCGAGCAGTTCGAACAAAGCCGTGGCGATCACCGGATCCTTTGCGATCTCGCCCAGCGCGGCACCGACGATTTGCGGTCTAGTCGCAGCGGCTTGCGCGAAGGCTACCGCCGCTTGGCGCTCGGCTGTCGAGCGGATGACGTTCACCCGGTTGGTGCCGTCCTGTTGAATCGCGGCCGTTACCTGACGCAAGCGGTTCACTACCTTCTGTTCGATCTGTTGAATCATGCCGACGTCCCGAAAATGCACTTTGCGGATGTAGGTGCTGCCGAGCATGTACCCCCACTCGCGGGACTTCAGAGACACTTCCTCACGCACCATCTGGCTCATGGCGTGGCGAGTTTCGAGCATTTCGGACAGCTTCATGTTGCTCAGACAGCGCACCGTCGCGTTCGAGACGTTCGCTCGCAGCGAGCCGACCGGGTCCCAATTCTTGTACAGGTACGCGAGCGGATCACTGACGAACATTTCGCACCAAACACCGATCCCCATCGGTGCGCCTTCTTCGGAGTTGACCGGCTGGCTGCGCAAGTACGTTTGATCGAGACGCAGATCCACCACCCGCTTCTTGCCGAAGAACGAAACCAACGGCGCAAACGGGCCCATCTTCAGCCAAGGCCAGTGAATCCCAGGTTGGTTCTCGATCAGCCGAACCTTCCCGAACAGTTCGAACACGACGCACTGCCGCTCTTGCACGACCACGTACACGCCGAGCAATCGCACGAGCGAGAGGAAAATCGGCACGGCGACGAAACAAGTGACGAAGGTGATGCCGACCGCGGTCAAGAACAACATCAGGGTGTCTCCTGCTCGGCGGTGAGCACCAGTTGCCGCGCGCGGCGCCGCAGCCCGAGTTTGGCGTTGCGCACGTACGCCGCGATCGAGCCTTCGCCGGTCGCTCGCAACAGTCGTAGCTGCGCGGTCAGGGTGAGCAGCGGCTCGACCTCGGCTTGTGCATTCAAGGTCTCGATCTCGACCGCACGCCGAGATTGCACGATCTTTTGATCTGCAGCGGCCTGCGCCAAGCTGATTTCGCTCGACACGTGATTGTGCGCGGTGTTGATCGCCGCGAGTGCCGAGTCGACGTCGAGAGGCGGATCGATGCCCGTGATCAGCGCCGCATCCAGACTGATGCCATAGCGGGCCGCCGCCGAAGCGCAGTCTTCCGCCATGTGATCGTTCAGATCTCGCAGATTCTTTCGCAGATCGTTGATAGAGATGCCTTGGACGCTCGCGCCCACCTCGCCGCCGGCTTCTGCCGCCTCGAGCGCGAGTTGCGAGCCGGGGGCTTCGAAGTTGGCGATGCGGTCGCGCAAGACCGACACGAAGTAGCCCATGATGTGAGCAATCGGTCGCTTGACGCCGAAAATGTAGCCGTACAAGTTACGCTCCGAGACCGTGAAGCGGAGTTGTCCGTTCAATCCCGTGTTGAGCTGGTCTTTGGTCACCGCCTCCAAGATCTGTCCACCGCTGTTGGCCGCGGGGTCCTCGGGATCATAGGCGATCGAAACGGTGTTGGTTGCCACCGAAACTTTGTGCGCGGTTTGCCAAGGCAGTTTCCAGTAGAAGCCAGGCCCGATCACCCGCACTTGCGGATAAGCGTACCGCTCCCGCTCGTCCGGACGCAGGGTCTCGACCATTGGGTCTTCCAAGGTACTACTGCCAGTTCGCTGCGCGCGTCCGAACGTGCTGATCACCGCGCGTTCGTTGGGCCCGACCGTGTAAAACCCCAATACGCCATAGCGTACGAAGAACCAGAGCAGGAACCCGAGCGGAATTCCCAAGAGGATTTCGATCATCTACGCATGATGGCATGGGTTTCGGCGGGCCGCGCCGGCGAATGCCCGATGACGCGCCCGCACCGCCGCCGATGGCGGGCCCGGAACCCCAACTCCAGACAAGTCGAGACGAAGCGTCTCATTTAGCCAAGACGTTCACCCGATTCGCTCGCGACGGGTACAGGCCTACCGATAGGAACGCGCGAGTGGCGATCCACCGGCAAAACGTTGCCGCGTGGGGCAGCCGCAAAAAAGCGCGACGGGGAATCAACCGCCATTCCGGCCAGCCACGGAGTCCATGATGCAACCTGATGTCATTCGCTTGCTCGCGCCTGTAGTGCTCGTCGCGGTGGTGGCCACCGCGGGTCTGGCGGGGTGTTCCGGTAGTTCCGACGCAGCCGACGACGCTTCACGAGCCGCCGGCGCGGGTCACTTTGGGCAGGGTGGTGCTTCTCTTGCGGGGAGCGGCGGGCCACCGAGTGCGGGGACCGGCGGGCCACCGAGTCTCTCCCTCGGTGGCAATTCCAGCTCGTCTGGCTCGGGCGGTGCCGTCGGTTCCGGGGCCAGTACGGCGTGCAGCGCGCAGACGCGCGAAGGAACGCGCGTCCCGCTCGATATGTACTTCCTCGTCGACTCGTCTGGCTCGATGGGAGATGACGTAGACAGCGGCAACAAATGGGATCTGGTGTCGCGCGCCATGATTGATTTCTTGCAAGATCCCCGCAACGCCGAGCTCGGTAGCGGCCTTGGCTACTTTCCCGACACGGTGTCGACCGATTGCTTCACGCCGTCCGCGGATTGTATTTGCGTCGACTTCTTCGGCACCTGCTTCTCGACTTCCAGCGGGTCATGCTCCGCGGCGGACTACGCAACGCCAGCGGTGCCGCTGGCTTCGAGCAACAACTCAGACAAGGTTGTCCGAGACCTCCAGGCCCGCGACGTGGGCGGCGGCACTCCTACGCGTCCCGCGGTGGAAGGGGCCTTGCAGTACCTGAATGACTGGGCTTCGCAACACCCGGAGCGGAAGCCGGTGTTGGTGCTCACGACGGACGGCGAGCCCACGGATTGTGACGCCAACACGCCGCGGGACGTAGCCGCGGTCGCGGCGAGCGCGCTTGCGGGTCCTCACGCGATCAAGACCTTCGTCATCGGCGTTGGTTCTTTCCCCGAGAGCCTGGACTTGGTGGCTCGCGCGGGCGGTACCGACCATGCCTTCTTGGTCGACACGAACGGCGACGTCGCGACCGCCTTCGCGGATGCCCTCGACGAGATCCGCGGCGCAGCCACCTCGTGCGACTTCTCGATCCCGACCGTGGGCGACGGTGGCCAAAAGATCGACCCCCAGCAAGTAAACGTGCGCTACACGCCGAAGCAAGGCGGAAGCCCGGCGCTCGTCCCGCAGATCCTCCAGAACGACCCCACGAACTGCGATGCGGCAGGCGGCTGGTACTATGATCATCCCACGGCGCCGTCGTTGATTCGACTGTGCGATAGCACCTGTCGAGCTATGGACGGAGGCAGTATAGCCCTCGAGTTCGGCTGTGAGACCATCGTCCAACCGCCTCGCTAGCGAGTGCGGCTCACGTCTCACTCGGCGGGTAAACCAGGGATCTGGTTCGCGTCTGGTGTCAGTGCGGCATCGCGGGCGGCACCGACGTGCGCTCTTCGAGCCCGCGCAAGCGACGCGAAAGCACTCGCAGCGTCTCCACGAGGGCGATGAACACGTACACGCTGAGTAGCCAAACCAGCACGAACTGCGGCTTGAACCGTTGCCAAACGAAGACGCTCGAACCAACGGTGAAGAGCACGAACAAGAGCGTCGCGGTGTTGACCTTGAGCTCCTTGAACGAGCGAAAGCGCACGTTCGAAACCATCAGCAAGCCCAGGGCGACGGTCACGCAAAACAACAAAAGCGTGTAACGCTCCGCCCCCAAGGCGCCGCCCACGCCATGATTGGCCACCATCAGCGAGATTAAGATGCCCGCGGCAGGAGGGCTCGGCAGCCCCAAAATGTATTTGCCGGGCTTGGTCGGCGCGCCGCTCGGACTCGAACTGAGTACGTTGAAGCGCGCGAGCCGAATCGCCGCGCAGGAGACGAACATGAAGGCGGTCAAGATACCGGGGATCGGCTCGCGGTGGAGCACCCACTTGTAGACGAGGAGGGCGGGGGCGAGCCCGAAGGAGATGATGTCGGCCAACGAATCGAGCTGCAGCCCAAAGGCGCTTTGCGTCTTGGTCATGCGTGCCACTCGCCCGTCCATCATGTCGAACAGCATCGCGAAGATCAGAAGTACAGCCGCGCGGTACACGTCGTTTTCGGTCGGCGTCTCCTTGGCGACGATCCGAATTGCGTTGAAGCCGCAAAACACACTGCCCAGGGTGATGAGATTGGGCAGAACGAACAAAGTCTTCCGCAGGTCGAGTTTCGGCCTGGGACGGTTCGGATTGCGGCGGCTGTGGCGAAACCCCACCGACGCACCTTAGGGGGCGATCGGTCCTTCGTCCAGCAAGGGGGTCTAAATAACTGGATTCGCAGGGAAAATTACGGCGTCACGCGCGTCATTTTCGCCCCGATAGGCCGGTCTTTTGGCCCCTGCCGGGGTAACGCCCTACGATCCTCCGCGATGCGTTCCCTCCCTCTCCGTTTCGGCTGGTTTCCGCTGCTAGCGGTGGCCTGCGGACTTGCCGCCTGCGGCGGCGGCCACGACGAGCTCGCCAAGCGCCTGACCACCGTTCAGGTCGAGCTGACGAAGCTGCAAAGCCACAGCGATCGTCTGGAACAGCGGCTCGAAGCCCTGGAAATGCGGAAGGAGTCTACAGCGATGACGCACCCGGTCAACGACTCGGCCGCCAGTGTCGAGCACCCCCGGCTGATGGTGGTCAAGCTCGAACCGGGTGATGATACCCGTGAGGTTCCGGCCGATGCACCGACGGCGGCGCTACGGCCGGAAGAATCGGCGGCTGACCAATCGCCGCGCCCGGTGATTCGCGTCTATGGCTCTCGTACCGACGTTGGCTCCGGCTCCGACAACTCGAAGCACAAGCGGTGAGGGCATTGGTCATGCAGCGAGGCTTCCTATTCGGCGCGTTGAGCGCGCTTACACTGACGGCTCAGCTGGCGCGCGCCCAAGGTTTTGGACCCGACACCGCCACACCCACCATCCCCGCGGATAGCGGCGGCTCGGTCGTGATCTCGCCCCAGAACAACGGCTCGGTCTTGGTCACTTCTGCCAATCCGGGTGAGAATGCCAATGGCGCGCCGTCGCGCAGCACCGTGGTGACGAACGCTCCGGCGGGCGGTCCCGGCGGCGGTGGAGCGAGCAGCGGTGGCCTGCAAGGTACGAACGCCATCTTGCCGGACGACGCGCAGGTCGCGCTCGAACCTGTGCCCGACGTTCACTTGGTTCGGCGCGGTGACACGCTTTGGGACCTGTGCAATCACTACTATCAGAACCCCTGGGCTTGGCCGAAGGTGTGGAGCTACAACCCGCAAATCGCAAACCCGCACTGGATCTACCCGGGCGATCAGCTGCGGCTGACCAGCGCGACGGGCGGTGGCCAGCAAGTACTCTCGCTCGCCCCGCGCCAGACGACCACGATTGGCGGCGGGGGGTCGCTCATGAACCGCCGTGCCCAGGTCGTCAGCGGGACGGTGTTCTTGCGAGATCAAGGCTACATCGGCGACCCGAAGCGCGACGTTTGGGGTGAACTCGTGGGCTCGGACGAGGAGCAAATGATGCTCGCCGAGGGCAACCACGTCGTCTTGATTTTGCGACCGGGCGTAACCGTCAGCAGAGGACAGGAGCTGACCGTCTTCACCTCCGTGCGCCAACCGCAGAAAGTCGTCGGAGCGCGCAAGCCACCCGGAGAAATCGTCGCCATTCGAGGTACGGTCAAGGTGATCGACTTCAATCCAGAGACCCGCATGGCGCGCGCGATGCTCACCGAATCGGTCGACGTCGTCGAACGCGGAGCGATGGTCGGTCCAGTCGGTCGGCGCTTCGACGTAGTGCCGCCGCTGAAGACCAGCGCCAAGGTGTCGGCCCGCGTCCTGACCAGCATCTACCCGAACGTCTACATCGCCCGCGATCAGATCGCCTTCTTGGACAAGGGCAGCGAAGATGGTCTCCTGCAGGGCAGCCGCCTGTTCGTCTTGCGCAAGGGGGACAGCTGGCGGGCCAGCCTGACCACCGCCTCCAAAATGCAGCGCCGCCGGATGTTGATCAATTCGCCGGAGGAGGCCGGCTCCGAGGACACGCCGATGGACGGCGACGACGACAAATTCCCCGAAGATACCGTGGCCGAGCTGCGCGTGCTCCGCACCGAAAAATATAGCTCAATCGCGCTCGTGACCGAGTCCAAACGTGAAGTAGTCTCGGGCGACCTGGCCGTTTCGCGCCCAGGGGAGTAAGCTCCGCCCCGGTCTGATGAGCAAAAATCGCGTCTTCTTCCCCCAAGAAGCGCTCGACCGCTGGCTCGGCAACGGTGAAGTCGAGCTCAGCCAAGGTCTGCTCACGATCAAGACCGAGCGACGTCGCTTTCGTTTGGTGGAAGCCGTGCGCGTAATGGCCGAGGTCAGCGGGCTACCCGACCCACATGAAGTGATGGGCAAAGTGAAGACGGTGGGCTTCCTGAGCGAGCTTGGTGCCTCGCTCCTGGGTGAATCGATGGTGATCGCCGACAACGCTTACGAAGTCGTGCCCGGCTGGCTCGGCTCGCCGATCGGTACGTTCGCCGAGCACCGAGCGGCGCAAGAAACGGCGACGCCCGCACCGCGAGCCGGCGCGGCCGCCGGCAGCGACGAAGAGTTGCTGGCGTCCTTCCTCGTGCGCAACCTGTAGACGAGCGCCATGGTCGAGATTGCCACGATCGCATTTTACCTCGGTGTCATCGCTTATTCGGTGGCCGCGACGCTCTTTTTCTTGGAGCTGGCGCGCAAGGACGGCGGCGCAGCCCGCGCGCAGTGGGCGCCGCGGATGCTGGCCCTGGGCGGAGCGTTGCATGCCATTCACGTGCTGACGGCCAGCCTACTCTCCCACGTATGCCCGATTGATTCGCTGCATTTCGCGCTCAGCTTTTCGGCGTTGATTGCCGTGGCCGCCTACCTTGCGTTGCGTGAGCGTTTTCGGCTTTCTGCATTGGGTACGTTCATCGCGCCGATCGCCCTCACGTTCCTGGTGGGCGCGCAGTTCGTCGGTCAGAGTAGCGAGGCCGCGCTCGGCGTGTCGCGTACGCTGCTGATGTTCCACATCGCAGCCAACGTGCTGGGCATCGGGTTGTTTCTCATCGCAGGC
>Ga0302323_100003941_pt1 | contig 12075 bp, 12 predicted proteins | sample Fen_T0_3_FD_201950 | JGI IMG/M metagenome (GOLD analysis project Ga0302323, IMG submission 201950) | Peat permafrost microbial communities from Stordalen Mire near Abisko, Sweden - Fen_T0_3 | ecosystem: Environmental > Terrestrial > Soil > Wetlands > Permafrost | place: Sweden: Abisko... | reverse complement strand
ATCATCAATAAAAGACCCCAGGGCATTTTCCAATTGGTCAGACACCTGGTTCAATTTTTTTCTTTCCTTTAATATTTCTTCACTCAGTTCCCGTTTTTTTTCAACTTCTGCTGTTGTCTGATTGTCTGCCGTAATAGATTTAAAAGGCACGGCAAGGATGTCTAATAGAGTTGACTGGTCAACGCTAGAAGACGGCTCAATCTGGACAGGCTCAGGTTTTATTCCATCTTCGCCCAATTCCCGTTTGTTTTCAAGTTCAGCCTCCGGCTGATTGCCTAATTTGATAGATTCAAAAGACACGGTAAGGTCTAACGGAGTTGGTTGGCCATTGTTAAAAGAGCGCTTAATCTGAACAGAAGTAAATGGGTTTTTTTCATTTAATGGACTTGCGACCAATGTCCATTCCATTTCATTTGCTATAACCATCTGGTTGTCCAATGCAATAGATTCAAATGGCACAGTAAGAATATCATTCGGAATGATTTGGACGGCGTTAAAAGTCGGCTCTATCTCAACAGGATTAATCACTCTTTCCTGTTTATCTTTATTTGAAAATGCAGTGCCTAATGATTCAGTCAGGCTTCGATATTTACCTTGATTCACTGAAGAAATCGAATACATCACGACAAAAAATGCAAACAACAGTGTTATAAAATCCGCATACGACACTATCCAGCGATCATGGTTATTAACATCCACGAGGACTTTTCTTCTATGACGTATATGCCGTGCCATAGCCTATTTCGTATTGGGTTTTTGTAGATAGCTATTCAATATAAGCTCGATATTTTTTGGGTTTTCGTTTTTTGCAATGGCAGAAATTCCTAAAGTTATCATTTCTTTAGCTTGGTTATCAGCAAAAATATGGGCTTTTAATTTATTGGCTATGGGCAAAAAAATGAGATTGGCAGAAGCCACCCCATATATAGTCGCCACAAAAGCGGTGGCGATTCCTTTTCCTAAAAGTCCAGGGTCGCTCAGGTTCTCCATGACATGTATCAGCCCCATAACGGCACCGAGAATGCCGACCGTAGGGGCATATCCTCCCATAGCTTCGTAAAGTCTTGCCGCTTGATAGTCTCTATTTTCGATAATATTTATTTCCAATTCCAATGTGTCTCTTATCACGTCAGGCTCTTTCCCATCAACCAAAAGTTGCAGCCCTTTTTGCACGAAGGGATCCTCTAGCCCATCAATCAGGCTTTCAAGGCCTAATAATCCCTTCCTGCGGGCATAAAGGCTCCAGTTGACTATTTGCGAAATTTGCCCCTCAAGATCCATTTTTTTAGGTTTAAAAATCCACAAAGACATTTTTAGGCTTCTGATAAATATTGCTGGCGGAAATTGTAAAAGCGTTGCCCCTAATGTTCCGCCTAACACAATGATAAGCGCCGGCCCATTCACTAATGAGCCTATATCGCCCCCATCCAGCAGGTTTCCTAGCAAGAGGGAACAAACACTCACCAGGATGCCTATGATACTTAAAATGTCCATTTTTCCTGTCATCATGTTAAGCAAGGCACAAACGATGGTTTTTTATCATCCACTTTATGCCTTAATTATTGTCCATCCATTCGGACAGCCTTGACCGTAACCGCAACACCGCCTGGGTACAGATTTGACTCACCCTAGATTCACTTATATTCAAAACCTCGCCAATTTCACGCAAATTGAGTTCATCGTCATAATAGAGTGATATGACCAGGCGCTCACGCTCTGGCAATCTCGCAATGGCATTTGCCAATGCTTGTTGAAAACCGTCGCGCATCAAGTCGTCTAGCAGCCCTTCTTCGGTATTTGTGGATTCATCATAGCCATGATCTCCATTTTCGACCACATCTTCAAAGCTGAACACGCGACAACTGATTGAATCTTGAAGAATGTCATTATATTCATTAATGGGTATGCCTAAATATTCGGCTATATCGACATCACGCGCTTCGGATCCGGTTTTGTTTTCAACTGCCCGTATGGCATCGCTAACCATCCTGGATTTTTTATGCACCGAACGCGGCGTCCAATCAGAACGACGGACTTCATCCAGCATAGCTCCCTTAATGCGAATACCCGCATAAGTCTCGAAACTGGCTCCTTGCGAAATATCAAAATGCTTGATAGCTTCCAATAAGCCAAGCATCCCGGCCTGGATCAAATCGTCCACCTGGACTGATTCCGGCAATCTGTTTGATAAGTGATAGGCAATGCGCTTGACTAAGGGCGCATGTTCTATGATCTGCGCATCGGAACCGACAGCCTGTACCGATGTATACATGCCAACGGCGTTCATGCTACGTCCTTTTGGGCGTCGTACTGAACCAGCCTTTCAATAAAAAACTCAATATAATTGCCCGTCTGCGTTTTCACTGGCCAGCAATCAATATTTCCAGCTATCTCTTTCATTGCAATTGAAGCCTTGCTTTCTGGAAAAGCTACGATTACCGGCGTTTGTTTTTGAACGGATTTACGCAAATTGTCATCGTAAGGCACTGCGCCTACAAACCGCAAAGTGACATCCAGATAATGGTCAGTCACTTTAGTTAATTTCTGGAACAAGGCCTGGCCTTGCCGATCTGTTTTAACCATATTGGCTACCACATGAAAATTGGAAATACTATAATCCCTGTTAAGCAATTTAATAAAAGCATAGGCATCGGTTAGCGATGTCGGCTCATCACAGACCACAACGATAATTTCCTGGCAGGCCCGTGCAAAATTCACTACACTTGCCGATATTCCGGCCGCCGTATCGACAATCAGTACATCCAGTTCCTGGTCGATTTCACTGAATGCGCGAATCACTGCAGCCTGTTCAACCACCGATAGCTCAGCCATCTTCTGAATACCTGACGCGCCCGGAATTACCCTTAAGCCTGAAGGCCCATCCAGCATAATTTCAGCCAGTGTCTTGTCGCCCGACAACACATGAGAAAGATTAAATTTGGGGTAAATGCCTAACAAAATATCAACATTGGCCAGTCCCATATCGGCATCCAGTAAAGCCACCCGTCGCCCCATTTGAGCAAGCGCTATGCCGACATTGACAGATAAATTTGTTTTGCCTGCGCCACCTTTGCCGCTGGATATTGCGATGACCCGAACGGGGGTTGTTTTATTCATTTTTCTTATCCCGGCTGCTTGATCAGGTTGCTTATGCATAGCTTTGCGCCATCCACGGCCCATAATCAACATCATCATCAAGGTTGGTTTCTGAATTTAACTCAGCCACACAGTGCTCGATTAAAGAACGGGCATGAGGCCTATGGATATCTTCTGGCACTTGCTGGCCATCGGTAATAAAAGACAGGGGTAGGTTATGTTCTATTATTGAAGAAATTGCCGAACCAATCGTTACCGCCTCATCAAGTTTAGTCAAAATGTTCGCTTGTGGGGCGAATACCGAAAAAGCCTTGATAATCGCATTCATTGCCTTGTATTCCGTGGCAGCAGACATCACCAGATAAGACCTGATGGATAACTCATTTTGTTTTAGGGTATTAATTTGTTCGACCAACTTCATATCACGCTGGCTCATTCCGGCGGTATCAATCAAGATAAGCCGTTTATCTGAAAAACCATTAATAAGGGTTCGCAACTCATTCGCACTGGAGGCGACCCGGACTGGCACATCAAGGAGGCGACCATAGGTATTAAGTTGTTCATGGGCCCCAATACGATAATTATCCGTGGTAATCAAGGCAACTTGGCTTGAACCGTGCCTTAAAATAAATTTAGCGGCCAGTTTGGCAATGGTTGTTGTTTTGCCCACTCCGGTTGGCCCAACTAGCGCGACAATACCACCCGTTTCCAGCAAATTATCATTTGCGATAGGTAACGCTTGTGACAACATTTCCAGCGCCTTCATAAAAACAGATTCAGGATCACTCTGGTCGGGAAAGTGATTGGCAATCATGGCACTCAATTTTTTTGAAATGCCCATATTCATTAAACGTTGCAGCAAATCATTTTTGATTGGTGTGGCCTGCGAATTGTGCGGCCAACTAATATTCGCAAACTTAGTGTCCATGGCAGTCCTTAAATATTTAAGTTCCCTGCTCATTTCCATTAACAACGTGTCTGATACGTTAGCCTGTTTTTCTTGGGTTTCCAAGTTTGTGGATGTTTCTTTACCCACTACTGTTGTAGGGTTGCCAGATGTTGTTGGTGCTTCAGTATTTTCACCTAACTGTAATTTCTCCACATGCCCCACATACGGCGAAGTAGTTCGACGACTGCCAGGGATGGCGGAAGTGTCGCAATCGGTAGGGAACCGATGCGGCCGCACTGGTTTTGCGGACATTGAGGCGGCCGCACTTTTTCTCTCACTTTCCATCTGCAGTCGTTTTTTTGCAGCATCAAAATTCGGCAATGCAATTTTTTTAGTATTAAAGTCAGCAGGTTGTGCAACAACGTGTCCTTGCAACTTACTACCTGGATTTTGGTACACTGATTGTTCATGTCCCATAGCTGTCATACCAGCGTTTCTTTGGCTCTCTAATGACTGAAAACGTTTCTTTGCAGCATCGAAATTCGGCAATATAATTTTATTAACTTTAGGTTCAACGGCTTGCTCTTGTAACTTGTTTTGAATGGACTGCTCATCAAAATCCCGTGCGGCAACAATTTCAATACCACCCTCTACAGCCCGATTTGACATGATGACCGCATCTGCGCCTAATTCTTCTTTGACCATACGCATGGCTTGGCGTATATCTGCCGCAAAAAAACGTTTAATTTTCATTCTTTAACCTCAATTGTTAGGTGCGTTGTCCGACGGTTGAAACCACTTTGATCTGACGATCAGAAGGGATTTCGTTGTATGCCAGGACATGTAATCCAGATATAGAATGACGGACGAATCTGGCTAACCAAGGTCGGACATAAGAAGACACCAACAACACTGCTGTTTGGCCTTCCATTTCCATTTTTTGCGTACTTTCCTGCAATGATTTATGCATTTGTTCTGCTAACCCTGGTTCAATGCCGGCACCATTTTCGCCAGCCGTCTGCAGAGATTTATGCAATAACTGTTCCAACTCGTAATCCAATGTAATAACTGGCAACTCATTTTGTATCCCACTGATTTCATATACAATTAATCGGCCTAATGAGGAGCGGACTGCAGCCGTCAAGATGTCAGGATCTTGACTCTTGACACCGTATTCCGCCAAAGTTTCGGCAATACTGCGCATATCACGGATAGGCACACGCTCTTGTAACAAGTTTTGTAATACCTTGACCACCAAACCCAATGGCAAGATTTTTGGCACCAAATCCTCAACCAGTTTGGGCGCAGATTTAGCCAGGTTCTCGAGAATTTTCTGCGCATCTTCATAACCAAATAATTCATGTGCATGCGCTTGCAAAAGATGGCTAAGATGGGTGGCCACCACGGTTCCAGGATCAACAACGGTATAACCCAAAGTTTGGGCATGATCTTTCTGGTTCGTCTCTATCCAAATCGCGTCTAGGCCAAAGGCGGGGTCTTTACACACTTTTCCCGGTAAAGTACCGAACACACGCCCGGGGTTAATGGCCATCTCCAGTTCCGGCATAATTTCAGATTCCCCTACCGTCACGCCCATCAGTGAGATCCTGTAGGCCGTTGGACTTAAATCAAGATTGTCCCGAATATGTACCGATGGAATCAGGAAGCCTAACTCTTGGGACAGTTTTTTCCGTACCCCTTTAATACGGGTCATTAATTGCCCGCCCTGATTCTTGTCCACCAAGGGAATCAGCCGATAACCAACTTCCAGGCCTACAATATCAACGGGCATCACATCATCCCAGCCTAGCTCTTTAATTTCTGGAGAGGAATGGGACAATTCCATTGGATGATCGATGTCTACAAGCTCGGCTTCTTTGTGGCGCTTATTAATCCAATAGGCAGAACCAGCCAATACCGAAGCCAGTAAGATAAAAACCAGGTTCGGCATTCCTGGAATAATTCCCAACGCACCTATGACTGCTGCTGTAATCATTAACGCTTTCGGATTTTCAAAAAGTTGGGCGCTAACTTGCTGGCCGATATTTTGGCCACTGCTGCCAACTTTGGTCACTACAAGTGCAGATGCTGTCGCCAATAATAATGAAGGAATCTGGGCGACCAGGCCGTCACCTATGGTTAACAACACATAAATCTCACCCGCTTCAGCAAAACCCAAGCCGTGCTGAGTCATACCGATGACCAAGCCGCCGATCATATTGACGAATAGAATAATAATCCCGGCAATCGCATCGCCCCTGATGAATTTGCTGGCACCATCCATAGAGCCGTAAAAATCGGCTTCGGTAGCCACTTCAGTCCGCCGCGAACGCGCTTCATCCTGGGTAATCAAGCCGGCATTCAGGTCTGCATCAATCGCCATTTGTTTGCCCGGCATGGCATCCAAGGTAAACCTTGCCCCTACTTCCGCAACCCGTCCCGCACCTTTGGTGACGACCATAAAGTTGATTATTGTAAGAATGGTAAAAACTACCAGGCCCACAGCAAAGTTTCCGCCAATAACAAAGGCGCCGAAAGCTTCGATAACCTTACCGGCGGCATCGCCACCGTTATGCCCCTCCAATAATACAATACGCGTGGAAGCCACATTCAACGCCAGACGCAGCAATGTCGCCAACAGGATAACGGTTGGAAAGGCCGCAAATTCCAACGGTTTCAGGGTATAAACGACAACCAGCAAGATGATTAACGAGAAGGCGATATTAAAGGTAAACAGCAAATCCAGTAAAAACGCCGGCAATGGCAGCATGATCATTGCCAGAATCATGACAATAACTAATGGCGCACCTAACTCGGCTTTGCCTAAAAACTTTAGGGCGTTTGTTACTTTGCTAAAATCCATATTTAGTTACCCTGTTTAAATTCATCAGGCACCTTAATGTTTCCAGGGGGAAGGGGCTCATCCCAGTGATTTTGCCTGGCGGTTTTTAATTGGTAAACATAGGCCAGTACCTGGGCTACCGCCAAATAAAGCCCATTGGGTATTTCCTTGTCTATTTCCGTCGAATAATACAAGGCCCTGGCCAACGGCGGCGATGCCACGAACGGCACATTGGCACCCGTTGCCAACAGGCGAATATGGGCGGCTATCAAATCAACGCCCTTGGCCACCAGTTTTGGCGCACCGTTTGAATTCGGGTCATATTTTAAGGCCACTGCATAATGACTGGGGTTGGTGATAATGACATCCGCTTTTGGCACTTCCGTCATCATCCGGTTTTGCGCCATGCTCATTTGCGCTCTGCGCTGCCTGGCCTTTATCTCAGGGCTACCCTCTGACTCCTTCATTTCATCCTTGATTTCCTGTAATGTCATTTTCAACTTTTTACTGTGGTCCCATAGTTGATAGGGGACATCAATCACAACAACTAATATCAATGAGGCGCTCAGCACCAGGAAGGAAAAGCTGATAATATCTAGTGCATGGCTGATTGACTGCTCTAAAGGCTCGGCGCCAAGCCCAATCAGTTCATTGAGAAAATGCCTGGACAATACGACAGCGACAACAAAGATCAACAGGATTTTAAGTAATGCCTTGATCAGTTCAATCAACCCGCGCAAGGCAAACATCCTGGCGATGCCTTTAATGGGATCAAGTTTTTCAAACTTCGGCGTTAATGCTTCCCAACTGAACACCCATCCGCCCAGAGCCAAAGGGGCAACAATTGCCACTACCACTAGCACTGCAATAAAGGGGGCAATCAATAACACGCCATCCATCATCACCTGCTTGAGATAGATTACCGGGCTAAGGGGATCAAAGATAATTTCCCGGCTTAATTGAAACTGGGTTCGCATGATATCCAACAGGCCATTGCCCATCTGTTTTCCCAACACAAGCAACAGGATGGCGCTTGTTATTAACATTGCAAAGGTATTGAGTTCCCTGGAGCGGGCAATCTGGCCTTTTTTTTTGGCGTCTTCCAGACGCTTACTGGTGGGTTCTTCGGTCTTTTCCTGATCTGAATCTTCAGACATAATTTAATCTACAATCGCAACAAGGCTGACGGGCATACATAGGAAAATCATTAATACTTCAATGGATAAAATACCTTTGCCCATGCAGTTTATAGTAAATAACCACTATTTTCACAGCCTCAGCAACTGTCCGACCAAATCATAGGCATCGGTTAAAATGCCCGTAAATTGATCCAGTACATCAGGTACTGTCACCCAAATCAATACCATTCCAAGCATTAATGTGACTGGGAAACCCACTGAAAAAATATTCAGTTGCGGTGCTGCACGAGTAGCCACACCGAAGCTGATATTAACCAGTAACAGGCTGGCAACTATGGGCATCGTCAGTAATAAGCCTCCGGCAAACATGCGACTGCTCCAGCTAATGATAGTCCAAATGTTGGTTTTTGTTATGCCATCAATGCCAATCGGCAGACTGGTAAAACTGTCCAGCAACATTTTTATCAACAACAAGTGCCCGTCTAAACTGAGAAAAATCAGTGTGCTGGTCATCACATAAAATTGTGCGATGACGGGAACCTGCTGTCCGTTTTGCGGATCAACCATGGCGGCAAATCCCAAGCCCATGCCTAAAGCGACGCTCTGGCCTGCAAAAAGGACGGCTGAAAAAACCATCTGCACAATAAACCCGCTAGCCAAGCCAATCATAACTTGCGCAATAGCCACCATAAACCCTTGATAGCTAAACATGTCAATAGTCGAAAAAGCCGGCAATAATGGCATAACCACAAGCGTCATTGCCACGGAAAGAATCAGCCTGACCCGTGCCGGTACGGCGCGAAGGCTAAACAGTGGGACGGCTACAAACATCGCACTGATACGTATTAACGGCCAGATAAATGACGCGACGTAGTTAAGGATTTGTCCTTCGGTAAAATTCACCGCTTAGCCAATTAATTGTGGAATTTCCCGGATCAATCCTTGAAAATAATCGAGAAATGTTTGCAGCATCCACGGCCCTGCAATCAGTAACACCAGTCCAATTATTATTAACTTGGGTACAAAGGTAAGTGTTGCTTCATTAATCTGGGTAGCGGCCTGAAACACCGCAATAATCAGGCCTATGGCTAAAGACGGTAGCAATATCGGGGCAGTCAGTTTAATTGCAATTATCATTGCATCCTGGCTAACCCTGTAAATGGTTTCTGGTGTCATGTCAGATACCCGTTATCAGCTAACATAAAAACTCGCCGCCAACATTTCCATAATCAGGGACCAGCCATCGGCGAGAACAAACAGCATTATTTTAAAGGGCAGCGAGACAATCATCGGTGACAACATCATCATCCCCATGGACATCAGGACACTGGCAACCACCAGGTCGATAATCAAAAATGGCAGGAATATTAAAAATCCTATCTGAAAGGCGGTTTTCAACTCGCTTGTGACAAAAGCGGATAACAATAGCGAAAAAGGCACATCCGCAGCCGACTCCAGTTCAGCATTACCGGAAATCCGTATAAACATTTCCAGGTCAGACTCCCGAGTTTGTTTCAACATAAACTGCCTGAACGGCTGCGAAGCCTTTTCCATTGCGGTGGTCACATCGATTTTTTCTTCCAGATAAGGCTGGACGGCATCGGTATTAACCTTGTCGAATACCGGCATCATAATGAAAATCGTCAAAAACAGGGACAGCCCCAATAACACCTGATTGCTTGGCGCCTGCCCTGTGCCAAGCGCCTGCCGTAGCAAACTTAATACGATCATGATCCGGGTGAATGATGTCATGGTCAGCAATAAAGCTGGCAACACGGTCAATGCCGTCATTAACGCCAGAATCTGGATCGTTACACTGTAAGTCTGGCCGCCTTGATTATTAGTAGTGACTGTTACCGCTTGAATGCCTGCCGCTGCATAAACGGGCGACTCGATCAACAGGAAGGCAAGGGCAACTATAATTAACTGAAACAAAAGACGGTTACGCATCAGGACGGTCACTTCGACTGTGCTCAGGACGAGCCTTTACCGCTTGCATCAGTTTCTGTGCAAACCCACTTCCCTCAGTTGCAGGCAACGGTTCTTCCCTGAGCAAGCAATCTTCGCCCTCCAGAACGAGCAAGGTTTCAATGCGCCCCGGCGTCACGCCCAGAATGAGCTGCTTCTTGCCAACTTGCAACAAAATGACTTTTTCCCGCATCCCCAAAGATAACCCACCGACCATACGCATTTTTTGTGCGCCGTTAACGGTCAACCCGCTTAGCTTGCGTACGCCCCAAACACACAGGAAAAAAACACCCAACACAAGCAATAAACCAATTCCCCATCCAGCAATATCCCCAGAAGTGACCGTCCTGATGGGCGGTTTCGAGATATCTGTACCAGCCATAGCAAAACCGACAGGAAGCCACAACAATACCAGCCAGCACAGGGTTATTTTTACGGGCATCAGGCCAGCCTTTTAACCCGTTCCGATACACTAATGACATCAGTTAGGCGGATACCGAATTTTTCATTGATGACCACCACTTCACCATGCGCCACCAACGTACCGTTCACCAAGACATCAAGCGGTTCCCCGGCAAAACGATCCAGCTCAACGACCGAGCCTTGATTCAATTGCAAAAGATTTCTGATATTAATCTGTGTCCGGCCAATTTCCATGGAGAGGGTAACGGGGACATCCAGAATAACATCAAGATTAAGGTCATCTGTCGAGGTTGTTGAGGATTTGTAACTTTCATCCTGCTTTTCAACTTCCTGAAATACAGCCGCCTTTACGTCATCAACAGTTTCAATTGGTTCTTTACTCATCTTTTTTCACACTAATATCGTTATAGTCAACCCCTGAACCGCTTCAGATAGATTCAGTCCTTACTTTATCAATAATCTGCACCGCATAATAACCTTCTGATACACAGGCTTTACCTGTAAAAACAGGAATGCCTTCCGCCTTTACCAGCACCGTTTTTGGCATATCAATAGGAATTACATCACCTTTTTTAAAATGCAAGACTTCTCCTATGGATATTTTTTTTTCCGCCAGAAGTCCGCTCAAACTCATTTTTGCGCCTAGAACTTCATTGCGTAATGCACGCTTCCATTTCAAATCAGATTCCTCAGTGTCGTCGCCAATGGTATCCAATAAAGCCCTGATCGGTTCTATCATCGAATAAGGCATGACAATGTTAATATCGCCACCACCGCTCTCCAAGGCGATATTGACCGTAGAGATCACCACAATGTCTTCGGCACCGACAATGCCGGCAAAGCTCGGGTTGATTTCTGAACTTATATATTCAAAATTGAGTTCCATAACCGGCTTCCAGGCTTCTTTCAGATTTTTAAACATCATATCAAGGAGCATCTGAACGATCCGCATTTCGGTTAGGGTAAATTCCCGCGCCTCACCAGCACTGCTATAAAACTGGCCGCCACCGCCAAAAAAGTTGTCTACCACTGTAAAAATCAAGGACGGGTCTATTTCTATTAATGCCCGGCCCCGTAGCGGAGAAAAACGAATAATATTCAAGTTGGCCGGCACATGCAGCCCATCCACATACTGGGAAAACTTCCGAATCTGGATGCCTGACATGAAAACTTCTGGCGAACGGTGCAGAAATTTGAACAGGGAAGTACGTAAAGACTTGGAAAACCGTTCATTAATCATTTCTAGGGTTGGAATACGCCTGCGAACAATTCTTTCTTGGCTACTAAAGTCATAGTTTTTGGTGCTGCCTTGGTCATGAAATTCATCGATTTCAGTTTCAATATCGCCATCATCCACACCTTGTAGCAGCGCATTAATTTCGTCCTGTGAAAGTAAGTCACTCATATCTTAGTTGCGTTACAAATGAAATAAAGAATAGCTCGTTAGTTTGGTTTTACCCATCATTTTTTCATGAGAGTAGCTCCTTATGTCCGACATTGAACACCATAATTCTCTTCCGGGTCTCACGAGCCTTTAAATTACCTAGGTTGAGCACGAAATAACCCTAACTTTTTTTCAATGTCAGAGGGGCATCTTCTAGTTCGTTCTGTTAAAGATTGGAAGCCTTATGCTTTGTGTGTCATTAAATTTTGGAAAATCTTAACTGTTATCGCCCTGTTTTTCTTCAAATATGGCTAAAAATGTGAACTCGCGCAAA
>Ga0302323_100003940_pt1 | contig 12075 bp, 12 predicted proteins | sample Fen_T0_3_FD_201950 | JGI IMG/M metagenome (GOLD analysis project Ga0302323, IMG submission 201950) | Peat permafrost microbial communities from Stordalen Mire near Abisko, Sweden - Fen_T0_3 | ecosystem: Environmental > Terrestrial > Soil > Wetlands > Permafrost | place: Sweden: Abisko... | reverse complement strand
GGAGCGCGTCGCGGTCGGGGACGTCCCCCGCGTCGGGAGTCCCGCTGCCGGGGTCGAGGACGAGGAACGCCACCCCGATCTCGCCCAGCACCGGGTCGGGCGCGCCGATCACCGCGGCCCGGGCGATCGCGGGGTGGTCGGTCAGCACCGCCTCGACCTCGGTGGGGTACACGTTGTAGCCCCCGCGGATGTACATCTCCGTGAGGCGCCCGGCGAGCGTGAGGTTGCCGTCGGGCCGCAGGCGTCCGAGGTCGCCGGTGTGCAGGTAGCCCTCGGCGTCGATCACCGTGGCCGTGAGGTCGGGGTCGTGCCAGTAGCCGCGCATCATGGCGGGGGAGCGGCAGATCACCTCGCCCACCTCGCCGACGGGGACATCGGTGGCGTCGGGTCCGACGATGCGCAGGTCGACCTCCGAGCGCGGCCGTCCGACCGTGCCCGCGACCACCTCGTCGGAGTCGCCGATGACGGTTCCCGAGATCACCCCGGCCTCGGTCGCGCTGTACCCGTTGAGGACCGGACAGCCGAGCGTCTCGCGGAGGCGCCGGATCAGGTCGGGTGGCGCCGCGGCCGCGCCCATCGCCGCGATGCGCAGGCCCGAGAAGTCGGTCCCGTCGACGTCGGCGCGGTCGAGCACGAGCGACCACTGCGTCGGGACGCCGTTCATCATCGTGATCCCCTCCGCGGCCATGACCCGCAGGCTCTCGGGCGCCGACCACGGCTGGGGGCCGAGCACGAGGGTGACCCGGCGCTGGGTGAAGGTGGAGATCCAGCCCATGTACCCCAGATGCGGGAACGGCAGGGTGAACAGCACCCGGTCGTGCAGTGCGGCCATGTCGACGACGTTGCGGGTGATCGCGGCCATCGACTCGTGCGTGTACACCGCGCCCTTGGGCACGCCGGTGGTGCCGCTCGTCCAGATGATGCAGACGGGGTCGGCCGCGTCGAGCGCGGGGAGCGCGGGCGGCGGCGCGGACCCGAACGCGTCCTTGAGCGCGGTGACCGGGATGACCGTCCCGGGGTCCACGCCGACGGGCACCGCGGCGCCGTCGCCCGTCACGGTGACGCTCGGCTCGGTGCGGGCCACGATGCTCGCCTGCTCCGCGGGACCGAGGCGGAGGTTGACCGCGGAGGTGATGGCGCCCACGCGGGCGGCGCCGAAGTAGCAGCCCGCGAACTTGATCGACGAGGGGAGCATGAGGCACACGCGGTCGCCCCGACCCACGCCGTGGCGCAGGAGCGTTGCCGCGAAGCCGTCGGCGACCCGGTCGAGCCAGCCGTAGGTGGCCCGCCGCTCCTCGTGGACGTACGCCTCGCGCTCGGGCTCGTCGGTGGCCACCGTGCGCAGCAGGTCGGCCAGGAGCGGGGTCGACGGGGTCGACATCGGCGGCACCGTACTACGGGCCGCGCGCGTCGTCGGGGGTGACACGGCGACGCCGCTAGATTGCCGCGCTTCCGACGAACCACCGAGGTGCAGCCATGGCCGGCCCCGTCATCACCGACTTCGTGAGCCTCTGGGACCTCATCGAGCAGCGTGCCGCGCTCACGCCCGATCACGTCATCGCGTCCGACGAGGACCAGCGCGAGCTCACCTGCGCCGGGTACCGCGACCAGTGTCTCCGGGTCGCGGCGGGCCTGCGCGAGCTCGGCGTCGGCAAGGACATGAACGTGTCGTGGATCCTGCCGACCTGGCTCGAGTCGTTCGTGCTCGTCGGCGCGCTGGCCCGGCTCGAGGCGATCCAGAACCCGATGCTGCCGATCTACCGCGACCGCGAGATGCGGTTCATCACCCAGCAGACGCAAGCGAGGCTCCTCATCACCCCGTCGGAGTGGCGGGGCTTCCACTACGAGGCGATGTGTCGCGAGGCCGCCGCCGAGCTGCCCGGCCTCGAGGTGCTGGTCTGCGACAAGTCGCTCCCCGAGGGCGACCCCGCCACGCTCCCACCCTTCACCCCGGTGCCCGACGCCGCATCGGCTCCGGTGCGCTGGATCTTCTACTCGTCGGGCACCACCGCCGACCCGAAGGGCGCGAAGCACACCGACCCGTCGGTGCGGGCGTCCGCCGACGCGATGACCACCAGCCTCGCCCTCACCGACGAGGACACCTTCGGGCTCGTGTTCCCGTACACCCACATCGGCGGGCAGACCTGGACGTTCTCCGCGCTCATGTCGGGCTGCAAGCTCGTGTTCATCGAGGCGTTCGTCCCCGCCACCACGATCCCCATCCTGCGCCGCGAGGACATCACCGTGGCCGGCGCGGGCACGCCGTTCCACATGGCGTACCTCGACGCGCAGCGCCAGCTCCCGGAGGGGGAGGTCCTCTTCCCCCGGGCGCGCGTCTTCTGCGGCGGCGCCTCGGCGAAGCCACCCCAGCTCCACTACGACGTCGTCGCGGAGATGGGCGACACCGTCGGCATCGCCTCGGGCTACGGGCTCACCGAGTTCCCGATCGCGACGATGGCGTACGTCACCGACGACGACGAGGAGCTGGCCTACACCGAGGGCCGCCCCGGTCCCGACGTGCAGATCAAGGTGGTCACCTCCGACGGCCGCGTCGCGGGCGTCGACGAGGAGGGCGAGATCCGCACGAAGGGTCGCCAGATGTTCCGGGGCTACGTCGACGCGTCGCTCGACGAGAAGGCGTTCGACGAGGACGGCTGGTTCCACACCGGCGATCTCGGCAAGGTCAACGCCCAGGGCAACGTGGTCATCACGGGGCGGCTGAAGGACGTGATCATCCGCAAGGGCGAGAACATCTCGGCGAAGGAGGTGGAGGACCTCCTCTTCACCCACCCGAAGATCGCCGACGCGGCGGTGATCGGTGTGCCCGATCCGAAGCTGGGGGAGCGGTGCTGCGCGGTCGTCCAGCCCGTCGACCCCGCCGACCCGCCGACCCTGCCCGAGCTGTTCGAGTTCTGCAAGGGCGCCGGGCTCATGGTGCAGAAGATCCCGGAGCAGCTCGAGATCGTCGAGGTGATGCCCCGCAACCCCGCGGGGAAGGTCCTCAAGCAGGATCTGCGGAAGGCCTACGCCGAGTAGCGGTCGCGCGCGCCGGCTCAGAGCTGGGTGAAGCAGCGGCGCCGCTCCCAGTCGGTGACGACGTTCGCGAACGCGGCCCACTCCTGTGCGGCGGTGTTGGCGAGGTGCGCGTGCACCTCGGCCCCGAACGCCTCGCGCGCGAAGTCGGACGACCCGAACGCGGCGACCGCGTCGGCGATGTTCCAGGGCACGCGGGGGAGGTCCGAGGCGGTGTACGCGTTGCCGTCGAACCGGGGCGGGGGCTGCAGGCCGCGCTCGATGCCGTCGAGGCCGGAGGCGATGGTGGCCGCGAACGCGAGGTACGGGTTGGCGTCGGCGCCGGGGATGCGGCACTCGACGCGTGCGCCCGCGCCGCGGCCCACCACCCGAAAGCCGCAGGTGCGGTTGTCGGCTCCCCATGCGATCGCGGTGGGCGCCCACGACCCCGGCTGGTAGCGCTTGTACGAGTTGACGGTTGGTGCAAAGCACCACGCCAGCTCGGCTGCGTGCGCGAGCAGCCCGCCCAGCCAGCCACGGAACACGGACGAGAGGTGGTCGGGGTCGTCGTCGTCCCACATGAGCGAGGTGGTGCCGTCGGCGTCCCACACGCTGGAGTGCACGTGGCAGGACGAGCCGCACTGATCCATCGCGTACTTCGCCATGAAGGTGAGCGCGCGCCCGTTGAGCGCGGCGATCTCCTTCGCGCCGTTCTTGTAGATCGCGTGGTTGTCGGCCATCGTGAGCGCGTCGGCGTAGCGCAGGTTGATCTCGTGCTGGCCGAGGCTCGCCTCGCCCTTCGAGAACTCGACCGGGATGCCGGCCGCGTCCATGCCGTTGCGGATCTGGCGGATGAGGTACTCGTCGCGCGTCGTCTGGAGCACGTGGTAGTCCTGCACCACGGCCGAGTGGTACTGCAGGTTCGAGAAACCCTTCGCCTCCGCCTCCTCCATCGAGTCGCGGAAGAGGAAGAACTCCAGCTCCGAGCCGATGTGGACCCGGTAGCCGAGCGCGGCGGCGCGCGCGATCTGGTGCTTGAGGATCTGCCGGGGTGACACCGCGACGGGCTCGCCGGTGAGCTCGTCGGCCAGGTCGCACAGGACCAGCGCCGTGGCGTCGAGCCACGGGACCGTGCGCAGGGTCGCGAGGTCGGGGCGGGCCACCATGTCGCCGTAGCCGGTGTCCCAGCCCGCGAACTCGTAGCCGGGGAGCGGCGTCATGTCGACGTCGACCGCGAGCAGGTAGTCGCACGCGTCGATGCCGTCGTCGAGCACGTGGTCGCGGAAGAAGTGGCCGGTCACCCGCTTGCCCACGAGCCGGCCCTGGAGGTCCGGGAACGCGACCACGACGGTGTCGATCACGCCGTCGTCGATCGCCACCTCGAGGGCGGCGGCGTCGAGACGGAGGGGCTCGGTCATGCCGCGGGCCCTTCTGGGGTGGTGTACGCGGCGGTGATCCCGCCGTCGACCACGAGCGACTGGCCGGTCATGAACGACGAGTCGTCGCACGCGAGGAACAACGCCGCCTTGGCCAGCTCCTCCGACCGGCCGAGGCGGCCCATCGGGATGTGCACGAGCCGGCGGGCCCGGCGCTCCGGGTCGCTCATCAGCTCGGCGAGCAGCGGCGTCTCGACCGGACCGGGGCACAGCGCGTTGGCCCGGATGCCCCGGCGGGCGTACTCGACCGCGATCTCCCGGGTCATCGCCAGCACGCCGCCCTTGCTCGACGTGTAGGCGATCTGCGGCGTCGCGGCGCCCATGAGGGCCACGAACGACGCGACGTTCACGATCGTGCCGCCGCCCGTCTCGAGCATCGCCGGGATCCCGGCACGACAGCCCAACCACACGCCCTTGAGGTTGACGTCCATGACCCGGTCCCAGGTGGCCTCCGGGGTCTCGGTCGCGCCGCCGTCGTCACCGGGGAAGATGCCCGCGTTGTTGTAGAGCACGTCGAGGCGGCCGTACGCGCCGATCGTGGCGGCGACCATGGCCTCGACCTCGGCGGCCGACGACACGTCGACCCGCACGAAGGTCGCGTCGCCGCCGGCTGCGGTGACCGCAGCGACGGTCGCGTGCCCACCGTCCTCCGCCGCGTCGGCGACCATCACCCGGGCGCCCTCCCGGGCGAACAGGAGCGACGCGTCGCGGCCCATGCCGTTCCCCGCGCCCGTGATCAGCGCGACCTTGCCGTCGAGTCGTCCCATGGCCCCATGGTGCCCCGGATCGGCACAGCCCGGCACCTTCGAGCAGACCCGTCGCGCCCGCCGGCGGCGACACGGCCGCCGCGGCGGACCCGCGTCCGGGTGGGCACCGGTGACCCCTAGCCTGACCCGGTGCTCGTGCGCCGGCGGCTGATCCGTGTCCTCCCCGTCGTGCTCGTCGGGATGCTGGTCGCGGTCCTCGTGGGTGCGATCCCGGTCACCGCGGGAGCCCAGGCGACGACGGCGCCGGCCGCGGCGCCCGACTCGTCGGCGGTGAGGTGGCGTGCGTGCGGCAGCGGGTTCCAGTGCGGCACGCTCCCCGTGCCGCTCGACAACGCGGCTCCCGGCGGCCCCGCGATCGATCTCGCGCTGATCCGGTCACCGGCCAAGGACCCGAGCCGCCGCATCGGCTCGCTGGTGATGAACCCCGGCGGTCCGGGTGGGTCGGCCGTCGACTTCGTCCGCAGCATCGCGCCCACCCTGCCCACCGAGCTGCGCGACCGCTTCGACATCGTGGGCGTCGACCCGCGGGGCTCGGGCCGCAGCGACCCGGTCCAGTGCAAGTACGACATGGACGCGTTCTACGCGCTCGACTTCTCGCCCGACAGCCCGGCCGAGCGCGCCGACCTCGTGGCCGGGGTGCAGAAGTACGTCGACGCCTGTATCGCCGCCGAGGGCGACACGCTCCGTCACATCAGCACCGACGACACGGTGATCGACCTCGAGCGGGTGCGTTCAGCCCTCGGCGACGAGAAGCTCACGTTCCTCGGCTTCTCCTACGGCACCTACATCGGTGCGAAGTACGCGCAGGCCTACCCCGACCGTGTCCGCGCGCTCGTCCTCGACGGCGCCGTCGACCCGTCGATCGACGCGAAGCGGATGCAGGTCGAGCAGTCGGCCGGGTTCGAGGGGGTGCTCGACAGCTTCCTGAAGTGGTGTGCGGGCACCAAGCGGTGCGCGTTCCACCGCAACGGCGCGCCGGGCGCCGCGCTCGACGCCCTCCGTGCCCGCGTCGACCGGGTCGGCCTCCCCGTCCCGGGGGCCAAGCCCGCGCGCACGCTCTCGCAGACGGAGCTCGACATCGGGATCGCCGAGGCCCTCTACGAGGGCGAGGCCGGCTACTCCGACCTCGGGCGGGCCCTCGCCGCCGCCGACCGGGGTGACGGCACCGGCATCGCCGACCTGGCCGACGCCTACACCGAGCGCACCGCCGATGGCTCCTACGGCTCCATCGAGGATGCGTTCACGGGGATCAGCTGCGCCGACGGCCCGGGGGTGGGCACCGTGGCCGACGTGGCCGACATCGAGCAGGCCGCGGCCGCGGTTGCGCCCCGGACGGGCCCGGCCATCGTCAACAACTCCATCGCGTGCGCCCTCTGGCCGGTCCCCGGCCCGCCGGCCGCGCCGGTCTCGGCGCCGGGCGCGCCGCCCATCGTGGTGATCGGCACCCGCCACGACCCGGCGACCCCGTTCACCTGGGCTCAGTCCCTCGCGAAGCAGCTCGGGTCGGCCGTGCTGATCAGCGCACCGGGGAGCCAGCACACGGCGTTCGGGATGGGGAACTCGTGCGTCGACGACACCGTGGTCCGCTACCTGGTGGACCTGACGGCGCCGAAGCAGACCCTGGTCTGCTGACCTCGGTAACCTCCCGCAGCGATGGACCTCCGCTACTCCGCATCCGACGAGGCGTTCCGGGCCGAGTTGCGAGCATGGCTCGACGCGACGTTGCCGCAGCTGGCGCCCGAGCCGCCCCGCGACGACTGGCCCGCCCGGGTCGTCTACGACACCGACTGGCAGAAGCGCCTCTACGAGGCCGGGTACGCCGGGATGTCGTGGCCCAAGGAGTACGGCGGTCGCGACGCCCCGCCGAGCGAGCAGCTGATCTTCCTCGAGGAGTGCTCGAACGCGAAGGCGCCGTACGTCGGCGTCAACTTCGTGGGCACGCTCCACGCGGGCCCCACGCTCATCGCCGAGGGGACCGACGCGCAGAAGGCGATGCACATCCCCAAGATCCTCCGCGGCCAGGAGGTGTGGTGCCAGTGTTTCTCGGAGCCCGACGCCGGGTCCGACCTCGCCGGTCTCACCACCCGCGCGGTGCGCGACGGCGACCACTACGTGGTGACGGGCCGCAAGATCTGGTGCTCGTTCGGCCAGGTCGGCGAGTACGGCGAGCTGCTCGCCCGCACCGACCCCGACGTCCCGAAGCACAAGGGCATCTCGTGGTTCATCCTCCCGATGGACCTGCCCGGCATCGAGGTCCGTCCGATCGAGACGATCCTCGGGTCCTCCGAGTTCTGCGAGGTGTTCCTCGACGAGGTGCGGGTGCCCGTCGAGCAGATCGTGGGCAAGGAGAACGACGGTTGGCGCGTCACCAACGTCACGCTGAGCTTCGAGCGCGGCACCGCGTTCGTGTCGGAGATGGTCGACGCGATGCGGATGGCCGAGGAGCTCGCGCCGCGCGTGCACGACCCGGCCGACCGGCGTGAGCTCGGGCACGTGATCGCCGAGTTCGACGCACTGTGGGCCCTCACGAAGCGCAACGTGTCGCGTGCGGCCACCAAGGGCGACACCGGCCTGGGCGGGATGATCATGAAGCTCGCGTACTCCGAGGCGCGCGACCGGCTCTGCGAGCTGTCGATGCGGGTGCTCGAGCGCGGCGCGCTCGACGTGCACGAGGCCTACGTGGAAGAGCGGCTGCGCACGTTGTCGCTCACGATCGCAGCCGGGACGTCACAGATCCAGCGCAACATCCTGAGTGAGCGCGTGCTCGGCCTGCCCCGCGAGCGCCAGTGGCCCGCAGAGTGAGCGGAGCAAGCGTGGCCCGAGCGGCCCGGTGGCGAAGCCGCCAGGAGCGGGATCTCGGACGAGCCGGAGGTGCGCAGTGAACTTCGATCTCACCGACGATCAGGAAGCACTGCGCGACGGCATCCGGGCCGTGTGTCAGGGCCGGTTCACCTCCGAGCGTGTCCGCGCCGGATTCGACCGCGCGGTGTGGGACGAGCTCGCCGAGACCGGCGTGTTCTCGCTCATCGCCGACGGCTTCGCCTGGGCCGACGCCGCGATCGCGTTCGAGGAGCTCGGCCGCGCCGTCGTGCCCGGTCCACTCGTGTGGGGCGTGCTCGCGCACGGTCTCGTCGACGGCGTGCCCACGGGCCTCGACCGCCCCGGCGCCGGCGCGCCCGCGATGGTGGAGCACCTCGACGCGTCCGACACCGTGCTCGTGCTCGACGGTGGCGCCGTGCGCGCGATCGCCGCGTCCGCGGTCACCGGCGAGCTGCTCGACTGGCCGCTCGACCCGCTCACCCCGATCACGCGGGTCGACGCGCTGCCCGAGGGCGACGTGCTCGCCGCGGCCGACGCTGCGGCGTGGCGTCGCCAGGGCGCGGTGCTCACCGCGGCGTTCGAGGCCGGCATGGCCCACGCGTGCGTGGAGGCGGCCACCGGGTACTCGCTGGGTCGCAAGCAGTTCGACCGGCCGATCGGCTCGTTCCAGGCGATCAAGCACCTGCTCGCCGACGCCATCGTCCGCGCCGAGGTGGCCCGTACCGCGGTGCACGCGGCCGCGGTGACGCTCGACGACTCCGAGGTGGGCGACGTCGACCGCGCGATCGCCGGTGCCAAGCTGCTCGCGGGTGAGGCCGCGGTGAAGAACGCGAAGACATCGGTCCAGGTCCACGGGGGCATGGGCTTCACCTGGGAGGTCGACGCCCACCTCTACCTGAAGCGGGCCTGGCTGTGCAACACCGTGTTCGGCACGCCCGACGCCTGCGCCGACGCGCTCGCCGCCGGGCTGCCCGCGGCCTGAGCGGCGCCGTGGGACCCGGCTCTGCCCCGGGATCTGGCACACCACCGACGGGAGCGCGAGAGTACGGGGGTCACCCGAGCACCTGGAGGAACGCATGGCCGGTGTCATCAAGAAGAGCTTCGACTCGCCCGACGAGAGCCGCACGCCGGACAAGACCGAGATCCACGTGGTCGACCTCGGCGGCCTGAAGGTCGCGCAGATCACGTTCGAGCCCGGCTGGCGGTGGTCCGAGTGCATCAAGCCGGTCGTCCACACCGACTCGTGCCAGGTCCACCACGAGGGAACCCTCGTCCAGGGCCGGATGCACGTGGTGCACGACGACGGCAGCGAGGTGGAGATCGGCTCCGGCGACGCGTACGTGATCCAGCCGGGGCACGACGCGTGGGTCGTCGGGGACGAGACGGTCATCGGGTTCGAGTTCGACAGCGGCGCCGCCGCGAGGTTCGCCGTCGCGGATTGAATCGGCCAGAATGCCGGACAACCCTTCCACGAGAGGATGTCCGGTGATCCGGTTCAGCGTGTTCTACCCGAAGACCGACGGCGCCCAGTTCGACCACGACTACTACCGCGACAAGCACGTGCCCCTCGCGATCGAGACGTGGGGCCTCGACGCCGCGAACGTCACGGTCGAGAAGGGGATCGACGGTCCGTACGAGGCCGCGGTGCACTTCACGTTCGCGTCGCCCGAGGCGCTCGGCGCCGCGCTCGGCTCGGAGGGAACCGGCGCGGTGATGGCCGACGTCGCGAACTACACGACGATCCAGGCCGTGGTGCAGACGAGCGAAGTCGTCGGCTGACGATGGAGCGCGCCGAGCTCCGCGCGGTGCAGGACCCGCTGAAGGACCGGTACCGCGCGGAGCCCGACGCCGCGCTGATCACGCTGAAGGCCGACGGCTCGCTCGGCGAGGGCATCACGTGCTCGGTCGCGACCGGGCGGGCCATCGCCGAGGCCGGGCTCCATCCCGCCACCGGTGGCAGCGGGATGCACCTGTGCTCGGGCGACATGCTGCTCGAGGCCCTCGCCGCGTGCGCCGGCGTGACCCTGTGCTCGGTGGCCACGTCGATCGAGGTACCGCTGCGCGGCGGCTCGGTGCACGTGGAGGGCGATCTCGACTTCCGGGGCACGCTCGCGGTGGACCGCGAGGCCCCGGTCGGGTTCACCGCGATCCGGGTGGTCTTCGACCTCGACACCGACGCGACCGACGAGCAGCTCGACACGCTGCTGCGCCTCACCGAGCGGTACTGCGTGGTGCTCCAGACGCTCGCGCACTCGCCCGAGCTGTCGTTCGCCCGGGCGGGCTGATCGGGCTCAGGCCTCGGGCACGTACCGCCGCGCGGGGGTTCCCGGCGGGTTGAACACCCCGGGCTGCGCGTCGGGGTTCGCGACGAGCACCTCGCCCTCGAGCCCGTCGGGGTCGCGGAAGAACAGCGAGAGCTCGGGGCCGAAGTCGGTGACGAAGGCATCGGCCAAGCCGCGCTCCATGAGCCGGTCGCGGATCAGCTCGAAGGCGGCGAGGTCCTTCGCTCGGAGGCCGATGTGGTCGATGCGACCGCGGCCGAACATCGGCACCTGCCGGTCGACTTCGGTGTTGCCCGTGATCTCGAACACGTTGAGCATCGTTCCGTCGCCGATGTCGACCATCGACAGGCGGACACCGGGGCCTTCGGGCGCCTCCGTCTGGTCGGAGACGACCTCGGCGCCGAAGACCTCCCGGTAGAAGGCGTGCAGCCGGTCGGAGTCGCCGCTCAGCGTGGCGACGTGGTTGATCCCGTGCAGCAGCATGCTCGGACGTTACCGCCGTTCCTCCGGGCCCCGTACCGCCGTGGCGGCGGCCACGAGCGCGCCGACCGCGCCGGCGATCCGGTCGCGGACGGCCGCGTCGGTGATCGTGCCGTCGGGGCCCACCATGGTGCTGGTGACCGGGACCTCGATGCACGCATCGCCGATCACCGTCGCGTGCGCGTAGCCGAGGACCGCGGCGAGCGACTCGTGGGCCGCCGTCGCGCCCCGGGGCGAGGCGTTGATCCAGGCCACGGGCATCTCGTAGATCGAGCGGGGATCCCCGTCGCCGATGCACCAGTCGAGCAGGTTCTTGAAGGAGCCGGGAAGGGCGCCCGCGTACTCGGGGGTCGACAGCAGGAGCGCGTCGGCGGCCCGGACCGCGGCGTGCAGCGACTCGACCGGGGCGGGCCGCGGGTCGACGTCGTCGTCCTGGTCGAAGTGGGGGAGCGCGCCCAGCCCGGCGTAGACCTCGACGGTGGTTCCCGCCGGGGCCACGGTCACCGCGGTGCGGAGCACGGCGGTGTTGGTCGACGCGGCGCGCAGGCTGCCCGAGACGGCGAGGATGCGGACGCCGGCGATCGGGGACACGGGTCGAACGTAATCGGATCGGTACCTCGTCGGAACGGTCCGCGTGCCGGCGAGGGATCTCGCAGTTCCTCAGATCGTTTCGCGGTGCGGGAGCGTTGGTCGACCGCCGATGCTCTCGGTCCCCGCCCACCGCGCCGAGATCGACCCCGACCGCACCGCCCAAGCGACATCACCCTCGGGTGCGGAGGCGTGGCTGCGCCAGAACGGGCATTCTGGGCGAGTGATGACTAGCGACACAGGTGAGATCAAGGTCACGCGCGGGCAAGCGCTCTTCGTGTCGTGGGTCATGGACGTACTGGTTTACATCGTGGTTCTCGGTCTGTTCGTCGAGTACGCGCCGAGCGTGCTCACCGAGTCGTTCATCATCACCATCTTCACCGCGGTGGTCCTAAAGCTGTTGATCGAGGCGATCACCCGGCTTGAGCACCGCGTAGGCAATTGGTTCAAGCGGCATGAAGGGTCAGGGTGGCGGATTCTTAGGCTGCTGACGATGTTCTCCATCCTCTTCTTCTCGAAGTTCGCCGTCCTTGAAATCATCGACATCATCTTCGGTGACCGCGTCGCGCTCGGAGGTTTCGTCGGCGTCACTGTGCTCGTGTTGACCTTGATCCTGGCGCGCCTAGTGCTCATCTCGACCTACCGCCGCCTTGGGGGGCAGCGCTCGGGCTAGGTGGTGCGAGATCGGGT
>Ga0302323_100003939_pt1 | contig 12077 bp, 8 predicted proteins | sample Fen_T0_3_FD_201950 | JGI IMG/M metagenome (GOLD analysis project Ga0302323, IMG submission 201950) | Peat permafrost microbial communities from Stordalen Mire near Abisko, Sweden - Fen_T0_3 | ecosystem: Environmental > Terrestrial > Soil > Wetlands > Permafrost | place: Sweden: Abisko... | reverse complement strand
AGGACACGATTGAAGGGTTTGCGCATGTCTTTACGGGGTGGTCCTATCCGCCTCTACCGGGGAAGAAAGCCCAGTTCTATTCGGAACCGTATTTCAGCGGGCCGATGCTGCCTTTCAACTCTCACTACGACCAGGGTTCAAAGCTCTTGCTGAACGGGACCACGCTTCCGGCGGGTGGGGATATTCAAGCCGATCTCAACTCGGCGCTGATGAACATCTTCAACCATCCCAATGTGGGCCCATTTATTTCGAAGCAGTTGATTCAAAAACTTGTCACCAGCAATCCAAGCCCTGACTATGTCACGCGCGTAACGCAGGCCTTTAACGACAACGGCAGCGGCGTGCGCGGGGACATGAAAGCGGTGATTACCGCGATCCTGCTCGATCCTGAAGCGCGTCGCGGCGACGACCCGCTGCAAATGCAATCTTCCGATGGCCACTTACACGAACCGCTGCTGCACATGATGGCCACGATGCGAGCCGCCAATACGACTACCGACGGCGAAAACCTGATGTATTACGCCGCCAATATGCGGCAGGAGCCCTTCCGCTCGCCGACCGTGTTCAATTTCTATCCTCCCAACTATCAAGTCCCCGGTACGCAACTGCTCGGGCCGGAATTCAAGATTCTGAACAGCAGCACCACCATCTCGCGCGTCAACTTCGTCAACGACCTGATTTACGGGAGTATCAGCAACAAGACGAAGACGGATCTTTCTGCCTACGTTGCTGTAGCCGGAGACGTCAACAAGCTTATCGACATGGTGAACGTCAACATGATGCACAGCCAGATGTCTGACGGCATGCGTACTACGCTCGTCAATGTACTCACGGCAATCGCCGACAAAAAACGACGGGCGCAGGCCGCAATCTACCTGACCGCCAGCTCTTCCCAGTTTCAGATGGAACACTAATACCCAAGACTTCTGGAGGATGTATGCCTCGATTCACACGGCGTGGATTTCTTAGAACCGGTTGCTGTGCGGCAGCGGGAGTCGCAGCGGCGAGTTTCACCAGGCTCGGCCTGGTCAACGCGTTTGCCCAAGGCACCGACTACAAGGCGCTGGTCTGCGTGTTTCTTTTTGGTGGCAACGATGCCAACAATATGATCGTGCCGTACAGCAGCAGCGACTACGCGAACTACGCCAAAATTCGCGCTGGGCTTGCTTTGTCGCAAGGTTCGCTCTTGCCGATTCAGCCTAAGAGTCTCAGCTCGCCCTATGCGTTCCATCCGAAATTCAAGGAGCTCCAAGCTCTGTTCAACTCAGGACAACTTGCCGCGTTGGTGAATGCCGGCACACTGGTGCAACCTACCACTCGCGATCAATATCTGAATGGACTGGTCAACGTTCCGCAGAATCTCTATTCGCACGCCGATCAACAGCAGCAGATGCAGACCGCCACGCTCAACACCTTTGCGGATGTCGGCTGGGGCGGCAAGGTCGCCGACAAGATGCAGGCTCTTTACGGCGGGAACTTTCCCGTGCTGATCTCTCTGGCTGGAACGAATGTCTTTGCGGAAGGATTAGTCGCGCGGCCGATCGAGTCCAGCGGCGATCCCACGCAGCCACTTTCTGGCTTTTACGGTTCCGACGAGGACAACCAGCGGCTCGCCGCGTTGCAGTCGTTGTTAACCTTTGACACTGGACTCTCGCTGATTCAGGCAACCAGCACTACCACGTCAAACGCAATTCAGGATGGCAAGACGCTGGCAGCGGCTCTGGCGCAGGGTTCCAAACTGCACACGCCGTTTCCGCAAACCGATCTTGGTAATCAATTGGCGCAGGTTGCGCAGATCATTCAAGTCCGCGCCGCGCTCGGACTGCCCCGACAGATTTTTTTCGTGGCTACCGGTGGCTACGATACACACAGCGATCAACTGAGCCAACACAACACTCTCTTTCAGGACGTCAGCCAGTCCATGAACGCGTTCTACCAGGCGACGGTGGAACTGGGGATTCCACAGCAGGTGACGACGTTCACGCTGTCTGACTTCGGAAGGACCATGCTGCCCGACAGCACCTCGGGCACGGATCATGCCTGGGGTAGTCATCACTTGATCATGGGTGGCGGCGTGGCCGGCGGAGACTTCTTCGGCACATTCCCAACTCAAGTTCTCGGCGGACCGGATGACGCGACCGATGAGGGCCGCTGGATTCCCAGCACATCTCTTGATCAATACGGAGCTACGCTGGCGCAGTGGTTCGGAGTGCAACCTGGTGATCTGGGGACGATCTTCCCCAATTTGCAGAATTTCCAAAATCCGATTCTGGGCTTCTCGCAGGCCAGAGGTCTGCGACGCGGATAGGTTATGCGCGAGGGCAGTTCTCTGCGAGAAAAGCCCGCGGATAGACCGCGGGCTTGGTTTCGTGCAGGGTTTTGCGCTCCCTCAGGTGATTACTGTTTTGGCTTCTTTTTTCCAAACAGTCCAGTCAGGCCGCTCAGAGGATTTCCCTTGTCGCCGCCTTGCAGTAGTCCCTTCAACTGCCCGCCTACCATTCCCTTTACGTCCGGCGTGAAGGTCGGATTGGATGTAGTGCCGCCGACCGCTACCGGAATTCCGCTGGCTCCCTTGCTGCCGAGACCCGCGATTTGCGTAATGCCAGTGACCGCGCCCCCAGTGAGATTTGCCACCATCTTGAAGTCCAGTTGGTTGCTAGGGCTGACTGTGCCTGCGCCGGTGACGGTTCCGAGAGCCGGAATCTGAAGGTCAATTTTGTCGAGGCGCGTTCCCTCAGGCGCATATCGTACGTTCGCACTCAAGTTCTGGATGGAGGTGTCATTGCCCATCTGCTTGCCCGAGAGGGCGGAAATCGCCGACAACTTCGATCCCAGATTGAAACCAGACAACGCGGTGTTGTTCATCCGAATTGTGCCCGTCGAAACCAGCTTATCCAGCGGGCCGACTGCAGATAGATCTACCGAAAGCGTGCCGCCCTTCAGCCGAGAACCGCTTGGTAGTGTCACTCCGACTGCCGGCAGCGTAGCTTCCAGGTCGTCCACCGGCATCACCTGGCCATCGAGTTTCAGGTTCACTGAAGTGGTCTCGCCATGCATGTCATAGGTCCCTGTCAGCTTAGCGAGCGCCTTTCCGATTCCGATTTCTCCTTGGGTCAGTTTGCCGGCTTCTTTTTGCAGATCGTGTTCTGCGGTGAATATTATCTGCACCGGGTGTGTAGATGGCGAACCCTTTGGAACCAGCTTGAGCGACGTGGTCTTCAGCGTTCCGTTGGCCTTTGCAACATGGCCGTCGGATTTGATGTTGCCATCGAAATCAGCCGATCCTGTGATCCCCAACTCGGGGTTCACAAGTGCCGATTGTGCCAAGTCCAGCTTCGCCATATTGATTCTTGCCTGCACTGGGGTCAGCGCCGTATCGGTTGCGTTCATGGGCCCCGCGCTGCCATCGATTTTGAGCGAGCCGCCGCCCGGCAGACCTACCGAAGCGACTACCGGAAACGAATTCGTAAACGAGAAATTCGTGATCGTCACATTGACCTTGTCATAGACGACGGGTTTCCGCCGCGCCGGAGATGAGCCCACAGTGACCTTCCCATCAGTCAATTCGAGCTTGGCCACGTTCAGATTGCCGGGCGCTCCTCCGCTGCTTTTATCAGCCGCTTTTGCCGATTGCCCCGCTTGATTTCCGAGCGAAGAAAAATTCCAAACGCCTTCGCGATTCCGCAGCAGAGTAATCTCGGGTTTTTCAATGATCAGGTGCGTGACATTTAGTTGCTTGCTGAAAATCAGTGGCATCACTTCGACGCCTACGCGAAGTGATTTTGCTTCCAGAAAGGGAGTACTGCTGAATTTCGGATCGTCAGCAATCGACAACTGGTCAGCCCCCACGTTGCCAGAGAGAATGCTGAGACTCAGATTCCCAACCTTCACCGGGCGCCCCAAAGCAGAACTCAGATTCGACTCGATTTGGGGACGGAAGTTGTTGACGTTAATCAGAAACGGAATCGCAATCGCAACGACCAATAACAAAATGACAACGATGCCAACTATCTTAAGAATTTTCATAACAGCCTCCACAGGCCGGAAGTGACGGAGGGATGAACCCGGGGTCGCCCCAAGTCTATCAAAATCGGGGGTCTTGAAATACGCGAGGTGTGGCCAGTGTCGTCTGCGTTCCGTCGTATAAGATAAGCGGAAAGGATGTGGCCCCCAACGTGTCTGCGCCGGATATGTCTCTGACGATGCAACAGCAAGTGGCGCGGCTTGGCGCCTTGCCCGAGATTCGGGCCGCTTTTGCCGGGTTGCGTTCCGGGGAGACTCAATGGGCTGACTGGCAGATGGAAGCCTCGCGCATTGCCGCGCCGCCGTTCGCCGAGACGGCGCGAGGGGAATGGCTGGCTGAACGTTTTCGTGAACTAGGCCTTGACGATGTCCATATCGATCAGGTCGGCAATGTCTTTGGCATTTGCCCAGGGAGTAGCGACCGTTCCGTTGCGTTGAGTGCTCATATTGATACCGTTTTTCCCGCTTCGACGCCCTTGAATATCCGACAACAGGGGGCTCGCCTGTACGGCCCGGGAATTTCCGATAACGGTGCTGGCATTGCCGCCATCCTTGCGATCGCGAGCGTTCTTAAGTCGTCCTCTTTCCCGCACGCTCTCTCCTTCCTTTTTATAGGGAACGTCGGCGAAGAAGGTGAAGGCGATTTGCGGGGCATGAGGCACGTCTTCCAAACCCCGCGCTGGGTCGACTCGATCGCGCACAGTGTCATTGTGGATGGCGCGGGATCGGACACCGTCGTTGCTGAAGCCCTGGGAAGCCGCCGCTTCGAAGTTATCGTGCGCGGCCCGGGGGGACACTCCTGGAGCGATTTCGGCATTGTCAATCCGATCTTCGTACTGTCGCGGGCCATTCAAACACTCAGCGAAACCCCAGTTCCGGTGTCGCCGAAAACAACCTTCAATGTCGGCGTCATTCGCGGTGGCACTTCCGTTAACTCGATCCCGGAGTCCGCGAGCATGCGCGTGGACCTGCGCTCTACCTCGATGGACGAGATTGATCGACTTGAGCGTTCGCTCCGCATCGCACTGGATCATGCAGTGGATGTTGAGAATCGGCCCCCGGTCCCCCGGGGTGCCCGGCGTTCGGCCGCAGCCCAGTATGAAATCATTCAGATCGGTAATCGGCCGGCTGGGGAACTGGATCCCGAAGCTCATATTTTTAAGGTCATTCAGGCGGTTGATGCCGAACTCGGCAATACTTCGCAGATCCAGCGCGCCTCAACAGATGCCAACATTCCGCTTTCCCTTGGAAGGGAAGCGATTGCCCTTGGTGCGGGTGGGTCCGGCGGAGGAGCTCACACGTTGCAAGAATGGTTCGACTGCACAGGACGGGACCTCGGGCTTCGCCGCATTCTGCTTACAATGTTGGCATTAGCGGGAATGGGAGAGTAATGACCCGAACTCTGGTTCTGTTGTGCCTGTTGTCTGCAATTGTCTCGGCTCAGGATGCGCCGCCAAAGCCGAAAGCCGACGTGATCTTCACCCACGGGAACATCTTCACGGGAGTCTTGGATACCTCGTCCTCTCTTGGTGCGGGAAAACGCGCGGAAGCAATCGCCCTTCGTGGCGACCGTATTCTTGCAGTTGGATCGCGAGAGGAGATCGCGAAGCTGAAAGGCCCCGATACGACGGTCATTGACCTCGGCGGACATTTCGTCATGCCCGGCTTCAACGATGCTCATACCCACATCGCCGCGGCAGGGCAAGAGAAGATGAACGTGGACATGACCGGCACCAAGACTCTCGACGAATTTCGTGAGCGCCTGCGCGCCAAAGTGGAGGCCGCGGCTCCGGACGAATGGATTATTGGCGGCGGTTGGGATGAGACACTCTGGCCGGCTAAGGTCCCTCCTACCCGTTGGGATCTTGATGAAGTCAGCGGTAAGCACCCGATATACCTGAGTCGCGTGGATGGCCACGTCCTGGTCGCCAATACTCGCGCGCTTCAACTGGCTAGCGTTACTGTGGCCACCAAGGATCCCGACGGCGGCAAGATTGACCGCGGAGAAGACGGAACGCCTACCGGCATCCTTCGCGAAACCGCACGCAACGCGGTCTTTTCAGCTGTTCCTAAGCTCACGCGCGAAAAAAGCCGCCACGCCATCGAACTGGCGCTCGCCGATCTCGCCAGCCACGGCGTCACGTCCGCGCAGGACAATTCGCAATGGGAAGATTTCCAGATCTTCGAAGATCTCGATGCCGAAGGTAAGTTAACTGCCCGTATTTCCGAGTGGCTGCCCTTTAACGATTCGATTGACGAACTGAACCGCAAGCGTGCCGTCCATCCTGCTTCCGACAACATGCTTCACACGGGCATGCTCAAAGGCTTTATGGATGGCTCGCTGGGCTCGAAGACCGCTGCTTTACTCGCTCCGTACAGTGACGATCCGGGCAATAGCGGCTTACCGCAATATTCGCAGGACCAACTTAACGCCATGACCAAAGAGCGCGTCTTGGCCGGTTACCAGATTGGCCTTCACGCCATTGGTGACAAGGGTGTGCAGATGGCGCTCGATGCATTTGCGGAGGCAGAACGTGCCGCGAAGGAATTCAACACGAAGGCAGCAGATGGTGGTGCCGACTATCGCCTCCGCATCGAACACGGTCAGGTTACGACGCCGCAACAGGTCCTTCGGTTCAAAGAGTTAAAGGTAATCGCATCCATGCAGCCGAACCACTTGCTCACGGATATGAACTGGGCTGAGTCGCGTCTGGGGCCGAAGCGCGCGGAGACTTCCTACGCCTGGGCCGAGTTCCTGCGCCGTGGCGTGGTGCTGGCTTTTGGTACCGACTACCCGGTTGAGCCCATCACGCCGTTTCGCGGTCTCTACGCCGCTCTCACGCGGATGAATGAAAGCGGAAAGAAAGCCTATCCCGGTCAGAAACTGACAATCGAGCAAGCTATCGCGGCCTACACCACCGGGTCCGCATTTGCGGAATTCGCCGAAAAGCAGAAAGGCAAACTAGAGCCGGGCATGCTCGCAGATTTCATCGTCCTCGATCGCGACATCACCGCTACCCTGCCGCCGAAGATGATTGAGACAAAAGTCCTGCGCACCGTGGTCGGCGGCAAGACCGTTTTCGAAGGCAAGTGAGTGCAAAGCGAGCCTGAGGGGTCGGAAAGAGGAAGACGCGAACGCGCTTTCCTGATTGGGGCTCCGCTCGCTATCATTCCGGCACTTTCCTTTCTGCCCGCCGTAACGTTTCTGATCGTCTTCCCGCGTGTAACCCACGGCCGCCTGATTGGCGGTGTTGTTGTCACCGCCTGTGCTTTGGCCGGGAGCTTTGGCCTCTGGAAACTAGCCTTGGGAGCCGTGGAAAAGCCCTGGGGGATTTTCAACGTCCTTAATATGGTGGCATTGTTCATCCTGCTGGTAATTGCCGGATATACGGGCGTGTTTTTGGCGCTGATGACGCTCAAACTCTAAATTTGCTGGTGTGGCCTGCGAACACCATCCCAGGCTCCACTTTTAGCGTCTAACCATCCAATACTGTCGTTTTAGCGCCCCGCCGAGGGGCAGGTATAATAAGAGATTGGACTCTTCAGGAGGGTAGCAATGGATTCGCGCGAGAGCGCCTTTTGGGTGCGCCTCAAGGCCAACCGCTGGGCGTACACCTTTACGATTTTGGCCACGCTCACCTTGGGCATTCTGATTGGCACGGTGGTTTCCTACGGCGTCAAGGGCAAGGAAGGCCAGAAATCCGACGTCACTCCGCTGACCATTCCCGCCCCGCAGCAGCTTTCAAACGCCTTCTCGCAGATATCGAAGCAGCTCGAGCCCAGCGTCGTCAACATCAATACCGAATCCACCATCAAGAATCCGCACAAACGCGTGTTCAAAGGCAATCCCCACGCCCAGCCTGATCCTGACGATGAACAGGGTGGTGGCGAAGATGGCGCTCCGTTCCAGGATTTCTTCGACAAGTTTTTTGGCGGACAGGGCGGCGGATCCGATGCTGGGACCATTCGCCAGCGTTCACTCGGTTCAGGCGTGATCGTTGACCCCAAGGGCTACATTGTCACCAACCGTCACGTCGTGGAAAAAGCCGACCGCATCCGCGTCAAGTTGCAGGACGAACCCGCCGGAACTCCAGGCCACGACGCCAAACTCATCGGCATGGATCAGGAAACCGATCTTGCTGTCATCAAGATTGATGTGGATCACGCGCTGCCTGCTGCCAAACTCGGCAACTCTGACGGCATGCAAGTCGGCGACTGGGTTCTCGCTATCGGCAGCCCGTTCGGCTTACAGGAAACTGTTACGGCTGGCATCGTCTCTGCCAAAGGCCGCAACATCGTTCCTAATCGCCAGTTTCAATCCTTTGTTCAGACCGATGCCGCCATCAATCCCGGCAACTCTGGGGGCCCGCTCGTTAACATGGCTGGCGAAGTGATCGGCATCAACACTGCCATCCTTACTGAAACCAGTTCGTATGCGGGCGTAGGTTTCGCCATGCCGTCGAATACGGTTGCGACGGTCTATAACCAGCTCATTGGTCCCGAGCACCGCGTGGCTCGCGGCTCCATTGGAATCGAATTCGCCGCGCAGCCGAATCCTGCGATCGCTCGTGTCTACGGCAGCGGCGTGACTGTGTCTAACGTGGTTTCCGGTAGCCCGGCGGAGCAGGCTGGTCTCAAGATCGGCGACACGATCACTTCGGCAGATGGCCGCGAACTCAAGAATGGCGACGATCTGGTAGCCGACATCGCTTCGCGCAAGCCTGGCAGCAAAGCCAAGCTAGCCTTTATTCGCAACGGCAAAAAAGAAGAGGCGACGGTCACCATCGCCGATCGCTCGAAGCTCTTCGCTTCCCGCCTCGGAGAAGAAGATGAAAACCAGAGTACTGAAGAACCCAAGGCCAGCAAGATGGGTGTCACCGTTCGCGGCGTCACCGGTGATCTTGCTGACCGCCTCGGCATCGCCGCCGGTAAGGGCGTGGTCGTGCAGGATGTGAAGTCCGGATCGTTTGCCGAGGACCTCGGACTGAACCGCGGCGACGTTATCCTCGAAATCAACAAACAAGCGGTCAACAGCGCCGAGGACTTTGCGAAGCTTGAGTCGTCGCTCAAGAGCGGTCAGGACGTTGTTTTCCTGGTTCGCCCGCGTGGGTCCCGAGCTCAGGACGGAACCATTTTCCTGGCAGGAACACTTCCGTAACACGATACAATCCGGCGGGATTGGCATACTGGGTCCATTTCATGGACCATAGGGTAGGCCGATCTCGCCGGTTTTTTGTTTGTGGCGGAACCAAGAACTAAAGCATGCGAAGTGTTTTCCCAATTCGATATTGGCTACGATTAGGACTTTGCACCCTGGTGGGTCTAGGCCTGAGCGGTGCGGCCTTTGCCACGTCCACGGGCAAGAAGCACAAGACTTCGTCCACTTCCAAGTCCACAGCATCGAAGGCCTCTTCTAAGGCGAAGACGCCCGGATTAGCAGTCCGCAAAGCCTCTTCCTCCACGAGCAAAACGTCGCGCGGCAAAAAGGGCAAAGGCACGAAGAGCCAGAAGGGAAGAAAGCGTGGACAGCAAGCCATCGAGTCATCGCGCACCCGTGAGATCCAGGAAGCGCTGATCCGCGAGCACTACCTCCAGGGCGAGGCGTCTGGTTCGTGGGATGAAGCGAGCCAGGTCGCGATGAAGAAATATCAGGCTGATCACGGCTGGCAGTCGAAGAGCATTCCTGACTCCCGCGCTCTCATCAAACTGGGGCTAGGGCCGAGCCACGATCACCTGCTAAATCCGGAAAGCGCGATGACGATGCCGACCGCGTCGGCGGCAGCCAATTCAAAAGACGCCGCGAAACAAGCTCCCGCGGCAGAGAACGTACCCCAGCAGCAGTAACCTTCCCCAAACACTTTGGGTGCATTGATCCGGGCTACAGCAAGCCTAAATAGTCGGGATATTTGGCCTGCAACGAACTCACCAGAAGTTCAAACTGAGCGTGGCGGCGCAGGTTTTCCAGGCACGGATCCTTCAAGAAAAACGGCCAGCACGCGAAGCCGGTATCCACGCTGCGTTCTAACCACGCAAGAGCATCCTCAGGCTGATTCAACAAGGAAAGTACGCAGGCGATCTGATAATAGGAGTGGTGGGCGTGGCCGAAGGATTTCGGATTGGTGCAGGCCCGACTAACGCAATGCAGCGCCTCCTCGGATTCACCCAATGAGGCGTGCATTACGCCTTGGAGAGCGATGATCATAGGTTCCTGCTGCGCCAGACTGCCGGCTTCCTTCAGTAAACGCCTTGCCTCCTCCCATTCGGCGTTCACGATCGCGAGGTTCAGCGCAAAATGGATGGCGTACTTATTCGTCGGATCATCGACACGCCACTTCTCGACCTCCTCAAGAGCAAGATCGTATTCTCCGCTCCACAGATGAACCTGGGCAATACTGTGGCTGATGGTCTTTTTGGGATCGAAGGACCTGCCCCGTTCAAACATCGCTCGAGAATGATCGAGTAGTCCGATGTGGGCCAGTATCGTCCCAAGGCGGCTATAGGCATGCGGGAGATTTTTCTGCAGTGTCAGCGCACGCTTCAATTCGGAAATCGCCTCGATATGCTGAAAGTTCTTCGATGGACCCCAAAGCAGAAATGCTCTGGCCACGTGTCCCTCCGGCAGAGTCGAGTCCAATTCCAAAGCCCGCTGACAGTGAAATTCGGCCTTTTCCAGCCAAGTCCGGCTGGGATCGATTTCGAAATGGAGTTTTGTACATACAAAAGAAAGAATCGCGTGGGCCAGTGCGAACAGCGGATCGCGAGCCACAGCATTCATGAGGTGCTGCGCGGCGTCCTGCAGAAGTTTGGAATCGCCTGTGTAGCTGCTCCTGTAACCCTGAATGAACTCGCCATAAGCCAGCGCATCCCGGCTATGACGGGCGCGGCTCTGCGGATCCGTTTCGCGAAGTGGACGCTTCAGTGCTCTCGCAGTATGTCGCGCGATGTCGTCAACGTTTTCAAAAGGGCGACTTGTTTCGAGAACGTAGTTCCTGAGGAAACACCGGTTCTGGAGAAGGGAGTCAAAAAGTTCTATCGACAAATGCGATTCGCCCTTCGAGATTTGAACCGCACCGTGCAGGACAAAACGAACGCCCAGCCGGGAAGCGATCACCGGCACGGTAGTATTCGAAGGGATGTTCAAAATCGTAGAAGTTGGCAGCACATCAATCCCTTCCAGATTCGCCAACCGTGAAACCAGCGAGTCGGCAAAGCCCAGACTCAGGCCGTCGTCTGTGAGATCTCCAAGGAGACGAATCGGCAGGACGGCCAGGGAGGATCGGTCCGTCCTCCACTCCGCATTACCTCCTAAGGAGGCGTGGCCGGGTGTGCCTTCGGAAAGCTCTGAACTGCAGAGACCCACTAGCTGGATAGGTCCAACGAAACGGTAGCCTTTACCCACGACTGTTTCCAGGAATCGTTGTTTTGCTGAATTGTCACCCAAAGCCCGTCGAATCTTCCGGACGATGTTGTTGATATTGCGCTCGGTGTCAATGAAGAGATCTGTATGCCAGAGCTTGGCTTGGATTTCCTCACGGGAAACCAATTGTTCCTTTCTCCGGGCGAGAAAAATGAGCAGCTCCATGGGCTTTTTTTCAAGCTTGATCCGGCGGCCGTCGCGGCGTAGTTCATAGCGCCCCGGGTCGAGCTCGATCCCGCCCCCTTGCGAGCGCCTCCGTGAAGCCGATTTCATCGGTAACCCCATTATTTCCAGTTAGCTACGAAGATACACGAAAAATACATAAAAGTGATCTCTGGCTTATTGAAACTGCGACCAAATCACGCGATAGTGTCGTTCAACAAGTCTTGAAGATCTCAGGAGAAAATCGAATGAAGCGAAATTTGTTCTTGATTCTCGGGTTGACGGCGGGTGTGCTGTGGCTCAACCAGAATCATGTCATGGATGCTCGGGCGGCTGATGCGGAGAAACATGCGTTTACACCCGATGGAATTCAATACGGTCCCGCCCCGCCCTTTGTAGCGCCCGGCGCACAACTTGCGGTGCTTGAGGGTAATCCGATGGCTCCGAGTGGAGATTACACCGTTCGCTTGAAAAT
>Ga0302323_100003935_pt1 | contig 12087 bp, 14 predicted proteins | sample Fen_T0_3_FD_201950 | JGI IMG/M metagenome (GOLD analysis project Ga0302323, IMG submission 201950) | Peat permafrost microbial communities from Stordalen Mire near Abisko, Sweden - Fen_T0_3 | ecosystem: Environmental > Terrestrial > Soil > Wetlands > Permafrost | place: Sweden: Abisko... | reverse complement strand
TCCGTCGAGCGTGCGGCCCGTGTAGAACTGCACGTCGACATGGCTGAACGGCTCGAGGCGGGCGCCGATCCGCGAGCTCGTGCGGCGCACCCCCTTGGCGACGGCGCGGACGCGGCCGTGGTCGCGCGTGAGCAGCGTGACGATGCGGTCGGCCTCGCCCAGCTTCTGGGCGCGGAGGACGACACCCTCGTCGCGGTACAGGCTCACCCCGCCATCATCGCCGACGGATGCGACGGCGCACGCCGTGGCACGCGGGACGGCGCGGCAGCAGCAGGTACGGTCGGCCCAGGAGGTGCCCGTGGCTGACCAGGCGGAGAACAACTCGAACGCCCCGAGCGTCGCTGCTGTGCCGTCGGGCAGCGGCACGCGGCCGTTCCTCATCGGCTTCGAGCCGACGTCGTTCCGCTGGGCCGTCGTCTGGGTGTTCCTGCTGTTCGCCGGCTACCGCGTCGCGGCGTGGGTCTTCGAGTCCGTCGGCTCCTTCGCCTTCCTGATGCTGCTCGCCTGGCTCCTCTCGATCGCGATGGAGCCGCCGGTGGCCTGGTTGGCCAACCACGGGTGGCGCCGCGGTCTGGCGAGCGCCGTCGTCCTGTTCTCGGCGCTCATCCTGACCGTCGTGTTCCTCATCGTGTTCGGCACGCTCATGGCCTCCCAGCTCGCCCAGCTGGTCACCAGCCTGCCGACCTACGTCACCGAGCTGGCGAACTGGCTCAACGGCACCTTCCACACCAAGATCGATCCGGCTCATCTGCTGAGCTCCCTCAACATCAACGCCGGCACCATCACGTCGGTCGCCGGCAACCTCGCCGGTGGCGTGTTCGGCGTGATCGGAATCGTGTTCGGCACCCTGTTCGACGGCATCACGATGATCGTGTTCGCCTACTACTTCTCCGCCGACGGACCCCGCCTGCGTCGGGTCGTCGGTTCGTGGCTGCCCACCGGCAAGCAGAAGGTGTTCGTCACGGTCTGGGACATCGCGGTCACCAAGACCGGCGGGTTCGTGGTGTCGAAGGTCGCACTGGCCGCGCTGTCAGCCTTCTTCCACACCACGTTCTTCTTCATCGTGAACGTCCCGTACTGGCTGCCGATGGGAATCTTCGCCGGCGTCGTGAGCCAGTTCATCCCCACCATCGGCACGTACATCGGCGTCATCATCCCCGCCATCTTCGCCGCGTTCCAGAGCCCGATCACGGTGGTCTGGATCATCATCTTCGCCACGGTCTACCAGCAGATCGAGAGCTACGTGTTCACCCCGCGCGTGAGCCGGGCGACCATGGACGTCCATCCGGCGATCGCGCTGGGGTCCGTGTTCGCGGGCGTCGCCCTGTTCGGGCCTATCGGCGCCATCATCGGCATCCCGCTCGCGGCGATGGTGCTGGCCATCGTCGAGACGTACGGGCAGAGGTACGAGCTGCTCCCCGAGCTCAAGGCGCGCACCAAGGGCGAGAAGCCGCCGAAGAAGGGCGACGTCTACTCCGGCGACGCCGCGCTCGTCGTCCCGGCCGGGTCCGCGACGGACATCGCGGACAGCGACGGCGACGGCGACACCTCCGAGCCGCTGTCCGAAGCGACCGCCCAGCTCCGCAGCCGTGAGAAGCCGCCGGAGTGAGTCGAGGGTGAGCTCTCCTTCCCAGGCACCGGTGAACGCCCTGCTGCGCCGCTGCGACACGTACCTCGACACCGCGCCGCGCGAGTACTCCGAGGTCGTCGACGTCGGCCCGCTGCGCGCGTTCGTGTCCCGCGCCCCCTGGCCCTACTACGTAAGGCCGCGGCCCGAGCTCGACCTCACCGCGCACGACGCCGTCTCCGTCGACGACGTCGTGGCCGCAGCCGAGGTGCTCGCCGCCCACCGGCAGGCCGTGTCGTTCGAGTGGGTGGTCGAGCTCGTGCCGTCGCTGTCCGACGCGCTGCTCGACGCCGGGTACGCCGTCACCTCCCACCCGCTGCTCACGCTCGACCTCAGCGGCCGCTCCCCCGCCGGCGGACCCGCCTCGCTGGTCGGCGGCGACGCCCCCGAGGTCACCTCGGCCCTGGCCGTGTCCGACATCGGTTTCTCGGCACCGGGCACGGCCGTGGGCGCCGAGGGCGTGCCCGAACGCGAGTCCGCCGCGACCGACGACGGGACCACCGCCTTCGTCCGCACCCGGGTGCGTGACGGCCGGTCGGTGCTCGCCGTCCTCGACGCGGGGCCGTCCGGCGTCGTGTGCTCGGGCTGGCACCAGCCGGAGGACCTCACCACCGAGATCATGGGCGTCGCCACCCTGCCGGCCTTCCGTCGCCGTGGTTACGCCGCCGACGTCGTGGCCGCCCTCCTCGACGACGCCGCAGCGCGCGGCTGCACGCTCGCGCTGCTGTCGGCCGACGACGACGACGTCGCCCGCGTCTACGAGCGCGTCGGGTTCACCCGCATCGGACACGCCGGCGCCGCCGAGAGGACCGACGCGCTCGCGCCGGAAGGATCGCGAGACTGAGGCGCGAGCACGGCTTACGCTCGCCCCATGGGGGCTGGAGCCGCTGAGGCGCTCGTCGTTCTGCTGTGGCTGGTCGTGCCGATGCTGGTCCTGGCCGGCATCTACTGGGTCGTGCGCCTCGGCGTGCGCGACGGCGTGCGCGAAGGAATGCGCGACGCAGGAACACCGCCGGCACCCGAGGCCTGAGACGAGCGTTCAGAAGCCGAGCTTGCGCAGGGCGCGGGGGTCCTGCTGCCAGTCGTGCGCGACCTTCACCCGCAGGTCGAGGTGCACGCGGGTACCGAGCAGCGCCTCGATCTGACGACGTGACGTCGTCCCCACATCGCGCAGCCGGGATCCCTTGTGGCCGATGATGATCCCCTTCTGGCTGTCGCGCTCCACGTACAGCGACGCGTGGATGTCGAGCAGGGGGTCGTCGTCGCGCCGGTCCTCACGCGGGATCATCTCGTCGACGACCACGGCGATCGAGTGCGGCAGCTCGTCGCGCACGCCCTCGAGCGCGGCCTCGCGGATCAGCTCGGCCACCATGATCAGCTCGGGCTCGTCGGTGAGCTCGCCGTCCGGGTAGAGGGCGGGGCCTTCGGGCAGGAGGCCCACGAGCAGATCCTCGAGCAGCCGCACCTGGTCACCGCCCACGGCCGACACCGGAACGATCTCGTCCCACTCGACGCCGACGGCGGTGCCCAGGCGCGCCACCTCGAGCAGGTGCTCGCCCACCTTCTCGTGGCTCACGAGGTCGGTCTTGGTGACGATGGCGACCCTCGGCGTGCTCCGCACCTGCGCGAGCTCGGCCGCGATGAACCGGTCGCCGGGGCCCACGGCCTGGTCGGCCGGGAGGCAGAAGCCGATCACGTCGACCTCGGACCACGTCTCGCGCACGATCGCGTTGAGCCGCTCGCCGAGCAGCGTGCGCGGCTTGTGCAGGCCCGGGGTGTCGACCAGCACGAGCTGCGCGTCGCTGCGGTGCACGATGCCGCGCACCGTGTGGCGGGTGGTCTGCGGCTTCGACGACGTGATCGCGACCTTCTCCCCCACGAGCGCGTTGGTGAGCGTCGACTTGCCCGCGTTCGGGCGTCCGACGAAGCAGGCGAATCCCGAGCGGTGGGCGGCGGTCACAGGGGGAATCCTTCCCCACGTACGGCGTCCTCGGTGCGGCGGGCGGGCTCGGAGGCCGCGCCACCGCGCGCCGCGACCACTCCCTGCAGCGCCAGACCGGCCAGCACGAGGCCCGCGCCCACCCACGCGAGGGGCGGCAGCCGCTCGCCGAGCACCACCACGCCGAGGAACGTCGCGACGACGGGCTCGGCGAGCACGAGGGTGGTGACCGGCCCGGCCGACAGGTGCAGCAAGCCTCTCCCGAACAGGACGTAGGCCAGCGTCGTGGTCGCCAGCCCGAGCCACAGCGCCATCACGATCCCGCTCGGGGTGGCCAGCCACGCCAGCGGCTGGGTGAGCAGCAGCGGCAGCATGATGACGCCGCCGAGCACGAACGCCGCCGTCATCACGTCGTCGCTGCGGTGCCCGGCGTTCATGAGGTGCTTGGCGCCCACCGTGTAGACGGCGTACGCCGCCCCCGCACCGAGCGCGAGCAGCAGCCCGAGCGGCTGGCCGCCGGCGCCGCCGGCGTCGCTGCCGATGAGCAGCCCGAGGCCGACGACGCACACCGACGTCGCGATCACCCACGACGCGCGGGGCCGGTCGCGCAGCACGAGCCACGAGAGCAGCCCGGTGAACACCGGGCCGCTGCCTATCGTGACGAGCGTGCCCAGAGCGACGCCCGCGCGGGCCACGCCGCCGAAGAAGCACACCTGGTAGAGCGCGGTCATCACGCCGGCGAGCAGCCCCCAGCGCGACCGCCAGAGGGCGAGCGCGGCGCGACGGTCGCCACCGACGTACGGCAGGACGGCGAGCAGCCCGAGACCGCCGACCACGATGCGCGCCGCACCCACGCCCAGCGGCGTGGTGCCCGACGGCCCGAGGGCCTGGGCGGTGCCGGTGGTGCCGAACAGGGTCGCAGCGGCGAGGACCGCGAGGACGGCGCCCGCACCGCCGCGCCGGGCGGCGGAGGTGTCCACGTCAGCTCGGCACGGTCGCGAGGACGCGTCCGTCGGAGGCCACGACGATCACGGGGACGCCGGCTCCGCCGAGGTCGCGCACGGCCGCGAGATCGGCGTCGGCCACCACGGGCACGCCGCGCACGACGACGACGGCCTCGAGGCCGCGGGCTCCGCTGACGTGCGCCTGGGCCACGGCCATCTGCACGGCGGTCATCGACAGCGACCCGAGGCCCACGGTGGCGCCGGTGTAGGTGCGTCCGGTCTCGTCGCGCACCGCCGCGCCCTCGGTCGCGCCGATGCGTCCCCGGGCGGCGCGCGCGAGCGTGACCAGCTTGGCGTCCTCGGCCGGCAGCTCGGCGGCGTCGGTGTCAGCCATGGCCGTTGCCCTCCTCGGCGGGGTCGGAGTCGGCCCGCGGCACCACGGGCTCGGCGAGCACCGTGCCGATGCGGTTGCGCCGTCCGGCGAGGGACTCGGCGGTGAGGTCCCAGCCGTCGACGGTGATGCGCGCGCCCGGGATCGGCACCCGCCCGAGGCGCTTGCCGATGAGGCCGCCCACGGTGTCGACGCCCTCCACCTCAGCGTCGAGCACGGCGCCGATGAGGTCGCCGAAGTCCTCGACGTGCATCCGCGCGTGAACGCGGAACGAGCCGTTCGCGAGGGGCTCCACCTCGGGCGCCTCGGTGTCGTACTCGTCGGTGATCTCGCCGACGATCTCCTCGACGACGTCCTCGATCGTGACGATGCCCGCGGTGCCGCCGTACTCGTCGACGAGCACCGCGATGTGCACGCGAGCCTCCTGCATGTCGCGCAGCAGCTCGTCGGCGCGCTTGCTGTCGGGCACCATGAACACCGGCCGCATCAGCGTCTCGACGCGCTCGGTGGTCTCGGCCTCGTGGTGCTCGAACGTGCGCCGCACGATGTCCTTGAGGTAGACGATGCCGACCACGTCGTCGACGTTCTCGCCGACCACGGGGATGCGCGAGAAGCCGCTGCGCAGCGCGAGGGACATCGCCTGCCGCAGCGTCTTGGTGCGCTCGATGAACACCATGTCGGTGCGCGGCACCATGAGCTCGCGCGCGAACGTGTCGCCGAGCTCGAAGACCGAGTGGATCATCTGCCGCTCGTCGTCCTCGATGACGTCGCTGGCCTCGGCGAGGTCGACGAGCTCGCGCAGCTCGGCCTGCGAGGCGAACGGGCCCTCGCGGTAGCCCTTGCCCGGGGTGATCGCGTTGCCCACGAGGATGAGCAGCCGGGCGAGCGGGTTCAGCAGCGCCGCGAGGAAGCGCGCGGTGGACGCTGCGCGGATGGCGATGCGGTCGGCGTGCTGCACGCCGAGCGTGCGAGGCGCGACCCCGAGGGCGACGTAGTCGACGACCACCATGACGAGCGCCGAGGCGGTGAGCTGCCACCAGAGCGGGCCGGACACGACGTCGAGGAACGCCTTGGTGACGAGCACGGTCGCGGCGACGAACAGCGCCATGTGGAGGAAGAGCAGCACGTTGACGTAGCGGGCCCGGTCGGCGAGCAGGGGCAGCAGGCGCGCAGCCCCGCGCACGCCCTGGTGCTCGAGCTCCTCGACGCGGGCGCGCGACACGCGCCCGATCGCCGTCTCGGCCGCCACGAGGAAGAACGCGGCGACGACGAGGAGGGCGGCGACGACCAGTGCGAGCGCGTCGGCGTTCACCGGGCGCCCCCGCGGTAGGCGACCCACTCGGCGAGCAGGCGGGCCTGCAGGCCGAACATCGCGGCGTGCTCGCCGGGCTCGGCGTGGTCGTAGCCGAGCAGGTGCAGGATCCCGTGCGTGAGCAGCAGGGCGAGCTCGTCGTCGCGCCCGTGGCCTGCGGCCAGCGCCTGCCGGTCGGCGACCTGCGGGCAGATGACCACGTCGCCGAGCATCCCCGGCTCGGGCTCCTCGTCGTCGCCGGGCTGGCGCAGCTCGTCCATCTCGAAGGACATGACGTCGGTGGGGCCGGGCTCGTCCATCCACCGCACGTGCAGGTCGGTCATCGCCGTCTCGTCGAGGAGCACGACCGACAGCTCGGCCAGCGGATGGATGCGCAACCGGTCGAGCATGAAGCGGGCCTGGGCGCCGAGGACGTCGACGTCGACGTCGATGCCGCTCTCGTTGACGACCTCGATGGTCATGGGGCGCCTACCGTCGCGGGCGGCGGCGGTCGCGGTCGGCCAGCTGCGAGGCGGCCGCGCTCTCGGCGTCGAACTTGGCGTAGGCATCGACGATCTGGCCGACGAGCTTGTGGCGCACCACGTCCTGGCTGTGCAGCCGGCAGAACTCGACGTCGTCGAGCTCGGAGAGGATCCCCTCGACCACGCGGAGACCGGACGCCGTACCGGCCGGCAGGTCGACCTGCGTGGTGTCGCCGGTGACGACCATGGTCGAGCCGAAGCCGAGGCGGGTGAGGAACATCTTCATCTGCTCGGGCGACGTGTTCTGCGCCTCGTCGAGGATGATGAACGCGTCGTTGAGCGTGCGGCCGCGCATGTAGGCCAGGGGCGCCACCTCGATGACGCCGCTGGTCATGAGCCGCGGGATCGAGTCGGGGTCGATCATGTCGTGCAGGGCGTCGTAGAGCGGCCGCAGGTAGGGGTCGATCTTCTCCGACAGCGTGCCGGGCAGGAACCCGAGCCGCTCCCCCGCCTCGACGGCCGGGCGCGTGAGGATGATGCGGCTGACCTTCTTGGCCTGAAGCGCCTGCACCGCCTTGGCCACCGCGAGGTAGGTCTTGCCGGTGCCCGCCGGCCCGATGCCGAACACGATCGTGTGCTCGTCGATGGCGTCGACGTAGCGCTTCTGGTTGAGGGTCTTGGGCCGGATCGTTCGCCCGCGGTTGGACAGGATGTTGGCGGTGAGGACGTCGGCCGGACGCACGGCGTCGCCGTTGCGCAGCATCGTGATCGAGCGCTCGACGGACTCGGAGGTGAGGCCCTGGCCGGTGCGCAGCACGGCGAGCAGCTCGCCCACGAGCCGGTCGAGGAGCGCGACCTCGTCGGAGGTGCCGGCCAGCGAGATCTCGTTGCCGCGTACATGGACGTCGACCGCGGGGAACGCGGCCTCGACGAGGCGGAGCAGCTCGTCACCGGACCCGAGCAGCGACACCATGTCGAGCGACGCGGGCACGACGATCTTGGCCTGGATGTCGTTCGTGGCGGTCATGGGTCGGCCCCTCGCGGGCCGTGTCTGCCCTTCGTCCGTGGGCCGCCCTCGCAGCCCGTGGAGCCATCGTACGGCGTGCCCGGGTGCGCGCCCAGCGCGAATGCCTCCTCGCCGCTGGACGACGTGCGGGCAGGCCACCACGACCGTCGCGATGTCGCCGAGTTCGAGGTCACGCTGCACCGCCCCAGTCATCGGATGACCGACCGCTTTCCAGCGATTCAGACGGTGAAGCGCACAGGACGGACACCTGCGCTCATGAGACGAGCCGGAGGGTCAGTGGGTAGCGGTATGCGATGCCCTGGTGGGCCTGGACCGCCGCGAGGACGCCCAGCACCATCGAGCCGATGATCACCATCGGCAGGAGCACGAAGCCGACGACGACGAAGCACAGCAGGAAGCCCACGAACGAGGCGATGAGCACCGTGATGTGGAAGTTCAGCGCCTCCTTGGACTGGTCGGCGACGAATGCCGACCGCTTCCCGAGGATCACCAGGATGAGGATCGGGCCGATGAGCGAGAGCACGAAGATCGACAGGTGGGCCAGCAGCGCCCACAGCCGCTCGTCGGAAGGCGACAGCGGTGGCTCGGCGCCCGGGTACGCCGGCGGCACGTAGCCCGACGGGGGCGGTACGTAGCCGGGCGGACGGGCGCCCCCGGGCGGGCCGGAGAACGGGTCGCCGGGAACCTGGTCGCTCATGGTCGCTCCTCGGGTCGGTGCACGGTGAGGTCGTGGCTCCTACCCCGGAGGCCAAGCCATGCCACGGCCGCCGAGCAGGTGGGCGTGCACGTGCTCGACGGTCTGGCCGCCGTCGGGGCCGGTGTTGAAGACGATGCGGAAGCCGTCGCCGAGACCCTCGTCGGCCGCGACCTGCGTGACCTCGTCGAGCAGCTCGCCCGCGAGGTCGCGGTCGTTGGCCGCGAGCACGGCGATGTCGGCCCAGTGCTCCTTGGGGATCACCACGACGTGCACCGGCGCCTGCGGTGCGATGTCGCGGAAGGCCAGCACGCGGTCGGTCTCGTGCACGATCGTCGCCGGGATCTCGCCCGCGACGATGCGGCAGAACAGGCAGTCGCTCATGACCCGAAACTACTCGACGCCGCCCGCGCGCCCTACCGCAACGAGTCGGCGCGCGGCGCGCCGCACGCGGACCCCGCCTGGTTGATCGCGCTGCGGCGGCCCGCCCACTCGTGCTCGCGCAGGACGTTCTTGCGCACCTTGCCCGTCGACGTCTTGGGGAGCGGTCCGAAGTCGACCGCGACGGGTGCCTTGAAGTGCGCGAGGTTGGCCCGGCAGAAGTCGATGATCTCGCGCTCGTCGGCCTCTGCGCCGGCCGCCAGCGTCACGAACGCCTTGGGCCGCTCCCCCCACTTGTCGTCGGGGATCGCGACGACCGCGCACTCGAGGACTGCAGGGTGCGCGCAGATGGTGTGCTCCACCTCGATGGTGGAGATGTTCTCGCCGCCGGAGATGATGATGTCCTTCTTGCGGTCGCGCAGCTCGATGTAGCCGTCGGGGTGCATCACGGCGACGTCGCCCGAGTGGAACCACCCGCCGGCGAACGCGGCCGCACTGGCCGCGGGATCCCCGAAATAGCCCTTCATCACGTTGTTGCCGCGCATGACCACCTCGCCCATCGTGTCGCCGTCCGACGGCACGTCGCGCATCGCGTCGTCGACGACGCGGATCCGGTCGGAGATGATGTTGTGCACTCCCTGGCGCCCCAGCGCGCGAGCGCGCGCGGCGGGCGAGAGCTCCTGCCACGCGTCCTGCGGCTCGCAGATCGTGTACGGCGCGTACGTCTCGGTCAGGCCGTAGACGTGCACCGGGCGGATGTTGAGCTGCGCCATGCGCTCGAGGAGCGTCGGTGACGGCGGGGCTCCGCCGATGATGGTCGTGAGCTCGCGCTCGAGCCGGTGGGCAGACGGGTGCGCCACGACCCCGAGCCACACCGTCGGGGCGCCGTTGGCGTGAGTGACGCCCTCGGCGTCGATGAGCTCCCAGATCGACTGCGCGTCGACCTTGCGCTGGCACACGTGGCGGCCACCTACGGCCGTCACCGCCCAGGGGAAGCACCAGCCGTTGCAGTGGAACATCGGCACGACCCAGAGGAACACCGACTCGGGACGCAGGTGTCCCTGCAGCGCCTCCACGAGGGCGTTCAGGTACGTGCCGCGGTGCGTGTACATCACACCCTTCGGGCGTCCGGTCGTGCCGGACGTGTAGTTGATCGAGATCACGTCCTCCTCGTCGACGGGCGCGATGTCGACGTCGTCCGGCGAGCCGGAGGCAAGGAACTGCTCGTACGGGTCGTCGTACGCGCCGGTGTCGTCGATGCGGACGACCTCGAGGTCGAGCCCCGCCACCAGGTCGAGGGACTCGTGGTCGCAGAAGACCATCCGCGCTCCGCAGTGCTCGAGGATCGCAGCGACCTCCGGGCGCGACAACCGCGTGTTGATCGCCACCAGAACCGCACCGGCGGCCGGCACCCCGAAGTGCGCCTCGAGCAGCGCCGGGATGTTCGGCGCCAGGTAGGCGACCCGGTCGCCCGGCGCGACCCCGGCTGCCCGCAGGGCCGACGCGAGCCGGTCTGCCCGCTCCCCGAACTCGCGGTACGTCGTCCGCCGCTCCCCGTGCACGATCGCGACCTTGTCGGGGAAGACGAGCGCGCTGCGGCGCAGGAAGCTCAGCGGCGTGAGCTCCGTGCGGTACGGCCTGCTCGACGGCGGTGGGTCCTGAGCCCAGCCGCGCGGGTCGACGGCGTCCGGCGAGCTCAACGGGGCATCGAGGGCGACGGTCTCCTGCATGGCGTGCCTCCTGGTGGGCGTGACCTGGATCGACCGCCGTCACGTGCGTCGGTACCCGGACCGTCAGCGATTGCCGAGAGTATGTTAGCAAGTGCTATCTTAGTCAACATGGGACGACGACCGAAGCTCGACGACGCCGAGATCCTCGACCGGGCCACGACCCTGTTCTGGAAGGACGGCTGCGACGCCGTCACGATCCGCGACCTCGAGTCGGCCCTCGACCTGCGCGCGCCCGCGATCTACCGGCGCTACGCCTCCAAGGACGAGCTCATCGAGCGCTGCGTCGAGCGCTACGTCGTACGGGTCGTCGGAGGTCGCGTCCGTCGCCACCTCGAGGCGTCCGAGGACCCGTACGACGGTCTGCGTTCGTTCTTCGCCTCGGCCCTCGACCCCCACCCGGGAGAGGCCACCTCACGCGGCTGCCTGCTCACGGTGACCGCGAGCCAGACGGCGTTCCAGGATCCGGCGATCCGCGACGCGGTGCGCGCCGGGATGGACCGGATCCGTGACGGGTTCCAGACCCAGATCGAGCGGGGCCAGGCGGCCGGGCGGTTCCGCACCGACGTCAGCGCCGGGGTGCAGGCCACCCACCTGCTGCTGGTGTTCGAGGGCCTGCTCGTGCTCGCGCGCTCGGGCTCGACCGGTCTCCTCGACAGCGTCGACTTCAGCCTCGCCTCGCTGCGCGCCTGACCGACGACTCGCGGCGTCGGCTCTCAGCCGCCGAGGTGGAACGTCTCGGTGTGGCCGTCGACGGCGATGACCTGGCCGGTCACCATCCGCGCCGCGGGCGAGGCGAGGAAGGCGCACATGTCGGCGATCTCGCCGGGCTCGACGAACCGGGCGATCGACTGCCCCTCGACGTAGGAGCGCTCGACCTCCGCGGGGTCGACGCCGGCCGCCGCCGCCTGCGCCTCGATCACCCGCTGCATGCGCGGACCGCGCACGGATCCCGGCGCGACGGCGTTGACCGTGACGCCGTGCGGGCCGAGCTCGACCGCCATCGACTTCACCAGCCCGATCACCGCCCACTTCGCGGCGGCGTAGGGCGTGCGCATGCCGTAGCCGTACTGCCCCGCGGTGGAGGAGATCATCACGATCGATCCCGAGCCCTGCGCCTTCATCGTCGGGACGACGGCACGCGACGCGAGGTAGTGGCTGTCGAGGCCGACGGCCAGGCAGCGCCGCCAGTCGTCGGGGTCGACGTCCTCGACGTAGGCGGTGGGTCCGGCGATGCCCGCGTTGTTCACGAGGACGTCGACGCCGCCCCAGCGCCCAGCAGCCGACGCGGCCCACGCGGTGACGGCGTCGGTGTCCGACACGTCGACGACCGCGGCGTCGAGCCCGGAGTCGGACCCGCGCGCGGCCTCGACCGCGGCGGGGTCGGCGTCGGCGACGCTCACCAGCGCCCCGTCGGCGCGGAACCGCGCGGCGATCGCGCGACCGATGCCCGAGGCACCGGCGGTGACGAGCACCCGCTGCACGTCGCTCATGAGCGCGGCCTCCACCGCTTCCAGAGGGCGACGCCCGACGAGCGCACCTTGCCGTCGTGCACGATCTCGACCTCCGCGGTCATGGCCTCCT
>Ga0302323_100003934_pt1 | contig 12087 bp, 16 predicted proteins | sample Fen_T0_3_FD_201950 | JGI IMG/M metagenome (GOLD analysis project Ga0302323, IMG submission 201950) | Peat permafrost microbial communities from Stordalen Mire near Abisko, Sweden - Fen_T0_3 | ecosystem: Environmental > Terrestrial > Soil > Wetlands > Permafrost | place: Sweden: Abisko... | reverse complement strand
CGCGCCATACTCGGTTTTCACGGCTTCGGCTCCTCGCCGCCGGTCCGGTCGACGCCAAGCACGCGCTCGATCGCTGCCAGCGTAGCGGGTAGCAGCACTGCGCCGCGCTCAGCCCTGCTTACAGTCTTTCGCCCAACGCCCGCGCGTTCGGCCAGTTCGCTTTGCTTCAGCCCCAGAAGCACACGCAACGCGCGCAGCTGTCGGGCGTTTGTAGTTGATGGTTGCATCGCCAGGGGCCACAATGGCCACCGATGCCCTCGGGAAACTGTCGCGTTAAAACGTCAGACGCGCGGCAGCCGCGCCGCACCCGAGTCCGTCTTGCGGGTCGGTCCAGCGTTCCGATGGTTCGGGCCCCCCGAGGCAGCGCGGACGTTCATGTGTCGGTTGCCCGGGACGCATTCAACAAAGCCACCGGCCGCGATGTTGAGAACGACGCCGAGATTGCCGCACTCATGGCGATGCTGCGGGTCGGACTCGACGAGGCGGAGACTGCTGCAAGGCTCGAAGAGCGGCCGGGCGGCTTCGAGACTGTGCTTGTGGCCCACCCACGCCGGCCAGGAAAGCGCGACCAACCAAGGAGCGTCGTCGCTCCCGTCGCAACCCTTGTGCACCTTCTAAAGCCCAAGCCCGCGGCGCTAGCGATCATGCTGTTCGGGCTGCACCATCAACCGGGATTTGTATGCCTGCTCCCGCCGTTTGGGCCGGGTTTCGATGTGGGCGACGTTGCGCGCAGCATCGCGAAGCGACTGAGCGCCATCGCCAAGACCGACCGCGCGGCCGCGGAAGGGCCAGGCGCAGGGGGCTAAGCGATCCGTGTGCATTCAGCCGAGCGCAGTGCGCTGGCCCGCAAAGCGTTGCGCAGCGTTGCGCGGCGTGGTTGACCTTTCGATCTCATATGCCGGACTTCCCCAAGATCGAACCGTCGCCGATGGATCCGTTAGAACTAGTTCAGAAGAAGCTTCGCGAAGCCGACTTTTTCCTGGATAGGCTACGGGCATCGGCTCCGACCGGCGAGGAAGCGGACTTCAACCTAAGCGCGTTCCTGAGCGCGGCAAAAGCCGCGGCGAATAGGTTGAAAGGGTTCGAGAAGTTCGAGAAAACCCGACCCGAGCGAGAACGCCAGCTCTGGAACCTGATGACGAGCGAACGCAACTGGGACGTACATCGGGTGACGCCAGATACGAAGCGAATCGAGCAGGGCGAGCAGGCTGTGACGGTGGGCGGCCACGCGGTTGCGACAGACGGGATACCGGTCGTTATACCGCCTTGCCTTTGCTTCGTTTGGGAGGGCAAAAATGTGCCCGCGGTCAAGCTATGTAGCGAATTCGCGGCGACGCTACGAAGGATGATCAACGACTACTGCGCGCAGGAACAGGCGGGCCGCTAAATCCGTGTACCGTTTTTGTACCGGTCCACGTGGAAACCGCCCAACTCCCTGGACGCAATAGGCAGGAAAACCGCGGTAACTATCGTGTTTCCCGGCCACTCGGCCACGCTCCGCAGGACTTAAAATCCCTCGTTGGAAACAACGTTCCGGTTCGAGTCCGGAAGGGGCCACCAAGTCGGAATTGTTGGGCTCTTCGTTCTCCGCCAGCCCGCAACGCCGAACACATGCCCACAACTCTCGCCCAGCTTGAACGTCACCTCTTCGCGGCCGCCGACATCCTGCGCGGCAAGATGGATGCCTCGGAGTTCAAGGAGTAAATTTTCGGCGCGCTGTTCCTGAAGCGCTGCTCCGATGTGTTCGAGGCCCGGTACGACGAAATTGTCGCCTCCGAGAAGGAAAAGGGGCGCACGCTGGCGGAGGCAAAGAAGCGGGCGAACCATCCGAGCTTCTACACGGGCTCGTTCTTTGTGCCGCCGGAGGCGCGCTGGTCATTCCTGCGGGACGAGGTGCCAAGAACGTCGGGGACGGGCTGAACAAGGCGCTCGCTGCGCTGGAGCACGAGAACACGAGCCTCGAAGGCGTGCTCGGGCACATCGATTTTACGAAGAAGGTCGGCCAGTCGACGCTGCCGGACAAGCGGCTGCGCGATCTCATCATGCATTTCTCGGAGGTGCGGCTGCGCAACGAGGACTTCGAGTTCCCCGATCTGCTCGGCGCGGCGTACGAGTACTTGATCCGGGATTTTGCCGACTCGGCCGGCAAGAAGGGCGGCAAATTCTACACGCCTCGCTCGGTAGTCCGCATGCTGGTGCGCATCATCGAGCCCCAGGAGGGCATGAAGATCTACGATCCGTGCTCGGGATCGGGTGGCATGCTGGTGATGTCGAAGGAGTACCTCGACGAGCACTGGCCGCGCCAACGGCTACTTCGAAGTGACTCAATCAAATCACCATTCTGGAAATATCAAATTTTCTTACCGGGTAGTGGCAAAGCGAAAAGACTTGGCTCGCGAGCGCTTTGCGAAGGTGACCGGTCTCGACCCCAGTCGCAAGAGAACGCCAACGACGCCCGTCGCCCGTCAGAGGGGCAATGTGACCGAACAAATGAGCTCGGTAAGTCAGCCGCCTACCGTTCCTCAAGCCGTGGTTCCAGTGCCTCCACCGATTCAGAGGCGATGACCGCCAAGGAATGAACATCCCGCGCTTTCGTGGAGGTGCGTCGGTAAGCAGAGCAGCGGCTCCTCGAACGCGAGCGCGACGAGCTGGGCAAGCGCCTGGAGCGCTGGTAAGAACGCATCGAGACGGAATCCGACCTTGGGGACATCTCGCTATATCGCCTCGCGCTTCAATTAGTAGAATCGTGCAAGAACCTGGAACCTGCGTTCTACGTGTTGAGGGAGCCGCTCGCTAGACTCTCCTGGAGGAATCCTCATCCACCAGGAGAGCAACAACAGGCGTGTTTTCATTACCGGAGCTACGGGGTTTATTGGGTCGGCTGTCGTTCAGGAGCTGCTGGGCGCGGGCCATCAGGTACTTGGGCTCGCGCGTTCCGATGAACGCGCGAAGGCGCTTGCTGCAACAGGGGCGACGGTGCATCGGGGGTCGCTCGAGGACCTTGACAGCTTGAAGCGCGGAGCAGCGGCCGTGGATGGCGTCATCCACACCGCCTTCATTCATGACTTCTCGGACTTTGCCGCTAACGCCAATGCTGACAAGCTCGCGATCGAGGCCATCACTGCGACCCTTGCGGGCTCGGGCAAACCCCTCATCGTCACCTCCGGCTGCCTGGGCCAGCGGACGGAGGCTGATCCACCTCCTCAAGACTTCCCGCGTAAGTCCGAACAGGCCGGGCTTGCGGCAGTAGCCCAAGGCGTTCGCGCCATGGTGGTGCGCTTCCCCCCTTCGGTCCACGGCGACGGTGATCACGGCTTCGTGCCAATCTTGATCAAGTTCGCACGTGAAAAGGGCTATGCCATCTATGTCGGCGAAGGAAACAACCTCTGGCCCGCAGTGCACCGGCTCGATGCAGCCAAGCTCTATCGGCTTGCGCTGGAGAAGGGCAGCGCGGGCGCTGTGTTCCATGGAGTCGGCGACGAGGGCATCCCAACCCGGAAGCTCGCCGAGATCATTGTGCGCATTCCGGTCCACTTGAGCGCTCGTTCCGCTTGGACTTGAGCGGACGTTCCTGTGCAAGAGGGTACATGGGTAACACTCTGGCCCGGGCACATGGGTGACAGGTGTCCGGGTGACATAGGTGACATCTCAGCCCTCTCCGCCCTTTCCCTTATTTCACCCTGGCCCAACACACCACAGGTGGACGAACGAGTCCGAGCTCCGGCCTTTCGTCATCAAGGAAGCCGAGCCGGACGTCAGCAAAGAAGACGTGGTGCATGCCGTCGCGCTCTTCGATTCCAATCGACTCGCCCTCGAGTGCGTGTCCGATCGTGACCAGCGCGCTCTTCCAGCGAATCCGCCCGCTCGCCGCTACTTTGCGAACGGTGAAGTGAGGTGGGTACTCGATACTGCGCAGTCGACGAGGGAACTCTCGCTCGGACGGCGTGTAGCGCGACGCGGGCGTTTGGTCGTCTATGCCTTCATGAGGCCGCTCCTGATTGAACTCCTCCTGAAACGCATCGAAGCGTGTCTGTTGCGTGCGCGCCGTCGATGCAGGCGGCCGCAGTGTTTCCTGCTTCAGCGTCCGGTGCATGCGCTCGTGCCGCCCATTTTGCTCTGGGTGGCCTGGCTCGATACGCTCATGGCGAATTCCGAGCTTCACCCACCAGATGGAGAGCCGCGACAAACCGCCGGCGCCGCGGCTCGCAAACGGGGTCCCGGTTGTCCGTGCGAATTCGTTCGGGCAAGCCGTACTCGCGGAACACCGACTCGAAGACTGGCTGAGCGCGCACCGTCTTCGTCGACCTCAGCGCCTTGCAGCGTAGGAGCATCCGGCTGAAGGCATCGGTGATCGTAAGCGGGTAGCAGCGCAGGTAGTCGCCTGTTTTGTAATCGCCTTTGAAATCTGCGCACCAGATTCGGTTGGCTGCGTCGGCCTCGCCAAACGGGTCTGTGTACGGCGGCGTCCGCCGCCGTGCGTGGCGCACCCGCGACAGGCCGTACCGGGCGAAAACCTCGCTCACCGTGCTCGCCACCGGCAGCGTGAGCCCTGGCTGCTTCCTCGCGAGCCACGCCAGTATCTTCCGGGCTCCCCAGTGGGCGTGCGCGCGACGCGCCTGCACGAGCGCTTCGAGCACCACAGGCGCGATTCGGCTCGGGTGTGAAAGCGGGGCACGCGAACGATCCTCGAGGGCTGCCGCGCCATCCTCGTTGTATCGCCCCACCCATTTGTAGCCTGTCTTTCGGCTGATTCCGAACTCGCGACAGAGCTCCGTCATAGGTCTCTCGCCTTTTGATGTACTCGCCAACCAGCAATACCCGCTTGTCCATACGTGAGCGCTCCTTCCAGGCCATTCACTCTCCTTCTGGAGAGCGACCCTCGACCCGGCGCCGCGTGTCACCTATGTGAATCGGACTGCTGTCACCTATGTCAGCCGGGTAAAGTGTTACCCATGCTCCCGGATTTTACCCGGAACGAGCGTTCAAGTCGTTTCGGAACGGCTGTTCAAGTGCTTCCGGAATACGCAGCACTCCCCGGCGGCAGGGCGCGCCTTGCCGACCATCGACTAGCGAGAGTGCCTGACCGGTGTCAGCACTCGCTTCGAGGAGTGGTCTCCGCTCACCGCGTTTGCAAAAAGCATGTTTCGTGCCACGATCGAGCGATGCTTGGTGGAAGGCTATCGGTGGTGTGTGTGCTTGCGCTCGTGGTCGCCTGTGGGGGGCAATCGCGCGGATCCGGCGGAGCTCGGCCCGATGACTCGTCAGGCGGGGACGGTGGGCTCGCCGACACGCAGGGTGGTGAAAGCAGCAACGCTGCGACCGGCGGCAGGGCACGGATGAACCTCGCGGGCGCTCCCAGCGTCGTCGGGACGTTCGGCGGCGCGGCGGGCGAGCAGTCTGCCGGCGAGGCGGGCGACACATCTTTGGAGAACCTCGACCGCTTGGGACCGGTCCTCGCGGACGCTCAATGTCGCTACGAGGAACAATGTTCCCCCCATCCCAAGTACAGCTCGTACTCCGGCGGCTGCCTCGGAGTTCTCGAACCCAAGCTCGAGAAAACGGTGGAGGCGCAGGTTCGTGCAGGCGTTGCCGCGGGAACGATTCGCTACGATTGGAGCGTGCTGGCCAAGTGCCTGGAGCGCTGGACCACCCCGGATTGCCTGGCGGGTATCCCCGAAGACCTCGAATGCCTCGGTGGGACGATGGATGGCATAGCTCCTACGTGCCGGTATCCAGCTCGCTTCGAATGCCCCGGCGGGCTCGACGGCACCGTGGAGCTCGGCCGCCTTTGCAAGATTGATCTCGAATGTGCTGGAGACGCGTTTTGCGAGAAGAAGGCGGACTGCTACGGGGTCTGCACCCCACGTGGCGCGGAAGGCGTTAAGTGCGACCCGTTCGCGCAGCCCTGCACCCCGGGGAGCATTTGTCCCTTCCACTCCGACAATCCTAGCGTCGTGCCCGGCGTCTGCACCCGCCTTCGCGAAGAGGGGGAGTCAGGGTGCGAGGGGATTGGTTGTACGGGCTCCCTCGCGTGTCGCATGGCGGTCGGTGCCGACGGGACGACGGATCACGGCACCTGTGTTCGGCCGGAAGTCGTCGCCCTCGGCCACTTGTGCGTGGACCCGAGCTATGTCTGCCCATCCGGGTCCGCATGTGTGGCGCACCCGAATCCCGACAATGGCACCAGGGGTGACTACTGCGCACCCATTTCCGCTTCAGGCGAACCGTGCCTCCCCGGATGGGCTTCGGACGACCCCGGCTCGTGTCCGATCGGCGAGTTCTGTCGTTTCGTGGACTTCGCTGAAGATGCTCAGCCCAACTGCACTCCCGACCGCAAGCTCGGTGAAGCGTGTGCCTATCCGGAGCATTGCGAGGTCCCGCTCGAGTGCGTTGATGGCGTCTGCGCGGTGCCGATCAAGACCGTGAGTCAGTGCGACCTCCCGGCGGGTCGTCCCCCAGGAGACCCCGAGAGCATGAACGGCGCGGGCGGAGTACCAGCTGGGTCGTTCCTCGACACGTTTGGATGGCGCGTGGCCGACGCTCGGTGTCGGCACGGCGAGACCTGCTCGCTCACCTCGTCGTATCCCTCGGACTCGGCCTATGGAGGGTGCCTCGGCCTACAGGGACCGCAGCTCGAGAATACTCTGGGCGAACGGGTTCGTTCCGGGGTCGCGGCGGGGCGGATCACGCTCGATCCCGACGTGATGGGCGCGTGCCTCGCCAACCTCGCGACGCTGGACTGCGCAAAGTCCAGCCCTTCGACCCCTAAAGGCGACCTCGACTGCCCTGGCGGCCTCGACGGAACCGTGCCGCTCGGCGGCGCGTGCGCCAACGATCTCGAATGCGCGGGGGATGCCCGTTGTTCGGCGGACGACTGCACGGGGATCTGCGTCGCGGTCGTGCGCGCCGCAGAAGGGGAATCCTGCGACTCGAACGCATGCTCGCTCGATACTTACTGCATGCATCACCCGGTTGGCGAGTCGGTGGGCCCTGGGTTTTGCACTCGTCCGAAGGGAGAGGGAGAACGCGGCTGCCGGTCCGTTGGCTGCACGGGCAGCCTCTTCTGCCAGGTCGAGGAACAGAACGGGGTGCAGGATGACGGCATCTGCACGCGGCTGGTCCTCCGTCAGGTCGGAGACTCGTGTGGAGCCGGAGATGTTTGCGCCTCAGGGTCGCGTTGCTTCGACGGTCACTGCGTGCCGCGGACAGCGGACGGAGAGCAGTGCGAGGACTGGGGCGAATGCGTCGCAGCCGACCACTGCGATGAGTTGGACAGCCATTGCCTCCGGCTCTCGGTTCTCGGCGAAGGCTGCGATTCGGTCTATATCTGTCAGCAGGGTCTTGTTTGTGTCGGAGGCCGTTGCGCGCTGCGTCTCGACAACGGTAAAGAATGCGATTCCGGAACCGAGTGCGCGACTCGAGCGTGCCTGAACGGGCACTGCCTCGATGATCGGTCGTGCTATTCGCACTAACGGTCCTTGTCCCTTGCCGAAGTAGGGCGTGGAGCATTCGCTCACTTGTCCCGGCGGGCACGCTCGGTCCCGACGGCAGCGTCGTGCTCGCGGGCCCGTCCGTCAACGAATTGGACCTTGCTGCCATGGGCCGCGGCGCGCCGCCCATCAGCCTTCGCGCAGAGCGATTGAATCCGTAGTCGGCGGCAACGGATTCGTGCCGCGAGGTGCGGTGCTGGATTGGGATCGCCCATTCTCTCACGCCTTGCCGCGCGACCTAGCGGTCACGTCGGCGTCTCCCCGCCTCGATCTGCACCACGCCGGCACGCGCCTTCCGACGCGCCTCAATCTCCCGGGCCAACACTTCGACCGCTGTCCACTGGCCAGCCGCGCTCGCGCGCTCCAAGGCGGTCGCCATGGCGAGCTCCACAGGGTCGCTTTCGCTGACCAGCTCCGCTACCGCGGGCGGCGCTGATGCATCTCCGTGTCGCTCCTCGTGTCGACTTGCGGCGCAATGTCGTCCTCGTACTTGGTCACGTCGGCCCCTGTGCCACTTAAAATCCCTCGTTGGAAACAACGTTCCGGTTCGAGTCCGGAAGGGGCCACCAGCACTAATCATGCGGGATTGTCATCGCTCTCGGCCTCTTGACCGGCATTCTCATGGGGCAAGTCGCCGAGCCGCCCATATTCCGCCGCTCGCTGCAAAAATAGGGCGCGTTCGCGGGCGTTTCGGGTCAGCGCAGCGGCGCGTTCGACTGCTGTCTTTGCTTCGGCGAAGCGGCCGAGTTTCGCCAGCAGATCCGCGCGGACGCTGGGCAGGAACGGGTAGTCGCTCAAGTCAGGGTCGTCGAGCAACGGATCGACGATACCCAGGCCAACGGCGGGCCCGAAGGCCATGCCCGCCGCGACTGCGCGGTTCAGCTCGACGACGGGGGACGGCGCGATGTGCATGAGCGCCGCGTAGAGTGATGCGATGCGAGGCCAGTCCGTGTCGCGCGCCTCGCGAGCGCTAGCATGACAGCCTGCGATTGCGGCTTGTAGTAGATACGGGCCAGGGCCCTGGCGGATGCGCGATTCGGCGCGCGTCAGGCCCTCGAGGCCGCGACGCACGAGCAGGGTGTCCCACTTGCTGCGGTCTTGGTCGAGCAGCAAGACCGCTTCGCCATCGGGCCCGGCGCGGGCGCGAGCGCGAGAGGCTTGGATCTCCATCAGCGAGAGGAGTGCGTGGACTTCTGATTCGGTGGGCACCAGTTGGGCGAGCGTGCGGCCGAGGCGCAGTGCATCTTCACAAAGCGCTGGGCGCATCCAATCGTCGCCCGCGCTAGCGAGGTAGCCTTCGTTGAACACCAGGTAGATGACCTCCAGCACCGATTCGAGTCGGGCGGGGAGATCAGCCGCTTGTGGCAGCTCATAGGCGATTCGTTGCTCGGCCAGTGTGCGTTTGGCGCGGGTGATGCGCTGCGCAACGGTCGCCTCGGGCACCAGGAATGCGCGCCCAATTTCCACGGTCGTGAGCCCGCCGAGCAGACGCAGCGTGAGCGCGACGCGCCCTTCTTGCGACACCACGGGATGGCAGGCCACGAACATCAAGCGCAACAGATCGTCCCCGATGACGTCATCGCTCGCTTCGTCGAAGTCTGCCGCAATCGAGCTTTGCCGCTCGCGTTCGATTTGCTCGTGTTTACGCTCGGCGCGCCGCGTGTGTCGGAGCGCGTCGAGCGCGCGGTGCCTGCCGGCGGTCATCAACCAACCGCCAGGGTTGTCGGGGATGCCGTTTTTTCGCCAGGATTCGAGCGCCTCGACGAACGCATCTTGAGCGAGCTCTTCGGCCAAATCGACGCTGCGCAATAGACGCGCGAGCACCGCGATCAGCTTGGCCGACTCGATGCGCCAGATCGCGGCGGCAACACGACCCACGCTGTCAGCGGAGTGAGCGTCGGGGACCGACATGCCCCCGACCAGAGCACTGCCGCGGGCGCGCGTCAGCGAGGAATTTCTTGGATCTCGCGCAGCTCGACATAGCTCCAGGCACCCAGCTCCGCGGCAGGGCAGCGCGCCGCCCACTCCACGGCCTCGTCCCGCGACTTGACCTCGAGCACGAAGTAGCCGCCGATGATCTCTTTCGACTCACTGAACGGGCCATCGAGCAACTTGCGTTTTCCACCTTCGCGGCTGATGCGCACGCCCTGGTCGCTCCCCTTCAGGGGCTCACCTCCGAGGAAGACGCCGGCTTGCTTCAAATCGGCCTCGTATTTCTGATAGGCCGCAAACAAAGCCTGGTGCTGCTCCGGGCTCATGGCCTTGCCGCCCTTTTCATCGTGCCCAACGAGAACTATGTAGCGCATGTCGTTTCCTTTTCTGGATCAGCGTCGATCCATCTGTAATGGCTCCTCAGCCTCGGCCGAACCGACATCGGCCCGAAAGTTTTTTCGGGGCGGCAGTTTGTGCCTCAGTTGGTGGCGGCTCGGCCGTCTATCCGCCAAAGTTCCAGGAATGACGAAGAGCCGCGCGCCGAGGCGGCGTTCGACGGTCTCAAGTAGAATGAGCAAGGGTGACGGGGTGGGGCCAGTCGCGTGCAAGGCGTGCCTTTACCAAGACGGCCGCCAGCGTGTTGGTGTCAGCCAATTGATTCCTCGCTTGATTCTAGGCTCAGGGCACCAAACAACACGCGCCGGGTGAGCGCTGCAAGCTCTGCGTAGTCGTCCAGCAGCGCCGGTGCCTCAGCGCGGAGCCTGGCGATGAAGGCCTGGTGTGTGACGATGAGCTGCTCGTTGAGCAATTTAAATTCGATGACAGGCGTCAACTCAGCCATTCGATTCACCTTCCAGCGTGTTCGCCACTTCCGTGCGGACCGCGTTGAGCTCGCGTCTCAGCGTGCCGAGCTCGACCGACGGCGCGTTGCCGGCCAGCGCGTCGAGGTAACGCTGTCATCAAGAGGTGGACGACGCCGACCCCAGTGGCGTCACCCACACGCCCACGTCCAGGGTCGAACCGGGGGGGCCGATGAAGGAGCCCTCCACGGGCGGCACGGACTCGGGGAGTCTCGCGACGGCGACCGCGATGTGGTCGGTGCCGACGACCAGTCCGGTGGTGGGGTCGAAGCCTTTCCAGCCCGCCCCGGGCAAGAAGACTTCTGCCCAGGCATGGGTCGCGCCGTAATTGCGGGACGAGGGCGCGGTGTTCAGGTAGCCACTGACGAAGCGTGTGGCGAGCCCGAAGCGACGCGCGGCTTCCATGAACAAGAAGGCCCAATCGCGGCAGGAGCCGGTGCCGAGCGAGAGAGTCTCGGCAGGAGTTTGCACACCGGGCTCTTCGCGCACTCGATAAGAGAGGGATTGATGAATGTGCGCATTGAGGCGTTGCAGCAGCGCGAAGGTCTGGAGCGGTTCGCCCGCTTGCCAGAGCGCGTTGACCCAGCCCGCGAGTGTCGCCTGTTCATTCGCACCGCGCACCGCAGCTGTGATGTACGGAGCCAGCACGACCGCGTCTTCGGGCGCGTAAGCAAATGGGTAGTCCACTGCATGGTCCGCCATCAAGAAGTCGAATGGCGCCTGGTTGTATTGCTGAACGATGACGTGGCTCTCGATCATGAGCTGGCTGGCGGGCAACTCGAAGGTCGCCACCGCGACCGAGTTGTCTTCCGCGTCGCGACTCCAGCGAAGACTGGACTCAGGCGTGGTGCGCACGCTGGCCGACTCGACGCGGAGCTCATGGCCTTCCCTCGGGCGCAGCCGCAAGCGGTGAGGCCCGATCTGCACGGCGGTCGTGAAATTGTAGTACGTGCGGTGGATAATCTCGTAGCGCTGCATGTCCGTGCATTCAGCATACTCCGCAAACGTCGCGGGCAGTCGTTAGTCGCTCGCTCGAACCGCGACGCCGAAGGCTACGACGCGGCACGCCGTTCTCGCGTGACCATCAACCCATCGACCCAGCCAGCACGCTTGGCACGCGCAGGCTCCACCCATCAAGCCGGCCAAAGACCGGCTGCTAGTGCCCCACCTCGGGGCCTGGCGTCTGCCGCTCACAGAGCCAGCCGCCTTGCTCCGCCACCAATTCGACCGTCTCTTGGAGTTTCAATGGTGGGAAGGTCACGAGGTATTGTTCGTTGCCATCCGGCGTGATCGCGGCACCGACACCTGCGAGATCTTCAACCGCGCCGACCGCCGGCCAAAAGCCCTGGATCAGGAAACGGGCGGTCCATTGGTCGGTCTTACCAGCGTTGTATGCGACGATGGTGTCCACCCAGGCGTTCACCTTCTGCTCGATGTTCACCAAGAAGTGGATGACGCAGCAGTCAGTCCCGGTCAATGTGGTGAATTGGCGCGTGCCGCGGCGCGTCCGCGCGGAGGCCCCTAACTGACGCCGCCGTGCAATGCCGCGTTCCTCGCCAAGCGGAGAGCTTCGCCTTCTTGGAGTGCGTGCGGCGGGACTCCGTCACCCAATTCAGGAGATCCGGATTTGTGTCGCTCAGCCATATCGAGAGCGGCAGCCGCGGCCTCATCGAGGGCGGTGCTCGAATGTTCTTCGATCGTGTCCCCATTTTCCAAAGCCAGGACCGACCAACCCTCTTTCGCGCGCTCGAGCAACACTTTGATCATTGAGCGAGCAATCTGCTCACCCAAGCGCGTTAGGGCAA
>Ga0302323_100003933_pt1 | contig 12088 bp, 8 predicted proteins | sample Fen_T0_3_FD_201950 | JGI IMG/M metagenome (GOLD analysis project Ga0302323, IMG submission 201950) | Peat permafrost microbial communities from Stordalen Mire near Abisko, Sweden - Fen_T0_3 | ecosystem: Environmental > Terrestrial > Soil > Wetlands > Permafrost | place: Sweden: Abisko... | reverse complement strand
GCGCGAGCGCGCCGCAATCGACCAGCTCGCGGATCACGGTGGTCATGATCAGATCGCCTGCGGTGAACCGCCCCTCGAGGTAGTCCTTGCCGTCGAGCCAGCGGGCGAGCGCGGCCAGCCTCGCATCCATGGTCAGCTCGAGCTGGGGCTGGTGCTCCGCGGTCCAGGCATCATAGGCGCGGCCGCGCTGGACCACATTCTGCACATGCGGCTCGACCGAGTTGAGCGCCGCGATCACCCAGCTGGTCACCCGGGCGCGGCCCGCGTCGTCGCGCGGCGCCAGGGCCTCGGAGCGCGACGCGAGGTAGAGCACGATCGCGCCCGATTCGAACAGCTCGACGACGTCGTCCTTGTACGCGGGCACCTGGCCGAACGGCTGCCGCCGGCGATAGTCGTCCGACGCCTGGACCTGCGCGTCGATCAGTGTCACCTGAAAGGGCAGGCCGGCTTCCTCGAGCGCCCAGCGCACCCGCAGGTCTTTCACGTAGCCCTGCGAGACCGGCGGCACCCAGGCGAGCGTGGTCAGTTCGATCGTCATGGCACGAACCTCGCGTCCCTCACGATGTAGCCGAGGTAGCGGAAGTCGCGGATCGCGGCGATCCGGTCGCCGGTGACGACGAGCTCGATGAAGTACGCCGGCCGCGTGGCCGACGCCGGTACCGCGAGGACCTCGCGGCCATCGAGCCACGCCGGTGCGAGCTGCCAGTCGTGGTGCGCGTCGTAGTTGGTGAAGTAGAGGCCGACCTCGCGCCGGCCAACCCGGGTCGCGCGCAGCGTGATGTCGAGCCGGACGTCGTCGGCGAGCATCGCGCGCACGGCGTCCCAGTCGCGCGCGTTGAACAGCGCCGCATAGCGCGCGACCACCGGCGAAGGTACGCCGGGCGCGGGCTCGGCGCGGGCGGCGTCGCCGAGCTCGCGCAGCCGGACCCGGCCGCGGTGCAGCGCCGCCTTGACCGCGGGTAACCGGAGCTCGAGGTACCCGGCGATCTCGTCGAGCGAGGCGCCCAGCACATCCTTCAGGATCACGCAGCTGCGCGGCAGCGGCGGCAGCTCGAGGAACCGCGCGATCGCGATCCGCACCGCGTCCGCCCCGGCGAGCGCGTCGTCGGCGGCGGTGATCGCGGGATCGGCGAGCGGCGCGGCGTCGAGCGGCTCGGCCATCCGGCGCGCGTACGACCGGCCGTGGTCGATCGCGCGGTTGTGCGCGATCCGGAACAGCCACGGCCGCAGCGGCGGTAGCGCCGCGGGATCGAGCTGGTCGAGCGCGATCATCGCCCGCTCGAGCGTGTCCTGCACGATGTCCTCGCCGTCGGCGACCGAGCCCGCCATCCGGGCGCAGTAGCGGTGGAGCTCGGGGCGCAGCTGGGCCACCAGCTCGTCGAACCTCGCGCGCACATCGGTCTCGGTCATCGCGAGGCTCAGCATGCCTCGCGGCTCAGCGGATGGGTCATGCAGCCAGGACGATCGACCGCGCCGAAACGATGCGCGCAGATCTTGTCCGCGACTCCCTCGCTCCGGAGCTGCGCTCGACCCTCTCTAGGTGACTGAGATCGTTGGATTTTCTAACATGGCCGCCGGCGTGGCGGGTGCCGGGGTCGACCCAGCGCGCGGTGACGCAGCGGTGATCCGGCGAGGCCCGAACGTTGCGTCGGCGCAACGCTGCACGTTGCGCGGCATGGCTACTGCGCGGCGGCCGGCGAGCCTAGGTTGACTGCATGAACAGCTCAACCCCCGCCGCTCTGCAGCCCTCGATCACCTCCACCTCGCGCGGTGCCACCGCCATGCCGCGGTCACTTCGTTCGCTCTGCGCCGCGGCCCTCGCGGGCGCCGTCCTGCTCGGCACCGCGCCGTCCGCCTTGGCGTCGAGCTGGGACCTCGACGCCGGCCACAGCCGGGTCGGGTTCGCGGTCAAGCACATGACGATCGCGCTCGTCCACGGGTCGTTCGCGAAGTACGCCGGCACGGTGACCCTCGACGACGCCGACCTCACCCGCTCGAAGGTCCACCTCGAGATCGACACCGCGTCGATCACGACCGCGAACGACAAGCGCGACGACGACCTGCGATCGCCGCTGTTCTTCGACGTGGCCAAGTTCCCGAAGATGACGTTCGACAGCACCAGGGTCCAGCGCCGCGGCGCCGACACCCTGATCGTGACCGGCAACCTCACGCTGAAGACGATCACCCGGCCGGTCGTCCTCACCGTCTCCGGGCTGACCGGCGAGGTGAAGGACCCGTTCGGCGCGACCCGCCGCGGCGCCACCGCGCACGCCAAGATCAGCCGCAAGGAGTTCGGCCTGACCTGGAACAAGACCCTCGAGGCGGGCGGCGTCGTCCTCGGCGACGAGATCGCGATCGAGATCGACGTCGAGCTCAAGAAGCAGGCGAGCTGATCGCCGTGCCGATCAGAACGGGATCTCGGCCTCGGCCGACGCGTGCGCGATGAAGGCGTCGAGCGCCATCAGCCCGAGGTCGGCTTCCTTGCCGGTGCCGTGCTTGCGCGGGGACACGCCGCGCGCCTCGACTTCCTTGTCGCCGACCACGAGCGCGTACGGGATCTTGGCGAGCTGCGCGTCGCGGATCATCGCGCCGAGCTTGCCGTGCGAGCGGTCGATCTCGACCCGCAAGCCCGCCTTGCGCATCGCCGCGGCGACCTCGTCGGCCCACGCGTGGTGGCGCTCGGCGACCGGCAGCAGGCGCGCCTGCTCGGGCGCCAGCCAGACCGGGAAGTTGCCGGCGTAGTGCTCGATCAGGATGCCGATGAAGCGCTCGAACGAGCCGTAGATCGCGCGGTGGATCACGACCGGGCGATGCTCCTGGTTATCCGGCCCGACGTAGGCCAGATCGAACCGCTCGGGTGCGACGTAGTCGAGCTGGATCGTCCCGAGCTGCCACTTGCGGCCGATGCTGTCGGCGACGTCGAAGTCGATCTTGGGGCCGTAGAACGCGCCGTCGCCCGGCTTCAGCTCGTAGGTCAGGCCGGTCTCGACCAGGGCGGCCTTGAGCGCCGATTCGGCCTTGTCCCACAGCGCGTCGTCGCCGATCTTGACCGCCGGCCGGGTCGCGAACTTCGCGGTGAACGACAGCCCGAACGCACCGTAGACCTTGGCGATCATCTGGGTCAGCTGCTTCACCTCCTCGGTGATCTGCGACTCCATCAGGTAGATGTGCGCGTCGTCCTGCTGGAACTGGCGCACGCGGGTCAGCCCCGACAGCACGCCGGTCGCCTCGTTGCGGTGCAGCACGTCCTGGGTGTGCAGCCGCAGCGGCAGCTCGCGGTACGACTTCTTCTTCATCTGGAAGAACAGGTGGTGCGACGGGCAGTTCATCGGCTTGAGCGAGAACGACGCCCGCTCGTCGACCGGCAGCGCCGCGTCGGCCTCGGGATCGAGGATCAGGAACATGTTCTCGCGGTACTTGCCCCAGTGGCCGCTCTTCTCCCACAGCGACTTGTTGTAGAGCAGCGGGGTCTTGATCTCGGAGTAGCCGTTGGCGAGGCACAGCCGGCGCATCGCCACCTGCAGCATCGTGAAGATCATCGTGCCGTTGGCGGTCCAGAACACCGCGCCGGGCGCCGCGGGGTGGAACGCGAACAGATCGAGCTCCTTGCCGAGCTTGCGGTGATCGCGCTTGCGCGCCTCTTCCTGCTGGTTCACCCACGCATCGAGCTCCTTCTGGGTGAAGAACGCGGTGCCGTAGATCCGCTGGAGCTGGGCGTTGCGGTGATCGCCGCGCCAGTACGCGCCGGCGACCGACAGCAGCTTGATGACGCCGACCCGTCCGGTCGACGGGCCGTGGGGTCCGAGGCAGAAGTCGACCCAGTCGCCGTGCGAGTACAAGGTCAGCGTCTTGGCGCCCTTGGCGAAGATGTCCTCGATGATCTCGAGCTTGAACTTCTCGCCGAGCTTGCCGAACAGCGCGAGCGCCTCGTCCTTGGTGACCTCCTTGCGGACGAACGGCAGGTCGGCGCGGATCTGCTCGTTCGCCGCCTTCTCGATCAGCTCGAGATCCTCGGGCGTGAACGGCTTGTCGCGCGCGAAGTCGTAGTAGAAGCCGTCGTCGGTGGTCGGCCCGATCGTGACCTGCGTCCCGGGAAACAGCTTCTGCACCACGCTGGCGACGATGTGCGCGGCGTCGTGGCGAACCAGGTCGAGGCCCTCGGGCGTCTTGCTGGTGAAGATCGCGAGCGCACCGGGCTGGACCAGCGGATGCGACAGGTCGACCTCGGCGCCATCGAGCTTCGCGAACAGCGCGGCCTTGGCCAGGCCCGGGCCGATCTGGGTGCGCACGAACTCGGCGATCGTGGTCCCCGCCGGCACCGTCTTGCCGGTTCCGTCGGGGAGGGTGATCGTGACGTCAGCTGCGGGCTCGCTCATCGGGCGGGAACATACCCGAAGCGGTGGCCGTCGCGGCGCCCTGTGCGGCGGTCTTGCGGTGGCGCGCTGGATCGCGGATCGGCTGGCCGTGGTCGTCGCGCGCGTTCGGCACCGCGTTCGAGCGCGAGACCGGCAGGCGCCCAGGCGCTAGCGCAGCACCCGCCGTGCGCGTGGGCCACACCGGTCTGGCGGTGTGACCTGCGGCGGGCGCGTCGCGGTCGTTAGGTCGGCTCGCGGCCGTACAACCCGCGCCCACGGGGTTACAGTCGCACCACATGCATGGAACCATCATGGTGGTCGAGGACGACGTCGACACCGCCGCGCTCCTGCGTGATGCGCTCGCCAAACGCGGGTTCTCGACCACGGCGGTGCACTCGGCGGCCGACTGCCTCGAGCGGCTGCAGAGCCGCAGCTGCGACGTGGTCGTCACCGACGTGCAGATGGCCGAGATGTCGGGGATCGAGCTGTGCCACCAGCTGCGCCTGAAGCACCCCGAGGTGCTCTCGATCGTGGTCACCGGCGACGGCGGCATCGAGATCGCGATCGCGGCGATCCGCGCCGGCGCGTTCGACTTCGTGACCAAGCCGGTCAAGGTCGACGTGCTCGCGATCGCGGTCGCGCGCGCGGTCGAGCACGTCGTGCTGAAGCGCGAGCTCAAGCGCCTGCGCGAGGCCGACAACCACATCGCCAGCGAGGGCATCGCGGGCACCAGCGACGCCACCGTGAAGATGATCGAGATGGTGGCGCGGGTCGCCGACAGCGACATCACGGTGCTCATCACCGGCGAATCCGGCACCGGCAAGGAGCTGGTCGCGCGCGCCCTCCACACCCGATCGTCGCGCCGCGATCAGCCGTTCGTCGCGGTGAACTGCGCGGCGATGCCGGGCCCGCTGCTCGAGAGCGAGCTGTTCGGCCACGCCCGCGGCGCGTTCACCGATGCGCACCAGGCGCGCCAGGGCCTGTTCGTCCAGGCCGGCCGCGGCACGATCTTCCTCGACGAGATCGGCGAGATGCCGCTCGAGATGCAGGTCAAGCTCTTGCGCGTGCTCCAGGAGCGCCGGGTCCGGCCGGTCGGCGGCGACGGTGAATCGCCGGTCCTCGCGCGCGTCGTGACCGCGACCAACCGCAACCTCGAGAGCGAGGTCGAGGAGAAGCGGTTCCGCGAAGATCTCTATTACCGGATCAACGTGGTGCCGATCGCGGTGCCACCGCTGCGCGCGCGCTCGGGCGACATCCTCACCCTGGCGCAATACTTCCTGAAGCGCGCCAGCGAGCGTGCGCGCAAGACCGTGCGTGGCATCACCGCCGCGGCGGCGCGCAAGCTGCTCGACTACGAGTGGCCGGGCAACGTGCGCGAGCTCGAGAACTGCATGGAGCGCGCGGTCGCGCTGTGCCGGCTCGACGAGATCACGATCGACGATCTGCCGCCGCGGCTCACCGAGCATGACGCCACCAAGGTCGTGATCTCCACCGCGTCGCCGATGGAGCTGACCACGATCGACGAGATGACCCGGCGCTACGTGCGCCAGGTCCTGAGCATCGCCGGCGGCAACAAGACCCACGCCGCCAAGCTGCTCGGCATCGATCGCCGCTCGCTCTATCGGCGGCTCGCCGAGTCTGCGGCCGCCGCCGCCGCCGGCCCCGAGAGCGAGCCGGATCCGGCCGGCGACGCCCCGACCTAGCCTCATGGCGTTTGACCGGCGCACGATCGAAGGCCTCGGCATCCTCGGCGCCGTCGTCGAGGCGGGCAGCTTCGTGCGGGCCGGGGAGGCGCTCGGCCTGACCCAGTCCGCGGTCAGCCGCGCGGTCGGCCGGCTCGAGGACCGGGTCGGCGTCCGGCTGTTCGTTCGCACCGCGCGCGCGATCGCGCTGACCGACGAGGGTCGCCGGTTCTACGAGACCGTCGCGCCGCACCTGGCCGCGATCGAGGATGCGACGATCGAAGCGGGCGGCGCGTCGGCGCAGGTCCGCGGCCGGCTCCGGGTCAACGTCGACTCCGGCATCGGACAGTTCGTCCTGACGCCTCGCCTCCAGCCGTTCCTCGCGCAGCACCCGGAGCTGTTCGTGGAGATCGCCATTCGCGATCGGCTGGGTGATCTGGTGAGCGAAGGGTTCGACGCCAGCCTCCGGTTCGGCCTCCCGCTGCCGTCGTCGTTGAAGGCGCGGCTCCTGCTCCGCAGCCGGATCCTCACCTGCGCGTCGCCGGCGTACATCGCGCGCCGCGGCGCACCGCGCACGCCGGGCGATATCGAGCGCCACGCCTGCGTGCTGATGCGCGATCCCGCGACCGGCAGCCCCTACGGCTGGGACTTCGTGCGCGGCAAGAAGGTCGTCTCGGTGAACGCGTCCGGACAGCTGATCGTGAATGACGGCCGCGCGCTGCTCGTGGCGTGTCTCGCCGGGCAGGGCGTCGCGCAGGTGCTCGAGCTCTACGCGCGCGAGGCGCTCGCCGACGGGCGGCTGGTGCAGCTGCTCCCGGACTGGGCCGACGAGACCTATCCGCTGTACGCGTACCACCATTCGCCGCAGCTGATGTCGGCCAAGGTCCGCGCCTTCCTGGACTTCGTCGTCGCGATGTCGCGCTGACGCTCACGCGGCTGCGTGCGCGATGTACCCGCCGCTGCTGCGAGCTAGCCGCGAGCCGCGTCGGCGAGCTCGGCGAGCACGGCGGGAAACCCGACCCGGAGCATCTTGCGCCGGACGCGGCCGAGCAGGCGCGCCAACACGAACCCGGCGATGCCGGTGAAGCCGGTGTGATCGTAGGTGAAGCGCGTGCCGCCGCTGCACGGCTCGAGCCGGTAGGCGACCTCGGTGACCTCGCCGTCCGGGTCGCCCTGCCACGAGTAGCGGAACCGCGTCGGCTCGCGCGCTTCGAGCACCTCGCAATCGACGATGCCGCGCCAGCCCGGCGCCGGCTTGGCGATGTACTGGAACCGGGTCCCCACGGTGGTGGCGAAGCCGACCGGCCGGCCGCCTTGCCCGGTGGTGGTCCAGCGCGCGATCAGCTGTGGGTCGGTCAGCGCACGCCAGACCTGGGCGATCGGATGGGGATACTCGTTGACGATGTGGATCTCGCTCACGGCGACCTCCGAGACGTTGCATCAATCAGTTGATTGATAGCGCGCGCCGCCGCGGCGTCAAGCCGGCGCGCGGCGCGCAGCTCGCCCGATGATCCCCCGATGATCTGACCTGGCGCGGCGCGAGTCAGCGAACCGCCTCACGATGGACGGGCGTGCGCCGCGCCGCGACCGCTCGGGTCGAGGGGAAGCTGCAGCGTGAACGTCGAACCCATGCCGACGTCGCTATCGACCGACACCGATCCCCCGTGCAGCTCGATGATCTGCTTCACCCCGGCGAGCCCGATCCCGGTGCCTCGGATCTTGGTCTGCTTGGCGTTCTCGGCCCGCGTGAACCACTCGAACACGCGCTTGCGATCCTCGGGCGGGATGCCGATGCCCTCATCGCGGACGCGCAGCACCGCCAGGTCCTCCGCCGGCTGATCGATCTCGATGATCACGCGGCCGCCCGCCGGGCTGTACTTGACGGCGTTGGACAGGAGGTTCGCCACCGCGCGCTCGATCCGGCTTGGATCCCACAGCCCGACCAGCGAGGCGGTCGAGGTGCGCACGTCGATCGCGTGGCGCCGCGTCGCTTGCTGGTACTCCGCGGCGAGCCGGTGGGTGAGCGCCACCAGATCGGTCGCGCGTAGATCGAGCGCTGGCTGGCTGCCGGCGTGGAGCACGGCCACGTCGAGCAGCTCGTCGATCATCCGGGTCATCGTCGCGATCTGGCGCGCCATGCGCTCCAGGCTGCGCGACAGGTTCTGCGGTGCGCCAGCGGGTTCCTCCGCCTGCATCTCCAAGAGCTGGAGCTCCATCGAGAGCGCTCCGAGCGGGCTGCGCAGATCGTGCGAGACCAGCGAGACCAGCTGGTCGCGCTGCCGGACCGCGCGCTCCGCGTCGGCGAGCGCCGCGTGAAGCGCGCGGTCGGCCTCGCGGCGTTCGCTGACGTCGCGCGCGGTGCCGACGAGGCGCACCGGTGTGCCATGCGTGTCCGTCACGAGCTCGGCCTGGGCCTCGACCCAGTGGATCGTCCCGTCGGCGTGGCAGACCCGGAACTCGTCGACGTAGTGACCCGATGTGAGCGCGTCGCGAACCGCGGTGGCGGCGTGTTCCCGATCGTCGGGGTGGACGCTATCGAGCCAGCGCTCGTAGCTGACGCCCGTCTGATCGGGTGATACGCCACGGAACACCCGCCACGCTTCGTCGGTCCAGCTCGCCTCGCCGGTGGCGATGTTCCAGTCCCAGGTCCCGAGCCGCGCCGCGCGCTGGGCGCGGGCGAGCCGGTCCTCGCTGCGCGCCAGCTCCTCGGTGATCCGCTTGCGCCCGTCGATGTCGGTCAGCGTACCGAGCATGCGCAGCGGCGTGCCGTCCGGAGCGTAGGTCGCGCGACCGCGATTCTGTACCCAGATCACCTGGCCGCTCGGGCGCACCACGCGGTACTCCGACGCGTACACCGCATCGCCGGCGATCGCCTGCCGCATCGTGGCTTCCACGGCCTGCCGCTCGTCGGGCGCCACCAGCGCGAACAACGCCGCGCCGGTGCCGGGAAACTCGCCCGGCGCGATCCCGAAGATCTCGTAGCACTCCGCCGTCCACTCGAGCGCGTCGGTGACGAGGTTCCAGCTCCAGATCCCGGTATGCGACGCTTCGAGCGCCAGGCGCAGCCGCTCGGCCTGATCCTCGACCGCGCGCTCGGCGCGCTCGCGCAGGATGAACTGGCCGAGCTCGTTGCCCAGCGCCGCCAGCATGGCGTGCAGCGGCTCGTCGTTGGCCAGCGCTTGCCGGCCGAACAGCTCGATCACGCCGATGAACGTGTCGCCGGTCGCGACCGGGTACGCCGCGCCGCCGGCCAGTCCGGCGCGATGGGCCGCGGGGGCCCGGGAATCACCGGTCACCGGTGACAGCCACTGGACCCGCAGGGTTTGCCACACCCGCCCCGGGAGCTGTTCCCCGAGCGCGCAGGTCATCGCCCGGGTCTGCGCCAGGAACTCGCGCAGCGGGGGGGCGCCGCGATCGAACACCTCGTGGCAGTGGAGCGCGGCACCGGCGGCGTCCGGCAACCACAGCGCGCACACGTCCATGGCGAGCCCGGTGGCGATCGCGCGGAGGATCTCCGGCGCGGCCGCCGCGAAGGAGGTCGCGCGCGCGAGGATCCGCGATACCAGGTGCTCGGTCGCGAGCCGCTGCTCCGCGGTCTTGCGGTGGTGGATGTCGGTGTTGACGCCGTACCAGCGCGTGACGTTGCCCGACGCGTCGCGGACCGGCGTGCCGACGACTTGATGCCAGCGGTATTGCCCGTCGGCGCCGAGCAGTCGGCAATCGCGCTCGAACGGGGCCGGATCGCGCGCCAGCTGCTGGAGCGCCGCGTCGTCGTCGGGATGGTGCACCGCGCCCCAGTCGCCGCGCGCGCAGGCGTCGCCCAGGGCGCCGAAGTAGGCATGCCAGCGATCGTTGGCGTAGACCAGGTTGCCGCCGGCATCGAGCATCCACACCGCCTGCGGCACCGCGGCGGCGAGGTGCCGGAACTGCGCCTCGCTCGCGCGCAGCTCGCGCGCCATCGCCCAGCGCTCGATCGCGTTGTCGACCACCCGCGCCAGACTGGCCGAGGTCATCCACGACTTGCCGACGAAGTCCTCGGCGCCGGCGCGCAGCGACCGGTTGCCGAGGTCGTGGCCATCGCCAATCGTGAGCACGACCACCGGCACCATCGTCACGCCGGCGTCGTTGCGGAGCTGCGCCAGGACCTCTTCGCCGGACGCGTCCGGCAAGTAGTAGTCGAGGACCACGCAGTCGGGACAGCCCGCTCCGCGGTCGCGCGCCAGCCGCACGCCTTCCGCGGCGGAGGTGGCCTCGGCGAACGCGTAGCGGCGGTCGGCGCGCTGCAGCAGCAGGCCGCGGATCTCCGCGCGATCCTCCGGGTTATCCTCGATGATCAAGATCCGCAGCGGCCGGGCACTCTCGGGTGCGATCATGTTGGTCTCCTCCGCAGCGTTGGCAGCACGACCTCGACGAGCCAGTACTCGAGGAGTCGCTGGATCAGCTGGACGTGATCGGCGTAGCGCATCGGCTTGACGTGGTACGCGTTGGCGCCGTGCTCGTAGCAATGCGCGATGTCCCGCGGATCTGCCGAGGTCGACAGCACCACGATGGGGAGCAGCGCCAGCGCCGCGTCGCTGCGGATCTCGGCCAGCGCGTCGCGGCCATCGAGCCCGGGGACGTTCAGGTCGAGCAGCACGAACGCGGGCTGGATCGCGGTCACTCCATCGGTTCCGCGCAGGAGCGCGAGGCAGTGATCGCCCGTCGAGGCTCGACGCAGCTGGTTTCGCAGGCTCGTGATCCCGAGCGCCTCGACCACGGTGTCGAAGTCTTCGTCGGAATCCTCGACGACGAGGACGGCGGGCGCGTGATCGCTCATGGACCTCCCAGCGTGCCGAGCGTGAAGAAGAACGTGGAGCCGATGCCGGGAGTCGAATCGAGCCACACGCGGCCGCCGTGGCGCTCGACCAGCTTCTGCACGATCGTGAGGCCCGCCCCGGTGCCGCCGCCCCATTCGCCCTGCGCGTGCAGCCGCCGAAACAACCGGAACACCTGGTCGCGGTGGCGCGGCAGGATCCCGAGCCCGTTGTCCCGGACGTAGAAAACCGCCTGGCCCGCGACCTCCGGAGGCATGGCGCCCCGCTCGCCGGCCTCGTCGGCATCGAGGTGCCCGATCTCGATCCGGCGCTCGGGCTTGTCGTTGTACTTGAGCGCGTTCGACAGCAGGTTGACCCAGATCTCGCGGACGCGGACGTGGTCGCACCGCACGGTCGGCAGCGGCCGGGTCCGGGTCAGCACGGTCGGGCGCTCCGCGACGCGGGCGGCGACCGTCTCGACCGCCTCGGCGACGATGACATCGAGCTCGACCGGCTGCGGCTGAAGCGTGCTGCGGCCGACCCGCGAGTAATGCAACAGCGACTCGAGCAGGCTGTCCATCCGCAGGGTCAGGCGGAGCAGCCCGTCGAGCCGCTTGCGCTGCTGTTCGGAGACCAGCTCGGCGTCGCCGAGCAACTGGTGGGCATACTTGTAGATCCCGCGCAGCGGTTCCTTCAGATCGTGGCTCGCGACATAGGCGAACGCGTCGAGCTCCTCGTTGCTACGCGCGAGGTCCGCGTTCATGTCGGCGAGCCGGTCGGCATAGCCGACCACGATCTCCATCACCAGCGCGCGGAGCCGGAGCGCTGCCTCGACCTCGACCGACTTCCAGGGCCGCGAGCGCATGCGCACCGACTCGACGAACAGCTCGAAGCTCCGCCGGGGGGTGAGGCGCGGTCCGTGCGGGCCGACCACGGTGGGCTTGTCCGCGGGGTTCCCGGCCCAGCTCACCGTGGCGATCGTCTCGGCCCGGAACCACACGATCAGGCTCGTGGCTGCCCTCGACAGCCGAACGGCGAGCACGCCGCTCGCAACGCCCGCGAACGCCTCGGCCGCGGGGTAGACGTGCGGCAGCGCATCGCTGACGTAGATCGGACGCGTGACCGAGCCGAGCTCGGGTCGCGCATGAAGCCAGAGGCCGAGCGCGTCGAGCTCGAGCTCGGAGGGCGTGGCGCCGAGCCGCCACCAGCGACCTCGGTGGTACAGCGCCGCCCCGGTGGCGTCGAGCGCCTCGAGCAG
>Ga0302323_100003932_pt1 | contig 12089 bp, 7 predicted proteins | sample Fen_T0_3_FD_201950 | JGI IMG/M metagenome (GOLD analysis project Ga0302323, IMG submission 201950) | Peat permafrost microbial communities from Stordalen Mire near Abisko, Sweden - Fen_T0_3 | ecosystem: Environmental > Terrestrial > Soil > Wetlands > Permafrost | place: Sweden: Abisko... | reverse complement strand
GCCCCAGCGACGGCAGGTAGAAGTAGCGCTCCGAGACCTCGCCGAACTTGCCAATGGCCACCGAGGCCGGGACCAGACCAGCCAGGAAGAGGGCCACCGGCGCGGCGAGGCGGCGCCGCCACAGGGCTGCCGCAGCCAGCCCGAGCACCACCACCGCGCCCAGGGCCGACCCGAGGGCGCCGGCCGGGGCGTATGGGTGACTGATGGTGAGCGGCGGCGCCGCGATGGCGCGCTGGAAGTAGATGCGGGCCGCGTCCAGGTAGACGCGGGCCAATGGCAGAAGCGGCGGCGTACCGAAGCCTGGAAGCCCCAGGGCGGCGCGCGCCAGCCACCAGACCGCCAGCGCACCGGCGATGGCCGCCCAGCCCGGGAGTGCGGCGCGCAGCGGCCGGCGCTCCGACCAGTCCAGCGCGGCCAGCACCACCAGCATGGCGCCGAACCCGTCCTTTGAGAGGAGCCCCGCCAGGAAGAGGAGACCGTGCAGCGCGGCCCGGCCAGCCCCTGGGCGCCAGGGGAGCGCGAGCAGCCCGATGATGGCCAGGGCGCAGAGGAGGTCGTACCGGCAGGAGATCCAGGCGACCGGCTCCACGTTCTCTGGGTGAAGGGACCACCAAGCAGCGGCCAGCGCGGCGGTCGCGACTCCCGTGACCGGGCCCGCGCGCCGCCAGAGCACCAGTGCCAGGAGGGCCGTGGCCAGCGCGTGCAGGAGCAGGTTCCCGACGTGGAGCGCGCCCGGCGCCTGGCCGAAGCGGGTATCGAGCCAGTACGAGGCCAGCGCCAGCGGCCGCCAGTAAGGGCTCGCCTCCAGGCGCGGCGCGGCCTGCCGGTAGAGGTCGGTGGAGATGGCGCGGCCGAGGCCGCCCAGATCCTGGATCGCGGGGCTGGGCTGGACCAGGTTGAAGTCGTCCCAGACCCAGCCCAGGCCGGCGGCCGGCAGGTACGCCAGGGCCGCGCCCAGGGCCAGGGCGGCCAGAAACGCGGCGGAGCGCTGCCAGGGCTTCACGGGGCGGGAGCGTACCAGAGGCGGGGGCACCGACCAACGCTGGCGCGGAGGGCAGGTGCACCGCGCGCCGACGATTGGCCCGACCGCTCCGGACCCGGGGCACGAGTGGTCTCCGGTCGAGAGAGTCCCTTTGGGGCCCGCCCCTCACCCGCCGTGCGCTGTCGCGCTCGGCGGCCTCTCCCGGTGGGGAGAGGCAAGAGCGTTCTCATGCGAGCCGACATCCTCCCTCGCCCCGCGAAGCGGGGAGAGGGCTGGGGTGAGGGGCTCGGGTTCACGCATGGTGTCCCGTGCCGCCCGATCAGAAGTGGATCGGCTTGGCCCGCACCGCGGACGCCCGCAGCTCCTCGATCCATCCCGGACCGGACAGCCGCAAGGCCAGCTCGACGGCCACGTGCCGGGGCGTCACGCCGAGCGGCTCGTTGCGCCCCAACCCTTGGAGACAGGAGGGGCAGTTGGTCAGGATGGTCGGGCCGGGCGGTCGGCCCGCCAGCGCCTCGACCATGGCCGCGGTCTTGCGGTGGAGCATCGAGTCGCTGATGTCCGGGCGGGACATGGCCAGGGTCCCGGCCTCGGAGCAGCAGTGCGGCACCGGCGCGAGCTGGTAGCCCCCCAGCCGCTCCATCACCTGGTCCGCCTTCCCCTCCAGTGAATCGTGACACGGAGCGTGATAGAGCACCGGGCCGCCGCCGTTCACCCGAAGTCCCTGGTCGGCGGCGAAGCGCGCCAGGTCGGCGATGGGCGCGCCGAAGATCTTCTCCGCCTCCATCTCGTGCAGCGCCTCGCGGCAGGTGCCGCAGGTGACCACGCAGGCGTCGAACGACAGGTAGGAGAACATCTCCCGGATCTGGCTGAAGAGGATGGTGTCGCGGAGCACGGTGCGGCCGTGCAGCTCGGTCTTGGCGTTGGAGTGGGCCGGGAAACCGCAGCAGAGGAAGGGCGGGGGCAGCACCACCCGGATCCCGAGCTTCTGGAGCACGTGGAGCGTCGCCATCGACACCCGCGAGAAGAGCCGCTCCGAGCCACAGCCCGGGAAGTAGAAGACGCTGCCGCGCGGCTCCCCCTCCGGCTCGAAGAAGAGGACCTGGTCCGGCTCGCAGGGAGGGAGCACGTCGCGCAGGGTGCCGGGATCGAGCCGCGGGAGCGGAGACCGGAAGAGCTGAAGGGGGTAGGCCTCGGGTGGGCCGTCCTGCGTCTGGAAGGGCGCGGCCAGCCGCACGCCGACTCGCTGGAGCGCGAAGCCGACCCGCATGCCGGCGCGCGCGATCCGGTTGAACGCCGGCGAGGAGCTGTCGAGGAAGCGGAGCGCCGCCTTGGTCGCCACCCGGGTGTGCTTGTAGCCGCGCTCGGCCAGGATGCCCCGCTCCAGCACCGAGACCTCGCCGGTGTCGATGTCCACCGGGCAGGGCTTGAGGCACTTGTGACAGATGGTGCAGTGGTCGGCGACGTCCTCCAGGTAGCGGAGCAGCTCGAAGCTTGTGGAGCGGTCGCGCTGAGCGTCGTAGAGCAGCGCCTCGATCAGCGCGCCGATGGCCAGGTTCTTGTTGCGCGGGTGGAAGAAGAGGCCGCGGGCCGGGTGGAAGACGCAGCAGCTCTGCTTGCACCGGCCGCACCGGACGCAGTGGGCGATCTTCTGGGCCAGCTCCTCGAGGTGGCCGTGCTGGAGGATGCGCGCCTCCAGCTCCAGGAGGTTGAAGGACGGGGTGTAGATGTGCTCGAGCACCGAGAGGTCCTCGAGCTTGCCCGGGTTCATCACGCCGGCCGGATCGAGCAATCGCCGGTGCGCCGAGAGGGCCAGGATCCGCTCCGGCTCCAGATACTTGAGCTTGGTGATGCCGATGCCGTGCTCGCCCGAGACCACCCCGCCCAGCTCGACCACCTTGGCCATCACCTTGTCGACGGTCAGCTCGGCCCGCTTCATCATGGCCAGGTCGTTCGACAGGACCGGGATGTTGACGTGGACGTTGCCGTCGCCGGCGTGCATGTGGGTGGCGAGGACGATGAGCCGCCCGCGCACCTCCTCGAAGAGCGCCTCCATGGCCTGCGCGATGGCGGCGTAGCCGCGGACCAGCTCGGAGAGCTCGCGCCGGAGCTGCTTGGGCACCACCTGCGCGCGGAGCGCCCGCTCGTCCGCGTCCGGGAGCGCCGTGGCGGCCCGGCGGCAGAGCTCCACCGCGCCCTCGATCTTCTCCGGCAGCCAGCGGCCGTCCTCCTCGGGCGGGACCGCGTGCAAGAGCTCCTCCAGCCGCTGGACCAGCAGCTGCTGGTTCCAGCGCTCCTCGTCGAGGTTGGTGGCGTCCACCCAGCGTGCAAACTCGGCCAGAGACTCCAGCGGGAGGACGATGTCCTCGTTCAGCTTGAAGGCGTTGGTGTGGGCGGCGATGGCGCCCAGCTTCTTCCGGTCGGCCCAGAAGCGCTTGGCCTCGGCCGCGTCGGCGGCCTGGAACAGAACGGTGTTGGGGTGCTCTTCCAGGATGGAACGAATGGTGGACACGCCGCGCGCCGCCTGGGCGGGGGTGTGGCCGACCACGTCGATGAGGAGCACCGCCTTGGGCGTCTCGGCCCGCGGCGCCTTGACCTTGTAGCCGATGGCCCGGACGTACTGATCGTCAAAGTGCTCCAGGGCCATGAGCGCCTCCTCCCCGCGGTCCGGGAAGGCGCGGGAGAGGGCCAGGATCACCCGGCTGGCCTCGTCCATGTCCGGCCCGAAGAACTCCAGGCAGAGGGTCTGGCTGGCCTCGTAGGCGGGGTAGAGGACGAACTCGGCCGAGGTGATGACGCCGTCGGTCCCCTCCTTCTGGAGGCCGGGCAGGCCACCCAGGGCCTTGTTGGTGATGTCCTTCCAGAGCCCCTTCTTGCGGATCTCGGTGCCTGCCAGCTCTACGCGGCGGACCAAGGCGTCGGCAGCGTTGCTGGACGCGTTGCCGGAGGAGTTGCCGGAGGAGTTGCCGGAGGCATCGACGACGACGACCTCGAACGCGATCCGGTCGTCGGGGAGGATCTTGCGGAGCGGGTGGCCCACGCGCCGGATGGTCCAGCGCTGGCCGGAGGGCAGGGCGAGCTGGAAGGAGAGGACGTTGTCGATGCAGGTGCCCCACAGGACACAGTCCTTGCCGCCGGCGTTCTCGGCGATATTTCCACCGATGGTCGAGGCCCAGGCGCTGGTGGGGTCGGTGGCGAAGACCAGGCCGCGGTGGGCGGCGTACTCCATGGCCGCCTCGGTGATCACGCCGGCCTCGAGCTCCAGGACCGCGGCGGTGGCGGGGCTGCCGTCGGCGCGGGTGAAGGCGCGCTCGGTGACGCCGCGGATCCGGTCGAGCTTCTCGGTGTTGACCACCACGCAGTCGCGCCGGACCGGGACTGCACCGCCGGTGAGGCCGGTGCCGCCGCCGCGCGGGATGGCCTTGAGCCCCAGCGTGCCGATGGCGGCCAGCAGGGGCGCCACCTGGGCCTCATCGGTGGGGGTGACCACCGCGGCCGGGAGGAAGAGGCGCCAGTCTGTCGCGTCGGTGGAGTGCGAGACCAGGGTGAAGGGGTCGAACAGGACGCTCTGCTTCCCCACGATCCCGGCCAGCGCGCTGCGGATGCGCCGGCGCCGCTCCGGGACCGCGTCGAGCTCCTGGCGCAGGCCGTCGAGGAGGCGGCGGCAGTCCTGGATCACCTCCAGGACCAGCGCCTCGTCGCCGGCGTTCTTCTGGATGATGTCGAGGTCGGTCTCGAGGTTGCGGAAGAGCCGGCTCCGGCGGGCCGGGGAGTCGAGCAGCTCCTGGTAGAGGTAGGCGTTGCGCCGGTAAATGAGCATTTCGCCGAAGAAGCGCATCAGCAGGCGGGCGGAGCGGCCGGTGACGCGGCGAGCCCGCAGCGCCTCCAGCCGCCGCCAGACGTCGGGGCCGAGCAGGAGGGAGACCGCCTGGCGGTCATCGGCGGAGGTGTAGTTGTATGGGATCTCGCGGTGGCTGGCGGTCGTCATGCGCTGCGGCTCTCGGCTCTCTTCTCGAGTGATGGCTTGGGCCCGACAAAATAACAGGTTCGCTCGGGCGCAGCACGGGGAGGGGAGCATTGGACTGCCCGGCCGGCTTCTGCTACGCCAGAAGAGCGGTGCCCCGCCGCGGATTTTCAGGCCGCCCACAACCCACAGGCACTCCATGAGAATCGTCGAACCCAGAACCTCGATGGCCGCGCTCGCTCGCCCCGCGCTGGCGGTCGCGCTGCTGACGGTGATCGCCGCCCCGATCCTCGGCTCGGGCAAGGAGCCACCGGTGCAAGGCGAGAGCGCCTCAGGGGCGACCCCGATCTACCTCAACCCACGCTTCTCCCCGGAGGAGCGGGCCGCCGACCTGGTCTCGCGCATGACCCTGGAGGAGAAGGCCAGCCAGCTCGACAGCAGCCAGGCGGCGGAGCTGGCGCGGCTGAAGGTCCCGGCCTTCGGGTGGTGGAACGAGGCGGCGCACGGCGTCGCGCGCGAGCAGACCAACTCCGGCGAGAACCCCCTGGTCCTGGTCAACACCACCTCCTATCCGGTGGCCCTGTCCCAGGCCGCCACCTGGAACCCGGAGCTGGTCTACGCCCAGTCGGTGCTCATCTCGGACGAGGCCCGCGACGTCTTCCGGGAGAACCGGCTCGACCTGAACGTCTATTCGCCCACCGTCAACCTCGCGCGCGACCCGCGCTGGGGGCGGAACGACGAGACCTTCGGCGAGGATCCCTTCCTGGCCGCGGCGCTCGCTTCGCAGTTCGTGAACGGCATGGAGGGGAAGGACCGGCGCGGCCAGCCGCTGCTGGAGGGCAGGGGCTTCCTCAAGGTCGCCACCACCCTCAAGCACTACGCGGCCAACAACAGCGAGTTCAACCGGCGCAACGGCAGCTCCGACATGGACGAGCGGACCCTGCGCGAGTACTACACCGCCCAGTTCCGCGCCATCGTGCAGGCGAGCAGCCCGGCCTCGATCATGACGGCCTACAACGCCGTGAACGGGACGCCGGTCTCGGCCAGCGTCTACCTGCTCGACACGCTGGCGCGGGAGACCTTCGGGTTCGGCGGGTTCTTCACCTCCGACTGCGACGCCATCTTCGAGATCCAGGCCGGGCACAAGTGGAAGCCGCCCGGGGCGGCGCAACCGGTGGATCGGTTCGGCCGTCACGCCTACGCGCTCACCGCCGGGGTGGACCTCGACTGCCAGCAGGGCTATCACGATGCGTTCAGCTACGCGAACACGCTCGCGGACGCGGTCGGCAAGCGGATCGCCACCCAGACCGGCGTCCTCACCGAGCACGACGTGGACGTGGCGGCGGTGCGGCTCTTCACCGTCCGGATGCGCCTGGGCGAGTTCGACGACCCGGCCAAGGTCCCGTGGGTGGTCCAGGCGCGCAGGCGTGTTCCCGCCGGGACCTGGGTGAGCTCGGACGAGAACCTGGCGGTGACCGAGACCCCGGAGCGGCTGGCCATGGCGCGAAAGGCGGCGCGCGAGGCGATCGTGCTGCTGAAGAACGACCCGACCCAGCGGAAGGACGGTAGCGCCCGCAAGCTCCTGCCGGTGAAGGTCCCCGCCTCCGGGCCGTTCCGGGTGGCGGTGGTCGGCTCCTTCGCCAACCCACGGTCAACGTATCTGGGCGGCTACTCCAGCAACCAGGAGGCCGCCGGCGTGGCCAAGGAGGTCGGCACCTACGCCGGGATCCAGGCGGCCGTGCGGGCGATCAACCCGAGCGCCAGCGTGACGTGGATCTCTGGCTTCACCAAAGGTGCGTTCGGCGTGCCCAAGCTCGACGCGGCCATGCTGGCCACGGTGGCCGGCTACGATCTGGTGGTGGTCCACGCCGGCACCGACGGCGCCACCGCGGCCGAGGACGGCGATCGTCGCGATCTGAACCTTCCCAGCGACCAGACCGCGCTCATCGGCCAGGTGGTGGCCCACAACCCGAACACCGTGGTGTATCTGGAGACCGTCGGCCAGGTCGAGGTGAGCGCCTTCGAGGCAAAAGTGCCCGCGCTGCTCTGGAGCTCCTACGCCGGACAGCGCAAGGGCGAGGCGCTGGCCGATGTGCTGCTGGGCGTGGTGAGCCCAAGCGGACGGCTCCCGTTCACCTGGTACAAGGACCCGGCGCAGCTCCCGGAGATGGGCGACTACGCCATCCGGCCCGCCAACCAGCGCAGAGGCCGGACGTACATGTACTTCACCGGCGACGTGCTCCATCCGTTCGGCTACGGCCTCGGCTACGCCGACCTTCGCATCTCCGACCTGGAGGTCGATCGCAAGCAGGTGGACGCGAATGGCCGGATCGAGGTTTCGGTGCTGGTCACCAACGCCAGCCCGGCCACCGAGGGCAGGTCGGGGGCCGAGGTGGTGCAGCTCTACGTGGCGACGCCCAAGGCCGAGGCCGCGCTGGAGCGACCCGTCAAGCGGCTGCGCGGCTTCGAGAAGGTCTTCCTGGCGCCGCAGGAGCGGCGGTGGGTTCGCTTCACGCTGGACGTGCCCAGCCTGGCCTTCTTCGACGCCAAGCATCGGAGGCAGGTGGTCGATCCCGGCGTCTACGAGCTGCAGATCGGCCGGTCGGCCGCCGACATCGCCCAGAAGGTCCGGGTGACCGTGGCCGGCAGCCTCCAGCCCAAGGTCGCGCTGGTCACGGCCAAGCCGATCGCCAGGGGCGACGAGGCGGCCGGCGTGTCGCGCCGGGTGATCTTCCCGGAGAACGCGATGATCGACCCCCGGTTGACGGTGACGCTGAGCGACGACACGCTCCTCGGCTACGTCACCAATGGTGCGAGCAGGCCGCTGCCCGAGGGGCTCGAGGTCCAGTACGCCAGCAACCGACCCGACATCGTCTCGGTCGATGCGTCGGGGGTCCTCCGGGCCGGCGACCAGGCGGGCGTGGCCACGGTGACGGCCCAGGTCGGCTACCAGGGCGCGCGCAGCTCGACCAGCTTCGTGGTCTCGGTGCGGCCGGCGGTGGACGGCAAATGACGGTGTCCTGAAGACGTTGTCCGGCGGGGCCGTCGTCGGCTATCTTGCCTGTCCGCCCAGCTACCGGAGGTTTCCGACGTGTCGCGTCCCGTGATGGCCTGTCTCGACCTCGAAGGTGTCCTCGTCCCCGAGATCTGGATCAACGTCGCAGAGCGCACCGGGATCCCGGAGCTGCGGAGGACCACGCGCGACGAGCCGGACTATGACAAGCTGATGAAGGGGCGCATCGCCATCCTCGACGCGCACGGGCTCGCGCTGAAGGACATCCAGGCGGTCATCGGGACCATGCGGCCGATGGAGGGCGCGAGCGAGTTCCTCGGCTGGCTGCGCGACCGCTGTCAGGTGATCATTCTGTCCGACACCTTCGACCAGTTCGCCGCGCCGCTGATGAAGCAGCTCGGGTACCCGACCATCTTCTGCAACACGCTGCTGGTGGAGCCCAGCGGCCGGATCGCCGGGTACCAGCTCCGGCTGCCGGACCAGAAGAAGGCCTCGGTGCTGGCGCTCGAGCAGCTCAACTTCCACACCATCGCCTCGGGCGACTCCTACAACGACACCAGCATGATGAAGGTGGCCCAGGCCGGGATCTTCTTCCGGCCGCCGGACTCGATCATCGCGGAGTTCCCGCAGTTCCCGGTGACGCGGAGCTACCAGGAGCTCCAGGCCGCCTTCGTGAAGGCGGGGGTGCGCGGGTAGAGGTCGGGGCGTCTCCCGATCGGGATAAATAGGCCTGAGACCGAGTTGATCCGGGGGGCGCGAACGGCGCCAGGTGGCGTCTGTCTCCCGATCGGGATAAATTCGGTCTTGTGACCGGTCGTTCTCCGCCAACCAGAAATCGCCGCAGGGACTCTTCTCCCGATCGGGAGACTCTTCCGTCTCCCATCGCCGCCTTCGTCCGGGCCCGGCGAACGGCGAACGACCTCACTCAGCGGGAGCTGGCCGAGCTGGCTGGCGTCGGCCCGCGGGCCATCTGGGATCTAGAGCGAGGAAAGGCGACCCTCCGGACGGACGTGGTGAACGCGGTCCTCCACGTGTTCGGGAAGACCCTCGGCGTGGTGGATTCACCTAGGGTGGAGGTTGACGTACCGTGAGCGGCCGGCGCGGCGTCGTCTGCCTGGCGGGACGGCGGGTGGGGCTCCTCGAGGAGCTCGATGGGGGCGGCGCGCGCTTCACCTACGACGCGGCTTGGCTCCAGGACCCAGCGCGTCTGCCCGTCTCGCTGACGCTCCCGCTCCGCCCAGAGCCCTACGACTCTCGCAGCCTCCATCCGTTCTTCGAGAACCTCCTCCCGGAGGGCTGGCTCCTCGAGATCAGCACGGCCAAGCTCAAGATCTCCAAGGACGACGCCTTCGGCCTACTCCTCGCCACCTGCGCCGACTGCATCGGCGCGGTCGAGGTGAGGAACGCCGCGGAGGTGGCCGAATGAGCGAGCCCTGCCTGGTGTGCCTGGAAGACGCACCGCTGGGCGACTCCTATCACGCGAAGTGTCTGCACCGGCTCTTTGGCGTTCGGCGAGCGCCGGTGGTCGATGTCGAGCTCGCCAAGCTCTACACGCTCGCCCAGGCCATGGTCGGCCATACGTCGCTCTCCGGCGTGCAGCGGAAGATCTCCGTCGGCCTGACCGCCGACCGGGCCACGCTCCAGATCGCCATCGAGGGAGGTGCCTTCATCCTCAAGCCCCAGGCGCAGACCTTCCCCTGTCTTCCCGAGAACGAGCAGGTCACGATGCGGATCGCCGCGCTGGCCGGCATCGAGACTCCGCCCTGCGGCCTGGTTCGGCTCCGGGACGGCAGCCTGGCCTACCTGATCCGCCGCTTCGACCGGGATCCACCCAACGGAAAGCTCCTGCAGGAGGACTTCTGCCAGCTCGGGGAGCTCTCTCCCAAGCAGAAGTACGAGGGATCGGCCGAACTCTGCGCGCGACTGGTGAAGCGCTTCGCTTCGGAGCCCGTGGTGGAAGCGGCCAAGCTCTTCCGGCGCATGGTGTTCACGTGGTGGACGGGCAACGGAGACATGCACCTCAAGAACTTCTCCCTGCTGCGAACCAGCGATGGACTGTATCGGCTCTCGCCGGCCTACGATCTCCTCTGCACTTCACTGGTCGTTGAGGACGAGCAGCTGGCGCTCTCGGTGGGGGGCAACAAGCGGCGGGTGACGCCTCGCCAGTGGTTCGACTTCGCCGCCTATTGTCGGCTGACCGAGAAGGCCGCGATCCGGGTCTTCTCGGAGCTCGCCAAGCTGCTCGAGCCGGCGGTGCGCCTCGTGGAGAGGAGTCGATTGCCGGCTGAGCTGCAGGAGCGCTACGTGGCGCTCCTCCGGGACCGGAGCGCCACGCTGGAGCGCGCGGCCCAGGGCCACCGTCGATCCCGATCTTGACGGCTCAGCCGATCGAGCGCCCCCAGACCGACAGCTCCACCCAGTCCCCGAGCGGCAGCTCGACCCTCACCCTCCGTCGCCGCGTCTCCCGCGCGCCCCAGTCCGCGCCAGGTCGGCCCTCAGCACCGACAGGAACGCGTCGCGCACCGCGCTGGACGTCTCCGCCACCCAGGCGGCGCTCACCTGCCAGAGGGCGTCGGCCACGTCCAGCGGGAGGTAGGCCACGCCCTCCACGCGCTGTGACGTCATGGCCCGCGGGACCACTGCGATCCCCATCCCGGCTGCCACCAGCGCCAGCACTGTGAAGAACTCGCGGGCCGACTGGACCACCCGGGGCCGGAAGCCGAAGCAGGCGCACACCTTGAGGACGTGGGCGTGGTAGCTCTGCGAGGCCGCTGGCGCCAGCTCCACGAACGCCTCATCGCGCAGTTCCTGGGGCCGGCGCTGCGCCAGCTCGTCCCTTCTGAAGGCAGGAATTGCCAGCACCAGCCGATCCTCCGCCACCGGCAGCGTCTCCAGCCGGCCGATCACGGGCATCCGCACGAACCCGATCTCCAGAGCGCCGCGCTCGAGCGCGTCGAGCTGTGCCGGCGACGACATGTCCTGCAGCGTGACGTTCACCTTGGGATGCGTCCTCCGGAAGCGAGACACCCACCGCGGGACCAGCAGGCGGGTGGCCACCCCGAAGCCGATCCGGAGATCGCCTAGACTCCCGCTGGCGGCGCGGCGCGCCCGCTCCAGCACCGAGTCGGCATGTCGCAGAAGGGGCGTCACGTCGTCGCTCAGGAGCTGGCCCACCGGGGTCAGGTGAGACCCGCGGGCGCCCCGAACGAAGAGTGGTGCGCCAACCTCCTCTTCTAGCTGGCGAATCTGCTTCGTCAACGCCGGTTGACTCAAGTGGAGGGCCTGTGAGGCGCGGCCGAAGTGTTTCTGCTCGGCCAGCACCTGAAAGGACCGAAGGAGGCGAGTTTCCATGCTCATTCTAATAAGTAATCGGTACCCATCCATCAATCGATTGGACGCAACGGTCTTCCGGCGGCATGTTCCTGCCGTGCCGAGGTACTCCGGTGCCCCGGCGCGGAAAGGACATCCGAGATGAACATCATCGAGAAGAACCAAGCAGTGACCGGAACGGCAGTCGAGGCGCCCAGGACGCTGGAGGAGCTGGGGGTGCCGCGGCAGCTGGCAGCAGAGATGGAGGCGGCGTTTCGAGCCATGGGCAACACCCGGAACGGACGGATCGTCGACTTCGACTTCCGTACGCCGGACGGCGCCCGGCATCCGCTGAAGGTCGATGCGGAGCCGGACGCACGCAATTGCGCCGCCTGACGTGACGAACCGAGCCGCGCGTGCTCCTCGCGTCTGGGAGCGCCGGCTCGGGGCGGTCGGGGGATCGCCCGCTCGGGGCGGTTCAGCCTCTCTTCCAAACAAGCCCAGTTGGCGTGGAGTCGCGGCGTCGTCCCGGCTAGACTTTCGGCATCCGCCGGACGCGCTCGGCGGGCTCGGGAGGGAGGGTCGTGTCCAAAGCCATCCGCATTAACGCCACAGGTGGGCCGGACGTGCTGCGCTGGGAGGACGTCGAGGTCGGCGACCCCGGTCCAGGGCAGGCGCGCGTCCGCCAGACCGCCATCGGCGTCAACTACATCGACGTCTACCACCGCACGGGACTCTACCCATTGAGCCTCCCCAGCGGGCTCGGGGTCGAGGGCGCAGGCGTGGTCGAGGCGGTGGGACCGGGAGTGACCGTGGTCTCC
>Ga0302323_100003931_pt1 | contig 12090 bp, 7 predicted proteins | sample Fen_T0_3_FD_201950 | JGI IMG/M metagenome (GOLD analysis project Ga0302323, IMG submission 201950) | Peat permafrost microbial communities from Stordalen Mire near Abisko, Sweden - Fen_T0_3 | ecosystem: Environmental > Terrestrial > Soil > Wetlands > Permafrost | place: Sweden: Abisko... | reverse complement strand
GGATGGAAAACGGGCTCGGTCCCACCGCCACTAAGAGGCGTTCGCCGCTGCGCCAGACCGTTTGTTTCGCGGAACCGGCGCGCAGATGGCGGAGCTGGCGATCGACCCGTTCGGCCATGAAGCGCAGGGCGAGCTCGCGGAGCGCGGTGAGGTGGGTGTCCTTAAAGAATCCGTCCGCGGCGGCCGCGGCTCGGTCACCGAGGTAGACCTTGCCCTCATGCAGCCGTTCCAGCAAGGCCTCGGGCGTGAGGTCGAGCAGCTCGATCTCGTCGGCCAGCTCGAACACGGAGTCGGGGACGGTTTCGTTCACCGTGGCACCGGTGATCTGGCGGACGGCATCGGCCCGGCTTTCCAAATGCTGGACGTTGAGCGTGGTGTACACGTCGAGACCGGCGTCGAGCAACTCGATGACGTCCTGGAAACGTTTGGGGTGGCGTGAGCCCGGAGCGTTGGTGTGGGCAAATTCGTCGACCAGCACCAGTCGTGGGCGGCGGGCCAGCACAGCTTCCAGGTCCATCTCGGAAAGCTGCGTGCCGCGGTACTCAATTTGGCGACGCGGGACGAGCGGCAGGCCGGCGAGCATGGCCTCGGTCTCCTGCCGCCCATGCGTCTCGACGACGCCGACCACGACATCGATTCCGGTGGCGCGCTCCTTCTGGGCGGCGCGCAGCATGGCGTAGGTCTTGCCCACTCCCGGACACATTCCGAAAAACACCTTAAGGCGGCCGCGGTTAGCCCGGGCTTCCTCGCGATGGAGGGAGGCGAGCAAGGCGTCAGGATCGGGGCGGACGGTGAGCATTTCGCGTCGGATTTGAGCGCCAGATTGTCGGATTCAGCGGTGGGACGCGATCCTCATCCGGCCGGCCGGAGGAGGATCGCGGACATCAGCACAACCCAGAGCACGAACGCGCCACCGATGAGCCGGTACATGGCCCTGTCGGCCAGGGCGAGGGCGGAGGCGTCGATATTCAACCAGGAAAAATCGATCAGCCAGCGCACGCCACGGGAAAGTTCAGAACTGCCAAGCGACCGCCACTCGAAGTCCTCCGGAATGAATCCCTCCGCGGCGAGCTCGTGGATGAAGGACCGTTTGCGCTGATCGCTGAATGAATTGCGCGAGGCGCGGATGGTCACGCCCTCGGGTGAAGATTCCACGCGGACCAGGGTGTCGAGGTCGGGAAAATAAAAATCGTAGCGGCGGGCCGGCGATGAATGGATCTTCATGGGAACTCCTTTCCGGCGATCACCGGGCAAGTTGATCGAGGGCACGATTGAGCTCGAGTACATTGACGGTCGGTTCGCCGAAAATACCCAGGTCCCGGTCGTGAGTATGTTCGGCGACCAGAGACTGAATTTTTGCCGGCGCAAGATTCCGGGCGCGGGCGACGCGGGCGGATTGGAGGCGCGCATTGGCCGGGCTGATGTGGGGATCGAGGCCGCTGCCGGAGGAGGTGACGGCGTCCGCCGGCACCGGGGCGTCGGCCGCCAGGCCGTTGGCGGTGCGATAGGCCGCGACGGCCGCCTTGATGTTGTCGCTGAGCTTCTGGCTCGTTGGCCCGAGGTTGGTGCCGGACGAGCTGGTGGCGTCGTATCCGGTCCCGGCGGCAGACGGACGCGGTTGGAAGAAGCTTTCGGTCGCAAAATTCTGCGCCAACAGCCGCGAACCGCGCACGGTGCCATCCGGGTCGGTCACGAGGCTGCCGTTGGCCTGGTCGGAGAAGAAGGCCTGCGCGCCGGCCCATACCGCGAGCGGATACACGCCGCACAGCAGCACCGCGAAGACGAGCGTGAGGATCAGCGAGGTCTTGAGTTCGAGGAGGAGGTTTTTCATGGAAGGAAAGGGCTTACGGTTTGGTGGACGAAGGGGCTGGCCAGCCGACCCGGGATTCTCCTGAAGTGCGATGGGCGGGATCCAGGAACCAGAGGATGATCACTAAAGCGGCGAGCAGCACGAATACGCTCATGGCCATGATCTGGTTTCGCGGCAGCCGGCGGCGCGTTTTCATGGTGGAGGTTTTCAAACGAGGTGGACGGCGTTGATGAGGACGTCGATCAGCTTGATGCCGACGAAGGGGATCAAGATGCCACCGAGGCCGTAAATGAGCAAATTGCGGCGGAGCATGGCGGCCGCGCCGACTGGGCGGTAGGCGACACCACGGAGCGCGAGCGGGATCAGGGCGATGATCACGAGAGCGTTGAAGATGACCGCACTGAGGATTGCGCTGATTGGCGAGGCGAGGCCCATGATGTTGAGCGGGGCGATGGCCGGAAAAACGCCGACGAGCATCGCGGGAATGATGGCAAAGTATTTCGCGATGTCGTTGGCGATGCTGAACGTCGTGAGCGAGCCCCGGGTGATCAGCATCTGTTTTCCGATCTCCACGATCTCAAGGAGCTTCGTGGGATTGCTGTCGAGATCGACCATGTTGCCGGCCTCCTTGGCGGCTTGAGTCCCCGTGTTCATGGCCACGCCCACATCGGCCTGGGCCAGTGCCGGCGCGTCGTTGGTGCCGTCGCCGGTCATCGCCACGAGGTGACCCTTGGCCTGCTCGTCGCGGATGCGGGCCAGTTTCATCTCAGGCGTCGCCTGGGCGAGAAAATCATCCACACCCGCCTCCGCGGCGATGGCGGCGGCGGTCAGCGGGTTGTCGCCAGTGATCATGACCGTGCGGATGCCCATGGCGCGGAGCTGGGCGAAACGTTCCTTGATGCCGCCCTTCACGACGTCCTTCAGGTGAATGACTCCGAGGACCTCGCGACCCTCGGCCACGACCAACGGCGTGCCGCCCGCCCGGGAGATGGCGTCGACGGCCTCCGTCACGCCCGCCGGATAGAGCCCGCCCTGCGCTTCGACCCAAGCCTTGACGCTGGCGGCGGCGCCCTTGCGGATCTGGCGGATAACCTGGTTCGGCACTGCCGGAGTGAAGTCCACGCCGCTCATGCGGGTTTGGGCGGCAAACGGCACAAACGTCGCGTGCGGGACGGCGATCTCGCGACCACGCAGATGGTATTTTTCTTTCGCGAGCACGACGATGCTGCGGCCCTCGGGCGTTTCGTCGGCGAGGGAGGCGAGTTGCGCCGCGTCGGCGAGACGTTCGGGCGTGATGCCGTGAGCGGGGACAAAGTCGCTCGCCTGGCGGTTGCCGAGGGTGATCGTGCCGGTCTTGTCGAGCAGCAGGACATCGATGTCGCCCGCCGCCTCGACGGCGCGACCGGACGTGGCGAGGACGTTGCGTTGCAGGAGGCGATCCATGCCGGCAATACCGATGGCGCTCAGGAGCCCACCAATGGTGGTGGGAATCAAGCAGACCAGCAAGGCGATGAGCGTGGTGATGGAAAAGGCGACGTGCGCGTAAAGGCCGAACGGCTTCAGGGCGACGATGACGAGCAGGAAGATGATGGTGAGCGCGGAAAGCAGGATGGTGAGCGCGATCTCGTTGGGGGTCTTCTGGCGCGAGGCGCCCTCGACCATGGCGATCATGCGGTCGATGAATGTGTGGCCGGGCTCGGAGGTGACGCGGATAACGATCCGGTCGCTGAGGACCCGCGTGCCCCCGGTGACAGCGCATCGGTCGCCGCCGCTCTCCCGGACCACGGGTGCGGATTCGCCGGTGATGGCGGATTCGTCGACCGAGGCGATGCCCTCGATCACGTCGCCATCGGCGGGGATGACGTCGCCGGTTTCACACACGACGAGGTCGCCCTGGCGGAGGTCGGTGGCGGCGGCCTTTTCCTCGACACCGGCGCGGAGCCGGCGCCCAAATGTCTGGGTGCGGGCGCGCTTGAGGGTATCGGCCTGGGCCTTGCCGCGGCCCTCGGCGACGGCTTCGGCGAAGTTGGCAAAGAGGACGGTGAACAGAAGCCACAGGGCAACCTGCAGCACGTAGCTGAAAGGGTCTTGAGAGGTGAACAGTTGCTCGAAGGTCAGCAGGGCGCCGATCAGGGTGACAAACATGACCGGATTTTTCAGCTGCGCGCGCGGGTCCAGTTTCTTAAAGGAATCCGCGATGGCCTGGCGCAGGATCGTGCGGTCGAAAAGGGAAACGGCTTTGGTGCTCATGGGAGAAAAGTCGGGATCGAGGTAGGGTGCGTTATCCGTAACGCGCCGTTTGGTCAGATGGTGGTGGGAGATGAGGTGAGGGAAGTCGGGGCGGCGGGTTAGGGAAAACCCGCCCTACCTCAGAATAGATTTCCGGCGCCCATGAGGTAGTGCTCGACGACGGGACCCATCGCGAGGGCGGGCAGGAAGGTGAGCGCGCCGACGAGGACGACGGTGCCGACGAGGAGCACGATGAAGGTGAGGCCCTCGACCTTGAAGGTGCCCGCGCTGGCCGGGACGAGCTTTTTGCCGGCCAGGTTTCCGGCGAGGGCGAGGATCGGGACGATCATCAGGAAGCGACCGATTAGCATGGCGAAGCCCAAGGTGACGTTCCAATGCGGGTTGCCATCGGCGGGATTGGCGGTGAGGCCGGCGAACGCCGAGCCGTTGTTGCCCACGGCGGAACTGTAGGCGTAAAGGATTTCGCTGAAGCCATGCGGGCCGGCGTTGTTTAGTCCTGCCTGGCCCCAGGTCGACATACTGGCCCACGCCGTGCCGCCGAGGATGGTCGCCGAAAGCACGATCAACACGAGCATGACCAGCTTCACGTCGTAGGCCTGGATTTTTTTGCCGAGGTATTCCGGGGTTCGGCCAACCATGAGGCCGGCGATGAAAACCGCGAGGATGACAAAGATTAGCATGCCATAGAGGCCGGCGCCAACGCCGCCGAAGATGACCTCGCCCGTCTGGATGTTGAACAACGGCACCAAGCCGCCGAGGGGCGTGAACGAGTCATGCATGGCATTCACCGCGCCGCAGGAGGCGTCGGTCGTGATCGTGGCGAAGAGGGCGGAATTGAAGACGCCGAACCTGACCTCTTTGCCCTCCAGGTTTCCTTCGGTGGCGTTGACCCCCAATTGCTGGTGGATCGGGTTGCCGTTGGCCTCGGCCTTCCAGCAGACCAGCGTACCCGCGACAAACATGGCTGCCATGGCGCCCCACACGGCCCAGCCGTGGCGCTGGTTCTTCACGGTGCGGCCGAGGTAATAGGTTAGGGCGCTCGGGATGGCGAAGATCGAGAGCATCTGGAGGAAATTCGAAAGCGCCGTGGGATTCTCGAATGGATGAGCCGCGTTCGCATTGGCGTAACCGCCGCCATTTGTGCCGAGCATCTTGATGGCGATCTGCGACGCCATCGGCCCCTGCACGATTGTCTGGGTGTCGACGGACTGGTCGACCATCACGGCAGTCTTGCCGTCGGCAGCGAGGACCGGCTGTCCCTTCTCGTCGGTCTTAGGTACCTGGATCGTGTATGGCTCGTATGTTTTGGCCGCGGTGTAAGATTTGAAATTCTGGATGACGCCCTGGGAAACGAGGAAAAGCGCGAAGACGACGCTGACTGGCACGAGCAGGTAATAAGTCACGCGTACCGTATCGACCCAGAAGTTCCCGATCGTCTGGGCGGTTTGGCGGGCGATGCCCCGCACAAGGGCGGCGGCGATCGCGATGCCGGCGGCGGCCGACGTGAAATTATGGATCGTCAGGGCGACCATTTGGGAGAAGTACGACATCGTCGATTCGCCGCCATAACTCTGCCAGTTCGTGTTGGTCGTGAAGCTGGCCGCGGTGTTGAACGCCAGGTGCGCCGACAGGCCGGGCAAGGCCTGGGGATTCAGCGGCAGGTGATCCTGATAGCGCAGAATGAAATAAGTGAACAACAGGCCGACCGCACTGAATGCCAGCACGGCGAACGTGTAGCCGGTCCAGTTTTGCTCCTGATTCGGGTCAATGCCGCACAGACGATAGGTGAGGCGTTCGACCGGACTTACAATCGGGTCCAGCCAGGTCTTGCCGCGAGCGTCCAGCACTTGGCCGAGGTAAAGTCCAAGCGGTTTCGTGACCAGCAGGAGGGCGCCGAGGTAGAGTGCGAATTGAAGCCAGGCGTTGGGATGGTTCATGGCGGTGATCGGTCAAAATTTTTCCGGGCGGAGGACGGCTCCGACGAGGTAGGCGAGGAGGGCGAAGGCGATGAGGCCGATGATGAAGTTTTCCATGGGAACAGGATGGTGAGACCGGCCGGATGGGTGGCGTCAGCGGATCTTCTCGCAAAAGGACGCGTAAGCCGCGCTGATGGCGAAGAAGGACACGGTGGCGGTGACAAAGAAGAGATCGTTCATGGCGGTGAATTTTTTATCCCGGAGCCGAGCGATGCGGCTGCACCGTCGGTTTGGAATCCGTTTTGTTTGTGCCTCTACCTTATCACCGCGGGATCGGCCCGGCTAATTAAGGAGTGGCGCCGATGCATTAAGAAAACATTAAGATTCGGTGGTTCTTCGGGCTGGTCCCACCAGGAGTCCCGGCCCGAACGTAAAATTGGCCGGAGTGCACTCACCCCAGACCACGCGATGGGCGCGCGTCGCCTTCGACGCGCGCCCTCGCAACTAGCCTTGGGCGTCGGGACGTTCGTGCGACTTTTCCCGCACCAGCAGGCCCAGCATGGAGTCGAGCAGGCCGTTCCCGCCGGTTTGACCGGTGACGGAGACGTCGGGGACGATGCGGACGCCGCGTTCGCCGACGGTCTGCATCAGCTGCATCACGGTGTAGCTCTGCGCTCCGAGGGCCTCGACACCGGCTCGGTAGGCCTCGGCCTTGGCGTTGCCGGTGGCGCGGATCGCGTCCGCCTCGCCGACGGCGCGGAGTTTGGTGGACTCGGCTTCGCCGCTGGCCGACCGGATCGCGGATTGCGCGTGCAACTCGGCGATGCGAACGCCCTGGTCGGCGTCGACCATCTGCTGCTGGATGTTGGCGAGGGCGGTGGCCTTGACGAGTTCCTGGCGCTGGCGTTGCGCCGCCTCCTGGGTCTCGTAGGTTTTCCGTTCCTCCTCGGCGATTTTCCGGTCGGTCTGGGTCTTCATCAGCTCGGCCGGCGGTGTGATGTCGCCGATCAGCGTGTCGATCGCCTGCACGTCGTAGGCGGCGAGCGCGGTGCGGATATGTTCGGACGCTTCGACCTGCCGGTCGCTGCGGGCGTTGAGGAAGTCCAGCACGGTGTGATGCTGCGCCGAGTTGCGGAAGTAATTTCCGACGATGGGCTGCAGCGCGTGGTCGACGAGGTTCTGCATCGAGCCGATGCGCGAGATGACCTTGGGCGCGTCGAGGGCGCCGACGTGGATGATCTGCGAGACGTCCAGGTTGAAGGCGAATCCGTCGCGCGAGCGGACGGTGATGGAACTCAGCTTGTCGTCGTAGTGGTGCGCCTCGGTGCGATTCGCCCAGTTGAGGACGATGTTGGTGGTCGGGACGAGTTCCACGCGCATGACGCGGGTGTTCACGGGGTGCTTGCCGGGATAAAGCGGCGACACCCAGACGCCCTTGTGCCCGACGTTGACAAGGTCGCCGTGCTTGAATGCAACCCCACTGACGTCTTCGTGCGCGAGGCCGACGAAGGAGATCACCACGCCGACGGAGCCGATGGGGATGTTCAGCATCGGCACCTGCTCGACCTGGGCGAACCACGGGTTAAGATTCCACGAGCCCGAGAGGAGCACCTGCTCCTGCAGGCCGCGGCGGCCACCCTCGGTGATGAACGCCTGGGCGTTCTGGAAGTTGTCGTGACCGGAAATCGCCGGACCTGCAATCTCACCCGCCTCGATCGGTCGGCCGTCGAGCGCGGTGACAATGCCGACCATGTCAGACTTGATCCGGGTGATGGCGAGCTGGTCGGCCGTCATGCCGTGTTCCGCCGCGTTGTCGGCCGTGATCACCTGGAACAACGCCGGGTTGATTCGATACGTACCGGCGGTCAGCAGGCCCAGTTGACGGCCTTTTTCGCCGCCGCCCAGGAGGAATTTTCGCGCGTCCTGGAAGTTGTCACAATCGACCACCTTGCCCAGGATGCGCTCGGCCGGAATGGCGGTGCCCGCGGCCGAGACGACCAGGGCGAGTTCGCCCTGGGGCACGACGGTGACGCGGGATTTGGCCACGCTGAATTGCCAGAACCAATACCCGAAGTGCAGGCCCGGCGGGAGCGTGTCGGCCTGGTAGCCGGCTTCGCCGTCGAGCGCGATGAAATGCCCCGCCGGCAGGCTGCGGGGAGCGAATTTCTTGATCACCACGCCGACCTGGTTCTCGCGAATGACCACGAGTCCGATTAACAAGGGAGCGAAGAAAAGCGCGCTCACTCCGAGCCCGAGGCGTTCCGCCCATTCGTCCGCCAGGATCAGGCTGGCGACGCCGCACGCCAAAGCGGCGGCGAGCGCCGTGAAGCGGGCGATGAGGGAGCGTTGTTTCAAAGCGAGACCGAGAAGGACTAGGCTCGCGCCGACAAGGAGGAGGTGCGCAAGAATGCTGGCGGCACCGCCGATGGACAGGATCTGTGAGGTCATGGTCGTAAATCCAAACGGCCGCGCGATCCGCCGGGTATTCCCCGGTGGACGCGCGCAGCGATTGCATTGGGGAGACCGTGGAGACATCCCGCCCGTGCGGGAGCCCTAGGGGATCACCCTTCCCATTGCCGACGAGGTTAGCTGACGGGCTCGGTCCTAGGAAGTGACCTAGGGCGTGCGGCGGTAAAGCCGAACGTCCATTCGCCCCGGCCGCCGCGAGAGAGCGCGACGGAATTTGGGTCCCCCGTGAAAACGCCGAGGAAGCGGCGTTGCCTTTGGCGGTGAAAGAACGAGAGGCAGGATGCGAATCGGCACCGGACGATCAAGATTCGCGATTACCTAGACCGCGTAACCCGCTTGGCGCGGGTCGGATGGCTTCCATTTTTTACGAAGGCTCACTTTAGACTCTCTTTTTCCCGTTGGGCGGACACGCTGCGACCATGGAAAAACGTCCGTTCAGTGAACTCGGCTTGTCGCCGGAAATCTTGAAGGCAGTTGACAAGATGGGCTTTGAGGAGGCCTCGCCCATTCAGACGGCGGTGATTCCGTTTGCGCTGGCCGGGCGCGACGTGGTCGGACAGTCCGCGACCGGATCGGGCAAGACGGCGGCATTTGCGATTCCGGCGATCGAGAAGGTCGATGTCCAGATGAAGAAGGCGCAGGTGTTGGTGCTGTGTCCGACGCGCGAACTGGCCGTCCAGGTTTCGGAGGAGTTCGGCAAGCTGGCCTTTTTCAAGCGCGGTCTGATGGAGGTGCCGATCTATGGCGGGCAATCCTACGAGCGTCAGTTCCGGGCGCTCGCGGCCGGAGCCCAGGTGGTCATCGGCACGCCGGGGCGCGTGATGGATCACATGGAGCGCGGCACACTGAAGCTGGACAATCTGAAGGTGATCGTGCTCGACGAGGCGGACCGGATGCTCGACATGGGATTTCGCGACGACATCGAGCATATCCTGAAGTCCGTGCCGGCGGAGCGGCAGTGCCTGTTCTTCTCCGCGACGATGCCGCGGATGATCCAGGACCTGATCAAGCGCTACACGCGCAATCCCGAGTGGGTCCGGATCGAGGCGCATGCGGCCAACGCGCCGCAGGTGGACCAGGTTTATTATGAAGTGGACCGGCGCTCAAAGATCGAGGTGTTGACCCGGCTGATCGACCTGCACGACTTCCGTTTCGGCATCGTTTTTTGCAGCACGAAAATCATGGTCGACGAGTTGGATGACCACTTGCATGCCCGTGGGTATTCGACGGACCGGTTGCATGGCGACATCACGCAGGCGCAGCGCACGCGGGTGATGGACAAGTTCCGCCGGCGCGGGTTCGAGTTCCTGATCGCGACCGACGTGGCGGCACGCGGGCTCGATGTCGACGACCTGGAAGTGGTGTTCAATTTCGACCTGCCGAACGACGGGGAGGATTACACGCACCGCATCGGCCGCACCGGGCGCGCCGGCAAGAAGGGCCGGGCGTTCACCTTTGTCTCGGGGCGCGAGCTCTACAAATTGCAGAGCATGATTCACTATGCCCGTCTGAAGATCCGACGCGAGCGCGTGCCGTCGCTCGACGAGGTGGAGGAGGCGAAGGGCAACGTGTTTGTGGAAAAGCTGCGCGCCACGCTCGACGAGAAAAAATTCAAGCCGCACGACCAGATGTTCGACCGTTTGCTTGAGCAAGGGTACACGAGCACCGACATCGCCTCCGCGCTGATCCACATGATGCAGGGAGCCGAAGCCGACTCCGGCTCAGGCGCCCCGAAAGGGAAGAAGGAACTGCCGGCCCCGGCGCGATCGTCCGTGCCTGTGGCCGCTCCGGAAAGTTTTGCCGCCAAGCCGAAGGAATTTGCGGAGGCCCGGGCCGCCGCGACGATGCGGGCGCCTTACGTCCCGGCCGCCAAACCCGCGGCCGCCCTGCCACCCGCAGCGCCGGCGAAGGCTCCTTACCAGAAGCCGTTCAAGAAATTTGCCGACGTGAAATCCGGCTACGAACGGAAACCAAGGACGGGGCGTGATCCCGGCTACACCACGGTTTCCTTCAATGTGGGCGGAGTTCATCTCGTCACGCCGGCGGATCTGGTGGGGAAAATTGCCGGCGTCACGCGGCTTCCGGCCAACATTGTCGGTGCGATTGACATTCACGAGGAGCACACGTTGGTCGACGTGATCAGCGAGCACGCGGAGGTGGTGGCGGCCAAGCTGGCGGGCATCCGGGTGAAGAACCAGTCGCTGAAGGTGACGGTGGTTTCGCCCGACGCGAAATGAGCACGGCCGGGTGCGGCACGATGGCGCGACCGGCGCGGCGGGATTGATTCCCGCCTGCTGCTTGACAGGGGAACCGCGCGAAGATAACTCCAAGTTCCATTGCGTATGGAAGCCGTGCTTGATCAACCGGTGCTGGTGTTGAACCGCCTTTGGCAGGCGGTGAACATCATCGGTGCCAAACGGGCGTTCGCGCTGCTGGCGCGCGAACACGCGCAGGTGGTGCACCAGACCGAGGATGCGTTCCACACGTACTCGCTGATGGATTGGATCGATTTCTCCGGCTACAACCCGCCGCTCGACGCGCGGGAAACGGTGCGCACCGTAAATCGGAGCATCCGGCTGCCACGGGTGATCCTGCTGACTTTCTTCGACAAGCTGCCGTGCAAGGAGCTAAAGCTGACCCGCAACAATGTCTTCGAGCGCGACGACGACAAGTGCCAGTATTGCGGCCACTCGTTTGAGCGGGAGTTACTGAACCTCGACCACGTGATTCCCCGGCACTATGGCGGGAAGACAACGTGGGAAAACATCGTGTGCTCCTGCATCAAGTGCAATTCCCGCAAGGCCAACCGACTGCCGCACGAGGCACACATGCGGCTGATCCGAAAACCCGTGAAGCCAAAGTGGCGTCCCGTGATCTCGCTCGTGCTCGGCAATCACGGGCACGAGAAGTGGAAGGATTTTCTCGACGTCGCCTATTGGAACGTCGAGCTCGAGGAGTAACGGTTGGCCCGTCCGGCGGTTCAGCCCGGTAGCAACGGGAGGCTGAGGCGCATCGTAGTGCCGCGCGGGCTGGTGCTGACCAGGGTCAGCTCGCCATGGTGATCCTTCATGATCCGCTTGGCGATGGCCAGGCCAAGTCCGGTGCCGTCGGCGCGTCCGGAAAGAAATGACTCGAAAATCCTGGGCTGGATGGTGGCCGGAATGCCGGTGCCGGTGTCCGTGATGTCGAGGTGCACGAAGGCGTGGCCGGGCCGACGCTCCTCCGTGCAGGCGATAGTGAGTTCGCCTCCGTGTGGCATGGCGTGCAAGGAATTCAGCACGAGGTTCAGGATCACCTGTTGCAGCTGGCCCTTGTTGGCCTCCACGAGAATCGAGCGGGACGGGGCGATGGCGTGCAACTGCACGCTGGCCTGCGCGAGCTTGGCCCGCAGAAGGACGAGGGTGTCGTCGAGAATCTCGGACAGTGACCAGCGGGAATGCAGGGTGGAGGGCGTGCGGCCGAACTGCAGTACGCGCGAAACGATGCTTTCCAGCTGCTCGATCTTTTCCGTGATCACCTGAAGATCGCGACGGCGCGGATCGGCCGGGGAGAAATCCGCCCCCAGGGTGCCGTGGAGGAGTTTGATCACGAGGAGGGGATTGCGGATTTCGTGCGCAATTTCCGCGGCCAGCATGCCGAGCGTGG